>Ga0209108_10002401_pt1 | contig 10728 bp, 20 predicted proteins | sample Rifsed10ft1_FD_184003 | JGI IMG/M metagenome (GOLD analysis project Ga0209108, IMG submission 184003) | Soil microbial communities from Rifle, Colorado, USA - sediment 10ft 1 (version 2) | ecosystem: Environmental > Terrestrial > Deep subsurface > Rock core/Sediment | place: Rifle, Colorado...
GCAGCCGCTCGAGCGCCTCGGCCTGCGCCACCGTGCGCGGAAATCCGTCGAGCACGAATCCCTTGGCCGCGTCCGGCTCGCCGATGCGGTCGGCGATGATGCCGACGACGACTTCGTCGGGTACGAAATCTCCGCGCGCCATGATGTCCTTGGCGCGCAGGCCGATCGGCGTTCCCGCCGTCACCGCCGCGCGCAGCATGTCGCCGGTCGACAGCCGCGCGATGCCGAAGCGCGCGCCGAGCCGCTCCGCCTGAGTGCCCTTGCCCGCACCCGGCGGCCCCAAGAGCACGAGCCTCATCGGCGGCTGCCCCGCAATCGCGATTTCTTGATCAGGCCTTCGTACTGATGCGCGAGGAGATAGCCCTGAATCTGCGCCACCGTATCCATGGTCACCGTAACGACGATGAGCAGCGATGTGCCGCCGAAATAGAACGGCACCGCGGCATAGGAGACGAGGAGCTCGGGCAAAAGACACACGAGCGCGAGATAGGCGGCACCCACCACGGTGACGCGGGTCAGCACATAGTCGATATATTCAGCCGTGCGCTCGCCGGGCCGAATGCCGGGGATGAATCCGCCGTGCTTCTTCAGATTGTCGGCGGTCTCGACCGGATTGAACACGATCGCCGTGTAGAAGAATGCGAAGAAGACGATCAGCCCGATGTAGAGGAACATGTAGGCCGGCCGTCCATGGCCGAGATACGTGGTGATGGCGTTCAGCCACTCGGGTCCGCTCCCGGCGCTGAATTGCGCGACCGTGGTCGGCACCAGCAGGAGCGATGACGCGAAAATCGGCGGAATCACGCCAGAAGAATTGAGCTTGAGCGGAAGATGCGAGGTCTGCCCCTCGAACAACTGGTTGCCGACCTGCCGCTTCGGATACTGAATCAGCAGCCGCCGCTGGGCCCGCTCCATGTACACGATGAAGGCGATGACGCCCACCGCCATCAGCGCCACGGCGATGATCAATGCGGTCGACAGCGCGCCCTGACGACCGAGCTCGAGCATGCCGGCAATCGCTCCGGGTACTTCGGCAATGATGCCGGCGAAAATGATGAGCGAGATGCCGTTGCCGATGCCGCGCGCGGTGATCTGCTCGCCGAGCCACATCAGGAACATGGTCCCGCCGGTGAGCGTGATCACGGTCGAGATGCGGAAGAACCAGCCGGGTTCGGCGACGATGTTACCGGCACCCTCCAGGCCGATGGCGATGCCATAGGCTTGCGCCGCCGCCAGAACGCACGTGAGGTAGCGCGTGTATTGGTTGATGATCTTGCGCCCCGCCTCGCCCTCCTTCTTCAGCGCCTCGAGTTGCTTCGAGACGCTGGTGAGCAGCTGCAGGATGATGGAAGCCGAGATATAGGGCATGATATTGAGCGCGAAGATCGCCATGCGCTCGACCGCACCGCCCGAAAACATGTTGAACAGGCCGAGTATGCCCTGGCTCGCCTGCTTGAATGCCTCGGCAAAGGTGTCCGGATTGATGCCGGGCATCGGGATATAGGTCCCGACCCGGTAGACGACGAGCGCGGCAAGCGTGAAATAGATCCGCTTCTTCAGATCTTCGGCCTTGGCCAATGCGCCGAAGTTCAAGTTCGCTGCAAGTTGTTCCGCCGCCGAGACCATTTAGCGCTCCGTTGCAACGCGCCCGTGCCCGCGCTTCATATAAGGACTACGCGTCCGCTTCGCCCGACGGCTTTTTTGCCGCAGGCTTCTTATCGTCGGACGTCTTTTTCCCCGCCGGCTTCTTCTCTTGCTTTTCCGGCTTTGCCTGCAATTCCTGCTGCTTCTTTTGCCACGGCTTTTCTTCCGGCTTCGGCGGCTCGGGGCGCGCATAGAGCACCTGGACCGTGCCGCCGAGCTTCTCGACTGCGGCGATCGCCGACTTCGACGCCCCGTGGACGACGAACGAAGCCTTGGTCTTGAGCTCACCGCCGCCAAGCAGGCGCACCCCTTCTTTCTTCCGACGCAGCACGCCCGCCTTGACCAGTCCTTCGGCCGTAATCGGCTCGGCTGCCTTGAGCGCCCCCGCGTCGAGCGCTTCCTGCACACGGCCGAGGTTCACCTCGTTCAGCCGCGTCGAGAAGATGTTGTTGAAGCCGCGCTTGGGCAGCCGGCGATGCAGCGGCATCTGGCCGCCTTCGAAGCCGTTGATGGAAACGCCGGTGCGCGACTTCTGGCCCTTGACGCCGCGGCCGGCGGTCTTGCCCTTGCCCGAGCCGATACCGCGGCCGACCCGCATGCGCGGTTGGCGCGAGCCGGGCGGTCCGGATAGCTGATTGAGCTTCATCGCGTCCTCACTTGCCTTCCACGATACGCACCAGATGCTGCACCGTGGCGATCATGCCGCGCACCTGCGGCGTATCCGGAAGCGTCCGGCGCCGGCGGCTCTTGTTCAGGCCGAGCCCGATGAGGGTCGCTTCCTGATTGGGCGGACGGCGGATCGGGCTTCCGATCTGCTCCACCGTGATCGTCTTCTTGTCTGCGGCCATGACCGGCTCCCAAATCCCTTATTCCGACGTCTCGGTGTCGACCTCGCGGCGCCGCGACTGCAGCACCGATACCTTGAGGCCGCGCCGTGCCGCGACCGAGCGTGGGCTGTCCTGGTGCTTCAACGCATCAAAGGTCGCGCGTACCATGTTGTAGGGGTTGGAAGATCCCATCGATTTGGCCACCACATCCGCCATGCCGAGCGTCTCAAACACGGCGCGCATCGGACCGCCGGCGATGATGCCGGTTCCCGGCGGCGCCTTACGTAGCACCACCTTGCCGGCACCATGATGGCCGATGACGTCGTGATGCAGCGTACGGCCGTCGCGCAGCGCCACGCGCACCATGCTGCGTTTGGCGAATTCCGTCGCCTTGCGGATCGCCTCGGGCACCTCGCGCGCCTTGCCGTGACCGAAGCCGACGCGCCCCTTCTGATCGCCCACGACGACGAGCGCCGCGAAGGCGAAGCGCCGGCCGCCCTTGACCACCTTGGCCACGCGATTGATGTGCACCAGCTTGTCGACGATTGAGCCGTCGCGGTCGTCGCGATCGCGCGAGCGATCCCGCCGGTCGCGGCCGCCTTGCCGCGGGCGATCGCCGCCCGGGCGCTGCGAAGCGCGGTCACCACTCGGACGTTGCGGGGCGCGTGCCATTTGATCTCCGACCTTCCTATCAGAACTCGAGTCCGCCCTCGCGTGCGGCTTCCGCGAGCGCCTTGACGCGTCCGTGGAACAAATAGCCGCCGCGGTCGAACACCACCTTCTTGACGCCCTTGGCCTTCGCGCGCTCCGCCACGAGCTTGCCGACTTCCTTGGCGGCCGCGATGTTGGCGCCGGTCTTGAGACTTCCGCGCAGATCCTTCTCGCGGCTCGAGGCCGAAACCAGGGTCGCGCCCGCAGTATCGTCGATGACTTGGGCATAGATATGCTGCGACGAGCGAAACACGGACAGCCGCGGCCGGCCGCCGCCGACGCGCTTCAATACGCGGCGTACCCGCGCCCTGCGGTGCATGGTCCGATCGGTAATCCTAGCCATGCCTGTTCCCCGTCACTTCTTCTTGCCTTCCTTGCGGAAGATGTACTCGCCGGCAAACTTGATGCCCTTGCCCTTGTAGGGCTCCGGCGAGCGGAACTCGCGGATTTCGGCGGCCACCTGACCGACCTTCTGCTTGTCGATTCCGCTTACCACGATCTCGGTCGGCTTCGGCGTCACGATCGCGATGCCGTCCGGGATCGCGAAATTCACCTCGTGACTGTAGCCGAGCGCAAGCTGCAGGTTCTTGCCCGACACCGCCGCGCGGTAGCCGACGCCGGTGATCTCGAGCTTGCGCTCGTAGCCCTTGGTGACTCCGGCGACGATATTGTTCACGTTCGCCCGCGACGTGCCCCAGGCCGCCCGATGGCGCTTGCTCTCGCCGCGCGGCGAGAACGAGATCGCGTTGTTCTCGATCTTGGCGGCGACCTCGTCGGCGATCACGAGCGAAAGCTCGCCCTTGGGTCCCTTGACCCTGATCTTCTGGCCGTCGACCGCGGCGGTGACGCCGGCGGGGATGGCGATGGGCTTCTTTCCGATCTTCGACATCAGAACACCGTGCAGAGAATTTCGCCGCCCACGTTCTGCTCGCGGGCTTCATGGTCGGCCATCACCCCCTTAGGCGTCGACAAGATGGCGACGCCAAGGCCGTTTTGGATATGCGGCAGGGAGCTGACGGACACATAGACCCGCCGGCCCGGTTTCGATACGCGCGCGATTTCTCGAATCACCGGCGCGCCGTCGAAATACTTGAGCTCAATGTCGAACTCGGTACGGCCGTTCTTGTGCTCGGTAGTCGAATAGCCGCGGATATAGCCCTCGTTCTTCAGCACGTCGAGCACGCGACCGCGGAAGCGCGAGCCCGGCGTGGAAACGCGGTCCTTGCTGCGCATCTGCGCATTGCGGATGCGGGTGATCATGTCGCCGAGTGGATCGATCATCGTCATCGGCGCCTCCTCACCAGCTCGACTTTACGAGGCCGGGAACCAGGCCCTTGGAGCCCAGCTCGCGCAGAGCGATGCGGGAGATCTTCAGCTTGCGGTAATAGCCACGCGGCCGCCCGGTCAACTCGCAGCGATTGCGGATGCGGCTCGGCGCGGAATTGCGCGGCAATTGCGCAAGCTTCAGCCCCGCCGCGAAGCGGTCCTCGATCGGAAGCTTCTTGTCGTAGACGATCGCCTTGAGCTTCGCGCGCTTGGCCGAATACTTCTTGGCCATCCTGCGTCGCCGCTCGTTCTTCTCGATCGAACTCGTCTTTGCCATTTCGGACTCCTTGATCTCCGCGTATGAGGCTTAAGCCTCACTGCCGGAAGGGAAAATTGAAAGCGGCGAGCAGCGCCCGCGCCTCCTCGTCGTTTTTCGCGGTCGTGCAGACCACGATGTCCATGCCCCAGACCTCCTCGGCCTTGTCGAAGTCGATCTCGGGGAAAATGATGTGTTCCTTGATCCCGATTGTGAGATTGCCGCGGCCATCAAAGCTCTTCGGGCTCAAGCCCCGGAAGTCACGCACGCGCGGCAGCGCCACGTTCACGAAACGGTCGATGAAGTCGTACATGCGCGCCTTGCGCAGCGTGACCTTGGCGCCGATTGCCTGACCCTCGCGGATTTTGAAGTTCGCGATGGCCTTGCGCGACTTGGTCACCACGGCCTTCTGCCCGGCGATGCGGGTGAGATCATTCGCCGCCGCCGTGGCCTTTTTCGAATCCGCGACGGCTTCGCCGATGCCCATGTTGAGCACCACCTTGTCGAGCGCGGGCACGGCGAAGGGGTTGGTGTAGCCCAACTCCTGCATCAGCTTCGGCCGGATCTGCTCTTCGAACAGGACCTTCATGCGCGGGGTGTAAGTGCTCTTCTCAGCCATCGATCGCCTCCCCCGAGCGCCGCGCGATGCGCACCTTGCGGCCGTCCTTGAGAAACTTGAAGCCGATGCGCGTGGGCTTGCCGTCTTTCGGATCGGCGATAGCCAGATTCGAGAGGTGCACCGGCGCCTCCTTGGAGACGATGCCGCCCTGCTGCGCCGCGGTCTGCCGCTGATGCCGGCGCACCATGTTGACGCCGCGCACGAGCGCCCGGCTCTCCGCCGGCCTGACCTCGATCACCTCGCCGCTCTTACCCTTGTCGCGACCGGTGAGCACGATGACCTTGTCGCCCTTCTTGATCTTCGCGGCCATCACAGCACCTCGGGCGCGAGCGAAATGATCTTCATGTGGTTCTTGGCCCTGAGCTCGCGCGGCACCGGGCCAAAGATGCGCGTGCCGACCGGCTCCATCTGCGGGGTCATCAGCACTGCGGCGTTGCGGTCGAAGCGGATGACCGAGCCGTCCGGGCGGCGGATATCCTTGCGGATGCGCACGACCACGGCTTTCAAGACCTCGCCCTTCTTCACGCGGCCACGCGGAATCGCTTCCTTGACCGAGACGACGATCACGTCGCCGACGGTTGCGTACTTGCGCTTCGAGCCGCCGAGCACCTTGATGCACATGACGCGGCGCGCGCCGGAATTATCCGCGACGTCAAGGTTGGTTTGCATCTGAATCATGACTTAGCCTTCATTCTTTCCGGCGCATTCGAACCAAATCCCGTTTTCACTTCGCCTGTTTGGCGCCTTCGAGCACGATCCACCGTTTCAGCTTCGAGATCGGCCGATGCTCCTCGATCCGCACCTGGTCGCCGACCTTGCAGGCGTTCTTTTCGTCGTGCGCGTGATACTTCTTCGTCTGCCGCACGGTCTTCTTGAGCAGCGGATGAGTGAAGCGGCGCTCGACGCGGACCACGACGGTCTTGTCCGCCTTGTCGCTGACGACCACGCCTTGCAGCACACGCTTCGGCATTCCGTTCTCCTACTTCTTTCCCTTTGCGGGCTTCTTCGCCTTGGCCTTCGGTTCTTCCGCTTTCGGCGCCGGCATCGCCACGCCCGCGCGCTTCTGGGCCGCGATCGTCTCGATGCGGGCGATGTCGCGGCGCACGATGCGCACGCGCGACGTGTTCTCAAGCTGCCCCGTGGAGCGCTGGAAGCGCAGGTTGAACTGCTCCTTCTTCAGCTCGCCGAGTTTGTCCTCGAGCTGATCCGGGGTCATCTGCCGCACGTCGGCCGCCTTCATGATCTTCCCCTCACCCGATGCGCGCGATGAAGCGCGTCTTGACCGAGAGCTTCGCCGCGGCGAGCCGCATGGCCTCGCGCGCAGTGACCTCGTCGATGCCGTCGACTTCGAACAGAACACGGCCAGGCTTCACCCGGCAGGCCCAGAACTCTGGCGTTCCCTTGCCCTTGCCCATGCGCACTTCGGTCGGCTTCTTCGAGACCGGCAGATCCGGGAATACGTTGATCCACACCCGGCCCGCGCGCTTCATATGATGCGTCATGGCGCGGCGGGCGGCCTCGATCTCGCGCGCGGTGATGCGGTTCGGCTCGAGCGTCTTCAGGCCGTATTGGCCGAAAGCGAGCTCGTTGCCACTGGTCGCGCGGCCGTGGATGCGGCCCTTGAACGCCTTGCGAAACTTGGTGCGGGTCGGCTGTAGCATGATCCCTACTCTTTATGCCGCGTCGCGGCGCGGACGGCCGCCACCGGTTTCGCTCTCGGCCTGCCGCTTGTCCTGCGCCATCGGGTCGTGCTCGAGAATCTCGCCCTTGAAGATCCAGACCTTGACCCCGCAGGTGCCGTAGGTGGTGAAAGCGGTGGCGGTGCCGTAATCGACGTCGGCGCGCAGCGTATGCAGCGGCACCCGGCCTTCGCGGTACCACTCCATGCGCGCGATCTCGGCGCCGCCGAGCCGGCCCGAGCAATTGATGCGGATGCCTTCGGCGCCAAGCCGCATCGCCGATTGCACGGCGCGCTTCATCGCGCGGCGGAATGCGACGCGGCGCTCGAGCTGCTGAGCGATCGAATCGGCGACCAGATGCGCGTCGAGTTCGGGCTTGCGGATCTCGACGATATTGATGATGACCTCCGACGGGGTCATGCCGGCGACCTGCTTCCTGAGCTTGTCGATATCGGCGCCCTTCTTGCCGATCACCACGCCTGGCCGCGCCGAATGGATGGTGACGCGGCACTTCTTGTGCGGCCGCTCGATCACCACCTTCGCCACCGCGGCCTGCTTCAGCTGCTTGAACAGCATGCCGCGGATCTTGATGTCCTCGTGCAGCAGCTTGCCGTACTCGACCTTGCCCGCGTACCAGCGCGAATCCCAGGTGCGATTGATGCCGAGCCGCAAGCCGACCGGATTGACCTTCTGACCCATCAGGCTTTCCCCTCGACCTCACGCACGACGATCGTGAGGTTCGAAAACGGTTTCTTGATCGGCGCTCCGCGGCCGCGTGCGCGCGCAACGAAGCGCTTGATGACGAGTGCCTTGCCCACGAACGCCTCGGCGACCACGAGATCGTCGACGTCCAGATCGTGGTTGTTCTCCGCGTTCGCGATCGCGGATTCCAGACACTTCTTCACGTCCTTGGAAATCCGCTTCTGCGAGAATTGCAGATCGGCGAGCGCAGCCGCGACTTTCTTGCCGCGAATCAGGCCAGCGACGAGGCCGAGCTTGCGCGGAGAGACGCGCAACATGCGCAAGACCGACTTGGCCTCGGTATCCTTCAAAACGCGCGCTCGTGCTTGCTTGCCCATGATTCTTTCTCATCAACCCTTTGTCGCGGGAGCCGCTGCGGGCGCCTCGACTGGAGCGCCCGGTGCTGCTCGCGCCGCGCCGGGGGCGCCGGTCGTGAGCTTGGCTTTGCGGTCCGACGAATGGCTTTGAAAGGTTCGGGTCGGCGAGAACTCGCCGAACTTGTGGCCGACCATGTCCTCGGTGACGTAGACCGGGATGTGCTTGCGGCCGTTATAGACGCCGAACGTCAGACCGACGAACTGCGGCAATATCGTCGAGCGCCGGCTCCAGATCTTGATCATCTCGGAGCGGCCGGACGACTTGGCAGTCTCCGCCTTCTTCAACAGGTGCCCGTCCACGAACGGGCCTTTCCAGACCGAGCGGGCCATTACTCCACCTTCTTTCTGGCGTGACGGCGAGAGACGATGAAGCGCTGCGTGCGCTTGTTCTTGCGCGTTTTCTTTCCCTTGGTCGGGAAGCCCCAAGGCGTGACCGGATGGCGGCCGCCCGAGGTGCGGCCTTCGCCGCCGCCGTGCGGGTGATCGACCGGGTTCATCGAGACGCCGCGGTTACCCGGCATCCGCCCCTTCCAGCGATTGCGGCCGGCCTTGCCGATCGAGATGTTCATGTGATCGGGGTTCGAAACCGCGCCAACGGTGGCAAAGCAGCGGCCGTGCACCAAGCGCTGCTCGCCCGATTTAAGTCGCAGGATGCAGTAGCCCTGGTCGCGGCCGACGATCTGCACATAGGTGCCCGCCGAGCGCGCCAGCTGGCCGCCCTTGCCGATCTTCATCTCGACATTGTGCACGATGGTGCCGACCGGAATATTCTCCAGCGGCATCGCGTTGCCGGGCTTCACGTCCACGCTCTCGCCCGCGACCACGCTGTCGCCCGGCGCCAGGCGCTGCGGCGCGAGGATGTAGCTCTGCTCGCCGTCGGAATACTTGACCAGCGCGAGGAGCGCCGTGCGGTTCGGATCGTACTCGATGCGTTCGACGGTCGCCGGCACGTCGCGCTTCAAGCGCTTGAAATCGACGAGCCGGAGCGCGCGCTTGTGACCGCCGCCGCGAAAGCGAACCGTGACGCGGCCGAGATTGTTGCGAGCACCTGTGCCGATCTTGCCGACGGTCAGCGCTTTGACCGGCTTGCCCTTCCATACGCCTACGCGGTCCACGAGCACGAGCTGCCGGAGGCCGGGCGTCGCTGGCTTGTAGGTCTTCAGCGCCATCGTCGATCTCCGCTCATAGCCCGGTCGTGACGTCGATCGAGTGGCCTTCCTCGAGCGTCACGATGGCCTTCTTGAAGTTGCCCACGACGCCGCGGCGGCCCCGGAACACCCTCGTTTTCCTCTTCGTATTCAATGTGTTGACGCGTTTCACCTTCACGTCGAACAGCTTCTCGACCGCTTCCTTGATCTGCGGCTTGGTGGCGCTCTTGGCCACTTCGAACACGACCTGGTTCTTCTCCGAGGCGGCCGTCGCCTTCTCGGTGATGAGCGGTGCGATGATGACGTCGTAGTGGCGCTGTTCGGCGGTCATTTGAGGCGCGCCTCCAGTGCGTCGACTGCGGCTTTGGTCAGCACGAGCTTGGTGCGGCGCAGGATATCGTAGACGTTGATGCCAGCGACCGGCAGCACGTCGACCTCGGGAAGATTGCGCGCCGCGAGCCCGAAATTCTTCTCGACCTCGGCGCCGTCGATGATCAGCGCGCTTTTAAGGCCGAGCTTGCCGAAACGCTGAGCAAGCTGCTTGGTCTTCGCCTCGCCGAGCTTGGCCTCGTCGATCACGATGAGGTCCGAGCTCTTGGCCTTCGACGACAGCGCGTGCTTGAGCGCGAGCTGGCGCATCTGCTTGGTCAGGTCGGTGGCGTGGCTGCGCGGGGTCGGGCCGAACGAGCGGCCGCCGCCGCGGAACAGGTTCGCGCGCGCCGAACTATGCCGCGCGCGGCCGGTTCCTTTTTGCGCGTACATTTTCTTGCCGGTACGCCAGATCTCGGCGCGGTTCTTGACGTCGTGCGTGCCGGCTTGGCGCTTGTTGAGCTGCCAGTTGACCATGCGGTGCAACAGATCCGCGCGCGGATCGAGGCCGAAGATCTCGTCCGATAGCTGGACCGATCCCGCCTTCTTGCCGTCGAGCGATACGACCGGGAGTTCCATCACTTCTTCCCCCCGCCCTTGGGCTTCGCCTTCGCATCGGCTTTCGGCGCCGCCTTGGCTTCGGGCTTCCTCTCGGTTTTCGCCTCGACCTTCGGCGCCGCCTTAGGCTCGGGCTTCGGCTCCGGCGCCGGCTCCTCGCTCAGCATGCGGAACGCGCCGGGCTTCGGCGCTTCCTTGGGCAGTGGGCGCTTCACCGCGTCGCGCACCATGATCCAGCCGCCCTTGGCGCCCGGCACCGCGCCTTCGACCAGCAAGAGACCGCGCTCTACGTCGGCACGAATGACTTTCAAATTCTGCGTCGTTACCGTGACGTCGCCCATGTGACCGGGCATCTTCTTGTTCTTGAAGGTCTTGCCCGGATCCTGGCGGCCGCCAGTCGAGCCGATCGAGCGGTGCGAAACCGACACGCCGTGCGAGGCGCGCAGTCCGCCGAAATGATGGCGCTTCATGCC
>Ga0209108_10002403_pt1 | contig 10726 bp, 8 predicted proteins | sample Rifsed10ft1_FD_184003 | JGI IMG/M metagenome (GOLD analysis project Ga0209108, IMG submission 184003) | Soil microbial communities from Rifle, Colorado, USA - sediment 10ft 1 (version 2) | ecosystem: Environmental > Terrestrial > Deep subsurface > Rock core/Sediment | place: Rifle, Colorado...
TGACGCCGGCGAGCGTGGCGCGCCAGTCCGCGCTTGCGCATGAAGTCATCGTTGCCGACGACGGTTCCGGCGCGGAAACCGCTCAAACCGTGCAGGTGAACGGCTACGACGAGCGCTCCACCGGGTGGGGACCGGAAGACCAGAAATTGGCGGCCCGCCTGCTGCACGGCGGCGTTCAGCGGAATTACGCGCGGCATCGCGCGATCGCGTTTCACCTGTATCACAAGTCGCGTGCGCCGGTGGGCAACAATCCGTTCGATCGCCTGCTCGAGGAAACCCTGCGCACGCGCGCCACACGCTGCACTATGGGTCTGGACGCTCACCTGACGAAACTTGACGTGCCGCAATTCGACGCCACTGCCGCGATCGGCTGACGATGGCATCCTTACCCCAATTTCCAATCACGTTGCTGGTCATCACCCGCAACGAGGCCGCCAATATCGGCCGCTGCCTCGACAGCGTGCCGATCGTGGCGGAGAAGGTCGTCGTCGATTCGGGCAGTGTCGACGGCACGCAGCAGCTTGCTGCAAAGCATGGCGCGCGCGTCGTGCACCAGGACTGGCTCGGCTTCGGCCCGCAACGCAATTTCGCCACCACGCAGGCAAGCCACGACTGGATCCTGACTCTCGATGCCGACGAAGCGTTGACCGCACCATTGGTGAGCGAGCTCGTCAACCGTTTGCCGGACCTGCTGAAGTCGGACGCAGCTGGCGCGATCTTGAGGCGTGAAGCCTGGTACATGGGCGCGCCGATGCGGTGGTACCGGCCGATGGTCGGGGAGCGCCTGGGCCGTCTCTATCACCGTGCGCGCGCGCGCTGGACCGATGCGCACGTGCACGAGTCGCTCAGGTTCAGGGGTCGGACGATCCAGTTCGAGCAGCCGTTCCTGCATCACCACAATCCGACACTGGTGCACAAGCAGCTCAAGACGCTCATATACGCCGAGCTCAAGTCGCGCGACTGGCTCGAGCGCGATCGTGCACCACGGATGTGGATGTCGCCGCTGGTGTACGTGGCGTCCTTCTTCAAGGACTATGTGCTGCGGCTCGCTTTCCTCGACGGCTGGCGGGGCTACGTCGTGGCGCAAGTGGCCGCTTCGTATGCCGTCTACAAACGCATGCGCTACTACGAGATGCGGCGCAATCCCGAATCCCGGGAGCAAGGTGCCGCGCTGCTCAAGCGGCACGGCCTCGACCCGTGATCATGGCCACCCGCCACCACTATCTGTTGTATGGCTCGGAGCGCTACGCGCTTGCCATCCTTCGTCCGCTGCAGACGGCGATCCGCGCCCGCGGGGATGAAGCCGCCTGGTTCTTCGACGGACCCGGCGGTGAGGACCTGCGATCGGATGAGCGCCGGTTGCGTACCACGGCGGACGTGAAGGCATACCTACCGATCGCCGTGCTGACTTCGAGCAACGCAGTTCCGCATTTCTTTCCGGGCGTCAAGACGGAGGTATTTCACGGCTTCGATGCGGGCAAGCCGCGACACATCCATATCCGCGGCTTCTTCGACCTGTACTGCACGACCGGTCCGCGCGACACAGAAGCGTTTGAATCCAAGGCCCGTGAGCTCGGGCATTTTTCGGTCTGTGAGACCGGCTGGCCCAAGCTCGATCCGTTCATGCGTGCTCACGCGGCAGGCGCGCCTGCCGCAGTGGGGGAATCTCCGGTGATTCTGTATCACTCGACCTTCTCGCCGTCGTGGAGTGCGGCGAACATCCTGTACGAGACGATCCGCGAACTGTCACGCAGCGGCCGCTGGCGCTGGATCGTCGCCCTGCATCCAAAGACGGATGCCGGCACGGTGGCGCGCTATCGCGCGCTGGCCGGCAGGCACCTGCGGTACTCCGATGAAGACAACATTCTCGACCTGTTCCCGCAGGCGGACCTGATGATCTCGGACACGTCGTCCGCGCTCAACGAATTTCTGCTGACGTACAAACCGGTCGTCACTTTCAAGAACCTCCGCCCGGGCCCGCAGTTGATCGACATCACTGCGCCCGAGCAGCTTGTGCCTGCCATTGAACGCGCGCTGTCTCGGCCGCCCGAACTCATGCGGGAAATCCGCGCATACGCCGACAGCATCCATCCTTACCGTGACGGGCGCTCGAGCGAGCGGGTCCTTGAAGCTGTGGATGCATTTCTCGCCGCGGGGGCGCGCAACGCGAAACCAAAACCGCGCAACTGGTGGCGCAAACTCAAGATCCGCCAGCGAATCGGTTACTGGGGGTCCGGATAATTGTGTGAGATGTTGAATCACAGCGTGAATCGGCAGTCAGGGTTGTTTGCGGCGACTGCAAGGATGGCGCATCCTTAATGCGGAACATCGATTCAGGAAACACGCGATGCGTCGATCAAGCGGAATTGCCGTCGTTGTCATATTCGTTGCAGTGCTCGGCGGATGCGTTGGATGGTTAGGCCAGGGCGCCACCCGCCAGGGCAGCTCGAGCAGCCTCGTCGATTTTCTGTACCCGAAGGGCGAGGAACCGCCGCCGGTGGGCTCACCGATCCCGACACTGAACCTGCCGCTCCGCGTCGGTCTGGCGTTCGTGCCGGAGAATGTGCAGGCCGCGGGATCGCTGTCGGAAGCGCGCAAGACTGAACTGTTGGAGCGCACCAAGGCAGCATTCCAGGGCAAGGACTACCTGCGCGAGATCGTCGTCATCCCGGAGACCTATCTGCGGTCGAGCCGCGGTTTCGATACGGTCGATCAGGTGGCGCGACTCTACAACCTCGACGTGATTGCGCTCGTCTCACACGATCAGCTCGCGGTTTCCTCGGACCGCAGCTCATCCTTTCTCTACTGGACGATCGTCGGCGCCTACGTAATCGAAGGCACGAAGAACGAGGTGCAGACGCTCGTCGACACCGCAGTGTTCGATATCCCGACACGCACGTTACTATTCCGCGCGCCGGGCATCGACAAGGTGACCAAGGATGCGACGCTCATCGGCACTCCCGAACAGGTGCGCAGGACGCAGGACGAGAGCTTCGGTCGCTCGATGGAGCAAATGACGGTCAATCTGCAGAAGGAGCTGGAGGTTTTCCGCGAGCGCATCAAGACCGAGGGCACCGTCAAGCTGGTGAAGAGGGACGCGGCTGGCGGCGGTGGGGGCGCGGGCAGCCTGAGCGGACTCGAAATGCTGCTGCTGTGCGCGTTCATTCTCCTCGCAGTGCTCCGTCGCCGACGAATCTTGCCCTCTCTCCCGTCTCATGGGAGAGGGCGGGGGTGAGAGCTCCCTGGAACAACGGTCCGCTGTCGTTCTCCAGCATCGCGGCGCGGACCAGCGGAATTGGCGGGCCACCGTAGGACAGGAACTGATCGTGGAACTCGCGCCATGCGGCCTGACCGCCGCGCGACGCGGTCCAGTCCGCGCGCAGCTTCCGGATCATCAGCTTGCCCATGGCGTAGTTGAGATACGCCGGATCGAACGTGCCGCGTGCCGCCTGCTGGCGCGCATTGCCGATGTCCTGGTACGCCTCTTCGCGGAACAAGCGCTCCGATTCCGCCACGCTCATGCCGCCGGTGTGCAGCCCGATTGCAGACAGGTAGCGCGCGTTGCGCAGCAGCGCGTTCGAGAGCTGCCCGATGTGCGTCTCGGGATCGCCGTTCGAAAGTCCCATCTCCCACATCATCTCTTCGGCGTAGTGCGCCCATCCTTCGGCATACGCGTAGCCGACAAACAAGCGACCGACGATCGACTGCGAGCGGTTGGCGTGCAGGAACTGAAGGAAGTGGCCCGGCCAGACTTCGTGCACGGACGTGAACAGCAGATCGGTCCGTCCAGGCAGGTAGTCGCGTTGTACTTCTTTGCTCCACGACGGATCGGGCGGGGCAATGTAGTACACCGCCGGCAGACGCAGCTCGTATGGGCCGGGAATATCGATGTATGCGAAATTGGCGCGATTGAAGGGTGGTGCTTCATTCACCAGCGCCTCTTCGGTGCCCGGAATCGTCACCACCTGTTTGTCGATGAGGAATTGCTTCAGGCCGGCGAGCTGCTCACGTGCACCCTGCACCGGTCCGCCCTCGGGCTTGTTTGCGCTCGCCTTCGTGACGCAATCGACGACAGTCGAGCCGGGCGCAAACTTCGCGCACGCTTCCTTGAGCGCATCCTGGTTGCGCTTGAGATCCACGCGTCCCACCGCCTCGAGCTCGGCAATCGGGGTCGTCACGCCCTCTGTGGCCTTCAGCATCTGGGCAAACTTATCGGCGCCGAGCGCGTAGCCCTGCGTCGACGACTTGCGCTGGCCATCGAGCCATTTCGCCAGTGCGCGCATGGCCAGAGCGGCCTCCTTGTTGGCTTGCGCCAGATCCTTGCGCAGCGCTTCGTCCTGCACTGACGCAATGACCTGCAGCAAATCGTTCTCATAGAAGTCGGCGAAGCCGCCGAATCCGGAGATTCCCCGCTCGACATAGCTTTGTGGCAGCGGCAAGTGCAGGTTGCCCTTGATCTCAGCGGCTACGCGCGGGATCGAGCGCGAATAGCCCAGGAAGGCGCGCATGCGTTGCTCGAACGGCGCGTACTCGCGAGTGAGATACGTGCTCGGATCGAGGTCGTCGAGATTCCAGTCGAAGTAGAAGAGGGGACTGCGGAAGGGTTCTCCTGCGGTCTCAAGCCAGAAGAGGTCGCGATCGATGCGTGCAATCAGGTAGTCGCGCTCGAATCGTTGGGCGTGCGTCAGACCGGCGTCGAATGTGCCGGCGCGAGCGCGCGCTTCATGCAGGCGCTTGACCTCAGCCGCGATGCCCGTCGCGCTCCAGTCGGGCAGCTGACCGTCGAACTCGTGGCGGCCGGCCCGGACTGCAAAGCTCGGATGAGCCTTGAAGAAATCCTCGATGAATCCGTCGCGGAACGCCGCCCATTCCCGCTGCGCCTGCGAAGCTGCGTCGGCGGCGGGCGCCCGCTCTGCCTGCTTGCCGCAGGCGGACAGGACCAGGAGGCTGACGAGCGCGACAACCAGTGACGCACGCCAACGGGTGCGGTGAACTGAAATCATGAACGGGCCTCGTTGTTACAGGTGGGCGGAGAACCGCGAGGCCGCAAGCTTACCTCACGACGCAAAGGATTCGGTTTGCCATGCGTGTTGTCCCTATTGGATTGCAAGATCGAGCCGCAACGGGCTGCGAAATGTCGTCGAGGGAACCCAGTTGAGCCGTTCGTGCACGCGCTCGAAGCGGGGGACTCGCCGGAGCAATTCGCCGAAGATGATGTTGATCGCGACGCGCGCGATCATTGCCCCGAGACAGCCGTGCACGCCGCCGCCGAAGCCCAGGTGTCCCTTGGGCTTGCGGCCGATGTCGTAGACGTCTGGATTCTGGAACTGGCGCTCGTCGCGATTGGCAGAGCCGTAAGCCAGACACACGAAATCACCCTCGTGCAGCTCTTGGCCGTGCAACTCGAGGTCGCGTGTCAGGCAACGGCGGAAGCGTTGCGCAGACGTGTTGAAGCGCAGAGATTCCTCGATGGCGTCCGGAATCAGCGTGGGATTCTCGACGAGACGCCGCCGCGCATCGCCGTGATCGGCGACGTTGAGCGCGAACATCGTCATGAAGCCGCCGAGCGACTCGATGCCCGCCATGATGAGCGTCGTCGTCGTGAGCAGCACCTCGCGCTCGGCCAGACGCTCGCCGTTGATTTCGGCCAGCACGAACTGTGACAGGAGATCGTCAGTTGGATGAGCGCGCCGCTCGGCGATGACTCCCGCTGCGTAATCGGTCATCCATGCGTATGCGGCGATGTGTTCCGGACCCTTCTGCCGGGTCTTCGGGTCGCTTTGAACCATGAGGACTGCCTTGTCGCGCACCAGGCGATCGTCCCCGGGGGGCAGGCCGAGCAGCTGGAACAGAATCTTGGCGGTGATGCTTGCGGAGAAATCGCCGACGAAATCGAACTGCTTCGCGCCCGCGAGCGTGTCGAGCTGCTTCACGGTGACCTGGCGGATCGGCTCGTGCAGCCCCTCGAGATTGCGCTTGATGAACGCATGCTGGATGAGCGCTCGCAAACGATCGTGACGTGGCGGGTCGGTGGTGCCGAGCGTCGCGCCGGCGCGATTCGGCAGCTCGTCCATGAGATTGCCCTTGGCCGAAGAAAAGGTTTTCCAGTCGTTCAGCGTGGCGAAGATGTCGGCGTAGCGGGACAGCACCCACATGCGTGCGTCCTCGCTCCAGAAACACGGGTACTCATCTCGCAACCGCTGGTAAAGCGGAAATGGATTGGCATCCACTTCGGGTGAATAGGGGTCGAAGCTGAACATTTCTGGATTCCGATCGGAGGGTCATGGATTGGGACTACAGCCGTAGTCGCCATTCTAAGGCTACGCGCGGTAGAACTTGCGGACGACGCGCAGCGCGTTGGTGCCGGACTGCTCGAGAAAGGCCCGGTAGGTCTTCATCACGTGGTTGTCTTCCGGCAGCGGGTGATAGCCGCGCCACGGAGTGCCCATTACGGTGTCGAGCCCGTACGGCACCGCGATCGTCAGGAATGCGTTCTCGAGCGCGTGCTTGAGATCGGAGCCGTCCACGGCTTTTGCCGGCATCTGTTGGCCGATGTTGGTGAGCGCGCCCATGACATGAATGCCGCGCAGCTCGGCGTCCGCACGGATCAGGCGGATGGCTTCGAGCACGCTGCGATTCATCCCTTCGGTGTCCGCGATGATGGCGCGTACCGAGACGTCGATGAAGATGTCGTCCATCTCCATGCCGTGCTCCCCGGCGAGACGCAGCGCGGCCCGTTTCGCGGTGCCAGCGATCTCCGCGGCGCTCTTGTTGCTCTTGGCGACGCCGTCCTGGACGCGCTCTGAGGCCATGACGATCACCTTGAAGGGCGCAAGCTTGTAGAGGTCCATGAATTCCCAGCGCTGCTCGGTGATCGAGTTGACGATCGGCAGCTTTCCACGTGCGCGCTCCGTGTCATAAGTCCGCAGACATGCTTCCTGCGCCTGCACTTCGGCGAAATCGAAGCTTAAGGGTGTACTCACCTTTTCCTGGAGGCCGCGGATGACGACCGGGACGAACGCCGGATCCGTGACGGCGCGCGCGCCGAGATGCACGTCGATGTACGCCGCGCCGGCTCCTGCCTGCCTGACCGCGAGATCCTGGAGACCCCCGACATCGCTGGCCTCGATCAGCGCCCGGGCACTCTTGTATCCGGGACTGATCCGCTCGCCGATGATCGTCAGATCGAACTTGTCGGGTACTGTCATGGAGGTCTCCTGCGCGAGCCGCTGACGTCAAAACCGATGCGGGACACGAATGTTTTCTGGAACTGCGGCGTCGAGCTCAGCTCGACATATCGGCAGCGATCGGCGAGATCGGACGCGTGTGCGCGGTCCCGTGTCGAGGCCAGCACGCGTTGCACGCCGAGGCCCGCCGCATTCCCCACTTGCAGGAATCGCTCGGCCGGGAGATCGGGGAAGAGGCCGATCATGATGCCGCTCGGAACCTTGATGTAGGAACCGAAGGCGCCGGCGATGATGACGCGCTCGATTGCCTTTTCCGCGATTCCGGCGAGCCGCAGCAGGGTGTCGGTGCCGGCGCGGGTTGCGGCTTTGGCAAGCTGGACCGAGCGCACGTCATCCTGGGTGAAGCCGACGCCCGGCGCGAGCATCGCGGTGCGCGTGCCCTGGACGACGTCGATCAGCGGATGGCCAACACCGATGCGGCCGCGCGGGTCGATGGCGCCGGCTCGCAGCAACGCGGCGAGCGCATCGACCACGCCGGAGCCGCACAGTCCCACCGGTTCCTCGTCGCCGATGACATCGAGCGCAAGCTTCCCATCGGTGAGCGCAATGCCCTCGATCGCCCCATCCGCCGCGCGCATGCCGCAGGAAATGTGCCCGCCCTCGAGCGCCGGACCCGAAGGGCAGGAGGCCGTCCAGATCTGGCCGCGGTGAATGAGCGAAATCTCGGTGTTGGTGCCGATATCCATCAGCAGACTCGTATCCACGGTGGTCCAGACATCCTCGGTGGCCAGGAGCGCGCTGACATGGTCGCCGCCGACGTAGCCCATGACGTTCGGCATGAAGTGCACGTATGCGCCCGGGCAAGCCGCGATACCGAGGTCGCGCGCCTTTGCGTTCATTCCGCCGCGCACTGCCGCCACGAACGGTGCGCGTCCCAGTTGCGCGACCGGCAGGCCCAGCAGAAGGTGATGCATCGCCGTGTTGCCGCACACGGCCACGTCCACGATGTCGGTTGCCACCGCTCCCATCGCGTGACAGAGGTCGTGCGCGAGGGCATTGATTGCTCCGATACCGCTCGCCTGAAGTTCCGCGGCACCCGATGCGCGGATTGCAGAGTTGAGACGGCTGACCACGTCGCCGCCCCACGCGACCTGCGGGTTCTCGATCGCCAGGCTCGCGAGGCGCATGCCGCGGTCGAGATCGACCAGGAACGCCGCAGCGTTGGTCGTTCCGAGGTCGATCGCGAGCCCGAGGCTTGCGCGACCCGCGCGCGCGACGTCGATCACTTCTCCGTCGCGCACCCGAACTCGCACATGGCCATTCGTCTGGCGCAGCACCGTGGACAGATGTCGAGCTGAAACCAGATCGATTGCGCGCATGGTACCGGCCGGCAGGGTATCGATGAGCCGATCCGCATCCGCTCGCGGTCGCGCGATCGAGGCGTCGTGCACGACGACGTCGTAAGTCGTCACGGCCGGCGCGCACTGCAGAGTCGTTGCTCCTCGCGCTTCCACATCGGCGCGGACGATCGGCGCGAGCGAGCGGGGCGCTACCTCGATCGTGCAATCTGAGCGCACGCTCGCCTGGCACGCCCGGACCCATTTTTTGTCCCGGAGCTGGATGTCGGCCACATGTGCACGCTTGGGCGAGTAATCGACCTGGCCATCGATCACGTGAACGATGCACGATCCGCAAGTGCCGCGACCGCCGCAGGCGCCGACGATGCGAACTCCGCCGCGCCGTGCGCTCTGATAGATGGTCTCGGCGATGCGTGCGGGAATGGCACGGCCGAGCTGGGGAAAGCTCAGCGTGAACTCGGGGGTGCTCATGATGTCGCCGCGAGACTCGTCTGGGCGACGCGGCAGCGCTCCAGCGATGGACAGTAATCGCAGCGCGACCAGTTCACGTGCGGCAGCGCGAGACCGACGCCCAGCACCATCGACGTCGACTTGAGCGGACGCATCAGGAAGCCGCTGCACAATGTGACTCCGATGGTATCGGCCTCGGCGAGCCGCAAGACCGCGGCCTGCGTTTCGAGCGCGAGGCCCGGGTCGCCGGAGCGGAGCTCACCCGCCATCATGAGCCCGCGCTTCTTCGTATCCGCCAGCATGCGGTCCTGGATGCGACGCGCGACCGCGAACAGCAACTCGTTGCCCAGCTCATCGAGGGCCACCGCAAGCGAAGCACGACGGGCTGTAAACAGCTCGCGCACACGCGCCTCGAGCGCGGGGCCGATCGTCGCGACGCCGCAGGCCACGGCGGTCAATTCACCGGAGGAGGGTACGAGCCACGGCGCCTCGAGGATTTCCCCGTCGAGGCAGAGCGAATGTGCCGCCGGGCGCTCGAGGGGCACGATGCGAAAGCTGTACGCGGCGGTCAGCAGCGATTCGCTCTGCACGAGCGCCAGCGCTTCGTCGCACAGGCGTTTCCTGACAGCCGACTGAGACGTTCGCGGACGAGCAGCGCGAACCGCCCGGATGACGTTGAAGCCGCGGGCCGACGGCATCGGTTACCCCGCTCAGCCCGCGTACTTGCGGGCCGCTGCGAACATGGCGCGCACGTTGTCGACAGGCGTTTCGTCGGGAATGCCGAATGCGCAATCGAGGATGAGCTTGCCGCCTTTCCGGAACACGTCCTGCGCGAGTCGCTTCACGGCCGCGTCGACCTCTTCGGGCTTGCCGGTCGTCATGAGCGAGGCACCGAGATTGCCGCGCAGTGCCACAACATCACCCAGAACCTCGTGCGCCTTGACCATGTCGGTGCGCTCGAACCAGTAGATGCAGCTGGCGGGCGGGATGTCGCGGATGATCTCGAGACGCTTGGTGCAGTCCGCCTCCCACAGCGGCATCGGGATCAGCCCGGCCTCGACCAGGCCCACGAGCATCTTGCGGAACGGCGGCCACCAGAACGTGCGGAACTGCGCATCCGACATGAAGGCATCCGGCGCCCAGTGAATCGGTATGAAGATCACGGGATTGCCGCAAGCTTTCGCCGCAGCGACCGTGTGCCGCAGCAGGAAGACCTGCGCCTTGTCGAGGGCCGCCAGAAGCTTGTCCTTGTGCCGGAAGAGATCCGTCATGATGCCGCGTGCGCCACGGAAGTAGTCGGCGATGAAGTCGTAGGGCGACACCGAGGTCACGACATTGGTGCAGGGGTACCCGAGGGTTGCCATGCGCTCGGTAAACGCGACGTGGTGCTGCGAGAACCGCTCGACTTCCTCCGCGGCCCGGGTCACGTGCTCGATCGCCCGGCGGACGCGTGGATTGGTGAACGGCCGGATCCCCGCAATCAGTCGGAAGTAATGCATGCCGGGGAAGTGAGGCAGCTCCTCGAAACCTTCGAATGCTGCGGCGACGCGTGGCAGGTACGTGTGCAGGTAGTAGCCGGTCGGATCGAAGATGAATTCGTCGTACTCCTCCGGCTTCATGTATTCGCGGTCGAGGTACTGGTAGGGCTGGTTGTCGCCCACCCCGTGCCCGGGCCATTGCAGCTGCTTGAAGCGCGATGCGTCGAGCACGCGCCCCAGCGTGGTGAACTGG
>Ga0209108_10002404_pt1 | contig 10725 bp, 8 predicted proteins | sample Rifsed10ft1_FD_184003 | JGI IMG/M metagenome (GOLD analysis project Ga0209108, IMG submission 184003) | Soil microbial communities from Rifle, Colorado, USA - sediment 10ft 1 (version 2) | ecosystem: Environmental > Terrestrial > Deep subsurface > Rock core/Sediment | place: Rifle, Colorado...
ATTCGGGAGTCGTCGAAGGAGCGTCTCGAGCGCGATCTCCGTCTCGAGTCGCGCGAGCGGCGCTCCGAGGCAGTAGTGCGGTCCTCGCCCGAAGCCGACGTGCTTTCCGCTGTCGCGGTGGAGATCGAGGGTGTCCGCCTCGGGAAACTGCTCTGCGTCGCGGTTTGCCGACCCGACGACGGCGATGACGAGCTCGCCGCGCCTGATGCTCTGGCCGCCGAGCTCCACGTCGGCGGCCGCCCAGCGCGTGATCGTGCGCTCGACGGGGCTGTCGTAGCGGAGCAGCTCCTCGACCGCGCCCCGCATCAGCGCTGGATCGGTGCGAAGCGCGTCGAGCTGCTCGGGATGCGTCAGCAGCGTGTGCACCGCGTTCGTGATCAGGCTCACCGTCGTCTCGTGCCCGGCGACGATGAGGAGGACGACCATGCCGTACAGCTCGTTTTTAGAGAGGGTGTCTCCCCCGTCCTCCGCCTGGACGAGCGCGGTCACGAGATCGTCGGTCGGCTCGGCCCGCCGGTTCGCGAAGAGGTCGTCGAGGTACGCGACGAACTCGTCCCCTCGGCGTGCGGCGATTTCCTGCAGCTCGGGCGTCAGCGCGGGCGTGACGACGTTGCTCGACCACTCCCGGAAGCGCTGCCGGTCCTCGACGGGAATGCCGAGCAGCTCCGCGATCACGGTAATCGGAAGCGGGAAGGCGAAGTCGTCGACGAGCTCCATGCTCCCGCGCTCCGCCACGCGGTCGACGAGGTCGTCCGCGATCTCCTGGATGCGCGGGCGCAGCTGCTCGACGATGCGCGGCGTAAAGGCCTTCGTGACGAGGCGGCGCAGGCGGCGATGATCCTCGCCGTCCTTGGCGAGAAGGTTCTCCGACACGCGTTCGTCGGGGGTCGGCCCGGCGTCCTCGAACGCCGCGAGCTCCTCAGGGGTCAGTGCGAGCTTTGGGTCGACGACGAAGCGCTCGTTGTCGGTCAGGAGCGCCAGGACGTCGTCGTAGCGGGTGACGAACCAGATCGGCGTCTCGCCGTCGAGCCCAGGCTGGAGGTGGACCGGGCTTTCCGCGCGCATAAGTGCATAGGTCTCGCGGGTCGTACGGCGGAAGTCGTGGCTGTAGAGGTCGTACCGCTGGGTCGTCGACATGCGGCCGCCATGATGTCACATCGTTAACGTGAAGCTGACGCTCGAGTACGACGGCACGGCGTTCCACGGCTGGGCGCGGCAGCTCGGCCTGCGCACGGTCGAGGGCGTGCTTCGCGAGGCGCTCGACGCGGTCTTCCTGCGCTGGGACGGCCTCGCGGTCGCCGGGCGGACGGACACGGGCGTCCATGCGACGGGTCAGGTCGCGAGCTTCTCGGCAGAGGGCGGTCCGCCGCCGGCGCGTGTCGCGGAGGCGCTGAACGGCACGCTGCCGGACGACGTCGTCGTGCTCGCCGCCGAGGAGGCGCCGGAGGGCTTCCACGCGCGCTTCTCGGCGCGCTCACGGTCGTATCGCTATCGCGTTTGTGCGGGCGCGTCTCGCCCCGCGCTCGACGCTCGCCGCGCCCTCTGGTGGCCGCGCCCCGTGGACGTCGACGCGCTCCAGGCGGCGGCTCCGCTGCTTGTCGGCGAGCACGACTTCCGTGCATTCACGCCGACCGAGACGCAGCACGAGGTGTTCCTGCGAAACGTGCTCGCCGCTGCGTGGGAGCCGGACGGAAACCGGCTCGACTTCACGATCACTGCCGACAGCTTCCTTCGGCACATGGTGCGCACGCTCGTCGGGACGATGCTCGAGTCCGGGCCGGGGGCGCCAGAGCGTGTGCGCGAGCTCCTCGAGGGCAGACCTCGATCCGAGGCCGGGCTCACCGCGCCGCCGTGGGGCCTCTACCTGGTACGCGTGGACTACTGACTAGCATCGAAGAGTGCGCTTCCGCATCGTCCTGTTCGACCTCGACGGCACCCTGATCGACTCGGGGCCGATCATCCTCGCCTCCATGCAGCACGCCGTTCGGACGGTGCTCGGGCGCGAGATCCCGCCCGACGAGCTCGGCATGACCATCGGCGGGCAGGGCATCGTGGCGCAGATGGAGGCGATCGACGTCGAGCACGCCGATGCACTGCTCGAGGCGTACAAGGAGCACAACGACGGCCTGCACGAGACGCTCGAGGCGTTCGACGAGCTGCTCGTCCTGCTGCCAGGGCTGAAGGCCGAGGGGCGGAAGCTCGGGATCGTCACGGCCAAGCGACATCGCACCGCCGGTCTTGCGCTGGAGCGCTTCCCGGCGCTCGCCAGCACGTTCGACGTGGTGGTGGCGCACGAGGACACGGCGCGCCACAAGCCGGACGCCGAGCCGGTGCTGCTCGCGGTCGAGAAGCTCGGGGGCATGACGAGCGAGGCCGTCTACGTCGGTGACTCCCCCTTCGACATCGGCGCCGCGAAGGCGGCCGGCGTGTTCGCCGTCGCGGTGGGCTGGGGAGGCATCCATCCGGACGAGCGACTGCTCGCGGAGGAGCCCGACGCGTTCGTGCGCACGCCGGAGGAGCTCCTGCGTGTCCTGTGAGCGGGGTCAGACCCGTGGGGTCTGACCCCGTCTCAGCGGTGGGGTCTGACCCCGTCTCAGCGCGTGACCGCGCGGCTGAGCTCCGGCGGCTGATCGAGCGCCACAACTACCGCTACTACGTCCTCGACGAGCCTGAGCTGTCCGACGACGCGTACGACGTTCTCGTCGACGAGCTGAAGGAGCTCGAGGACGCGTATCCCGAGCTCATCACGCCCGACTCCCCGACGCAGCGTGTCGGCGCGCCGCCCGCGGCGGGATTCACGAAGGTGGCGCACCTGTCACCGATGGGCTCGCTGGAGAAGGTGACGACGCGCGAGGCGCTCGAGAAGTGGGCGGACGACGTGCGCAAGCGGCTCGGCACCGATGAGCCGGTCGCGTACGTCCTCGAGCCGAAGATCGACGGCTCTGCGGTCTCGCTCGTGTACGAGCGGGGCCTTCTCGTCCGCGGCGCGACCCGCGGCGACGGCGAGCGCGGGGAGGACGTGACCGCGAACCTCCGCACGATCGAGGCGATTCCGCTGCGGGTGCTCGGCGATGTCCACCCGCCGGCGCGAGTCGAGGTGCGCGGCGAGATCTTCTTCCCGCGCGACGGCTTCGCCCGCTTCAACGAGGCACAGCTCGCGGCGGGGCGCAAGCCTGCGCCGAACGCGCGCAACGCTGCAGCCGGCTCGCTCCGCCAGCTGAACCCAGCGGTCACTGGCGAGCGGCCGCTCTCCATCTTCGTCTACGGGATCGGCGTCCTCGAGGGCGAGGAGCTCATGTCGCAGTGGGAGGCGCTGCAGTGGCTGCTCGTGCGCGGCTTCCGCACGAATCCGGACGCGGAGAGGCTCGAGTCGATCGCCGACGTCGCCGACGCCTGCGTCGCCTGGGAAGCGCGGCGAGCCTCGCTCGGCTACGAGATCGACGGGATCGTCATCAAGATCGACTCGTTCGACCAGCAGGGCCGGCTCGGGTCGCTGCACGGCCGTCCGCGCTTCGCCCGCGCGTACAAGTGGGCGCCGACATCAGCAGTGACGCGCCTCACGAAGATCCACGTCCGCGTCGGGCGCACCGGCGTCCTCAACCCGCTCGCCGAGCTCGAGCCCGTGCACGTCGGCGGAGTGACCGTCTCGAGCGCAACGCTTCACAACGAGGACGACATCCGCCGTAAGGACATCCGCGAGGGCGATCTCGTGATCGTCCAGCGGGCGGGCGACGTGATCCCGCAGGTCGTCGGGCCTGCGGGCGAGCACGAGCCAGGGACGAAGCCGTGGCGGATGCCGAAACGCTGCCCCCTGTGCCGCGCCGAGATCGTGAGGCCGGAGGGCGAGGTCATGCACCGCTGCCCGAATCGCGCGTGTCCCTCCCGCGGGCTCGAGACGCTCTACCACTGGGTCGGCGCTGCGCTCGACATCGAGAACGTCGGCGGGAGCACGATCAAGAAGCTCTGGGACGAGGGTGTCGTACGCTCGCTCCCCGATCTCTATCGGCTGACGGCGGAGCGGCTCGCCGAGGTCGACGGCTACGCGGAGATCTCGGCGGCGCGTGCTTTCGGGTCGATCCAGCGCTCGAAGGAGCAGCCGTTCTCGCGCGTGCTCTTCGGCCTCAATATCCCGAAGGTCGGCTGGGTCATTGCGCGCAGCCTCGCACTCCACTTCCGGACGGTGGACGCGCTCGCGGACGCGACGCTGGAGCAGCTCGAAGAGGTCGAGGGAATCGGGCCGGAGCGCGCCGCGTTGATTGCCGAGTGGTTCGCCGACCCGGACAACCGCGCGCTCGTGGAAGAGCTGCGCGACCTCGGGCTTTCACTCGCGCACGCAGAGGACGATCGCCCGCCCTCGGGCCGGCTGACGGGAAGACAGTACGTGATCACCGGGACGCTCGAAGGTTGGACGAGAGAGGAGGCGAAGGCCGCGCTCGAGTCGCTCGGGGCGAAGATCTCGGACACGGTTTCGAAGAGGACGACAGGCGTCGTCGTGGGGGAGAGCCCTGGCTCCAAGGCGCAGAAGGCGGAGAAGATCGGCGTCCCTGTGCTCTCGGAGGCGGACCTGCGCGCGTTGCTACGCGCGCGCTAGCGCAGTCACGAAGCGGTCCTGTGCCGCTCGCGCCGTCCAGTACGGCACGGGCGATCCGTTCTGGAGGATCGCGAAGACGTAGCGCCGCCGCACGAAGCCCGCGAGCACAGACGCGCGGAACGTCGTTCCGGTCTTCGCGATCACGCGTCCCCGCGTCGGTCGCGTGTCGAGTCGCTTCTCGAGCGTTCCGGAGATGCCCGCGACGGCGAGCGACGTGACGAACACATCGCGGCTCCGTGGATCTCCCGCGGCAGATCGCAAGATCGCAGCGAGCGTGTTTGCCGTCGTACGGTCGAGGCGCGACAGCCCGGAGCCGTCGCCGATCCGCACACCTGCAAGTGGTACGCCCGCCTGTCGGAGCGTCCTGCGCACGACCTTTGCGCCGGCCGCGGTCGATCCCTGACCAGCGATCGTCGATCCGAGCTCTTTCAGCAACATCTCGGCGGCGAAGTTGTCGCTCTCGCCGTTCACGAGTCGGAGCACGGTCGACAGCCGTTCGGAGAGGTCGAATGCGATCGAGATTGCGTTCGCCGGGGCGCGACGTGCGCCAGCTCTCCCGGTCACCGCGATCCCGCGTCGCTGAAGGGCGGCGATGTACGCACGAGCGGCCGCGATCGCGGATCCGTTGACCCCGATCAGAGGGGCGTCGGCGACGGAGAGCGCCGACAGTGGCCTCGACTCGATCCCGAGGTAGGACGCCTTCCAGCCGAGCGCATCACGTCGTGCGTCGAAGTGCGTCTCGTCGCCGAGCACGCGGCCTGCGATCTGCGTGATCCCCGTCGCAGCGAACTTTCGTGCGAGCCTGTCCAGGTCTGCTCGCGTGAGGGTCGGATCGCCGAACCCGACGAGCCAGAGGTTCCCGTTCCAGACACGACCCGACCGCGTTCCCGCAGCAACGACCTCTGTCCGGAAACGGAACCCAGGCCCGAGCACGCGGAGCGCCGAGAACGACACCGCGAGCTTCTCCGCCGAGGCAGGGAGGAGCGAGAGCTTTCTGTTCAGGGAGAACACGGTCTCGCCCGTTCGCAGGTCGATGGCGATCGCACCTGTTCGTCGCGGGTCGATGCCCGGCGCTCTCAGCGAGCGCGCCAGCGTCGTCTCGAGATCGCGCGGTGCCGCCCCGGTTGCGGAAGCCGTTGCAGCCGGCACCGCGACGGCGACGGCGAGTGCCGCAAGCATGGCGTGCGCATGTCTCACGAGTGAACTGTGTAGCGAAACCCGCCGACGGCGGACGGTTGGTCTAGTGCTCCCCGCCGTACATACGCCCGCACTTCGCGCGGCTGTGAACGCTTCGCATGCCGTCGTCCTCAGTCGAGCCCATATTCACGAATTGGCCCGACCTGCGTCCTAGGCCTGCTCGGTTCTCGCCGGCGAACCACGACCGCATGTACGGCGAGAAGCACTAGCGGTAGACCGTGATCGTGACGGTGCGCCGGCCCCAGTTGCGGGCCTTGGCCGTGCTCGGGAACCAGAGGTCGATGATCCGGCCCTTGATGGCATACCCGACGTCCGCCGCGAGCGCCGGGCCGTACCCCGGGACGTGCAGCTTCGTTCCGAGAGGGATCAGCTTGGGGTCGACGGCGACGACGCCCCTGCGCACCGGAACGCCGAGCGCGGTCTTGCCGGGGAGGTGGTACGCGACTGCATCGACCTTCAGCCGATACGCCTGCGGCTCCTGCGGTTGGCCGAAAGCCGACCCTCCCGCACCGACGAGCGTTCCTCCGAGGACCGCGACGAGCGCAGCCCCCCACCTTCGCGTTCCCCTGCCCACGAGGCGGGGACCCTAACACAGGTCTCGCGCGAGTTGCCCGGCAATGGCCCTCTTTGCAGATATTTTGGCTCTGTTCCAGGTTGCAGGCATCCGTGGCGGCTGCTAGGGTCTCCGACTTGTGACGGGCCAGACCGCCACCGGCGGGTCTGTCCGGAGACGACGGAGAGCCGCCTTCACAGGCTCGCGCGCCGGATGGACGCCGATAGCCGTTCTCGCTGTGGCCAGCGCCGCCGGGCTACTGCTTGCCGTTGGACCCGCGTCGGGACAGACGATCACGTCGAAGCGCGCGCAGGCCGAGGCGATCCTGGCCGAGGTCGAGAGCCTGAACGGCAACCTCGAACAGACGATCGAGGCGTACAACTATGCGGACATCCAGCTCCGGGAGATCGATAGCGACCTCGAGTCGAATGCGAAGCACCTCGCCGCCGCCAAGACGAGTCTCGGCGTCGCCCAGCAGCGCATCCAGGAGCGCCTTCGCGACCTCTACATCAACGGGGAGGGTGACTCGACGCTCGAAGTGATCCTCGGCTCGAGCAGCCTCGACGACATCATCGCGAGGCTCGACGCGATCGAGCGGGTGTCCAGCCAGGACACGCAGATTCTCCGGACGGTCAAGCGGTACCGCAAGGAAGTCGTGACGAGGCGCTCGAACCTGCAGGAGGCGCGGGTCGACCAGGCGCAGATCGTTGCCGAGCAGGCTGCTCAGAAGCAGGCTATCGAGTCGCAGATCGCCGAGCAGAACCGGATGCTCGAGTCCGTCAAGGACGAGATCGCCGCGATCCGAGCCGAGGAGCAGCGGCGACAGGCGGCGCTCGCGGCGGAGGCGCGCGCACGTGCGCAGGCGGCCGAGCTCGCCTCGCAGGCCACCGCGCAGCAGCCCTACGACGAGGCGGTCGTCGTTCCGACGTACGATCCGAACCTTCCAGGACCGAGATATGGCCACGTCGTCGGGATCGCGCTCCAGTACCTCGGGATCCCGTACGTGTGGGGCGGATCGAGCCCGTCCACGGGCTTCGACTGCTCCGGCTTCATCATGTACGTCTTCGCGCAGGTCGGAGTCTCCCTTCCGCACCACGCGGCCTCGCAGTACAGCTACGGCACACCCGTGCCTCGCGAGCAGCTGGCGGCCGGCGATCTCGTCTTCTTCAGCGGCCTCGGCCACGCGGGCATCTACATCGGCGGCAATCAGTTCGTGCACGCGCCGCACACCGGCGACGTCGTCAGGATCTCCAGCATGGACGAGCGCTGGGGCTCCTTCGTCGGCGCCCGCCGACTCTAGTTCGGCTTCCGCGCTGATGCCGATCCAGTTCGTCGTCGAGAACGCGGGCTGTGCGTCGTGCGGCGAGCTCGTTCGCGAGGCCCTCGGAAGCCTCGGCGCTGTCGAGGCAGTGGACGTCGACGAGGCAGCGGACGTCGCAACCGTGCGTCTCGAGTGCGCGACCACGGTTTCGGTCGAGGATGTCGACCGGGTCCTCGATGCGGCGTCAGGAGGATCTGGTCATAGCTATTGCGTGCAGCCGGGGTCCTGGACGACGCCAGGCGCTCGCTAGCTCGTCGGCATCGTCGCGGCTCGCCTCGCGAATCGGTAGCGACGGAGCTCTCAGCTCGGTATCGGGACTCTCAGCCGCCGACGTCGGTGCTTTGACCGGCCGCAACGTGCGGCTCCCCGTACAACGCCTCGATCTCCCCGGCGAAGTGCTGCTGCACGGCGCGGCGTCTGAGCTTCAGCGTCGGTGTGATCTCGCCCGCCTCCATCGTGAAGTCGCGAGGGAGGATCGCGAAACGCTTCACTTGCTCGTAGCGCGAGCGCTCGAGGTTGGCGTCGTCGACCGCGCCTTGCACGAGCCCGCGAACGCGCTCGTCCTGCGCCAGAGTAGCGGGGTCGCCGTCGACTCCCTGCTCGGCGGCCCACCGCGCAATCTCGGCTGGATCGAGGGTGATCAGCGCGGAGACGTACGGCCGTGCATCGCCGACGACGAGCGCCTGTGAGACGTACTTCGACGTCTTCAGGTCGTTCTCGATGTTCTGCGGGGCGACGTTCTTGCCCCCGGCCGTGACGAGGATGTCCTTCTTGCGATCCGTGATGTGCAAGAACCCGTCGTCGTCGAGCTCGCCGATATCGCCTGTCTTGAGCCATCCGTCGGGCCGGAGCACCGCAGTCGTCGCCTCGGGGTCCTTGTAGTAACCCTGGAAGACCGTGCCGCTTCTCACCTCGATCTCTCCGTCGGCGGCGATCCGGATCTCGAAGCCGGGCAGGGGCTGTCCGACCGAGCCGAAGCGGTACCGGTCAGGTGTGTTCACGCTGCACGCGGTCGTGCACTCTGTCAGCCCGTAGCCCTCGGTAATCCGCACGCCCACGGCGTCGAAGAATTCGGCGATGTCCTTTGCCAGCGGCGCCCCGCCGGAGCCGGCCATCCGGAGCCGGCCGCCGAGCGGTGCGCGCACCTTCGCGAAGACGAGGCGGTCGGCGATCCCATGCTTCGCGCGGAGGCCCGCCGGGACACTGTCTCCGGCCGCCTCGCGTCGGCTGACCTCCCGGCCGACGGCGAGCGCCCAGTCGATGAGCCGCCGCTTCCCTCCCGTCGCCTCGTCGAACGACGACTGGACGAGCGAGTACACCTTTTCGTAGACGCGTGGCACGCTCGGAAGGATCGTGGGACGCACCTGCGGGAGCGCCTCGCCGACTCGGAGCGGATCGGCAAGGAACGCGATCGTGAACCCGACCTTTGCGCCGAGCAGCAGCATCAGCCGGCCGTAGTTGTGCGCGAGCGGCAGGTAGAGGAGCATGACGTCGTCCGGGTGGTAGTAGGTCTTGTCCATCCGGTCGACGATGCTCGCCATCTCGTAGTAGTTGAGATTGCTGAGCATGCAGCCCTTCGGGGGCCCTGTCGTCCCGGACGTGTAGATGATCGTGAAGAGGTCGTGCTCCCCGATGGCAGCCGTCGCGTCGTCGAGCGCCGTCGGATTCGTCGCCGCGAAGTCGCGCCCGTGCGCGGCGAGTCCCTCGAGGTCGTCGTAGGTCAGGACGTGGTGCAGTGACGGCGCCCCGTCCGAGACCTCTTCGACCTTCGCGAGCTGCGCAGCGTCCTCGCAGACGACTCCGACTGCCTCCGAGTGGGCGAGGAGGTAACCGACGTCGCGCGGCGAGCTCGACGCGTAGATGGGGACGCCCACGGCGCCGATCTGCGCGAGCGCGAAGTCGACGAGCGCCCAGTCGAGGCTATTGCGCGCCAGGAGCGCGAAGTTGTCGCCCTTGCGCACGCCACGTGCCAGGAGGCCGTTCGCGTAGTCGCGCACGCGCTCGTCGGCGTCGGTCCACGAGATCTCGCTCCAGCCGTCCTCCGACTCGACGAGGTACGCCGGGCCTGGATGTCCGGCTGCGACAGCGTCGCGCCACAGCCGGGCGATCGTCCGGCGCCCGGCGGACGCGCCCGTCTCGAGGGAGGTCGAAACCGTCTCCGTCACTCCGTAGCACTCTAGTAAGAGGGGTTCGGCAGGGGAAGGCGAATCCGGCTGGTCCCCTCTAGAGTTCGTCCTTCAACTCATGCGCACAACCTGGAACGGATCCCTGAGCTTCGGGCTCGTCTCGATCCCCGTGGGCCTCGCCCCGGCGACCAAGCCCGCGGCGCGGCAGTCGGACGTCTCGTTCCGACTGCTCCACCGCGAGTGCTCCACGCCGATCAAGCAGAAGCGGTGGTGTCCCACCCATGACCGCGAGGTCACGCAAGACGAGATCGTTCGCGGGTTCGAGGTGACGAAGGGACAGTTCCTCATCGTCGAGGATGCCGATCTCGAAGCGATCGAGCGAGCCGACGACTCGCGCTCGATCGAGATCACGCGCTTCGTGCCGGAGGACGACGTCGATCCGGTCTTCTTCGACCGCACCTACTTCCTCGTCCCCGCGGCCGGCGTGGCGCAGCGGCGACCGTACGTCCTCCTGCTCGAGGCTATGCGGCAGACGGGGACGGCCGCTCTCGGTCGCTTCGTGCGTGCCGGGCGGGAAAGTATCTGCCTGGTGCGCGCAAAGGGCGACGCTCTCGCACTCGAGACACTCTTCCTCGCCGAGGACGTCTACTCGCAGGCGGAGATCTCGGAGGCGGTCGAGGAGACGAAAGTGAAGAAGACCGAGCTCGACCTCGCGCGGCAGGTGATCGACAGCCTCGCCGGCGACTTCGAGCCGAGCGAGCTCGCCAGCGAGTACCGCCGCGATCTGCGCGCGCTGCTCGAGGCGAAGATGCGCGGGGAGGAGCTCGTGGCTCCCGAGCCTGTCGAGGTCGCACCGGTGATCGACCTTATGGAGGCGCTCAAGGCGAGCGTCGCGGCTGCGAAAAGGTCGTCGGCCGCAGAGCCGGAGGCGAAGCCG
>Ga0209108_10002405_pt1 | contig 10723 bp, 7 predicted proteins | sample Rifsed10ft1_FD_184003 | JGI IMG/M metagenome (GOLD analysis project Ga0209108, IMG submission 184003) | Soil microbial communities from Rifle, Colorado, USA - sediment 10ft 1 (version 2) | ecosystem: Environmental > Terrestrial > Deep subsurface > Rock core/Sediment | place: Rifle, Colorado...
CCGGGAGGAAGTAATGGGGCTGGAGGGCTTCTCCGGGATCCAGTCCATCCTCTACCACCACAACCTGCCGCCGCGGGTCGCCGAATTCGAAGAGCTGGGTAAGGTCCGGCCGGAGTACGCGGACTTTGGTCCGCTGCGGCATCGGGCATTTACCACGGATCAGGTCCCTTCCGGCGGGGACGCGGTCGCGGCCCGCCGGACGCTGCTGGGGAACAGCGATGTCACGCTGGGCGTCAGCCGGCCCACCGCGAGCATGTCGTATTTCTACCGGAACGCCCAGGCCTACGAGGTCTGGTTTACCCACGAGGGGACCGGTGTGCTGCGCAGCCAGTTCGGTAAGCTGCCCTTCGGGGTTGGTGACTACATCGTCATCCCCTACGGCACCACCTGGCTCATGGAATTGGATGGAGCCGCCCGCTTTTTCGTGATCGAGTCGGCCTCCCAAATCGAGCCACCTCCCCGCTATCGGAATAAGTACGGGCAGCTTACTGAATTCGCTCCCTACACCGAACGTGACATCCGGGTGCCGCAGGAACTGGAGACCTTCAGCCAGGAGGGGCAGCATGAAGTGCGGGTGAAAGTGCGCGACAGCCTGACCCGCCACACCCTCGACTTCCATCCTTTCGATGTCGTGGGTTGGGACGGGTACGTGTATCCGTGGATCTTCAACATTCGGGACTATGAGCCCCGCACCGGCATGGTCCATCTCCCGCCGCCCACCCATCAGACCTTCGAAGGCTGGAATTTCGTCGTCTGTTCGTTTGTGCCGCGGTTGTTTGACTACCACCCCCAGGCGATCCCCGCGCCCTACAGCCACTCCAACGTCAACTCTGACGAAGTGATTTACTACTGCGAGGGCAACTTCATGTCCCGCAAGGGGATCGACCGCTGCGATATCACGCTGCATCCGAGCGGTCTGCCGCACGGGCCGCAGCCGGGCGCCACCGAGGCCTCCATTGGCCAGCAGCGGACCGACGAGCTGGCCGTCATGGTAGACACTTTCCGGCCGCTGAACGTCACGCTCGACGCGCTGGAGTTTGAGAAAGTCGACTACCAGGCCTCCTGGCTTGGGGGAGAAAGCTCGAAGCGCTCGAGCTCAACGACCGGCTAAGAGAACGGACTGGGACTTGGAATAGAGACGGCGGCCATTTGGCCGCCGTCGGTTTGTGCAGACGGGCTACTGGGAGGGCTGGGCAGGGAAGGCCACACCCTGACGCAGCGCCTGAGCGATTTGGGCGTCCGGCGCTAGGATCCAGAGGGTCTGGTCGCCCGCGATTTCAATCGAGGCATGCAGGAGCGAAGAATCCCAGACTGCCTGGGTGGTGGTCGACAGGCTGCGCTCACCGAAGCGGGCATCTCCATATCCGAGAAACGCGCCGAAGAATTCGTGCGCCTCGAGCACCCTGTCCCAGACCGTGACCAGGACCAGCGCACCCAGATTCTGCTCGTCGTGGTAAAAAGCAAGGAAGTAGTCCCCGCCCCAACCTTCAGCGGCCGGCGAGGCCTGCTCCGTCAGGATCTGCTCTCGCAACGTGAGTTGGGTGTACCACTCGCCCAGCACGTCCCGGTCGATTTCGCGCCAGCCGTTTCCCAGGCTTGGGAGCAGCTCAGCCGCCTGGAGCTTGATCGGCCGGTCGCTGGGATAGCGCTCCGGGTGCAGGATCTGTTCGGTAGAGCTTGGAGGGTCGGCGTAGACCGCATCGACCGAGGCCCAGCCGCCAACCAGGAAGAAACTCTCTACGAAATCGTAACCCGCGTCGTAGGGAAAGAGGAAGTCGTCCTGTAAGAACTGCGGCGCAGAGTCGTAGACCGGACTCGTGTAAGTGTCATAGAAATCGAGCAGATCCTGGTAATCCTGATCCGAGGCGTAGGTTAGCAGCCAGCGTTCCTCCAGTAGAGTAGCGTCGCCCTCAACCAGGGCTTGAATAGCCCCACAGCGCTCGCTGTCCAGCTCGCAGGCCTCGTCGTTGAACCCCAGGCCGTTCCGCAGGTCGTAGTGCTGGTCTTGCAGGGCATGGGTGTACTCGTGGGCGTAGGTGAGGCGCTCCGGTCCGCGGAATCCCGCCCCCTGGACCACGAACATCTGCTTGAGCTCATCGTCGTAGAAGCCGGCGATCTGTTCGCTGTAAAGTTCCATATACAGATTGAAAAGATCATAGCCGGGCTCCATCAATCCGAGCAGCGCTAGAGTCCGCGCATCGTCTCTGGCCTCTTCCTCGGTGTAGTCGGCAAGGAAGTCGTCGGTCACATACTGGCGCAGGGCTTCCGGGGAGAGCAGGGCGCGGTCCACTGGGCCGGTGGACGGCAGCCCCCTCAGCGTGACGACCTCCACCTGGATCTGGTCCATCTGCTCGCGGATCTCGAGCGGAACTGAGTCTTCTGGATCGGGTCCGATGGTTGCGGCCGGGCCAACCTCGGTGGGCAACAGGCGGGGCCCGTCCGGCGTGGGTTCGCTCTCAGCCGGCAATGACTCGTCGGTGGGAGCTTGCTGGGAAAACTGAACGATCAGCTGGTTGGCCAGATCGGTGGCGAAGTTGCAGGCCAGGATCGGCAGGGTTAACGCGAGAAGGGCGAGAATTCGGCCGGGGGAAGCCATCGATGGGGCAGGCGATCCGGCGGATTCTATCATCCGCGGTCGGATGAGGCACCAAGGTCAGGCAGTACTTTGGCCCCGGCTACTGAGGTAACGGAACGTGCCAGCCGTGGACCACGAGGCTCCCGGCAGCCATCTGGTCGCGGTCCTGGGCAAAGAAGGTGACCACGATCGTGTCAGCCAGACCCTGTTGGTAATCCAAGCTGTGGACCAACCGGTTGAGGGCGGGCCCGTCCAGGGTCCACTCCACCCGGCCCTCCACCACGCTGAGCTCTTCCGAGGTCAGGACAATCCCAGGGATTGTGGCCACCAGGTGAACACTGTCTGCGTCTAATCCGGCAGGTAGCACCATCGAGAATGTCGCTGAGCGCACGTCAAAATGCCAGGGTTGGACATCCAAATCGGATAGATTGGTCATAACCGGCAGCCGATCGGCTGCGGACTCCACGACAAAGAAGCGGAAGGTCCGGAGGTCGGGCGTGAGCGGCCCACCCGTCGGGTATGGCTCATCTACCCGGCCGGCGCTGGTCTGCCCGTCATGGGTGAGGGTCAGCTCTACGATCCACTCCCCTGGCTGGTCCAGGATGAAGTCATCCCCCGGCTGATAGAAATAGCCCACCGCACTGGCCACGCCGCTGAAACTCTGTCGAGCGCCGTCCGGAGCGGTGACGGTGTACTCCACTTTGCTCGGCAAGGTGGGCATGATCGGACCCGCCATCCGGAAGATGTCTCCCACTTCCAGGACCATGCCGGGCCTCACTGCCAAGGGCACGAAAAAGATGTCGACATCCGTACCGAAGATGTTGAATAACGGGCCTCCGCTGGGTCCTCCCGCTGCGCCCTGGAATGGGGGCATGACCCGGCCGCCGAGCGAATCGTCATATTCTGTGTGCACCCAGCCCGAACCGTAGATCGCGTACTCGCCCTCCCCAGTGCGCTCGTCTCTCAGGACCGCGCCCCCATAGATGAACTTGAAATCGCCGGGCAAGTCTCCTTCAGGGCCGTTGCCGGATTGTAGATGGTAGCCATCGTCAAAGCGCCAGTATTCGGCCTGGATATCGCTGCCTCGGACGATCTCCCGCACCCGCACACCGGGGCGCTCGACGGCATTGTACAGATACGCCCAGAAGTCAATCTCATCCGGGTGAATTCCGACGTTCCACCAGGAAGGATCCGCGGAAGTGATGAGCGGGATCTGGTCCCCGCGGATCATTTCAGCCAGGTCAATGGCGTCCTGATATCCGCCGAACGCTTGGACCTGCGCCAGCGCTTGTTGGGCGAGCGGATTCGATGGGTCGAGGATCTCAATGCTCGAGTGCACGATGGCGGCATCGGAGGACCCTAGCCTCAGGGCAGGGTCCAGAAATTCCGTGTGCGGAGTCCCCCACAAGATATCCCCTGAAAAGTAGGGCAAGTTGAAGTGACCGCCCATGATGTTGTCGTAATCGGAGTCGAAACTCCAGGCCGGCGGCAGGTAGGTGAGACTATCTGGACCTCGGCGGCCGTGCAAGACGATGGCGGGGTTCGACGAAGCGATGACGCCGCCGAAGGTCATTCGCCCGACCCACAGATTGCCCCCGGCTTCGAACCGCGCCTCCACTTCGACGAGGTATTCTCCAGGCCTCTCGAAGAGGTGGCTCTGTCCGTCTCCGTCCCACCAGCCGAACGCGTTGGCCCGGCCGCGGTATTCGCCCACGTCCTTCTCTCTGTTGGCGTAATAGGTCGTAACCGTGTATTCAACTTCGGCCGGAAGCCCGGGCATCATGTACAGGCTGATTGGCAGGCTGTCGCCGACTTCAAACGGTGTGCCGGGCAGGGCGGCGGTTTCGATATCCAGGACATCGGCCACGGTGACATCATACGTCCCCGAGATCGCATAGTTATTGCCCGCAAGATCGTCGATCTGCCCTTCAAGTGTGATGACGTAGTTGCCGACGGCCGGAAACTGATATGCGAACGCGTCCCCAGGCCCCAACAATTGAGGCACTTCGCCCAGGCTTCCACCTCCTTCCGATACGTCGTCAAACCACGGTGTGATGGGCGTGTAGTTGCCCACCCGGGTGATCGGCTTGGGACCAATCAAATCGATCTCACCATCCGGACGTTGGATCCGAATGCTGAGTTCCCCGCTGGTGAAATCGAAGTTGACCGCCGGCAACAAGCCAGGAAAACCTCGATCGACGCCGCCCACCATCGGCAGGAAGGGACCTAATTGGTAAGACCAAGGAATGCCGTACGCATCCAACCTTGGAATGACCGGGTTGTGATGGGTCACCGTGCGGGTGCTGAATTCAAACAGGCCTTGATCTTCCCGGGCGATGACCCCGCCTCGTGACCCTTCACTGAGCACGTCCGCCAGCACGGTGGCAGCCAGGCGGGTGGGCGCCGGATCCCCGACTTCCAAGATCGTCAGCCTGTCGCCGTTGCAGCATCTCGATTGCAATCTCGCACCCACCCCAGCGGGATGGGATTGCGCAGCTTGAGCCAGGTTATAAACCCCTCCAAAGAGGATATAGCGTCCATCCCTGAAGCTTTCAGGGATCTTGGCCTCCCCACTGACCGAAGCTGTCCAGGTTGCTCCTTCCTCCTGCCAGGTGAGGGGAGCCTCCACCAACGGACCCAGTGGGTGATTGCCCCAGGTTCTTTCGATCGCCAGCCCAGTGGGCGTCAATAGGGCTGCAATAAACTCATCCGTGCTTCCAATTTGCCGTCCGGTCTCGTCACTAAGATAAGTCGCGTGAATCGCAAACGAACCGGGATCGGGCGCTTCCGGCGTGTCAGAAAGCAGCGTGATCTTCCCTTCCCAGATGAGACTGTCCCCGGCCTGGACATGATCGGTCGAGATGCTGCCCTCGAAGATCCAGCTGGCGTTGAAATGATCGCAACAAAAGCCTGCAGCGACTGGGAGGCTGCCATCATCTCGGATCGAGAAAGGCACCTGCATGACGACACCCGGTGCGAGAATCCATTCAGCACCCGCCATGTTGTCGACGGAATCAAAAGCCGATACCTTGCCCGTCGAATCCTGTTTGACCAGCATGTGAGCGCCAGGGAAGCCGAGGACCGTCTCTGTGAAGCCGCCTTGATCGTCCGCGGTGACCAACTTGAAGGCAAGCGTCTCCATGTTCGCGATTACGACCCTGGCTGAAGGAGGGACTGCCCCGGCCCGCGCAACCACTTCCACGAGGTACTCCCCTTCGATCAAGTTCAAGGAAATCAAGCCTGCCTCGGGTGCACGGGTTTGTTCGTGGAATTGGGTCGCGTTGCCCAGCCGCCGCGGGTCGGAGTAGAAGATTTCGGCTAACTCGATATAGGGGGCTGGGGAGGAGGCAGGAACGGGAGCGGGAGTAAATAGTGGGGCGGACGTAGGAGCTGGGGCGGAAGTGGGGACCAGCGAAGGCAGTACCGGCTCCCGTGAGGTACATGCTCCCAGCAAGAGCAAACCCAATGCTGCGCTAACCGAAGAGGTGGTTCTTCTCATTGAAAGCTTCCTGTGTCTATTCACTGGGCAAAGCAAGCAAGAATGAGAGGAAGGCCTGTAATTCTGATTCACTGATCTTGTCAGCGATGTGATGTTCATTTGTCGTGCGAAGCACATCCAGCAGGGTCTGAGCGCTGCCGTCGTGGAAATAAGGTGCGGTAGCCCAAATGCCGAGCAGGCTGGGCGTATCGAACCGGGTGCCTCGGCCATGCGAGTTGCGCTCGAGTTCCGGGTCCCCGGTGCCTACGTCGTGCAATTGCGAGTCGGTATACAACGGCGGCACATGGCACTCAGCGCAGCCCAGCTGCCCGAATAGCTGTTCCCCCCGCTCAAACTCCCTCTGCCCGACCGGATACGGCGACGGAGGGACTCCCAATGAGGACATGAACGCCGCCAGGGCATCTAGTTCCGGCGAGAGCCCGCCGTGGGGGGGCCCTAAGCTGTCAAACGTTTCGCCCCGCACCAATCCAGTCCCGGCCTGAATGGTGCGGATGGTGAGCTCGACATCCTGGAGCTCGTCAAGGTCGCCGGACCAGTGGATGGGCAGGGTCCTCCCGACTCCAAACAGAGCCGGTGTGTTTCGGGGCCCATCCGGGAATCCCAGCCAGGTCCTGCCGTCCATGCCGCCGTCGAAATGGCAGACCGCGCAAGAAATCCAGCGGTCGGTGGTCAGGTCCGGCACGCGGGCGGCATGAAAGAGCTTCTTCCCAAGCAGGATCTGCGGATCGAGCGGTATTTCGGTGATGTGGATGGTGTCGACCACAGCCAACCCCAAAGTGTCGATCACGCTGATCGTGCCGTCTAGCACGTTGTTGACATAGCCAAGGTTGGCTTGCGGATCGAAGACAATCCCGCGCGGATTGGCGCTGACCTGCAGTCGCGCCAGCTGTCGGTTGTTTTGAAGGTCGATGATCGAGACGTCGTTGCTCCCAGCGTTGGCTACCAATAGCACTTGCCGCGCTTCGTCCAAGGCGACGGCGAACGGCATGTTCACCGAACGGGGCCCCATATCCAACGAGATCCGCTCTTGGCGAATGAGCTTCTGCGAGGCGAGGTCCACCACGTTGACGAGCGGAAACACAGTTGCATCGAAGACCAAGGCTGGGTTGGAGGAGTTGGAACGGGTCTGGGGCAGGTACGCTCTTTGGAATCTAAGGTCCAGGTAGATGAACTGAGAGAGGTTGACGTCTTTGCCGGTAGTGAGGAGGGCCTCAAGGGTGAAACTGGAGAGGTCGATGCGAGTCACTCTCCCGCTGAGCAGATGAGTGACATAGAGCTTCCCGGCACCGGGATCCAGCGCCAGACCCGCCGGAAACGGATCCAGCTCCAGAGTAGACTGTAGTTCCCCGGTTTCCACGTCATAGGCGCTGACTCGACCCAGGGCGTGTTCGGATACATACAGTACCCCCGCGTGCTCGATGGCGGCGTATGGCATGGGGCCAACCGGGACCTCCGCCGACTTCACCGCTTGCTCAACATCTACCGCCGCAATTGAGTTCCCGCCGTAGTTGGCTACATACAGCACATTCGAATCTGCCCTAAAGGTAAGAGTGCGCGGATCTCGCCCGACTTTGAGTTCTTTCACCAGCTCAAGCCCGGGCAAAGACAACAGGCTGATCGAGCCGGAGTCGGGATTGACCGCGGCCAGCCAGGCGCCATCCGGCGAGATGGCAATGGCCGAGGCGGATATCCCGGCACCCTCGAGCGATAGCGGCGGGCCTGGTTCTGTTTCCACTTCGGTGCGCTGGAGCAAAGGCTCGCCATTCTGCGATCGCACGGCACAGGCCGCCACCACTTGGCTAACAAAGAGTGCAACTAAGACAGGCGACCGGTGAAAACGTCGCTCACCAGAAAGCATTGGTTCCTCCGCCATACTTGGCAGGCATAGGCCATCGCAGTTCCTGATTTTGAGTCATCGAGTCGAATCGTCTTTCCCAGCTAGGGGCGCGGGACGGTCCAGTCCCCGAACGGAACACCTGGAAATCGGATTGACAGTAAGGCTTAAGCATTGCCCTCCCCCTAACGGCTAATGTTACCTACTGGTACTTCACCTTGCAATCAATCCCTGCGTGACTGAAGTTATCCTCTTCCGAGGGGATAATACGCCCGTCCGTAGATTGCTAATTGGGCCGGGAGAGGCTATACCTTGGCACCGTGACCCAATCATCGCATAAGGGTCTTCTTCTTCGTTCATCCGGATGCGGTCCATCAACCATCGACGCTGGTGAAAGCGACCAAAATGCGTAGACGACAGCCCGAACGACACTATGCCGAGCGAATCGGTTGGCTGCGAGCCGCCGTATTGGGTGCGAACGATGGCATCGTCTCGACCGCCAGTCTGGTGGTGGGGGTGGCCGCGGCCGAAGCGGCGCGCAGCAGCGTGCTGGTCGCTGGTATCGCAGGGCTGGTCGCCGGGGCGATGTCGATGGCCGCCGGGGAATATGTGTCAGTCAGCTCTCAGGCCGATACCGAGGAAGCCGACCTTGAACGCGAGCGCAACGAACTAAAATCGGATGAACCCTTCGAGCGCAAGGAACTTGCGGCGATCTACGTCGGTAGGGGGCTCGATCCTTCGCTCGCGGATCAGGTGGCGGACCAGTTGATGGCCCACGATGCGCTGGGAGCCCACGCCCGCGACGAACTCGGTCTGTCAAAGATACATCGAGCACGGCCCATCCAAGCCGCGCTGGCCTCAGCCGGCACATTTGCAGTCGGTGCGGCCATGCCGTTGGCCATCGTTGTGTTGAGCCCGCCCTCGCGCACGATCCCGCTGGTCGCCGGAGGTTCGTTGGCCTTCTTAGCGCTGCTAGGGGGGATCGCCGCCCGGGTAGGCGGCGCTAACTCACTGGTCGGGGCGGCTCGGGTGACCTTCTGGGGCGCCCTAGCCATGGCCCTAACCGCGGCGATCGGAGCCGTATTCGGCACAGTGGTTTGAGGGCTCAAGGCAAGGGCGTGGCGGTGACAGGAGCACCCTCGGGCGGGTTGGGTTCCTCGAACGACTCGGCGATCCGGATCGCTTCTTCCAAGGATAGAGTTGTCTCCAGCCGGTACGTGACCCCCTCCCGGGACCAGATTAACACGTTGCCTCGGACCAGCACCAATTCCTGACGGCTCTCCATGATCAACTCGACGAAATGGTCGCCCGACGACCAGATTGCGGGCCGACCGGCCACGCTCGTCGACTGGATTCGTTCCGGGAAAAGCTTGTTCACAATCGGCCCGGGCGGGATCTCGAAGAGCGCTAGGTGGGCGAAATCGGGGTAGTCCGGGTTTGCCCAGACCAGGACGATGATCCCCCCGAACTCTCTCAAAAGGAAGACCCGGTCGGGTGGGCCGAGGTCGGCCGGGTAGCTCGGGAGCTGAACCGGGATGGTGGCCGACTCGCGGGCCGCCTCTAGCGTGGTTTCACCAGGCAGCTCGCTCAGGCTCAAATGTCCGGTCGGCGGAAGCGGAGTCGGGGTTGGTCCGCCAAGGAAGATGCGGACCGCCCCGAGCCGCACGATCTCGACCACCGCGGCTCGCACCTCTGGGACGGCCAGCAGCCCGGCCAGGACCACCACGGCCCCCGCGATCGCCCAGGCCAGCCGAGGCCGTCGGATCGGTCGTATCCGCGGCGGTCGCAGCCTGGCGGCAATATCCGGCGTCGGGGGATAGCGGAATCCGGCGGCTAGCCCCTGGATTCGTTCCGCAAACCTCTCCAACTGATCGACGTCGGTCATGCGTAAAGCCCTTCCCGCAATTCTGGGAAATCTCGCTCGATGATGGTGCGCAGCCGGGCCAGTGCCCGGTGCAGCCGAGATTTGACGGTCCCCGGCGCCACTTCCAGGGCGGCAGCCGTTTCCGCCTCCGTGAGCTCCAAGAAGTAGCGCAGGTAGATCACTCGCTGATCAGGCTCACTCAGGCGGCGAACGGCCCGCCACAATGCCTCAAGCCCTTCTCGGTTCAGAGCCGACGCTTCCGTGGTCCGCCGGAGTTCCAGGTCCGGCCGCCCGAGTCGCTGTAAGGCGAACCAGTAACGGCCAATCGATCGGCGCCGATTGCGGGCCAGGTTGGCCGTGATCCGCAGCAACCAGGGCTGCAGCGGGCGTTGATTGTCAAAACTGCTTAAGTGCTGATGAGCCCGGATGAAAGTATCCTGGGCCACGTCCTGCGCTTCGTCGGGGTCGGCGAGCATCAGATAGGCAAGTCGAAACACACGCTCTTCATGGTTGTGCACGAGCGCTTCCCAGGCTGCGGCCTCTCCGGCCCGCGCCCGGGAGATCAGGTCCGCTTCATTCGATTCACTCACGTACGCAAGACAATACACCGATCGGCCCCGGACGGTTCCTTACCCGGGGCTTGGGGCAAAACTATCGGGTGTGTGGGGGACCAGAGTCTACAAGTTGACGAGGGTAGCTTGGACCGGGCTCAGGCCTTGACGCCGGACTCAACCAAGACGTGCCCGGCGACCTCCCGGCCGACGGCATGCTCCTGCCCGCCGATCTCGATGGTGAGCGGACCCTGAAAGGGGGCTGCCGAAATCAGCCGCAGCTTGGTCTGGGGAAACAAGCCCATCTCACCCAGGTAGCGCAGCAGTTCGGGATCGTGGTCACTGACCTCGGCAACCACCGCCCGCTCGCCCGGTTCGAGTTCCGAGAGGCGCCGGAGGG
>Ga0209108_10002407_pt1 | contig 10720 bp, 9 predicted proteins | sample Rifsed10ft1_FD_184003 | JGI IMG/M metagenome (GOLD analysis project Ga0209108, IMG submission 184003) | Soil microbial communities from Rifle, Colorado, USA - sediment 10ft 1 (version 2) | ecosystem: Environmental > Terrestrial > Deep subsurface > Rock core/Sediment | place: Rifle, Colorado...
CATGTGGCAGACGCCTTTTTCCGACAAGATTCGCAATGAGGTCGGTATTCCGACTATCGCGGTCGGCAACATCTACGAGGCGGATCACGTCAACTCCATCGTTGCTGCGGGCCGGGCCGATCTGTGCGCGCTGGCACGACCGCACCTCGCGAATCCCGCCTGGACCCTGGAAGCAGCCGCCAAACAAAACTATCACGACCAGTGGTGGCCGGATCCCTATCTTTCAGGCAAGAGTCAGCTCGAGCGCAATCTCGAGCGCGCCGCTCAAGCCATCGGGCCGGTTTGATTCAGTCATGTCCGTGGCGGCGAGGTGAAGTGAAATGGCGGCCGGGCACAAGCCTCGTTCGCAACAGCTCGAACCGCCGGCGATCGACAGCGAAACACGCGTGCGGGACGACCATCATCAATCGTTGCGCCTGTGGCTGCGCCTGTTCGCATGCACCAGTCTCATCGAGAACCACATTCGCCAGCGGCTGCAGAGCGGATTTTCAACCACGCTACCGCGCTTTGACCTGATGGCGCAGCTCGAGCGGACGCCGGATGGGCTCAAAATGGGCGAGCTGTCGCGACGCATGATGGTCACCGGCGGCAACGTGACCGGGATCACGGATCTGCTGGAGAAAGAAGGTCTGGTCGCACGTGTGATCGACCCTGAGGATCGGCGTGCGACGCGGGTGAAACTCACACCCGTTGGGCGATATCAGTTCGGTCGCATGGCCCGAGAGCACGAGCAATGGGTGATCGGACTGTTTGATGGTTTGCCGCTGAAGACAAAAAAGCAGCTTGCCGAGCTTCTCGGCGATCTCAAGCAGCACGTCGTTCGGGCAAAGACCGACTGATTTCGTGGGAGATCGCATGCAACTGCAAAGTGACCTGCCACAGCACGTTCTCCGGTGGGTCGAAAACAGGGTCGGCGTAGGCATCTGGAACCGGCTCTACCATGATATTCGCGCTCTGCGTACTCGCCAGGGCGCCACTGAAGTTCAGCAACTGATGATTGGTCAAAAGCTGCTTGCAGAAGAGGAACGCTCATGACTTCAATGCTCCGTGCGCTGCAAGTGCTGCAGCCAGCCGATTGGGAGCGACCGAAAGGCTATAGCAACGGCATTCTGGCGCGCGGTCGCCAGGTGTTCGTCGCAGGACAGGTTGGCTGGGATGGCGCAGGCCGCTTCCGCAGCGAACGCATGAGCGATCAGGTCCGCCAGGCGCTCGAAAACATCGTCACGATCCTCGCCGAAGCGGGCGCCGGGCCTGAGCACGTCGTGCGACTGACCTGGTTCATCACGAGCCGCGAGGAGTACTACGGACAACTGCCCGACATCGGCGTCGCTTATCGATCGGTCATGGGCAAGCACTTTCCAGCGATGACGGTGGTTCAGGTCGCTGCGCTCATAGAAGCCGGGGCCAAGGTCGAGATCGAAGCGACGGCGGTGTTACCGGATCCCGAGTGAGTCCACGTTGATGTGGCGGCCTCCTGAGAGAATCCGGCACGACGCCCGCCCGGGGCGCTGGCCTGGTGCCGCAAAGGCGGCAGCCTCGCGCTTGTTCTCGCCGCTCTCTGTGGGCCCGGTCCCGCTCCTGCATCGCACCTGGGTACCAGCGATGGTGCCGTGGCGCGCGACGGACGACGGGTTCGTCACGCGCGATGTGCTCGACTGGTACCAGCGATTCGCTCGCGGTCGGCCTGCGGCCATTGTCGTCGAGGCCACCGGCATTCGCGACATGCCGAGCGGACCGCTGCTCAGAATCGGGCATGATCGCTTCCTGCCGGGCTTGCGCGAACTAGTTGAAGTCGTGCGCGCAGCGAGCGACGGCGAGACGCGCCTTTTCATTCAGATCATCGATTTCCTTGCGATCCGGCGCCGACCGCAGCCCGCGAAGTTCTTCGAGCGCTTTCTCGAGATCACAGACTCACATCGCAGAGCCTTTGTTTCCGCGACGGCCGGACCGACGCCTGCGAGCGACGCGCCGATCCGCGCATGGCTCGCCGGGCTCAAGCGAACCGAACTGCTTGGCGTGCTCGAGTCGCGTGAGCTCGAAGCCCTGGATTTTGGTGCACGCGAGCGCGTCACGGACTTGCACCTGCCACACATCCGAACGTTGCCTGAGCAATTGCCCGGGCTATTTGCCGACGCTGCGAGAAGGGCACGCATGTGCGGCTTCGATGGCGTTGAGCTGCACTACGCCCACGCCTACACCATGGCGTCCTTTCTTTCGCCACACAACACGCGCAATGACGGTTACGGCGGAACGCTGGCGCAGCGTGGTCGCCTGCCGCTTGAGGTCTATCAACAGGTGCGCGCCGAAGTTGGCGCCGACTTTGCGGTTGGCTGTCGTCTCTTGGCGGAGGAGTGCATTGACGGCGGCGGCACAGCGGATGATGCGCAGTACTTCGCAATTGAGCTGGCACGTGCGGGAATCGACTTTCTGTCCCTGTCGCGCGGTGGAAAATTCGATGATGCCAAGCAACCTAAACTCGGTGAGGCCGCCTATACCCGTACACGGGACGCAGCGGGTATGAGTGCATGCCGTCGTACTTCTCGGATAGGCGCGGCCCCTTTGGCCGTAATCTCGGTCCCGCGGCGAGCGTGCGCGCCGCCGTGCGCACAGCGGGCTACGACACGCCCATAGTCGTTGCGGGTGGCGTGCACAACTTCGAGCAGGCGGAGGCAATGCTGGCTGCCGGCCAGGCAGATATCGTCGGCTTCGCGCGCCAGGCGCTTGCGGATCCGGACTGGTTCCTAAAGGTGCGAACTGGTCATGGCGCAGAAGTCCGTCTGTGTATCTACACAAATTATTGCGAGGCCCTCGACCAGCGCCATCGACAAGTGACCTGCGAGTTGTGGGATCGGGTGGCCTTGCATGCACCGGATGTGCGACGGTCGGCCGACGGCAAGCGGCGGCTGGTTGCTCCGGGCTGGGCTCCAGGCCGGTTGCGCCACGAGTGATCTTCCGTTGTTCGCCAGCGCGTGATGTCGCGCACGCCATTGCCACAACCGAGGGGGACGGACAGCTGCGGCCGAACTTCACAGGTCGGCGACGCCATAGTCGCGCTGCGCATTCGCACGGCTTACCTTGCCCTCGCGAAGGTCGCGAGCGAGAGCACTGCGATCGCGTTTGCGCGGGTCGCCGAATCCGCCGCCGCCGGCAGCGTCCATGGTGACGGTATCGCCCGGCTGCAGCCTCGTCAGACCATAGGGGTTGCCTGGCCGGCCGTTGATCAGGAACTGCGCGCGCGCGCCCGGCTTGCCGTCGAACAGTCCCTCGGGCGGCAGACGAAAGCGGCCGGATTGCATCGCCAGGTTCATCACGGACGGCGCACTGTCATCATCTGGCACCTTGAACACCTCGCGCCGGCCCAGTGCACCGCGCTGCTTGCCGGCACCTCCGGAGTCGGGCAGCAGTTCGCGCCGCTCGACGATCAGTGGGGCATCGCTTTCCAGGATCTCCACCGGCGTGTTGGCGCCGTTGGCAGGGAAAATGAAGCAGCCTTCGCCGTCGCGCATCGCACCGGCGCCCATTCCGCCGCCGCGGATCAGCACCGCATGAAACGGCTGGCCATCGCCGCGCGTGCCGTAGAAGATCTGCATCGTGGCCGGTGTGCCGCCGGCTGCGGCTATCACGCGGTCGGGCAGGGCCTGGGCCAGTGCGCGGTAGATGACCTCGGTCATGAAGTGCCCGATCTGCATCCGCGCGGCCACCGCCGCCGGATGCTTGCAGTTGACGACCGTGCCTTCGGGCGCCACCAGGTGGATCGGGGCTGCGATGCCGTCGTTGTTCGGGATCTCAGGATCGAAGATGCTCTTCACCGCCATGTGCACGTAGGCGTAGGTGAAGTTGTAGACAACGTTGCCGCCCCAGTCGACCTGCGGCGATGAGCCGGTGAGATCGACGGTGATATCGCTGCCGGCAATCGATACCGCGCAACGGATCACGATCTCGGGTTGGCCCTCGGTCTGTTCGATTATGCCTTCTGCGCGGTAGGTGCCGGCCGGTGCCTTGCCAATCGCATCGCGGATGCTCTTTTCGCTGCGGCCAATGATCTCGTTGGCCAGAGCGTCGAGGTCGTCGAGATCGTACTCTGTCAGCATGCGCACGATCTGCTCGGCGCACACGTGGTTGGCGGCAATCTGCGAGCGAATGTCGCCGTTGACCTGGTCGGGCGTGCGCACGTTTGCGCGGATCATGTCAAGCACGCCTTGGTTAAGGCTGCCGGCGTCGTAGAGCTTCACCAGCGGAATGAACAGACCCTCTTCGAACACCTCGCGGTTGTCCGAGGCCACGCGCCCGCCGATGTCCGAGTGGTGCAGGATGCAGGCGGTGAAAGCGGCCAGCCGACTCTGGTGAAAGATGGGGCTCAATACGCACACGTCGTTGAGGTGCCCGGCCAGCGCCCACGGATCGTTCGTAATAAAGACATCGCCGGACGCGAACGCTCCCGGCGGCAGACCCTGCACCAGCTTCTTGATGCCGAGCGCCATCGCGCCGGACTGGCCGGGTGTGGCGAGCGTGCCCTGCGCCAGCTCTCGGCCGCGCGAATCGGTGAACATGCAAGTGTAGTCATGCGCATCGCGCAGCAGGCTCGAGAAGGCCGTGCGCGCGACGGCGGCGTCGGACTCGTCGACGATCGAGATCAGCCGTCGCCACAGAATTTCGAGCGTGATCGGGTCAAAGCGTCTTGTCATCGTGTACCAGCCCAGCACCAGGTGCTGCACTCATTGCGGCAGATCTATCCACAGGAAGCCGAACTCGTCGATCCGCGCGCGCGCGCCTTCGCCGACGATCACCGTGGATTCGCGTTCCTCCACGATCGCCGGGCCGGCGAACTCGGCGCCGGCCAACAATGCGTAGCGGTCGTAGACCACGTAGGGGATGAATTCATGCGTGCGTGCCGACCATGCGCGGCGCTCGCCCTTGATCGCGTCTGACACGCGGCGGTTGCCCTGCGCAGCCCGCCTCGGCAGCGCCAGCAGCTTGACCGGCAGGCTTGCGCGCACGCAAAAGTTGACGAATTCTACCGGCGACTCCGGATAGGTGCGGCCGTAGAGCTTCGCGTAGGTGTCGTCGAAGCGGCGTCGCAACTCGGCAGCGTCGACCTGCGCGAAATCGCCGGGCGGAACGGGCAGGGCAGTTTCGGATCCCTGGCCGATGAAGCGCGCCTCCACAGTGCGGGTGAACGCGATCGGCCCCTCGGCGCCGGCCTTGCGCAAGGTGCGCTCGCCATCGGCCTCGAGTTCGCGAAACAACGCCTCCAGTTGCTTCATGTCCGCTGTGGCAAACGGCACTTTATGGCTGCGTACCAGATCGAACGCGCGCGGCGCGGTGAAAAAGCCGAGTGCCGAGCCAACGCCGGCGTTCGGCGGCACCACCAGCCGCGGCGCACCCAGCTTATGACCGAGCCCGTAAGCGTGCACCGGGCCGGCCCCGCCGAATGCGGCCACCGTGACGAGTCGCGGGTTGCCGCCGCGTTCGGCGAGATGCGTTTTCGCGGCAGCGGCCATGGTCTCGTTGATCAGGTCGTGGATGCCCCAAACCGCTTCGATTGCGGAGATGCCGAGCGGCTTGGCGACCCGCTCTTCGATGCCGCGTTGCGCGGCCGCGGCATCGAGCTGCATCGTGCCGCCGAGAAAGTAATCGGCGTCGAGGTAACCGAGCAGCAGATCGGCATCGGTTACCGTGGGCTCTGTTCCGCCGCGCCCGTAGCAGATCGGGCCGGGCTCGGCGCCAGCGCTGTCGGGGCCCACCTGCAGCGTACCGAGCTTGCTTGCGCGCGCAATGCTGCCGCCGCCGGCGCCGATTTCCATCAGGTCGACCACCGGCACTTGGATCGTGAGCCCGCTGCCTTTCTCAAAGCGCTGCACGCGGCCAACCTCGAAGGTCGGCACCACGCCCGCGACGCCACCCTGGATGAGGCATGACTTGGCCGTGGTCCCGCCCATATCGAAACAGAACATCTCGGGTGTGTTGAACAGGCGGCTGTAGTACTGCCCGGCGATCACTGCGGCGGTCGGTCCGGATTCGATGATCCGCACTGGGAACTCGGCTGCGATCTCGGCCGATGTCACCCCGCCCGAGGACAGCATGATGAAGAGCCGCCCGCGGAAGCCGATCGAGCTCAGCCGTTCGCGCAGCCGCTTCAGATATGTCTCGGTGAGCGGCTTGACGTAGGCGTTGGTGACAGTCGTGCTGGTGCGCTCATACTCGCGGATCTGCGGCAGCACCTCATAGGAGATCGAGACCGACGCGTCCGGCAGTTCCTCGGCGAGCATGCGCTTGATCGCGAGTTCGTGTGCCGGGTTCTCAAACGAGTTGAGCAGGCAAACCGCGACGGATTCGACGCCGTGCCGCTTCAACTCGTGCACTGTCGCACGCGCTTGCGCTGCATCGAGCGGCGTGAACACGCTGCCGTCGGCGCGCAGACGTTCGTCAACCTCCAGCCGGCGCTCGCGCGGCACCAGCGGCTCGGGCATCTGCGCGAAGGCGTCGTAGACGGCGTAGCGGATTTCGCGGCCGAGTTCCAGCACGTCGCGAAAGCCGCGCGTGGTGATCAAACCGGTGCGCGCGCCTTTGCGCTCGATGATCGCGTTGATGATGAGTGTGGTGCCGTGGATGATCTCTTCCAGTCGGCCGATGCAGCCAGCCACCTGCTTCTCCAGCACGTGCAGCCCCTGCTCGATCGCGTCGGACGGGTCGCGCGGCGTGGTCAGGCACTTGTAGGTGTCGACCTGACCGGTCGCATCGTCCAGCAGAACGAAGTCCGTAAAGGTGCCGCCGACGTCGATTCCGATGCGCATGGCCTGATGCCGGTCTGGGAGGAGTAGTGCGTTGGTGTGGGCGTGAATGAAGGCGTGTTGCGCGGGGATTGCACCCCTTCTGTATGCCGTATACTGTACACGCAATGACTGGCCCCCGGAACCCCTTGTTGCAATCGCCCGCGCGGCCGCTGTTCAAGCGCATCGCCGTGATCGGCGCCGGCACGATCGGCCCCGACATCGGCTACTACCTGAAGAGCGCGTTGCCGGACCTCGAGCTGGTACTGGTGGATGTCCAGCAGACGGCGCTCGACGGCGCGCTGGCGCGCTTCGGCGAATACGCGGCCAAGGCGCGCGCGCGCGGCAAGATGGACGAGGGGCAGGCCGCGGCGGTGACGCGCGGCGTCACCGGCACCACCGATTACGCTGCCATCCGTGGCGCGGACTGGGTGCTGGAGGCGGTCACCGAAGACGTGTCGCTGAAGAAGCAGATCTTTGCGCAGGTGGAAACGCTGATCGCACCGGAAGCGCTGCTGACCTCGAACACCAGTTCGCTGCCGGCGTCGCGCATCTTCGCGGATCTGAAACACAAGCGCCGTGCCACCGTCACGCATTTCTTTGCGCCGGCGTGGCGCAACCCGATCGTCGAGGTGGTGCGCGCGCGTGACGCCGATCCCGGCGTGATCGATGACCTGAGCGGGTTCTTCTGCATGACCGGCAAGGTACCGCTGGTGACCGAGGATGCGGCCTGCTTCATGCTCGATCGCATTTTCGACAATTGGTGCAATGAGGCAGCGCTGTGTCTGCCGCGCGTGACCGCGGCGCAGATCGACACCATCGCGGACGAATTCGTGCACGCGGGGCCGTTCTTCGTGCTCAACCTGGCGAACGGCAACCCGATCATCATCGAGACCAACACGCTGCAGGCCGACGAGGAGGGCGAGCACTATCGCCCGTCGCTGCTGTTTCACTCGGTGGCCCGGTGGAACACCGTCGCCGCGGGCGAGCGCGTCAAGGTAGCGGACGACGTTTGGGCCACCGTGCGCGAACGGCTGCTGGGCGTGCTGTTCTCGCAGACGGTCGATATCCTGGACCGCGGGATCGGGGCGGCGGCTGATCTGGATCTCGGCTGCCGGCTCGCGCTGGGATTCAAGCAAGGGCCGCTCGACCTGATGAGGCGGCTGGGGGATGCCGAGGTGCAGCGCGTGTTGCAGCGCTTCGCTGCGGAGCGCCCGGGAATGCCGATGCCGACGCGGGCGCTGGCCGAATACCAGCGGTTCGAACGCAGCGTGCTGGTCGATCGCGTTGACGACGTCGTCGTGATCACGCTGCGCCGCCCCGAGGCGTCCAACGCGCTGCACGACGAAATGAACGACGAAATCCTGGCCGTCATCCGGCGCCATGAAACCGATGCCGCCGTGGCGGGTTTCGTGGTGACCGGCTACGGCACGCGCGCGTTCTGTGCCGGTGCCGATATCGGTCGCTTCCCCGGCGTGTTGGGCAATGCCGAAGCATCGACACAGTACGCGCGCGATTGCTCGCGTCTGCTGGTGCACCTGGACGCGATGCGCAAGCCCGTCGTCGCGGCGCTGAATGGCATGACACTCGGCGGCGGGTTTGAACTGGCGATGCGCTGCCACGCACTGGTTGCACACCGCGATGCGTGGCTGCAGTTGCCGGAGGTCACGCTCGGCATCGTGCCGGGCCTGGGCGCGGTAGCGGTGCCCTACCGGCGCTGGCCCAGAGCGGCGAGCTTGTTCCACGGCATGCTGCGCAACGCGGAGCGGATCGATGCCGCGCGTGCGCGGGAGGCCGGTATCATCGCCGAGCTGGCCGACGATCACGGTGCGCTGCTACGCCAGGCGGTGGCGCGCGTGCGTGCGCTGGCCGGCACGTCGCGCGCAACGCTGGATGGGGCAGTGTCGATTGCGGCGTTTACCCCAGTGGCTGCAGGCGTGCAAGCGCTCAGCCGTGAGGTAATCGGCATCATCGAGCAAGCGGTCATGCAGGCCGCGGCTGTGCCGACGCTCGCCGCAGCGCTGGAGATCGGCTACCAGGCCTTCGGTCGCAGTGCCTGCACCGCAGCGGCGCGCGAGGGCATCGCGGCATTTGGCGAGCGGCGCAAGCCGGATTTTTCGAGGACAGGCTGAAGGATGGAGGAACGCGCATGATGGTCAACCTCCAGACAATCGAGCGGCCCGAGCCGCTGGGCGACCGCGTTTACGCCGCACTGCGTGAGTTGCTGCGCGCGGGTCGCCTTGCGACAGGACAGTCACTGCAGGAGGCCGAACTGGCGACGCGACTTGGCGTGTCGCGCACGCCGGTGCGCGAGGCGCTGGCACGGCTGGCGAGCGAGGGATTGATCGTTGCTGAAGGGCGCAGCTTCGTGGCGCCGGCGCTGACCGTCAGAGACATCGACGATATCTACGCGTTGCGGTTCCTGCTCGAGCCCGCTGCGCTGCGCCTGGCCGCATTGAGCAAACCGGACCGCAAGCAGCTTGCCCCGCTCCGCCAGGCGCTGGACGATATGGCTGCAGCACACGCGGCGGGCGACGGAGCCGCTTTCATGGACGCCAACTACCGCTACCGCGATACCTGGACCACACTGGTGCCGAACAAGCGCATGGTGCGTGCGATCCAGATTTACGCCGACCATGTGCGTTACCTGCGTGCCTTCACGCTCGATGCGCCGGAGGTTCGCGTCGCGGTTCTGAAGGGCCTGAAGCGGCTCGCGCTCGCACTGGCCGCCGGCGATGGCGCCGGCGCTGCCGCGGCGATGCGCGCGCATCTGACCAAAGCCAAGTCAGTGCTGCTCGAAATGATGCACGAGACCAGACGATGACCTACAAGGCAGAAATCCCGTACGGTTGCTACTGGAGCACGCCGTTTGCGCGTTGGCAGGGCGCATTCGCCAACCTGCATTCGGTCGAGTTCGCTGCGCATGTCGCGCGCAGGGAACTCGCCCGGCGCAACATCGACCCGAAGATTTTCGATTACGGCGTGCTTGGCTTCAGCGTGCCGCAGAAGCATTCGTTCTACGGGCTGCCGTGGCTCGCCGGGCTTGCGGGCGTCGGACAGCTCGGCGGCCCGACGCTGATGCAAGCCTGCGCCACCGGCGTGCGCGTGCTGCTGGCGGCGGTTCAGGAGGTCGAGTGCGGACTGGCCAGCGTGGTGCTGTCGTTGACCTGCGACCGCACCTCGAATGGACCGCACATCTATTACCCCAATCCGCGCGGTCCGGGTGGCACCGGCGCAGCGGAGGACTGGGTGCTGGACAACTTCAACCGCGATCCGCTCGGCGGACACGCGATGGTGACGACCGCCGAGAACGTCGCGAAAAAGTACGGCATCGGCACCGCCGAGCAGCACGACATCGTGTTGCGTCGTGAAGCGCAGTATCGCGAGGCGCTTGCCGATGACAGCGCCTTCTTGAAGCGCTTCATGACGCTGCCCTTCGCGGTGCCCGACCCGGCGTTTCGCAAGACGGCTGCGACATTGGCGGGTGACGAAGGCATCAACTTCTCGACGCCTGAGGGGCTCGCGAAACTGAAGCCGGTGATCGAAGGCGGCTCGGTGACGTACGGCGGACAGACGCATCCGGCCGACGGCAATGCAGCGCTCGTGGTTGCCAGTCCCGAACGGGCGCTTGAGCTGTCGCGCGACCCGAAGATCCGCATACGGTTGCGCGGCTTTGGCCAGTCGCGCGCCGCGCTCGCGCTTATGCCCGAAGCACCTCTCCCGGCGGCGCAGCGCGCGCTCGCGCAGGCCGGCGTGACGATCGATCGCATGCACGCGATCAAGACGCACAATCCGTTCGCGGCCAATGACATCCTGTTCGCACGCACAACCGGGGTCGATAGCGCGCGGATGAACAACTATGGCTGCTCCCTCGTCTGGGGTCATCCGCAGGCGCCCATGGCCACGCGCGCGATCATCGAGTTGATCGAGGAGTTGGTGCTGCGTGGTGG
>Ga0209108_10002408_pt1 | contig 10713 bp, 10 predicted proteins | sample Rifsed10ft1_FD_184003 | JGI IMG/M metagenome (GOLD analysis project Ga0209108, IMG submission 184003) | Soil microbial communities from Rifle, Colorado, USA - sediment 10ft 1 (version 2) | ecosystem: Environmental > Terrestrial > Deep subsurface > Rock core/Sediment | place: Rifle, Colorado...
TGACGTGGAGGTGAGGGCTTCGAGGTCGGCATGGACCGTGATCTGAACACTCGGTGAGCTTTGGTTACCACTGGTGGCGCAGAGTTCGACCAGCCCATCAGCGAGTCGGGTGGGATACGGGTCGAACAACCCGGTTTCAGGATTAGGTGGGATCGCATCGGCGCGAGACCGGATCGCCGACTCCACCAGATGCAGTTCCGCACCCGGCAGCCGAGCGTGGAGACGTCCTTCGGTTCCGTCCAAGGTGTGTTGGATGGTCAACCAACGAGCCTCCCAGGCAGCCCGCTCATCCTCACTGGTTGGAGGGTTGGCCCGGCGGGCAGCCCGATCCAGGGCCGCATTCGAGAGACCAAGAGCCTCCTCGATCAGTTCAGCCTCAGATTCCGGGGTGGCCATCCGGGATATGGCGTCCACCTGATCCAGAGACAACTCCCCAGCCGCGAACCTTTCCCGAAGCAAAGGAAGATCCTGCAACCTTCGAGCCACCCCCACCAGTTGGGCGGCTGTCGAATGACGCAACCCGAACCGGGCCGAAACCCATTGCACCAGGTCAGGGGCACCATCCGCCAGAAACTGTTGACGACGATCCGCCAACATCAACCACTCACAAGCGGCAGCAAATCCGGCCGACACCAAACCCAGGAAATGGCCGATCCCCGAATCGACCTCATCGTTCGAAATCCTCTCCAACTCCACACCCCGAACATACGTTCCCCCAGGGACAAATACCAGGGGGTTGTGAGCAGAAATCAGAAAGAATTTCGGGAGCTCAAGATGCCCCCCTCCCCGCCTCCGGCGGTACTCCCCCCAACGCTCGCTGCGCTCACTGGGGGGAGAGATGCGCCGCGACCTTCTTGTCGCTCCAGAAGCGGCCGGTGACGAATGCGATTCCCAGCACCATCAGCCAGAGATCGGTCGTGGTGAGACCGATCCGCTGGAACAACCCGGACGACGTTGTGTCCAGGAGCGAGACCCACAAGCAGAACGCCGTGATCAAGCCCACCACCAACGAGGCAATGGCCCAATTGGTCAGACCTCGCCGCCGAAACGTCCATGCGGCCAGGGGCGTCACCATCGTCAGAGACAAATACGAGAAAATCGCCAACCCTCCATGGAGGACATCGGTGGCCGATGAACGCCCGGCTGGGGTGAGAATCACCCCGAGCACGAGGGCCGCGTTGATTCCGAGAGCAAGAGCAGCCGGCTTGCCGATGAACCGACGGAGCGGCCAGGCCGAGGTTCCCACTCCGACCCCAAAGGCGGCGAACCCGATGTTCATCACCACCCGGGAGGGAGCATCGACCGCGGCCAGGTCGCTGATGTGGTCCTCGACTGGCGAGTATCCATCAACCATCAAGCCGCCGACCACCCACGCGATGATGAGGAGACCGGGCCCCCAGATTGCCCCGGCCGCCAGCCAACGGTCACGTTGTGTGCGCAATATCGACCCACCCAATACTCAGACCTCTTCGAGGACCTTCTCCATCACCTCGTCGTCGATGTCGTAGTTGGAGAAGACCGCCTGCACATCGTCCAATTCGTCGAGCGCATCGATCAACCGCAGCAGCTTCCTGGCGTCACCTTCCGCCACCGGGACCGTGGTGGAGGGGAGTTGGGTGATATCGGCCGACTCGAGTTCCAACCCCGTCGCCTCTAGTGCCGAACGCACGGATCGCAGATCGCCTGGGGCGGTGACCACCTCGAACCACCCGTCACCGACATCACGAACATCCTCGGCCCCGGCCTCCAGGGCGGCGAGCAGTACCTCGTCCTCGGAGCCTTTGGCCTCGATCAGGCCTTTCTGGCTGAAGAGATAACCCACCGAGCCCGGCTCACCCAGGTTTCCCCCGCTCCGGGTGAATGTCGAACGCACGTCGGAGGCGGCCCGGTTGCGGTTGTCGGTGAGGATCTGGACATAGAGGGCCACCCCACCTGGCCCGTATCCCTCGTACCAGATCTCCTCATAGTGGGCGCCGGCGACCTCGCCCGTACCCCGTTTGATCGCCCGATCGATGTTGTCGTTGGGCATCGAAGCGGCTTTGGCCTTATCGATAGCGGTGGCCAGGGTGGGATTGAACTCCGGGTTCCCGCCGCCTTCCCGGGCGGCGATCTCGATGGCCTTGGCCAGCTTCCCGAACAGCTTTCCCCGGGCCGCGTCCTGTCGACCCTTGCGATGCTTGATGTTGGCCCATTTGGAATGCCCGGACATCTCGACCTCAGATCATTTCCAACAACATCTCATGGATCCGGCCGTCGCCCGTGAGCTCGGGGTGGAACGAGGTTGCCAGCAGCCGATTCTGACGCACCATCACCGGGTGCTCCCCGATCGATGCCAGCACCTCGACTTCGGAACCTACCTTCTCCACCCACGGCGCTCTGATGAACACCGCCGGGAACGGTTCCCCCAACCCCTCGATATCCAGGTCGGTTTCGAACGAATCGTTCTGACGGCCAAAGGCGTTGCGCCTCACCACCACGTCGAGAGCGCCTAGGAGGGGCTGGTCCCCGTCGGTTGTCGAGCCGGAGAGCAGGATCATGCCGGCACAGGTTCCATAGACCGGCAGGCCATCTTCGATCGCCAAGCGCAGGGGATCGACCAGATCGAAACGCACCGCCATCTTGCCGATGGTGGTCGATTCCCCACCGGGGATCACCAGGGCATCGACCGACTCCAGCTGCCCCGGTTTCTTGACCGGCACCGGGGTCACCCCGAGCGACTCGAGGATCCCGAGGTGCTCCCGGACGTCCCCCTGAAGGGCGAGGACGCCGATCGTGGTCATCTCACCATCCCCGCTCGGCCAGGTGCTCCGTCTCGCTCAAAGTCCCGATCTCGATGCCCCGCATCGCCTCACCCAGGCCGCGGGAGACCTTGGCCACGACCTCGGGCTCGTTCCAGAAAGTCGTCGCCTCGACAATCGCACGTGCGTAGGCCTCCGGGTTTGAGCTCTTGAAGATGCCCGAGCCGACGAAGACCCCGTCCACACCTAAGGACATCATCAACACCGCGTCGGCCGGAGTGGCGATCCCCCCGGCGGCGAAGTTGACCACCGGGAGCTTGCCGGTCGATGCCACCTCGCCCACCAGGTCGTAGGGTGCCCCGTGGTCCCGGGCCGCGGACATCAGCTGAGCATGGTCCATGGTCGTCAGGGCCCGCATCTCGTTGGTGACGGTGCGCATATGGCGGACCGCTTCGACCACGTTCCCGGTCCCGGCCTCGCCCTTGGTGCGGATCATGGCGGCGCCCTCCCCGATCCGGCGCAGCGCCTCACCGAGATTGCGAGCGCCACACACAAAGGGTGTGGTGAAGGCCCATTTGTCGACGTGGTGCTCCTCGTCGGCCGGGGTGAGGACCTCCGATTCGTCGATGTAGTCCACCCCCAGCGCCTGGAGGATGGCGGCCTCGGCAGAATGGCCGATCCGGCACTTGGCCATCACCGGGATGGTCACCGAAGCCTGGATCTCCTCGATCTTGCTGGGGTCGGCCATGCGGGCCACCCCGCCGTCCTTGCGGATATCCGATGGGACCCGTTCCAGGGCCATCACCGCCACCGCGCCGGCCTCTTCGGCGATCTTCGCCTGGTCGGCGGTCACCACATCCATGATGACCCCGCCTTTGAGCATCTCGGCCAGGCCACGCTTGACGCGATCGGTTCCTGTTTCCATGTTCAAACTCCTGTTCTGAGCCAAATGGTACAGCCTCGGCTCAGGTTCCCAACGAGAGGGCACGTCGATAGCAGTCCCGATAGGCGTCGAGGACATTCGACCAATCGAAGCGCTTCACCGCTTCGCGAGCCGCGGTTCCGAGACGGGTTGCCCTGGCCTCGTCGTCGAGCAAGCCGTTCACTGCTGTCACCAGAGTCGGGACGTCACCGACCGGTACCAGGAGGCCATTGTCACCGAGCACCAGGCGGAAAGCGGGAAGGTCGCTTGCGACCACCGCGCATCCGGCCGCCATCGCCTCGGCAATCACGATCCCAAAGCTCTCGCCACCGGTGTTGGGCGCCACGTAGACCGCGCTCGACGCCAGAAGACGGCGCTTCTCGCCGTCGGGCACCCTGCCGACGAACTTCACTCCGGGTCGATCGTCTTCCCGGTCGGCGCCCATCACGATGAGCTCGGCATGCTGGTGTTGCTCCCTAATCCGCGGCCAGCCCTCGAGCAGCAAGTCGAGGCCCTTGCGCGGCTCGTCGCGCCCGAGAAAGGCAACCCGGCCGGCGACCCGGTCCACCGGCACGTCGTAGCTGGGCACATCGATGGCGTTGGGGATGATGGCCGGCCTTCCCCATGCGGGAGGCAGGGCCCGAGCCGCAGGCTCGCTCACCGCGGTCAAGACCGATTTGCGCATGCGAGCGCCGAAGAGGGGCGCCCACCGATACGCAGTCCCCACCCAGGCCTTGGGGTCGGCGTGGAAGGTGGCGACCAGCGGTTTGGAAACGGTCAGGGCGAACCAGCCGGTCAACGGAACGGCAGGCTCGTGGACATGGATCACATCGACTCCGGCCAAGGCCCGTCGGATGCGGGCCCAGCTCAGAGGACTGAGGGTGATGGGCGCTATCGAGTCGTTCCCTTTCCAGAAGGTAGGCCTCCCCACCGGGACCGGGACGAGGTCGCGACCCGGGGAGTCGGGTGTCACCTTCCCGGGGCTGACCAGAACCACCTCCTCGCCTTGTTCTCCAAGTTTCCGGGCCAACTCGGTGGTCAGTTGCTGGACACCGCCCGGCTGGGATAGGTCGTAAGGGGAAACGAGCCCGATCTTCACCGAAGACTCACGGTCGATCCGAGGGCCAGTTGGGAACCACCAAATGCCACTGCCGGGGGGCTTTCGATATCAGTTCCTCCAAACGGTGGGCCAGCTCCTGGGTCATGGCCTGCACCTTCTCGCTACGGGTTCCCGCTTCGGGGATCGGGATTGCCGGCGTGATGACGACCCGATGCCCGCCGTTCTCGAAGTAGCTGGCTACCGGAAGAAGCGGGGCGCCGGTGCTGACCGCCAATGTGGCGGGACCGGGCGGAAGTGTCGTTCGCTCACCGAAGAACTCGACTTCGACTCCCCGCCCCTTGAGATCACGGTCCGAGAGCAGGGCCAAGCTCTTGTTGTCCCTCAACGCCGTCTCCAGCTTCCGCATCACCTCTATGCCACCAGTCGCCAGGATGATGTCGATTCCAAAGGCTGCTCTCATCTCGGTGAACCAGTCGGTGATCCGCTGATTGGAAAGGCGCTCGGCCACCGCGACGACCGGGATCCCTTCCAGGACCACCACCGGAGCCGCCGCCTCCCAATTCCCCAGGTGGGGAAGCGCGAAGATCATCCCCGTTCCGGCGTCCCGAGCGGCAATGGCCAGATCGAGGCCCTCTACCTTCGTGTCACGTCGCATCTCAGGGATCCGGTTGGGCCGAGCCCAGAATGCCTCTGCCCAATACCGGCCGTAGGAGACCATGACCGCCTTGGCTGCCGCCCCGATGTCGGCTTCGTCTCCGAGGACGCGACGCATGTGTCTCTGGGCCATTCGCCTGCGGTCTCCAGAGGAGAGGTGCCAACACCAACCGAACCACCCCCCCAGACCGCGGGCGGCGCCTAAAGGGAGCAAACCGACGAAGCCAACACCGGCTCGAAGAGCCAGATACCCGAGAAAGTCCTTCACTCGAAGGAACGGTAGGTGTTGATGAAGCGGACCAGGGCGGTAAGCCACACCAGCACCACGAACAACCACAGCATGGGCTCGACCAGCCCGACTATCAGCCCCAGGCTGAACAACAGGACGCGCTCGGCCCTCCCCATGAGACCGCCCCGGCCGTCAAAGCCTTCGACCTCGGCCCGGGCCCGCATGTAGGGCACCAGCATCGCTCCCCCGATGGCGAGCACGATCAGAAGAAGCTCCCGGGGGTATCCAGCGCGGTAGAAGCCAAGCCCGGCGAACGCCGCGATCTCCCCCATTCGGTCGAAGGCCGAATCGAGGAAGGCGCCCCGCGCCGAGACCAGGCCGGAGGCCCTGGCCACCGAACCGTCGAGCCCATCGAGGAGTGCCCCGGTGAGCACCACGGCTGCGCCTGAACGGGGCAGACCGGTGGCGATCATCACCGACCCGACGATGACCACCCCCAGCCCGAGAAAGGTAATGACGGTGGGGGTGACACCGATCGAGGCGAGAGCCTTGCCGATTGGTTCGAGAAACCGGGTTACGCGGGGCCGAACCCGCATGTCGATCACGACCCAGGAAAGTAGCAGACACCCGCAAGACCTGGTGCGGGGATGACTCCCTCGGAGGCAGGGGAGAAAACCAGGCCAGTTCGCCGTTCAGGTCGGGCGATGGGGAAATGGTGGTATCTGTCACCGTTGCTGCGGTGGTGACGACGGCGGTCGTGGTGGTGAGAACCGAAAGCGATGGGGTCGTGGTGCCGTCTGTGCCGCCTGTGGTACATGCGCCTGATACCAGAACCAGGATCGAGACGAGACCGGCCCGACCCACACCGGTCCGGTGACGAGACACCGGGCTACGCTACCCGATCGAGCCTACCGCTGGCACCCGGGATGCCTGCACCACAGCAGGGTTAGGATCGTCGCCTCACCATTGAAACGGAGGTCCTGTGGTCCCAGAGAAGCTGCGCAACGTGGCGCTGGTCGGTCATGGAGGTAGCGGCAAGACGACCCTGGCCGAAACCCTCCTCTATGTTGCCGGGGCGACCAGCCGACGGGGATCTGTCGAGCAGGGAACCACGATTCTGGACCACGAGCCGGAGGAGATAGAACGGGGCATCTCCCTGGGGCTGTCGGTGGCGAGCCTGGAGTGGCAAGACCACACCATCACCCTGATCGATACCCCGGGATCAGGTGATTTCTCCGGCGACGCGCGAGCTGCTCTCAAGGCCGCCGACCTGGCCCTGTTCATCGTCTCAGGAGTGGATGGGATCGAGGTCCAAACCGAGCAACTTTGGAAGGTGGCAGCCGAGGAGGGCATCGCACGCGCGGTGGTTGTCACCAAGCTCGACCGGGACCGCTCCTCCTTCGAACGAACCCTGGACCAGTTGCGTGAGTCCTTTGGCAAGGCGATCGCACCGATCCAGGTGCCGATCGGCGCCGAGGACCGCCTGGTCGGCGTGGTCCGCGTAGCCACTGAGCGGGCCTACACCTATTCCGGAGGAACGAAGACCGGTTCCGAGATCCCGCTCCCCGCGGAGGTCGAGGATCTGGTTCATGCGGCGCACACCGCCCTCGTGGAAGCCGTTGTCGAGACGGATGACGAAATGTTAGAGGCCTACCTCGAGGGCACCGAACCGCCACGGGAGCGGATCGTGGAGACCATCCACCACGGCATTCTCGGCGGGACCATCCATCCTGTCCTGGTCACTTCCGCCGATAGGATGATCGGGATCGACCTGGTCGCGCAGTTCATCGTCGACTACGGCCCGCATCCACTCGAACGGCCCATCCCCCATCTCTCTGCGGGCGACACTTTCGCACCCTCCACCGACGGCCCAGCGCTCGCCTATGTCTTCAAAACCGTCTCCGACCCTTTCGTGGGCCGAATCTCGATGTTTCGCATCTTCTCCGGGACCGTGAAGGCCGACCAGGAACTCGAGCTGGCACGCGGGGGAAAGGCCCGCCTCCACAATCTCTTCAGGCTTCAAGGCAAGGACCACCACGATGTCGCCGACCTGCCCGCCGGGGGCATAGGCGCCGTGGCCAAGCTGGAAAACGTCAGGGTCGGCGACACGATGCGGTCCCCCGGACTGAACGCCGTGATCGACCCGGTGGTCTATCCCAATCCGGTCGCCGAGTTTGCGATCACACCGGTCTCACACCACGACGAGGAAAAGCTCTCCACCGCCCTTCACCGCATCGAGGAAGAGGACCCTACGGTCAGAATCGAGAGACGGCCAGACACCGGGGAGACCATCATCGCCGGGCTCGGTGACACTCATCTCGACGTCACCCTGGCCCGAATCCATCGCAAGTTCGGCGTCGAGGTGATCTCTGCCCTGCCGGTGATCCCCTACCGGGAGACCATCACCACATCGGGCCAGGCCGAGGGGAAGCACAAGAAGCAAAGCGGTGGGCGTGGCCAATTCGGTGTCGCGTTCGTCAAGTTCGCCCCTCTGCCACGTGGCGCCGGCTACCAATACATCGACTCGATCAAGGGCGGCTCGATACCCCGTCAGTTCATCCCAGCCGTGGACAAAGGGGTTCAGGAGTCGCTGAGGCGGGGGATCCTCGCCGGATACCCGGTCATCGACATCTCAGCCGAGGTCTACGACGGCAAGTTCCACTCGGTCGACTCCGACGAGATGTCATTCCGGATGGCCGGGATCCAAGCGGTCAAGGCCGCGGCCACGGATCTCCGCCCCATCCTGCTCGAACCGGTGATGAAGGTCACCATCAGCGTCCCCGAGGACTATCTGGGAGACGTGATGGGCGACATCAACTCCAAACGAGGCCGGGTGCTGGGGATGGAAGGTGAGGGAAACCTCCGGTCGGTGGTCGCCCAAGTCCCGATGGCCGAGATCCAACAATACGCCGCGGAGCTGCGATCATTGACCTCAGGACGGGGTAGTTTCAATGTGGAATTCGATCACTATGCAGAAGTGCCACACAACGAGGCGCAGACAGTGATCGCAGCGGCCAGGCAATCGGACGATTGATCGAACCCAGGAAGGACCATTGACAATGGCTGATGCGGTTCTCCGGTTTGGAGGCAAGGAGATCTCACTCCCTACCGTGGCGGGGACGGTGAGCGAGGTGGGGATGGAGATCGCTGGCATCCGCTCCGAGCTGGGCCTGATCACGATCGACCGTGGCTTCGCCAACACCGCGGAAGGCACTTCTTCGGTCAGTTACGTGGGAGGTGAGCAGGGGGTACTCAGCTACCGCGGTTACCCCATCGAGCAGCTGGCCGACCAGGCTTCGTTCGTCGAGGTCGCCTATCTGCTGCAGTACGGCGAGCTGCCCACAAGGGACCAGTTGGAGGAATACGCGGAGAGCATCACCCGCCACACCCTGCTCCGTGAGGATGTGAAGTACCTTTTCGAGGCCTTCCCCCATTCGGCGCATCCCATGCAGATCCTGGCCTCCGCCACCTCCGCTCTCGCCACCTATTACCCCGATGCCCTCGACCCCCTGGACGAGGAGTCGGTGGACATCAGCGCCCGCCGTCTCATCGCCAAGACGCCCACGATGATCGCCTGGTCTTATAAGTACCGGGTGCATCAACCTTACGTCTACCCCGACAATGAGCTGGACTATGCATCGAACTTCCTCAAGATGATGTTCTCGGTGCCGGCGGAGGTTTATGACCCTGATCCCATCGTCGCCAAGGCCCTCAACAGCCTGAAGACGTTCGCGCCGGGCGGTCCCGGCCAGCCGCGGACCGTCGGCGAGTACCTCTACCGGTGCCTCGTCACCGAGGGCCGGCTGGCCGAGCAGTACGGGGAGTTCGTCAAGAACGTGCTGCTCGCCGCCGTGCCCGAGCCCGGGCTGTGGACCACGGCGCGCCTCCTGGAGTCCACGATGGAGACGCGGGTGTTCACGCACCCGAGCAACCGGATCGGCGACACCGAGCACAACTCGCAGCGCCTCACGCAGGACCGCCAGCGGTTCACCGACCACCGCTTCCAGATCGCGCTCCCGCCGCTGACGGCGCGCTTCTTCGCCGTCGCCGCCGACCTCAAGGAGCCGCGCGGCATCGACGTGAAGCTCTTCGAGGGCCGGAACGACGTGGATCAGGCCTGGCTGCTGACGATGCCGCCGGCGGGCCGCGCCGATCTGAAGTCGGAGCTCATCCGGCTGGCGCCGGAGGGCACGTCGGTGCCAGGGCTCGGCCGGGACTACGCGACGCTGTGGGTCGCGGTCTACAACTCCGACCCGAGCACGGAGAAGCGGTACGAGCTGACGCTGGGCCTCAGGAAGGACGCAAAGCCGGCGGGAACCTACAAGGCGGCGCGGACGGCCTGAGCGCCGTCAGGCCTTCGGGTGGTCGCCCGCCTTGGGGTCGGCCGGCCTGGGCGCCTCGCCCGGCTTCGCGGGGTCGGCGGGCGGCGTGCGCTCGAAGGGGCTCTTGCGCGGGGCGATGCCGAGCTTCGCCGCGATCTGGCCCAACGACTGCGCGATCTCGTCCTTCTCGCCCCGGAGCTGGATGTTCTCCTTCTTGAACTCGTCGATCTCCTTCTTGAGCTTCTCGACCTCGCGCTCCGCGGCGGCGACCCGCTCGCCCGCCGAGGTGTCCGGCTCCAGGAGCTCCGGCATGAGCGACAGGAGCTGCCGCGTCTCCTCGATCCACTTCTTCACCCGCTCCCGAGCTTCCGCGGCTACGGTCGCATCCATGGTCGTCCTCGTCCGCCCCTGAGGGTGTTGGCGGTCCGGCACCTGCCGGTGTCGCGCCGCGGGGTCCCACGCAGCGCCCCTGTAAGGGAAGACTAGCATCGAGCTTCCGCCGTTGGCAACCGGCGGATCAGCGGCGAGAGCGCGGCTTACCCGCGCGCCAGGAGCGCCTCGACGAAGGCGCGCGCCTCCCGGCTCTCCCAGCGGCCGGGGCCGATCATGCGGCCGACGAGCCGCCCCTGGCGGTCCACGAAGTACATGGTGGGCGGCGCCCATACCCCCCACCCGCGGCCGGTCGTGTCACCGCTCTCGTCGAGCAGCACGGGCGCCGTATAGCCGCGCTCGCGGACCGTGCGGCGCACCAGCGCCGGGTCCTCGCGGAAGCTCACCATCAGGACCTC
>Ga0209108_10002410_pt1 | contig 10709 bp, 7 predicted proteins | sample Rifsed10ft1_FD_184003 | JGI IMG/M metagenome (GOLD analysis project Ga0209108, IMG submission 184003) | Soil microbial communities from Rifle, Colorado, USA - sediment 10ft 1 (version 2) | ecosystem: Environmental > Terrestrial > Deep subsurface > Rock core/Sediment | place: Rifle, Colorado...
AGATGTTGGAAATGCTAGCTTTGGAAATAATAATTTATCATCTGTAAAAGTAGATGGTTATAGCAATATCAAGTTTATAAGATTATCAAATAATAATTTTACAACAATAGATTTATCTCCTTTTATTCAAATTAACAATGTTGAATGTAGTAATAATAGTGAGCTTACTACGATTTTCGCGAAAAATGGCAGCGATGAAGGGATTTCTTTTGAAGGCTGTCCGAAATTAAAATACATATGTAACGATGATATTAACAACTCAGTAGTAGAATGGTATCTTAAATACTATAATTATACGAATATATCATTAAATTCATATTGCACATTTAAACCTGGAGGCATATCTTATACTTTAGAAGGGAAAACGATTTTAGATACAAATGAAAATGGTTGTGACCCATCAGATTTAAGTTATTCAAATTTAAATTTCTCTATTAGTAATGGAATAACTAATGGGAATTTAATCTCCAATAAGTCAGGAGAATATAGTCTGCCAGTTGGTGAAGGAACGCATACTATTACTCCAATTTTAGAAAACCCAAATTATTTTAGTGTTTCACCAACATCAATCAATGTAACTTTTCCGTCTCAAAATAGTCCGTTCACACAAGATTTTTGTGTCACTCCAAATGGTACTCACCCCGATTTAGAAATCACTTTATTACCAATAATTCCAGCCAGACCCGGATTTGACGCTACTTATAAGATCATATATAAAAACAAAGGAACTAATGTACAATCTGGTTCAGTAAATCTAAGTTTTAATGATGCCGTTTTAGATTATGTTTCATCATTACCCACTGTAGATAGCCAAGTAATAGATAAACTCAGTTGGAATTATAGTAATTTAAAACCATTTGAGACTCGTGAGATTGCAGTTACCTTGAATGCAAATTCGCCTATGGAAACTCCAGCCCTAAATATTGGAGACCGTTTGAGTTTTAACGCACTAATTAATCCTGTAACAGAAGATGAAAAACCTGTTGATAATTCGTTTGCTTTACGCCAAAGTGTCGTTGGTTCCTATGATCCAAATGATAAAACTTGTTTAGAAGGAGATGTCATTACTCCAAGTTTGATTGGGGAATATGTACACTACTTAATTCGTTTTGAAAATACGGGAACCTATTCCGCCCAAAATATTGTAGTGAAAGATGTGATCGACTTAGCTAAATTTGATATTTCAAGCTTGGTTCCAACTAAAGGGAGTCATGAATTTATAACGAAAATTTCTGATGGAAACAAGGTGGAATTTATATTCGAAAACATCAATTTGCCTTTTGATGATGCGAATAATGATGGTTATATTGCTTTTAAAATAAAAACATTACCAACATTGGTTGTTGGGGATACATTCCAAAATGAAGCCAATATTTATTTTGATTATAATTTTCCAATTCTGACAAATAAAGCAACATCCACCTTTAAAAGCTTAGCAACTTCAGATTTTGAATTTTCAGTTTTTTTCAATATTTATCCAAATCCAGTAAATGAGATTTTAAATGTTAATTCTAAAAATTCAATAGAAGTAGAATCAATAGGAATTTATGATATTCTAGGACAAATGGTAATTGCTGTTCCTAATGCAAATGCAGTTGCAAAGATTAATGTTTCTAAACTGGCTACTGGAACGTATTTCTTGAAAATGAATACAGATAAAGGAAGTTCTAATATGAAATTTATTAAAAACTAGATTAGTTGTATTAAAAGCTTTACTTCGGTAAGGCTTTTTTTATGAAAAAAATAGAGGTTCGAGAGTGGCAATTTGGAAACAAACAATTACTTTTGCAGCCGTTATCACGAATCTCATAAGGAGATAGCAACCTGCAACAACGAGCAAGGTGCTAAAACGATAAGCCAAATCCTTTGGAAAAAATGTTGTTTTACATTCCCATTTTTTTAGCTTTAGTTTTTCGTCATAATGATATCATTATAAAACGGATTTATGACTCATTTATTGAAAAAAAAGGGGAGCGCATACGCTTTAATTCCTTTACTGATTTTTATCTTTATTTTTTTAGGAGCCGGTATTTGGCTTGACAATTTCTATGCCTTACCCGCCCCAATTGCAGTTTTGATTGGAATTATCGCCGCTTTTCTGATGTTCAAAGGCTCGGCTGATGCAAAAGTCGCAACTTTGATTGCCGGTTGCGGCGAGAGCAAGATTATGACCATGTGTCTGATTTATCTTTTGGCTGGCGCCTTCGCTGTGGTGAGTAAGGCAACTGGAGGCGTAGACGCGGTGGTAAGCCTTGGCATTAATACCATCGATGTTGCGTACTTTCCTTTGGGCATCTTTCTGATCGCGGCCTTTTTATCTACGGCCACAGGGACTTCTGTGGGAGCTATAGTTGCCATTGGGCCAATAGCGGTTAGTCTGGCTAATTCAAGTGGAGCATCATTACCACTTATTGCTGGTGCCTTGTTGGGAGGTTCTATGTTGGGAGATAATCTTTCTATGATTTCGGACACTACAATTGCCGCTACGCAATCTTTGGGTTGCGAACTGAAGGATAAATTCAAGATAAATCTGTTCATTGCTTTTCCCGCAGCCATTATAACCATATTAGTTTTCTTTTATTTGGGATTAAACTCAGACATTTCGGCTGTTGCCATTCCAAAGACGAGTTTTGAATGGATAACAATTGTTCCTTATGTTTTGGTTATCGTCCTCGCTTTGGTTGGCATTGACGTTTTCTCGACATTGATTATTGGAACTCTATTAGCTGGAGTGATTGGTTATTTCGGCAGCCACTTTACTTTGATGGAATTTACCCAAAAGATATATGAAGGATTTACCAGTATGACCGAAATATTTCTATTATCGATGCTTACAGGCGGATTGGCAGCCATGGTAGACAAAGGCGGGGGAATCGATTATTTGTTACACCAAATCAAAAAACGCATCAAAAGTAAAAGATCGGCTCAGGCGGGAATCGGTGCCTTGGTTGGTTTTGCCAATGTGGCCATTGCCAATAATACGGTGTCAATTGTTATAACTGGAGGGATTGCAAAGGAGATAAATGATGAATATGACTTGAGTCCCAAAAAAACCGCAGCAATTCTCGATATTTTTTCCTGTGTCGTGCAGGGGATTTTGCCTTACGGGGCGCAAGTGTTGTTGATTTTAAGTTTTGCCAATGGCAAACTCGATTTTATGGATTTGTTAACGAATGCTTGGTATCACTTGTTTTTATTTGCGTTTACTTTGGTTGCCATTTACAGTACTTTTTGGGATAAAACGGTTAAACGATTTCTGGATATTTAAAATAGCTTAGATTTGGAATGTAAATGAAATTGAATTTTTTTTAAAAAGGGAATTACTCTATATTTGACCTCTGTAAGATAGCCCTGATAGAAGTGGAAATCCTTTTATGTACGCCACGGCGGACCTAAAAGATTGAAACGGATAGCAGGAATTGCTACAAATAAAAATTAAACTAATTTTCGAATATGAAATTACTAGAAGGAAAAGTGGCCATCATAACAGGCGCAAGTCGCGGAATTGGAAAAGGAATAGCGGAAGTTTTTGCAAAACACGGAGCGAACGTTGCTTTTACTTACAGTTCATCTGTAGAGTCAGCCTTGGCATTAGAAAACGAATTGAATGCTTTGGGAATCAAAGCGAAAGGATACCAGTCAAACGCCGCCGATTTTAACGAAGCGCAAACGATGGTGGATGCCGTTATCGCTGAATTTGGCACCGTTGACATCTTGATCAATAATGCTGGGATCACTAAGGACAACTTGCTGATGCGTATGTCAGAGGAAGATTTTGATAAAGTAATCGATGTGAATTTGAAGTCAGTTTTCAATATGACCAAAGCCGTTCAGAGAACTTTCTTGAAGAAACGCTCGGGCTCTATCATCAACATGAGCAGTGTAGTGGGAGTGAAAGGAAATGCCGGCCAAACGAATTATGCCGCGTCTAAGGCCGGAGTTATTGGTTTTACCAAATCGGTGGCATTGGAGTTGGGATCTCGTAATATTCGTTGTAACGCTATCGCACCAGGATTCATCGAAACGGAGATGACCGCAAAATTGAATGACGAAGTGGTTCAAGGATGGAGAGACGGAATACCTATGAAACGCGGCGGAACTACTGAAGATGTTGCTAACGCTTGTCTTTTCTTGGCTTCAGATATGAGTTCCTATATTTCCGGACAAGTATTGAATGTGTGCGGAGGAATGCTTACTTAAAATTATTTTTTAAATTATAAATGAAGGATTTTAAATGAAATAAAGTTCGGAATTTATAGTATATTTAAATAAAAAAGAATGACCACAAACACAGTTCTATTGGTAATACTTTCATTATTAGTCGCTGGCGGTTTGTCATTTTTTCAATATTATTACAAAGCCAAAAACAAGTCGAAGTTGATTTTGTTTTTGGCTTTTTTGCGTTTCGCTTCCGTTTTCGGGCTACTGTTGTTGCTGGTTAATCCCATAATCACCAAAAATGAAGAAGAAATAGTCAAACCTCCCTTGTCCATCGTGGTCGACAATTCAAGCTCGATTGCGGCTTTGAATGCGGATAAAAAGGCCATTGAATTGTATAATGCTTTGGCCAGTGATAGAAGATTGCAGGAGAAATACGATGTTCAGTCCTATCGATTTGACAGCGAATTTGAGCCGTCTGAGAAATTTGATTTCAAGGGCACACAAACCAACTTGGATCTGATATCCAAAAATCTCAGGAACAGCAATAGAAATAAAATATTCCCAACGATCATCATCACAGATGGGAATCAAACTTCCGGGAACGATTATGTGTATAGCTTTGATACCTCTAATAAAGTTTTTCCCATAGTCCTCGGAGACACCACTAAGGTATTGGACCTGAAAATAAACCAGCTCAATGTCAATAAATATGCTTTTTACAAAAATAAATTTCCTGTGGAAGTGTTTTTGCAGTATTCAGGGGACAAAAACGTAACGGCCGATTTTACCATTTCGCAAGGAAATTCAGTTTTAACCAAGGAAATTATTTCTTTTTCGCCGTCCAAAAAAACAGCGGTAATTCATGTGCTGCTGCCGGCAAACAAAGTGGGTTCGCAAGTTTTCAAAGCTCGAATCTCTTCCAAAGAAAAGGAGTTGAACACTTACAATAACATCAAAAACTTTGCAGTCGAGGTCATGGACCAGAAGACAAATGTCGCCATCATTTCGGCTATAAACCATCCTGATCTGGGTGCTATCAAGCGAGCAATTGAGTCGAATGCACAACGTAAGGTAACTGTGTTTAAACCGCAAGAAATAAAATCATTACGTGATTTTAATATATTAATTATATACCAACCAACTGCTGAATTCAAATCGATTTTTGAAGAGAACAAATCGGCAGGTATTAATACATTCGTAATTACCGGAACGAATACTGATTTTTCTTTTTTAAACCAGCAGCAAAATAATTTGGATTTTAAAATTAGTAGTCAGAAAGAAGATTATTTGGCTGGCTTCAATCCACAGTTTAATCTCTTTGCCCTTGATAATATTGGTTTTGAAAATTTCCCTCCGCTAGAAAACAACTATGGCACAATATCAGCTAATGGTGCAGTTTCCGTTTTGCTGTATTCAAAAATAAGAAACCTGGATACCAAAATGCCTTTGATGGCTTTTGTTGAAAATCAAGGGAAACGTACTGCCTTTCTTTTGGGTGAAAATAGTTGGAAATGGCGACTGCAGAGCCATATGGAAAACCAGTCTTTTGACAAATTCGATGTTTTTATCGATAAAACAATACAATTTTTGGCCTCCAATAATTCCAAAAAATCACTGATCGTCAATCATGAAAGTTTCTACAATTCTGGAGAAGCGATTGAAATCAGCGCGCAGTATTTCAATAAAAACTACGAGTTTGATGAAAATGCGCGCTTGAACATCTCAGTGATCAATGCAGAAAGCAAGCAAGCCAAGAACTATGATCTGTTGAAAAGCGACAATTCCTATAAAGTAAATTTGGACGGACTTGCTGCCGGAAATTATAATTTTAAAGTAACGGAACTCAATTCTAAAACAAGCTATTCCGGTCGTTTCGAGATTTTGGATTTTGATATAGAAAAGCAGTTTGTTAATCCTGACGTCGAAAAACTGAAGCAATTGGCATCAATAACACAAGGAGAGGTCTATTTTTCAGATCAGGCAGATCAATTGATCGATTCGCTTCTCGCTGACGAAAGCTACAAATCCATACAAAAAAGCAATGTGACGCGCTCTCCTTTGGTAGATTGGTATTGGCTGTTGGTTTTGATCGCCGTTTTTCTTTCTGCCGAGTGGTTTGTAAGGAAATACAATGGTTTGTTGTAAATTAATGAAAAGGAATAATTATGGATTTTAGACTTAAAGTTTTCTATACCGTCGCGAACCGACTCAGTTTTACCAAAGCAGCCGCGGAATTATTCATTACTCAACCTGCTATTTCTAAGCACATTCAAGAACTGGAAGAAGAATATAAGATCAAACTTTTTGACCGAAATGGGAATAAAATTTCTCTTACCCAAGCTGGCAGACTTTTGCTGAGCCACACCAATAAAATTTTTGAAATTTACAGGGAAATTGATTTTAACATGAGTGCACTTATAAATCAGCAACGCGGATTGTTGCGAATAGGGGCAAGCACGACCATTTCTCAATATATTATTCCGCCATTATTAGCCCATTTTCATCAAAATTTGAAGGATGTGAAGGTGAACTTAAGAAACGGGAACACGGAACAAATAGAAAATGCACTTTTAAATAAAGAAATTGAGATTGGTATTGTTGAAGGACAATCCAAGAAGAAAACAATTAAATACACTTCCTTTTTAAAGGATGAATTGGTATTGGTATGTAATTCTAAAAACGCTTTAATTTCCAAAACTGAAATAACGCAAGAAGATCTTTTGAAGATGAATTTTTTAATGCGTGAGCATGGGTCTGGAACACTGGAAGTTATTGAGCATGCTTTAAAACATTTAAATATAAAGTTATCGCAGCTTACGATAGAAATGGAATTGGGAAGTACAGAAAGTATTAAATCCTATTTGATGAATTCTGACTGTGTTGCTTTTATATCGATTCATGCCATTGAAAAAGAATTAAAAAATAATGAACTAGCCATACTGGATGTAAACAATCTGAATATGGTAAGGTATTTTTATATCATCAGTTTACAAGGCAAAACAGATGCGCTTTCAGAACTGTTTTTAAAAAGCATATGCAGTCATTATAATTTAAAGTTATAAGAGATTGTTTAATACGATTGGTAAATATCATTCAATAGTTACATCTTTGTTGAGTAATAAATCAACAGCTTCACTTTGGAAAACCAATCCCACATAGTTTCAGACAAGTCTTATTCCCTTTTTGAAATTAAAAAATCACATCAAAAAATCATTTTTGTTTTATTGGGTTTAGTCTGCTTGTCGGGTTTTATATCTCCTCCAATTGCGCTCTTATTAGGTTTAATTGTTGCCAATTTATCAGGACATCCCTTTTTATACTTGAACCATAAAGCAACGAATATTTTATTGCAGGTTTCTGTTGTTGGCTTGGGCTTTGGGATGAATGTGAACAGTGCTTTAGCGGTCGGGAAAGTGGGTTTCTTATTTACCGTTGCTTCTATTTTTAGCACATTGATTTTAGGTTATTGTATTGGTAAATGGCTTGATATCGAAAAGAAAACATCGCACCTGATTTCCTGTGGAACCGCCATTTGCGGAGGTAGTGCGATAGCCGCCATTGCACCTGTGATCAAATCGGATGAAAAACAAACTTCGGTTGCCTTAGGGGTGATTTTTATTCTGAATTCGGTCGCCCTGTTTTTATTTCCTGCCGTAGGGCACTATCTAGATCTGTCACAGCAAGAATTTGGTTTATGGTGTGCTATAGCTATTCACGACACGAGCTCGGTGGTGGGAGCAGCCAACAAATATGGGGCCGAAGCGCTCCAAATCGCCACAACAGTAAAACTGGCCAGGGCGCTATGGATTATTCCCGTTGCTTTGATTACCGCTTCATTATTTAAGAACCAGAAAAGTAAAATCAAAATCCCTTACTTTATAGGCTTGTTTATTTTGGCAATGATGATGAACACTTTTTTTTCACAAACGGCGATCATATCTCCTTATTTGGTCTCTGTCGCTAAAATTGGACTTACCTTCACTTTATTCCTTATTGGAGCGGGTTTAAATTGGAAAATTATTAAAACGGTTGGCGTTAAGCCTTTGTTGCAAGGAATTTTGCTTTGGGGGTTTATCGCGGTTGCCAGCTTGGCGTCAATTATGTATTTTAATTAAATGGTAGGTGAGAGTTTTTTCTTTTTATTACGAAGAATTGTAAACGAATGTAATCATACATAAGCGCGATTAAAAGAAAAAGAACGCCGACAAAAAGTGTCTTCATCTCAAGAAAAGTATAAATGAAACCTCCAGAAATACAACCTATAAAAAAGAAGGCGATTATGGACAGTCGCAAATAAATGCTGGCATTCAGTTTCTTTCTTTCGTTTTGCTTTTTGTAAAAGAACAATTGGGATAATTCGATGCCCAAGTCGGTAAACAATCCGGTCAGATGGGTCGTTCGTACCGTGGATTGCGATATTTTTGTCACCAGCGAATTCTGGATTCCCATGGAAAAAAGCATCGAAAAAGCGATGCATTTCCCCTCAAAGGAAGACAAATCAGTTTCCATTCCAAAAAAACCGACCGAAGTTAGAATCGCTATCTCCAATGAAATTGGTATCACATGCAATAGATCGGGCTGTTTTATGGCCACCAATTCAGCCAGAAAATTGGAGCTAAACGCTCCAAGTAAAAAGAAAATGGTGAAAAAGAAAAAGGTGATCGCGGCGGCATAATCCTGTTTAATCACTTCCTCCGCAAAAAACGCAAAATGTCCCGTGACATTTGTTGTCAAAGTTTTCAATGCCAGAACACCAGTGATGTTTACGATTCCGGCAACGAATGAAAGTAAAGTGGCCAAACGCAGATTGTGAATGAAAGTTCTGTTTTTTCCTTGATGCCGAAACATAGTTGTAAATGTTTTTTTAAAATTAATGTAATCTTAAACCTATTATGTTTGAATCGTACAAAAAAAAAATATATTTGTATCACAAAAAAAATAAATGTAATGAAAAATATCAAGTTTAAGCGTAGGATAGTGATGTTAACCGTAGTGGCTATATGTTTTCTGACCGTATCTTGGGGAATTGTAGGTCATGAAAGAATTAATAAAGCCGCAGTTATGGCATTGCCTCAACCGCTTCAGACGTTCTTTTACAACCATATCGACTTCATTACCCAAGAGTCCACCGTTCCTGATTTGCGTAAATACATTTTGCAAGATAGGGCAGAGAATCCAAGGCATTACTTTGATATGGAAAATTTTGGTTCTGTGGATAGTTTCCCTAAAACCATGGCTGAAGCTAAAAAAAAATATGATGACAAGTTTTTGTCTAAAAACGGAACCCTTCCTTGGCACATTCAGGACATGATGGGCAAGTTGACAACTGCATTTAAGGAAAAACGTAAATCAGAAATCTTGTTTATTGCTGCAGACCTGGGGCATTACATTGCAGATGCACATATGCCTTTGCATACCTCAGACAATCACGATGGTCAACTTACGGATCAAAAAGGAATCCATTCGTTATGGGAAAGCAGATTGCCTGAACTGTTCGTAAAAGACTATAAATTCACTGTAGCTGCAGCGCATTATTACGAAGATGTTGACAAGGCTACTTGGGACATGATATATGATACACATAGTTTAGTACCTGCGTTATTAGCGGCAGATAAAGGACTGCGAACGTCTTTATCCAAAAACCAAATCTTTGTAACCGATGCGGAAGGTAATGTTGTTAAAAACAAATACAACGGCGTACGATACACAGACGAGTATGCTGGACAATTTCATAAAGCATTGGACGGTATGGTGGAAAGCCAAATGAAGAAAGCAGTCACGGCAACGGCTAGTTTTTGGTATACGGCATGGGTAAATGCCGGTAAACCTGATTTGAGTAATTTGGATGCAAAAGAACTTACGAAGCGCAATTGTAGAGCATTGAAAAAAGACAAGAAACTTTTCAAAAAAGGAGAGTTGTTCGGAATAGAAAGCGACAAAGACGCGGAATAGATAATCCCGAACCAGCATAAAAAAAGTCTGTGAGATATTTTCATAGGCTTTTTCATTTTTAATTTTTCTGGTATTTCTTTTTCTTCAGCACATCCGAAGCCGTTTGATAGATTGAAATGGTTTCATTGACTAAATCAGTTCTCTCTTTATCCAGAGGTTTTTGGTCGTAATAAATTTGGAAATCATCCTCAACACCTTCTTTTGGCAATAACGTTAACTGAAACTGTTTTACTTGTTGTTTAGGGGATAATATGGTCAATACATTGTCCTTTATCATACCCAAATCCTGATAAGTAGCAATAAATGCGCGCGGCCTGTATTCTGGTTTTAGTACATCCTGTCCAAAAAATTTGCTTTGGTAATTAAAGTTTAATAGTCCAAAAACGGTTGGCATGATATCAATTTGCGACATAAGGTTTGTGTAACGTCCTGGTTGTATAAACCCCGGACTGTAAATCATAGCAGGAATTCTGTATTTATCAACCGGAAGCTCCGTTTTACCGGCACTTGAAGCGCAATGATCCGCCAAGATAACAAAGACCGTGTTGGCAAACCATGGTTGCTTTTTTGCCATTTCAAAGAATTTCTTCATGGCA
>Ga0209108_10002413_pt1 | contig 10697 bp, 8 predicted proteins | sample Rifsed10ft1_FD_184003 | JGI IMG/M metagenome (GOLD analysis project Ga0209108, IMG submission 184003) | Soil microbial communities from Rifle, Colorado, USA - sediment 10ft 1 (version 2) | ecosystem: Environmental > Terrestrial > Deep subsurface > Rock core/Sediment | place: Rifle, Colorado...
CGATCCGACCTCGCTGATCGCCGGCGGGGTCCCGGCCAGCGGAAGATCAGTCACGACGCCCCAGGATCAGGGTCAGGTAGTAGAGGAACGTGAGGAGCGCGGTCAGCGCCGCCGCGACGTAGGTCCAGGCGGCCGCCTTGAGCACGTCTCGAGCGCCGACCTGGCGCTCGCCGGAGACCCCCAGGCTGCTGACGAAGGCGAGCGCCTTGCCCGACGCGCCGATCTCGACCGGCAGGGTCAGGAAGGTGAAGACGACCGCCGCGCCGAAGGCGACGAGGCCGACCATCGCCAGCCCAAGCATGTTGAACCAGACCCCGGCGATGATCAGCCACGGCGCCAGCCCCGAGCCGACCTGGACGGCCGGCACGATCGCCTGGCGTGCCATCATCCACGGGTCGCGCTCCCGGTCCTGAAGGGCGTGCCCAACCTCGTGTGCGATCACCGCGGCGGCCGCGACCGAGAGGGTCCCCGCGCCTTGGGGGAAGCCAACGCTGCGGGTGCCGGGATCGTAGCTGCCCAGCCGGGCGGAGCCCGCCACGGCGGAGCTGACGCGGAGCACCTTGGCGCGTGGGTCGTAGTGATCGGTCAGCTGGCCAGGCACCGGCTCGATCTGGACGTCGGTGAGGCCCTGTCGATCGAGAAGCCGTCGGGCGAACTCGAAGGCGGACAGGTTGATGCCAGAGTCGACGGCCGACCAGCGGGCATAGGTCGAGCGCACGCGCCAGGCCGCCCAGCCGGTGACGGCGATGCTCGGAAGCATCACCAGCAGAATGTACGGAAGGAATCCACTCATGACGGTACGTGCTCACCTCCCTGGGAAGCGCGGCGAGTATAGCCGAGCACCGTGACGGAGTCGGTGAAGGGCCGATGAAGAAGCCCTATCCCGGTGGCCCGCCACCACCGAGCAGCACGTGGTCGCGTGGCAGCCCGCGTCGCCAGGCGTCGGCGGGCATGGCCGCGCGCCCTTCTGGCTGCACGATGTCGAGCGCCAGCGCCCCCTGCCCGCAGGCGACCCGCGGCATCTCCCCGGGAAGCAGCGCGCCGATCGGGACCCCCTCCACGCCGGCGAGCGGATGCGCTGCCCGCACGTGCAGCCGGCGGCCGTCGAGCGTGGTCCAGGCCCCGGGCCATGGCTGCAGGGCGCGCACCTGGCGGTCGATCGCCTGGGCTGGCTGGCGCCAATCGATCCATCCATCGACGCGCCGGAACGGGCGGATCAGCGTGGCCGCGGCATCGTCCTGCGGCGTCAGCGTGATCTGGCCCTCCGCCCAGCGCTTCAGCTCCGCGGGCACCACCTCGGCCGCCAGCGCGGCGAGTTGCGCCTCGAGCTCGGGAGTCGTCTCCAGGCCGGTGAGGGGAACCGACCACTGCGCCACGATGGGACCCGCGTCCAGCGCCTCGGTCATCACCATCAGGCTCAGGCCGGCAACCGGGTCCCCGCCCAGGATGGTGGACGCCACCGGCGCCGCTCCCCGATGGCGCGGCAGGAGCGACGGGTGAACGTTGAGCGGAGGCCGCGGAGCGAGCGACAGCAGCTCGCGCGGGATGAGCTGACCGTACGCGACCAGCAGCAATCCATCGGGAGCGTAGAAGCGCAGGATCTCGGTCCCCTCGTCCGAGCGCATGCGCCGCGGGGTCTCCACCCGAAGCTCGTGGGCCCGCGCCCAGGCCGCTACCGGGGACGGTCGAGTCTCCAGGCCGCGCCCGGCGGGACGATCAGGCTGACTGATGACCAGCAGCTCGTCGCTGAGTGCCGGCAGTCGCGCGAGAAGCGGGACGCCGATCGCACCGGTGCCCAGGAAGGCGATCCGCCCGAGCCCGGCCACTAGATGCGGGCGGTGGCGGCTTCCTCCACCTCGCTCGGCCGCTCGCTGACCCGTACCAGCTCCTCGAGCGACTCAAGGTAGTCGATGTACAGGATCCCGTTGAGGTGGTCGATCTCGTGCTGAAGGGCGCGGGCGAACAGCTCCTCGCCCTTCACGCGGAACTCCTTGCCGTGACGGTCGCGCGCCTTCACGGTCACCTTGGCGTGACGCTTCACCTCCGCGACGAAGCCGGGGACCGACAGGCACCCCTCCCAGTCGATCACCTCGCCACTGGCGCGCACGATCTGTGGATTGATCAGCTCGGTGATCGTCTCCTCGAGCTCGATGATGGCCACCTGTAGCGGCACGCCGATCTGGTTGGCGGCGAGGCCGATCCCGGGGGCATCGCGCATCGTCTCCAGCATGTCGTCGAGGAGGCGGTGCAGCGACGCGTCGAAGTGCGTCACCTTGCGGGCGCGCTCGCGAAGGATCGGTTCCTCGGCGGTGAGGATCTGGCGAATGACCATGGCCGGTATTGTACCGATGGCGTCGGGCGGGACGGCTAGAGGAGCGACTCGGGATCCACGTCGATCGCGACGCCGGCCGGGACGCGCTCCAGCGCCGCGGCTCGATCCGCCTCACGAGCCGCGCGCACGACTACCTGGAAGCGCCAGCGTCCGGCGCGGCGCGGGACGTATGACGGTAGCGGGCCGTGGACATCGACGCCGGGGATCTCCACCGCGGTAGCCGCCTCGCGGCCGCGCGACTCGGCGCGCTCCCGGTTCGGATCTGCCACCAACAGGCGCGCGAGATGCGAGGCCGGTGGATAGCCGAGCAGCCTGCGGCGGGCCAGCTCCTCGTCCGCGAACCCGTCGACGTCGAGGCGGACCGCCGCGCGGACCGCGTAGTGGTCGGCCGCGTAGGTCTGGATGATCACCCGCCCCGGCAGCTCTCCGCGGCCGGCCCGGCCGGCCACCTGCGCCAGCAGCTGAAAGGTCCGTTCGGGAGCCAGATAGTCCGGCAGGTTGAGTGTCACGTCGGCCGTTACCACCGCGGCAAGCGTGACGCTGGGAAGGTCAAGCCCCTTGGCGGCCAGCTGGGTGCCAACCAGCACGTCCACCTCGCCGTCGCGGAATTGGTCGTACACGAGCTCGAAGCCACGGCGCGCGCCCAGCGTGTCGGAGTCCATGCGAGCCACCCGCAGTCCTGGAAAGCGGGCACGCACCTCGGCCTCGACACGCTGGGTGCCGGCGCCGAAATAGCGGATCCGCGAGCTGCGGCACGCGGGGCAGCGTTCGGGCGGCGCTGTGGTCCGCCCGCAGTGGTGGCACCGCAGCTGGGCCCCCGCCGAGTGGTACACGAACGGGAGATCGCAGTCGGGACAGCGGAGGCTGGTCCCGCAGTCGCGACACAGCACGAAGGTCGCGGAGCCGCGCCGATTCATGAGCAGGATCGCCTGCTCGCGGCCTGGCCGGAGCCGTGCCAGCGCCTCGCCCAGCGACGCGGAGAAGATGGAGCGATTTCCGGCGGCAAGCTCCGCCCGCAGGTCCACCAGTTCGATGCGCGGCGCACGCCCGACCCGTCGTTCGACCAGCCGGACCCGCTCCACCATCCCCCCACGCGCCCGCGCGATGGTGGCCACGTCGGGGGTCGCGGTGCCGAGCATGACCCGGGCGCCGGTCAACAGCGCACGGCGACGCGCCACCCAGCGGGCGTCGTAGCGGGGCGTGCGATCCGCCTTGTAACCACTCTCGTGCGACTCGTCCACCACGATCAGCCGGAGGTCAGCGAGCGGCGCGAAGACCGCCATCCGCGTCCCGACCACGACGCGGGCGCGTCCATCGCGGATGCGCCACCAGGTGTCGTGGCGCTCGCCGGGCGCCAGCCCGGAGTGCAGCACGGCGAGCTGGTCTCCCGCCAGCGCCGCCACCCGATCCGCAAGCTGGGGCACCAGGGACAGCTCCGGCACCAGCACGATCGCGCCACCACCGTCAGCGATCACCGCCTCGATCGCCGCCAGGTACACGTCGGTCTTGCCGGCCGCCGCGACCCCCTCGAGGAGGAGCTCGCCCCCCGGTGGGAGGTTCTCCAGCGAGCGCAGCGCGCCTTCCTGTTCGACCGCCAACGTGTGCTCCCTCGGGGCCTGGCGCGGACGGTGGGCCAGCGGGTCGCGCTCGACCTGCTGCCAGCCGAGCTCGACCAGGCCGAGCGCCTCCAGGCGGCGGGCAGGGGCGAGCAGCGCACCGGGCTGGGCGCCCAACCCGTCGGCGAGCTCGGCCAGCGTCCGGGCATCGCCGCCCGCGGCGGCCAGCACCGCTCGCTGCAACGCGCCACGGGGCGCCGCCTGTTCACCGGGCAGGCGCCGGATCGTCCGCGCCCGGCGGGCGCGAAGATCGGGTGGCAGCAGCGACCACCTGACCCGCAGGCTGCCCGCTCGGCGCAGCCGCTCAGCCGCGGCCGGTCCGTCGGCGCCCAGGGCTCGCCGCAGCGTGGCTTCGTCGACCTCGCCTGCCTCGGAGACGGTAGCCAGCAGCGCCTCGGGGAGCGCCGCCGCATCGAGGACCACCCAGCTACGCCGAAGGCGTGACTCGAGGCCGGGCGGGAGCATGGCCGCCACGGTCGTTCCGAGCGGCGAGCGGTAGTAGGCCGCCATCGCTTCGGCGAGGTCGAGGAGGTCCGGAGTCAGCATCGGCTCCGAGACGACCGCCTCGACGTCGCGCAGGTCGAGGTCGGGTTCGGGGTCGGGTGCGCCGCCGAGCAGGTAGCCGAGCGCAAGTCGCCGCCCGTACGGGACCAGGAGCAGTGCGCCCGGGTCCGGCCTGCCGAGGGCAGCCGGAAGCCGGTAGCTGAACGCTCGCTCGGGTCGGTCGGCGACGGCCTCGACCGCGACCCGAACTACCCGCCCTCCGGCCGAGGCGGCCTCGTCGGCCACCGCCATCAGACCCGGACGCGCCGGGGGGGCTCGCGCCGGGCCTCGGCCTGGATGATCTCCCAGATGCGCTCGGCCGCGGCCTCCGGATGCCCGGTCTCGTTGACGATCACGTAGTCGTAGTCGGCGCTGGACGCCATCTCGGCCTCCGCGTTGCGGCGGCGGACGGCCAGACTCCGCTCATCCTCCGAGCCACGGGTCGCCAGCCGGAGGTCGAGGTCCTCGATCGACGGCGGCATGACGAAGATCAGCAGCGCATCGGGGACGAGCGCCCGAACCGAGCGGGCACCCTGCGGGTCGATCGTCAGGATCGCATCGCGGCCCGCGGCCAGGATGCCGCGCACCTGGTCGATCGGCGTTCCGTACCACTGCCCGTGGACGTTGGCGTGTTCGAGGAGGCCATCGGTAACCCGCAGCCGGTCGAATTCAGCCTCGCTGAGGAAGTGGTAGTGGACCTTGTCCTCCTCACCGGTGCGGCGCGGCCGCGTGGTGGCGGTCACGATCGGCACCACCTGGGGCCGGTTCCGCGCCAGCTGCGCGACGATGGTGCTCTTCCCGACTCCCGATGGCCCGGAGACGACCACCAGCAGCGGGTTGGGAAAGACGAGTCGCTTGGCCGGTCGACCGGTGTTGCGCCGCCGCGCCATCAGGCCGCCTCGACGAGTGCCGCGCCGATGCCCGATGGGAGGCGGTCACTGGCGATGCCGCAGGCGACAAGGGCGTCGGCGAGCTCGGGCGGCAGCTCGCTCCAGGCTTGCATCGGTCGGTCGTCGATCGGCCGTCGCAGCGTCAGCCGGGCGGCATGCAGGAACTGGCGGCCGAGTCCACCGGGCCCCACTCCCCCGCCGTACCGCATGTCGCCGGCGATCGGCAGGCCCAAGAAGGCGAGGTGCGCCCGCAGTTGGTGGGTTCGACCGGTCCGGGGTCGCAGCAGGAGGAGGGTGTAGCCGCTCCCGGCGCCGAGCACCTCGTAGTCGGTGACCGCCTCGCGGCCGCCGGCCACGACCGCCATGCGCTGACGATCCCGCGGGTCGCGGCCAACGGGAGCTTCGATCCTGCCGCGGGGCGCGGGAGCGGCGCCGCGCACCAGCGCCAGGTACTCCTTCTCGATCGTCCGCTCCCCGAACTGCTGCATCAGGCTCGCCTGGGCGGCATCGGTCTTGGCGACCATCAGCAGGCCAGAGGTCTCCTTGTCGAGCCGATGCACGATCCCCGGTCGCCCGACGCCGGCGATCGACCCGAGCGCTTCGCCGCGTTCGGCGGCCCGGCCCAGGAGCGCGTGCACCAGGGTCCCGGTGGCGTGGCCGGCGCTGGGGTGCACCACTAGGCCGGCCGGCTTGTCGACGATCAGCATCGTCTCGTCGTCGTAGGCGATGCGCAGCGGAATCGACTCCGGAACGAGCGTCTCGTCGGGGGGTGCGGAGAGGGTCACGCTCAGCAGCTCGCCGCCACGCAGGCGATCGGACGCGCGTGCCCGACGCCCGTCGACCAACGCCCGTCCATCGGTGATCAGTCGCTGGGCATGCGCCCGACTGATCCCCGCCAGGGCGCTGGCCGCGAGGTCAAAGCGGCCGGCCACGGCGGACCCGGTGACGACTCGCTCCTCAACGGCAGGTGGACCTCCGCTCACGCGCGGGCCTCGCGCCGGCCCGGATCGGCCAGAAACAGGTAGAGCACCAGGGCGCCGATCCCGAGCACGATCGACGAGTCGGCGACGTTGAAGGCAGGAAACCGCAGGTCGCCCACGCCGACCGACACGAAGTCGGTCACATACCCGAGCCGGAGGCGATCGATGAAGTTGCCCAGCGTTCCGCCGAGCACGACGCCCAGGACACCGTGCAGCCAGCTCGCTCGCTCCCGGAATGTTCGGTGGAAGTAGACGACCATCCCCAGCGCGACCACGGTAACGGCGATGAAGAGCAGGTTTCCTCCCTGGAAGAGGCTGAATGCAGCTCCCCGGTTCTGGGCGTGCCAGATCTGCACCAGATCGCCGATGACCCGGGTTCGCTCCCCCACCTCGAGGTTCGCGACGACGAGTGCCTTGGTCACCTGGTCCGCGATGATGATCCCGGCGGCGACCAGCAGCAGGATCATCGGGCGGGCGCGGCCGCCGGCGGGCGGCGCCTCATCGCTCATGGGCCGATGGTACGCGATGGGGCTGCCTCAGGCGCGTCGCACCGCCAGCCGAAGCGCTCCCCCGTCGACCTCCATCTCCTCCGCCAGGTCGGCGTCGGCAAGGGCGGCACCGTCGCCGATCTCCATGGTCGTCGCCAGCGTCTCTTCGGCCAGCCAGTCGCGGTGCGCGAGCAGTCTCCCGATCGGCACCTCGGCACCGGCGATGGCTACCACGATCCGGTCGGCAACCTCGTAGCCGGCCGCCTTGCGCATGTTCTGGAGCCGGTGGGCCACCTCGCGGGCCAGTCCCTCCGCCTCGAGCTCGGGGGTGAGCCGCGTGTCGAGCGCCACCAGCAGGTCCCCGTCCTCGGCCACCTCCAGGCCCAGACGGGCGCGGGCCGTGAGCTGGAACGCATCGGTCTCCAGCACCACGCCGCCGACCTCTGCTCGCCCATCGTCGAGCAGCCGCCAATCACCTGAACGGGCACCGGCCATGACGGCTCCCACCGCCGCGCCATGGCGCGGACCGATGATCGGCAGGAGCGGATAGAGCGTGCGCTCGACCAGTTCTGACTCGTCGCCGAGCACCTCCAGCGCGCGCGCGTTGAGCTCCTCGAGCACTTCGGCGCGCAGCTCGGCGGCGATTGCCGGGTCGCTCGCCAGTGAGTCGCCGGCCGAAGCCGGCAGCTTGACGCGCACGGCCGCCAGCGGCTGGCGGGTCCGCATGCCGGAGGCGGCGCGCGCCGTTCGGCCAAGGGCCACCACGCGCCGCGCCAGGGCGACCGACGCGTCCACTTCGGGCGCGTCGCGTCCGGGCACGCGCTCGGGGAAGTCGGTCAGGTGCACGCTGTCGGGTGCGGTGGCATCAACCGCCGACACCAGGTTCCGCCAGATCGCGTCGGACAGGTGCGGGACGAAGGGCGCCATCACCCGCACCAGGGTCGCCAGCGCTTCGTGCAGGGTCGCGTAGGCGGCCCGCTTGTCCGGGTCGAGCTCGCCCTTCCAGAAGCGCCGCCGGTTGCGCCGCACGTACCAGTTCGAGAGATCCTCGACGAACGCCTCGATGCTGCGCGTGGCGGCCGCGGCGTCGTATCCGTCGAGCGAGGACCGGACGCTCCCCACCAGGGCGTCGAGGCGTGACAGGAGCCATCGGTCGAGCAGGGTCCGTGGCGCGTCTCGATCGGCCTCCGACGGGGTCCAGCCATCGATGCGGGCGTAGGTCACCAGGAAGCCGTAGCTGTTCCAGAGCGGCAGGAAGAAGCGACGCACCACCTCGTGCCCCGGGCCGTACCCGAAGTTCAGGTTGACCGCCGGGTTGGCCGCCGCGTACATCCAGCGCATCACATCGGCGCCGATCTCCTCGGCAGCATCATCGAACCAGATGGCGTTGCCCTTGCTCTTGTGCATCTCCTCGCCGTGTTCGTCGTGCACGAGCGCGTAGCCGAACAGCGTGCGCATCGGCGGCTCGTCGGTGATGACGGTGGACATCGTCAACAGCGCGTAGAACCAGTTGCGGAACTGACCGGGGAACGACTCGGTGACGAAGTCGGCCGGGAACCACTGCGCCCACGACTCGCGGTCGTGGTTCCAGTCGAGCGTGCTGAAGGCGACGATGCCCGCATCGAGCCACGGGTTGCCGACATCGGAGATCCTGCGGGTCGGCTCGCCGCACGACCCGCAGGCGATCTGCACCGCGTCGATCCACGGCTTGTGCGGCGAGTGCCCGGCGAACTGGTCCCAGCCGGCCACGGCACGATCGCGCAGCTCATCGTGCGAGCCGATCACCTCCCATTGCCCGCACGCCTCGCACTCCCAGATCGGCAGCGCCAGGCCGTAGTAGCGCTTCTTGCTGATCATCCAGTCGCTCATGTTGCGAAGCCAGTCGATCTCCCGTTCCTCCAGGCCGATCCCCTCGGGCAGCCAGCGGACCTTCCGGGTCACCGCACTGATCGGAGCGCGCAGCGGGTCCATGGCGATGAACCACTCGTCCACCAGGCGGAAGACCAGTTGCGTGCTGCAACGCCAGCAGACCGGGTAGTGGTGCAGGTAGCGCTCCTTCGCCACCAGCAGCCCCTTGCGCTCGAGGTCGGCGGCAATCTCGAGCGGCAGCTCGCGGTCCTCGTCGTTGGCGGCACCCGCATAGCGGCCCGTCTGCCACCCGTAGCCATCCCGGAAGATGCCGGCCTCGTCGATCGGATCGAGTACGGCCAGGCCGAGCGCCTTCGACAGCGCGAAGTCCTCCTGCCCGCAGCCGGGAGCGATGTGGACGATCCCGGTCCCCTCTTCGTCCGAAACCTCGTCCCAGGCGATCACCCGGTGCTCCACACCGGCCTGCACCGGCAGTTCGTCGTACGGGCCGGCGTAGGTCAGCCCGATCAGCTCGCTGCCGGTCACCTCCGCCAGGACCGCTGCCTTCGGGGCGACGCGCCCCTTCGACCCGCGCGAGACCCACCAGCGTCGCCCGCCGTCGCCTTCCACCAACTGGTAGACCAGGTCCGGGCGGACGGCTGCGGCAACGTTGCTCGACAGGGTCCAGGGCGTCGTGGTCCACACCAGAAGATCCTCGCCCTCGCGGCCCGCCGATGTGATCGGCAAACGGATGGTCAGCGAGAGGTGGCGCAGCTCGCGGTATCCCTCGGTGGCGATCTCCTGGTTCGACAGGCCGGTGCCGCAGCGCGGGCACCACGGCATCACGTCGTGGCCCTTGTAGATGAGCCCGCGCTCCTGGCACATCTTCAGGAAGGCCCAGATCGAGTAGTTGTTCTCGTCGGAGTTGGTGTAGTACGAGGCGTCCCAGCGCATCCACATGCCGAGCCGCTGGCTCTGCTCGGTGATCCGGTCGGCGTAGCGCTGGACGCGCGCCTTGCAGAACTCCACGAAACGATCGACCCCGTAGGTTTCGATATCGCGCTTGCTCGTGAAGCCGAGCTCCCGTTCGGCCTCGACCTCGATCCACAGACCCTGGCAGTCGAATCCGTTCTGGTAGCGCTGCCGTTCGCCGAGCATGGAGTGGTAGCGGATGAAGAGGTCCTTGTAGGTCCGACCCCAGGCGTGGTGCACGCCCATCGGGTTGTTGGCGGTGATCGGTCCGTCCAGGAACGAATAGCGACGATCCGACCCCTCGTTGCGGGCCAGGTAGCGCTCCTCGGTGCGCGCATCGCGCCAGACCTCGATCTGCTCGCGCTCGAGCGCCGCGACGTCCAACTTGTTCGATACCGGTCTGAACACTGACTCTCCAGATAGCACGAATCCCGCCCCACACCCGGGACGGGATCTCACTCCCGCGGTACCACCCGCGCTTGACCGATGCCGGCCGCCCGGCCTCGATCCACTCGCTCCGCCCTGACATCGGGTGGCGAACCCGGGACGCGTTACGCACGGCGATTGCCGCTTGGCGCCTCCGGCTCGGGAGGGATCGCTGCCGCCTCGTGCCCGCCCGCTCACACCCTCCGGGCTCGCTACCTGGGCTCGATGCCGGCGAGAGCGCTGGCTCCGTCACGGCCGTCTTCGACTGTCCGCGGATCGTGGCAGCGAAGACCGCGCTTTGTCAATCTGACCTAGGCGATGGCCGCCCGTGCCACCAGCGCCAGGGCGGCTACCGCGGTCAGCGAGACGAGTGGACCCAGCCGCGGGTACCAGGCGCGGGCGGCAACCGCGCCGAGCGCGCCGCCGATACCGCCGAGCGCCAGCGCCAGGGTGAGCAGGCGCGCATCACTCGGCGAGAAGTTCGCGCCGCCAACGACCCATGTGATCCACACCGCCGCGGCGGCCGCGAGAGGCGCCGCGAGGACGAGCACCTCCCCGATCGCCGAGTAGTCGATGCGCAAGCGGCGGCTGACGATTGTCCG
>Ga0209108_10002414_pt1 | contig 10695 bp, 9 predicted proteins | sample Rifsed10ft1_FD_184003 | JGI IMG/M metagenome (GOLD analysis project Ga0209108, IMG submission 184003) | Soil microbial communities from Rifle, Colorado, USA - sediment 10ft 1 (version 2) | ecosystem: Environmental > Terrestrial > Deep subsurface > Rock core/Sediment | place: Rifle, Colorado...
ACCAATACATTAGATTTTATAAGCGCGTGGTCGAAAGAAGTGGTTTGCCCCATAAAACCTTTTACGAGTTGCGTATGATTTTGGCATAGCATACTAGGAATAGGATCCCATTTCGCCGAAAATTCCATCAAAGTAAAATAATCTTTTTCCATTGGAATTCGTCTTTTCAGAGTCATATCGATATCTGAAAATTCGTATTGTTCCGGTCTTCTCTCTAAAATAAAATCTTTGAAAGCGAAAGTATTTCCATAATTCATGTTTGATTGGTAATTAGCATCACTAGCATCTCCATCAAACATGGTCTCACATATATCAACACCATCCGCAACCAAAGCTATATCAAAACTATCAGTTGCAGAACACATGGCAAACATGAATCCTCCACCAATTACGAAATCTCTAATTTTTTTGGCAACAGCAACTTTTTCTTGAGAGACTTTTGCATATCCTAATTTTGCGGCCAAAGCTTCGGCTTCTTTCTTTTGCTCGATGTACCAAGGCACATTTCTGTAGGCACCAAAAAACTTACCATATTGCCCCGTAAAATCTTCATGATGCAAATGCAACCAATCATAAAGTAACAGTTGATCGCTTAAAACTTCTTCATCATAAATTGGAGTAAAAGGTATTTCTGCATATGTCAAAACCATAGTCACTGCATCATCCCAAGGTTGTTTGCCTTTAGGGGTGTAAACTGCAACTTTTGGTGCTTTTTCCAAAATAACCGTTTCCATATTTTGTGAAGGACTGGAAATTTCATTCAAGATTGAGGCTTCTTCACTATCCGAAAGGATTTCAAAACTGACGCCTCGAATTTGGCATTCTTTACGTATTTCTGGAGCATCGGGTAATAAGAAAGATCCTCCACGATAATTCAGTAACCAACTCGCTTTATAATTTTTGTCCAAACACCAATACGTAATTCCATAAGCTTTAAGATGATTTTGCTGTGTAGTTTCATCCATTGGCAACAAAATAAATGATCCTCTTACTGAAAAAGAAAGAAGCAGTATGAAAATATAAATAATTCGTTGCGACATCGTTTATTAATTTTTATCTATCAAAGATAGAAACTAAGCAATTGAAATGACAAAAAATTAACTTTTAAAATCAATCCATAAATCCATTTAACCAAAAAACACGTAAATATACGTATAGACAAACTATATCAAGTGTATAAATTTACATCTCCTTATTAAACAAAAACATCAATGGAAAATCTACAAATGAACTATAAGAAAAAAAACAAACCTTTCAACGTGAAGATTTTTTTAATAAATATTGGAATCTTTCTGTTAATAGTGCTTATTGCAATTTTATATATAATGTGTTATCAGTTGTTTTTCCAGTAAACATTTTACTTTATCATTTTATGATATGGTACCCAATATAATATCATTTTGAACAGCGTAGACAACTAAACCAGCAATATTTCTGGATTCGGTTTTCAATAACAAATTATTTCGATGCCCTTCAACCGTTCTGGGACTTATAAAAAGTTGTTCTGCGATTTCAGTTGTGCTTTTCTGAAAACATATGAGTTTAAGTACTTCAATCTCACGTTTAGTAAGAGATTCACTATCAAAGCTACTTTTGACTTTTTTATTACTTAATACTTCTCCTTTAATGATTTCCATCATATAATCCGTGTAATAAAATCCTTTTAACGCAACCTCATTTATGGTAGTTAACAAATCCTGAGGTGTAGCATTTTTTATCAAATATGAAACCGCACCAACATCTATCATGTTGGCTATAAAAGATTTAGAATCATAACTGGTCAATGCAATAATTTTAATTTCAGGAAAATCTTTCCGAATAATTTTAGTAGCTTCTATCCCATTAATTAGTGGCATTTTCAAATCCATCATAATAATATCAGGATGATTATTGTTCGATTTTAAGTAAGAAATAAGTTCATCCCCATTTGAAGCTTCAAAAATAATCTCCAAGTTTTTTTCACGTTCCAACAAAAATGAAATTCCTTTTCTAAAAAGTATTTCATCATCTACCAATATTATTTTGATTTTGCTCTTCATTCATTAAAAATTAAAAACTACTGAAATTCCATTATTAATAGAGGATTCCATTGTAATTATTCCTTTTAAGAAAGCCACTCTACTCTCAATATTTTTCATACCAAGACCTTTCTGATTTTTACTATTGTCTAAATCAAAACCAATTCCATTATCTTCATAATAACATACATTCCCTTCATTGGTATTTTCAAAAAGAATAGAAATTACGGTTGCTTTTCCGTGCCGAAGCGAATTATTCATCAACTCTTGCAAAATTCTAAATACATGTAAATGTCTGTCATTTTCTAAAATATCAAACGAAACTTTATTTTCATAGTTTACGCTAATCAATTTAGAACTGCTAAACTCTAAGCACAATTCCTCCACACCAGCATGAAGTCCAAATTTATCTAAAACGGGCGGCAAAAGTCCATGTGCAATTTTACTTGAGTTATCAAGAGCTTTTGAGGTAAGATTAATAATATTTCCAGTAATTTCAGTCACTTCTTCTTTAGATAAATTAGGCGTATTCAGCAAATGACTGTTTAAAGAAACGATATTTAGTTTAGAACTGATGTCATCATGCAAGTCTTGTGCAATACGTTTGCGTTCTTCTTCCTGCGTAATAATTACGGCGCTTAAAAGCTCTTTTTGGTATTGAATCTCTAAATCTTTTTTTTCTAATTCTTTCTGAATAATCTTCTTTCTTGAAAAATAGAAAAATAAAATCATTACTATTCCCATTAAAAGAAAAGCAATAAAACTATAGACTATGATTTCAATTATTTCGCTTTCCTGCAGTGTATTGACTTTCATAAAACCGTGTTGAATTCTCTTTTTTTAGAAAAACTTTTCTTCCATTCTAACAAGATAAAAACCTGATAAACAATGTACAATATGCTATTCAAAATCCAAGTTATTTTATTCATTTTTGGACTTAAAACAATTGTCAGATTTCCTACCAGAAACAATATAGTACTCCCGAACAAATAGATTAAAACACCCATATTGATGTAATAAAACTCTTTTTTTTCATTCAACATATTGTAAAAATGAAAAGTAGCATACAGTATCAACAAAAAGGATGTAATAAATATTTCAAATAGATTGAATTTTAAAAATAATGATACATCACTAGCGTATTGTATCCCTAATGCTATCAATCCTAAACACAAGCCAAACTTCACAACTTTTTTTTGAAGTTTTTCTTTTAAAATATTGATGTAAAAAAAACTCAATAGTATAAACTGACCGATAAAATAAAAATGTGACAGGAATAAGTTGTTTATATGATTTTTCATCATGATCATCGAAACAATTTGAACAATAAAAATCACACCTAGATAACAAGTGAAAATTTTATAGGCTTTACCTTCATTTCGAACGCCTTTTAAAAATAAAATCAGATTAAGTAATAAAATTAAATAACCAATATTTGCAAATATACTCCACATTTTATATTAGATATTTAGTGGACTTTTAGGATCACCTGCTGGTGGGCAAGGCTCTGTAAAATCATATATATTATCCTGTTCCCCCTCAACGTTTCCAATACCTACGGTTATCATATCAACATAAATACCAGTTTTCGGATCTAATTTAGTTCCTACAATCATTAGTTTTTCAGCACCATTATCATCTACACCGATATATGCTCTAACGGCATCAACACCTTCATTTAAAACTTCCAGTAAATCAACTTTTGGAATCAGAAAAGCATTTACATTATGATGTTTATTGTAATCTCCCTCTTTTTTTGACCATCGTTTAGCCCAGCGTTGTGCTTCATTAAGTGATATTGCGTTTGTTACTTTATTTAAATAAGGTTTTTCTGTAAAATTTTCTTCAGACATATTTTTAAGTTTTTAATTTAAAATAATTATTCGCTAAACTACTAATTAATATCACCTTAACAAAACAAATCTCGTATTTGTACTACTAAAAAAGCCTAAATCTTGTAAAGATTTAGGCTTTTCCTGTTGTTTATAAATTGAGGTTGATTCTCCCATTTTATTTTTTTTTAAAACGGCACATCGCTATCGTCGTCTTCATCGTTTAGATTACTTCCAAAAGCCTCATTTGCAGAAGGTAGATTTTTAGTAATAAAAGGATTATCATCTTGATTCATACTCGATGGCAAGTCATCATATGCTCCACTATAATCTTCCAAGTTATCAAATTTACCCAAATGTCCAATAAACTTCAAACGAACATTCTCAATACTACCGTTACGGTGTTTAGCAATCATTATCTCTGCCTGACCTGCAGTTGGTGAAGCTTCATCATCATCCCACTCATCAATTTTGTAATATTCGGGGCGATAAAGAAACGATACAATATCCGCATCTTGCTCAATCGCTCCCGATTCACGAAGGTCAGAAAGTAATGGTCTTTTACTGGAACCACGGGTTTCAACCGCACGCGACAATTGAGAAAGTGCAATAACCGGAACATTCAATTCCTTCGCTAATGCTTTTAAATTTCGAGAAATCGTAGAAATCTCCTGCTCTCTGTTTCCTCCGCCTTTTCCGTTTCCTCCAGCGGTCATCAATTGCAAATAATCAACAATAATAATTCGTATACCGTGCTGAGAAACCAAACGTCTTGCCTTTGCTCTTAAATCAAAAATAGATAAGGAAGGCGTATCGTCAATGAATAATGGTGCTTTTTCTAAATTTTTAACTTTGGTACTTAATTGTTCCCATTCGTGTTTTTCCAGTTTTCCGGTACGCAATTTCTCTGATGACAAACCTGTTTCGGAAGAAATCAAACGGGTGATCAACTGAACTGATGCCATCTCCAGTGAAAATAAGGCAACAGGCATCCCGTAATCTATTGCCATATTTCTGGCCATCGATAATACAAATGCGGTCTTACCCATAGCTGGTCTTGCCGCTATAATAATTAAATCGCTCGGTTGCCATCCTGAGGTAATTTTATCCAGTTTTTCAAAACCGGTTGCCACACCACTCAATCCTTCCTGACCAGCAATTTCTTCAATACGCTTTTTGGCCTGCAATACCAAACTCTGCGCCGTTTCGGAACTTCGTTTTATATTTCCCTGCGTCACTTCGTATAACTTAGATTCTGCTCTATCCAATAAATCAAAAACATCCGTTGTTTCATCATAGGATTCTTCGATTATTTCAGAAGAAATTCGAATCAAACTTCGCTGAATGAATTTTTGGAGAATAATTCTGGAGTGGAATTCAATGTGCGCGGATGAGGAAATCTTTTGCGTAAGCTGAATCAAGTAGAAATCTCCACCTGCTAAATCTAATTTTGCGTTTTTCTTCAATTGCGCCGATACCGTCAACAAGTCAATAGGCTGCGTCTCAGTGAACAACTGTACGATTGCTTCAAAAATATGTTTATGCGCATCTTTATAGAAAGCATCCGGTTGTAAGATGTCAATTACGTCATCTACCCCTTTTTTATCAATCATCATGGCACCAAGAACTGCTTCTTCCAGTTCTAATACCTGTGGTGGTAACTTCCCTTTTTCGAGGTTTATAATTGTCGTTTTATCTACCTTAATTGGGTTTATATTTCTGAAGTTTTCCATGTAGCGAAAGTAACATAAAATTAAAAAATATTGCTGTTGACTTATTACAAATAATTGTTTATAAGTAAGCGTTTTTTGTTTATAACCAAAAAAAAATCCGAAACGGCAAGGCTTCGGATTAGTTGTGTGTTTGTAAGATTTTACTCTTTGTATTCGCCCATTTTACTGTATTTATCCATCCTCTGGGCGATTAGGTCTTTTGTTGATAAGTCTTTCAATTCATTATATCCTTTCATGATATATTGCTCCACAGTTATGTATGTAGCCTCTCTATCGTAATGTGCACCTCCTAAAGGTTCAGGTATAATATCATCGATTAATTTTTGCTTTTTCATGTCAGCAGAAGTTAATTTCAAAGCTTCGGCAGCTTGTTCCTTGTACTCCCAGCTTTTCCATAAAATAGAGGAACATGATTCAGGTGAAATCACCGAATACCAAGTATTTTCCAACATATAAACGCGGTCTCCCACACCTATTCCCAATGCTCCACCCGAAGCGCCTTCTCCTACGATAATCGTAATAATAGGCACTTGAAGACGAACCATCTCAAAGATATTTCTTGCAATAGCTTCTCCCTGTCCGCGCTCTTCCGCTTCCAATCCAGGATAGGCTCCCGGAGTATCTATTAGCGTTAAAACTGGAATACCAAATTTCTCTGCCATTTTCATCAATCGCAATGCTTTACGATAGCCTTCAGGATTAGCCATCCCAAAGTTTCTGTACTGACGAGTTTTAGTATTGTATCCTTTTTGTTGTCCGACAATCATAAAGGATTGTCCGTCAATTTTACCTAAACCACCTATCATGGCTTTATCATCTTTAAAACCCCTGTCGCCATGAAGTTCTAAAAAAGTATCTCCGCAAAGCGCTTTAATATGATCTAGGGTGTAAGGTCTGCTTGGATGCCTCGACAATTGTACACGTTGCCATGCCGTCAAGTTTTTATAAATGCTTTTTTTGGTTTCTATTAGTTTCTTGCTGATTTGTTTACATGTATTGGTCACATCAACATCTGACTCAAGACCAATCACTTGACACTTTTCTAACTGATCTTCTAGTTCTTTTATAGGAAGCTCAAAATCTAAATATTCCATAGGATTTGTGCGTTTTTGATTTTTATTCGAGCTGCAAATATAAAATATTAAATCGTTTGCAGCCTTTTATTTTTGAATTAAGTGGCGAAACCCTCCCTCAACACATTCCAAAATGGTCGGAGCTTCTGCGAAAATCGGCACCGATTCCGAGTTTAAATTTGATAAATAATTCTATACAAATACTTTACGGGCTGCTCTTATAATCACTAACCGTGATTGACTACTTTAAATTCACTCTACAAGAAAAATCTTAATTTACTAAAAAACGCACTACTTTTTGGTAGCCAATTCACTTCTTGTTTGGTATGCTTTCAGGTACTCTCCTTTTGGCGTTCCGTCATCAAAAGAGCTGAATTTTATCAAAGCTCTAACGCCTTGTCGCGCCTCTTCGTTCGTGAATTTTTCGTATTCAATGCGGTACAAAGCGGAGTACATTTCGGCCCTTCCCGTGCCATGGTAACAGTGTATCAGTACCGGATAGTTATCCTTGTTGTCCATTATCTTAGTGAATGTGGCAATGTTTTTTTCGTTAGGCACTTGCTCGGAAGGATTACTAAAATAATTCACGCCTCCTATTTTCGCAACCGCCGACTTTTCCGACTGCAATTCACCCGGTTTCTCCGGGTTTAAAACCAAATCATTTGTGCCCGGCATGCGCAAGTCAACAATTGATTTTATATGGTATTTCTTGACATAGCTTTCTATTTCATCTGGCGGAATGACCCCCGACTTGTACACTTTCCCTTCGGTAATTGTCTCGAAATTGTGGTTGATATTCATGTCATAAACATATTTTCCCGCGAAAACCAATACTATGACAAACAGTGAAAACCCTATTAATTTTCTGTTTTTTTTCATTATTCAATTCGGAATTAATGCATTTATGAAGGCTAAATTACTGAAAATAAAATTCTTAGGGCCATTACTTAGCCTGTTTGAATCCAAAAGCTAATGGCGGTCACTATTAGACCGCTTTGTCCTTGTGTTTGATAATTCCGTTCAGGATCACGGTAATCAGTATTATTACGGCTCCAATATAAAACGAAATGCTCATTTTTTCTTTTCCCCCGATGATGAAATAGGCCAAAATTATCCCGTAAACCGGTTCTAAGTTAGTGGTAAGCATCACCGTATAAGGACTCAATTTCTCCATCACTTTCACCGATGCGGTAAACGCATAGGCTGTACAAATAGAAGCCAAAATCAAAATCAGCATCCAGTTATTGAAGGTCAAAACAAAGAAATCTGTCGAGAATTTGTTTTGGTATAAAAAATAAATCGAAATAAAGAAAACCCCAGAAATGAACTCATAGAAAGAGATCACTGAACTGTCGTGGTTTTCGATCAGTTTGCCATTCATGAGCGTAAACAACACGCCCAGAATAATGGAAACCAAAGCATACAACATTCCCTCCAGGTAGCTAACTTCAACTTTCATGATCATTCCCAGTCCCGCAATGATAACGAGACCAAAGAGCACTTCATACCACAATACTTTTCTACCGTAAAAAAGCGGTTCCAGCAGCGATGCAAAAAAAGCACCCAATGAAAAAATGGAAAGCGTTATCGAAACATTAGAGACGTGAATGGCATGAAAAAAAGTAATCCAATGTAGGGCAATCAACAAACCCACAAAAATCAGTTTGACAAACGATCTGGCGGGAATCCGAAACGATTTTTTATTGAAGGCGATAAAAGCTGACAGGAACACCGCCGCAAGTAGCATGCGATACCAAACGATCGCATCGGCGGTAATGGTGATCAAGGCGCCCAATATGGCCGTGAAACCCCATATGAACACAATCAGATGGAGATTTAAGTAACTTTTGAATTTATCGTTTTGCATTCCGTAGTAAAAAAATCGCTAAAATTCCGAAAGCGAAATTAGGGAACCAAACTGCTATCAGCGGCGAAAAAGTTGATTTTTCGGCAAGTACGCCAAATATTTTGTCAAAAAATACATAGGCAAACGCCAATGCGATTCCTATGGTTAGGTTCATCCCCATTCCCCCCCTTCTCTTCATCGCAGAGACAGAAACGGCTATTATGGTCAATATGAAGGCCGAAACCGGAACGCTGAATTTCTTATATAACACGACCATATACACATTGATATTAGAAGAACCTCTCTTCTTTTCCTTGTCGATAAAATCGTACAGTTCACTCAAACTCAACGTTTCGGCAATATATACTACAGGAGTCAAATCTTCGAGCTCAAAACTGAACTTGGTATTTTTCTCTGGCATTTTCTCAATTTTATCGCCCAGTGGTCCAATGGTCCTTTTCGTGTAATCATACATGGTATAGGTACTGTCTTTGGGATTCCATTTTATTCTGCTGGCGGTAATTTTAGAGACCAGCTGGTCCTTCTTGAATTTTTCTAAAGCAAAATTAAAGGCTACATTAGATACAGGATTGAAACTGTTGACATACAGAAACTCATTGTCATTGATTTGCCTGTAAACGTCTGTATTGTCCCCACGCATCTGCTCCTTCCCTCCCCCTTTGAGGTAGGTGTACCTGAAGTTGTTGAAGCCTTCGCTCGACGCCGGAACGACCCAGAAACCCATCAACAATACGAAAACCGAAATAATCGAAGCACCGATAATATAGGGTCTCAAAAAGCGCGTAAAAGAAATTCCCGAGCCTAAAACGGCAATAATCTCCGTGTTGTTGGCCAGTTTTGACGTAAACCAAATGATGGACAAAAACAGAAAAATCGGAAACAAGTTGTTGGCGAAATAGATCGTAAAATGATAATAGTAAATCGCAATTTCCAATAACGGAATTTTGTTTTCTATCATTTTATTCACCTTCTCCGATACGTCAATGATAATCCCAATAGGTATAAACATCAACAACATAGCCGCAAAAGTGGCCAAGTATCTTTTCAGGATGTATTTATCTATTATTGTTAACATATTTTTTAGCATATTGGGTATTGGGTGTTGGGTTCCAGTTCCTAAAACCTAATACCCAAAACCTAATTTATAATCTCTGGCTCATATTCTTCACCATCATTTCTTTCCAAGGTCTGAAATCGCCCGCTAAGATATGTTTTCTGGCCTCACGAACCAACCACATATAAAACCCAAGGTTGTGAATCGTGGCGATTTGTTTCCCCAAGTATTCATTGGCGGCAAACAAGTGACGCAAATATGCTTTAGTGTATTCCGTGTCCACATAGGTGATGGCCATTTCGTCAATTGGCGAAAAATCATCTTCCCATTTCTTGTTCTTGATATTGATCGTACCGTTTGCGGTAAACAGCATTCCGTTTCTGGCGTTACGCGTAGGCATCACACAGTCAAACATGTCGATCCCAAGGGCAATGTTTTCCAAAATATTGATCGGAGTTCCCACGCCCATCAGGTAACGGGGTTTGTCTTCGGGCAATATTTCGCAAACTATTTCCGTCATCGCGTACATTTCCTCCGCAGGTTCCCCTACCGAAAGTCCACCGATGGCGTTCCCCACTTGGTTAGAATTTGCGATATATTCCGCTGATTGCTGACGCAAGTCCTTATAGCAACTTCCCTGAACAATAGGGAAAAAAGCTTGGTCGTATCCGTATTTCACGGGTACTTTATCCAAATGGTTCACACATCGGTCAAGCCAACGGTGCGTCATTTTCATGGAGCGTTTCGCGTAATTATAGTCACAAGGGTAAGGCGTACACTCGTCAAAAGCCATGATGATATCGGCGCCTATGGTACGCTGAATTTCCATCACATTCTCTGGCGTAAAAAAGTGGTACGAACCGTCAATATGCGATTTGAACTTCACTCCTTCTTCCTTGATTTTTCGGTTTGCCGATAGCGAATACACTTGGTATCCACCAGAATCAGTCAGGATGTTCCGGTCCCAATTCATGAATTTATGCAATCCACCTGCTTTCTCGAGGATTTCGGTTTGCGGACGCAGGTATAAATGGTAGGTGTTTCCCAGGATAATATCCGGGTTTATATCTTCTTTCAATTCCCTCTGGTGCACCCCTTTTACTGAGGCTACAGTACCC
>Ga0209108_10002415_pt1 | contig 10693 bp, 10 predicted proteins | sample Rifsed10ft1_FD_184003 | JGI IMG/M metagenome (GOLD analysis project Ga0209108, IMG submission 184003) | Soil microbial communities from Rifle, Colorado, USA - sediment 10ft 1 (version 2) | ecosystem: Environmental > Terrestrial > Deep subsurface > Rock core/Sediment | place: Rifle, Colorado...
CGCCTGCCCCTGAGCGCGCAAATCGTTCTGGCACCATACCTGGCCGGCGCCTGGCTGTCCTTCCGGCATTACCGTGGCCTCGGCCCGGCCTACGACGAGGTCGTCCCCGGGCTCCTCATGGGGCGCAAGCTGAACGATGCCGAAGCTGAGGAAGCCGTCCGCCGAGGCGTCGCGGCTGTGCTCGACCTGACAGCCGAGTACGGAGAATCCACGCCGCTCCTCCGGCTGCCCTACAGGAACGTCCAGGTGCTCGATCTCACCGCTCCCACGCCGGACCAGCTGGATGAAGCCGTCGGGTTCATCCGGGATCACCGCCCCGCCGGGATCGTCTATGTCCACTGCGCCCTGGGGTACTCCCGGAGCGCCTGCGTCGTGGCCGCCTACCTGCTGGCCGAGGGCGTCGCTCGGACGGTCGCCGAGGCGATGGAGCACGTCCGCGCGGCCAGGCCGGAGATCGTCATGCGACCCGAACTGCTTTACCTGCTCCGCGCTTACCAGATCCATGGACGCCCACAGCTCGAGCCGACTCGTCGCTAGCAGCGCCTCGCTTCTGGCCGCCGCGGCGAGGCTGCTGGCCGGCGCCCAGGCCCGGTGGCTGGGGTGCCGCCCCGACCTCCGGCAGCGGGTCTACTTCTCCAACCACACGAGCCATCTGGACTTTGTCGTGCTCTGGGGGGCCCTCCCCCGGAAGCTCCGCGCCTTCACCCGCCCCGTCGCGGCGAGGGACTACTGGGGGACCGGGACTCTGCGCTGCTATCTGGCGACCCAGGTTTTCAACGCCGTGCTGCTGGAGCGCGCGAACCTCGATGATGTCGGGCGGCGGCAGCAGGTGGATCTCTTGCTGGAGGCCCTGGGGGAGTGCTACTCGCTGATCCTGTTTCCAGAAGGCACGCGAGGCACCGGCCGGGAGATCGCTCCTTTCAAGAGTGGCCTCTACCACCTCGCCCTCAAGCGGCCGGACGTGGAGCTCGTCCCCGTCTATCTGGAGAACCTCCACCGGATCTTGCCCAAGGGGGCGCTGCTTCCCGTCCCCCTCTTGAGTTCCGCCAGCTTCGGCTCCCCCATCCGCGTGCTCCCAGGAGAAGAGAAAGAATCGTTCCTCGAGCGGGCCCGCGAGGCGGTCCGCGCCTTGAGACCGGCATGATCCCCGTCTTCAGCGCCGACCCGGAACTGGTCTGGCTGTTCAGCGGGGTGGCGGCCCTTCTCGTCATGGCCACCAGCGCCGGCCTAATCTTGAAAGTGAGCCTTGGCGGCGAAGCCGCCCAGGCCACCATGGGGAACGTGACGGCGCGGATCCGGGCCTGGTGGGTCGTCGCCGCCGTCTTCGTCGCCGCCCTCGCCATCGGACACGCGGGGCTCGCTGCCCTGTTCGGGCTGGCCTCGTTCCTGGCGCTCAGGGAATTCATCACGCTGGCGCCCACGCGGCGCGGCGATCACCGCGCCCTGTGCTGGGCTTTCTTTGTGATCGTCCCCCTTCAATACTGGCTGGTGGCCCGTGGCTGGTACGGTCTCTTCAGCGTCCTGATTCCGGTCTACACATTCCTGTTCATTCCGATCCAGAGCGTCCTCGCTGGCGACGCGGAACAGTTCCTGGAGCGCACGGCGGACATCCAGTGGGGGCTCATGGTCTGCGTGTATTGCGTGAGCTATGCCCCGGCCCTTCTCATCCTCGAGATCCCCGGCTACGAAGGCGAGAATGCCAAGTTGCTGTTCTTCCTGGTGCTCGTGGTGGAGCTGAGCGATGTGCTTCAGTTCGTCTGGGGGAAAACCCTGGGGCACAGGAAGATCGCCCCGACCATCAGCCCCAACAAGACCTGGGGAGGCTTCCTGGGGGGCGTCGGCTCAGCGACGCTGGTCGGCGCGACGCTCTGGTGGGTGACCCCGTTCACCCCCTGGCAGGCGGCGGGAATGTCGCTGGTAACCACGCTCCTGGGGTTCGCGGGGGGACTGACGATGTCGGCCATCAAGCGTGATCGCGGCGTGAAGGACTACGGCACCCTGATCGAGGGCCACGGCGGCGTCCTCGACCGGCTCGATTCCCTCTGCTTCGCCGCCCCCGTCTTCTTCCACCTGACCCGATATTTCTTCACGTAAGAATGAATGCTCACTCAACTGCTCAACTCTTTACCGGCGCCGCCGGCCCTCATGCGCGCTCGCGTTCGCTAAGTCTCGGTTTTTTCAGGCACGCACCGTTTGGCATCCGGGTTGCGTTGAATGGCAGGCAAGAAGTTCGGGCAACCCAACAAGGAGGCGTGCCATGAACAGAACGATGAAGCGACTGATGAGCGTAGTGGTCGTCGCGACCCTGCTGGCCACGGGCTGCGTGACGTACGACGGTCAACTGGCCATGGAGACGTTCGGCCGGGGCCTCGTCGGCCTGATACTCTCTCCGTTCATGATCGTCGCGGGGATCGCGCAGGGGTTGGCGTTCCTCCCGTACACGATCGGCACCGGGCTGGCGGAGCTGAACCGGGGATTGCTCCAGGCGCAGGCGGTCACGCTGGACGATTCGTACAAGGCGACGTTCGGCGTCGCGATCGCCGACCCCCGCGTGAACCAGCAGACCGGCGAGATCGCCGGCGAGAGCGGCCTCTACGGGCGCTACCGCCCGGAGGCAATGTCCGAGGCAACCAAAGCCTTCCAGCGCCTGCTGGTCTCCCAGGGGATGCCCGAGGAAAAGGCCCAGCACTATGTTCTCACCGGGGTCTACACCCACACGCGGAGCCGGGGACACATCCTGCTCACCGTCGTGTACCGGCACCCGGGGATGCAGTCGTTCCGCGTGGCCTCCAAGCACACCGGGATCGCGACGACGTTCCGCCCGGAGAACATGGGGTGGCGGGAAGCCTACGAGCGCGACGTCAATGGCCAGATCATTGACGAGGTCATCGACTGGGCGGGCATCGAGTACTCGCTCCTGAGGCAGGACAAGATCGTCGCGACGCTGATGGTCCTTGCGGCCGAGTCGGTCAAGACCGGCAAGCGGTCGCCGGACTACTGGCAGGTCGAACGGCGCTGGATGGCCGGGGAGACCACGCAGATCATCCAGGAGTCCATGGCCAGGGTGAAGCTGGACACGCCCAGAAGCGCTCAGAGAAGCTAGCCTGAGCTTTCGAGAAGCCGTCGGGCGTCCGTGCGGGCTTGGTCCAGCACCTCCCGCACGGGCAGCCCTTTCTCTTTAGCGATTCGGGTGACCTCGGAAAACTCGGGCGTCACCGTCACGATCTTGCCCCCGAGACGGGAGATCTTGAAGGATACGGGCCCGTAGGCGGTGGGAAGGGTCACCAGCTCCCGCTCCAGCCGGGTGCGCTGGGATTCGGTCCAGCGGACCCCGATCGTCGTGCTCTCCTCGAACAGGATGGTCGAGAGCTCCCCTACTCTAGACGGCTCGGCGAGCGCGGTGAGGACCACGCCGGGCCGGCTCCGCTTCATGATGACCGGCGTCAGGAAGACGTCCAGCGCCCCGGCCTCCAGAAGGCGCTCCATCAGCGGCTCGTAGAGCTGGGGGGACATATCGTCGATGGTCGTCTCCAGCTGGACGACGGTCTCCCGGCCCCCGGTTTCCGCCGCCGTCCCCACGAAGCAGCGGAGGAGATTGGGGACGGGCAGGTCCATGGTGCCGGCCCCGTACCCCACGCGCTCCACGGTCATCGGCGGCATCGACCCCGATGACGCGGCGAGCGTGGTCAGGATCGCGGCGCCCGTCGGAGTCACCAGCTCGGCCCGGACCCCGTTGTCGTAAACGGGGAAGCCCTTCAGGAGCTCGGCGGTCCCCGGCCCCGGGATCGGAATCTTTCCGTGGGGGCCGTCCACCATCCCGCCGCCCAGGGGGAGCGCCGACACATGGACGGCCTCCACGCCAAGCAGGTGAAGCCCGGCCACCGCCCCGCTGACATCCACGAGCGCGTCCACGGCGCCGACGTCGTGAAAGTGGACCGCCTCGACCGTCGTCCCGTGGACCCGGGCCTCAGCGGCGGCCAGTCGCGTGAAGATGCGCGCCGCGTCCGCCTTGACGCGACCGGGTAGCCCGCTCTGCTCCAGAAGACGGAGGATCTCGGGAAGATTCCGCTGGTGGTGAGCCGTGGCGTCCACCTCCACGTCCACCTTGGTGGCTCGGAAGGCGCCCTTCCTGACCTCGCGGGCCGTCAGGCGATACCCCCCGAGCGGGAGCTTGGCCAGCTCCGTTCTGAGCGCGTCGAGGGAGACGCCGGCGTCAACCAGGGCGCCCAGGATCATGTCGCCGCTCGCCCCGCTGGGACAATCGAAATAGGCGACCTTCATGGGCCTAGCGAACCTTGCTGACGAGCTTGTTAATCTGATTGGCCTGAACGGCGGCGCCGTAGCCGTTGTCGATATTCACCACGCTCACCCCCGGCGCGCAGGAATTGAGCATGGCCAGGAGCGCGGCGATCCCGCCGAAGGAGGCGCCGTAGCCGACGCTCGTCGGGACCGCGAGGACGGGTCGGTCCACGAGGCCACCGATGACGCTCGGCAGCGCCCCCTCCATGCCCGCGACAGCGATGATGACGTTGGCCTCGCTCAGCACGTGGTGGTGATCCAGCACCCGGTGGAGGCCAGCGACGCCCACATCGTAGATCCGCTCCACGCGGTTGCCCAGGACCTCGGCGGTAACCGCGGCTTCCTCCGCGACCGGGATGTCCGAGGTACCCGCGGTGACGACGGCGATCAGCCCGACGCCCTCGACGGGCTTTGGCTTGACGACGACGATCCGGGCCTGGGCGTGATAGTCGTGAGGAAGGCCGGCGGCGGCGATCGCCCCGGCTACCTCGGCCGTGGCGCGCGTCGCCAGGACGTTGTCGTGATGGGCGGTCAGCCGCGAGACGATGGCCACCACCTGCTCGAGGGTCTTTCCCTGGCAGAAGACGGCTTCCGGCGCGCCCGCGCGGAGCGACCGGTGCAGGTCCACCTTGGCGAACCTCAGGTCCTCGTACGGGAGATCGCGCAGCCGGGCGAGCGCCTCCTCCGGCGAGAGCCGGCCCGCCTGGACGTCCTCGAGGAGGGCTCTCAGCCGGTCGCGGTCCACCGGTCCCCCCTCACCCTAACCCTCTCCCCGAGGGGGAGAGGGAATCTTCCGGATCAGCTTGAGCGCGTCGTTGGCGCTCCCGCTCCTGAAGCCCTGGAGATCCACGGCAACGTAGAGATACCCGAGCTCCCTGAAGCGCGCCACGATGGAGTCCTGGATTCCGTCCTCCCAGAGCCGCCCCATCTCCTCCCGGGCGATCTCCAGGCGCGCGAGGCGGTCGTGGTGGCGCACGCGGAACTGCTTGAAGCCGAGGCTCCGGACGAACGCCTCCGCGGCGTCCACCTGCCTCAACTTCTCTGCCGTGATGCCGTCGCCGTACTGGAAGCGAGAAGAGAGGCAGGCGAAGGACGGCTTGTCCCAGGTCGGCAGGTCGAACTCGCGGGAGAGCTCCCGGATCTCCGTCTTCCAGAACTCCGCCTCGATCAGGGGCGCCCTCACCCCCATGCGCTTCGCCGCCTCCATGCCCGGGCGGTGATCGCCCAGGTCGTCCATGTTGGCGCCGTACACGAGGTGCGCCATCCCTTCCCGCGCTGCCAGCGGCTCGAGCTTGGTGAACAGCTCTTCCTTGCAGAAGAAGCAGCGGTTGGGAGCGTTCCTGGCATATTCGGGGTTGTCCAGCTCCCGGGTCTCGATGACCAGATGACGCATCCCAAGGTGTCTCGCCAGGCGCCGGGCCTCTTCGAGCTCGGACGCGGGGTAGGTCTCCGAGTCGGCGGTCACGAGGAGCGCCTTGTCACCCAGCGCGTCCTTGGCGGCTTTGGCCAGGAAGGTCGAGTCCACCCCGCCCGAGAAGGCCACAATGACGCTCTCCAGCTCCTTCAGGATGCCGAGCAGCCGGTCGTATTTCGTGCGGAGCGCCGGGGTCATCTCAGATCTCGAAGCGGACGAGATCCTGGAACGACGCGTAGCGCCGCTCGATCTCGTCGGCCTTGAGGCTCAGCAGGCGGTTCAGCGAGAAGTCCTCCACCGTGAACGAGGCCATCACCGAGCCGAAGACGATGGCGCGGCGCACCGAGTCCAGATCCGTCCGCCCCTCCCGGGCCAGGTGGCCCATGAACCCTCCGGCGAACGTGTCGCCCGCCCCCGTCGGGTCGAGCACCGATTCCATCGGGTAGGCCGGGACGAAGAAGAACGAGCCGTCGGAGACCATCAGGGAGCCGTACTCGCCGCGCTTGACGACGACGGTGCGCGGCCCCATGCCGAGGATGGCGCGCGCCGCTTTGATGACATTGGGCTCGCGCGCGAGCTGGCGCGCCTCGGCGTCGTTGATGAGGAGGACGTCTACCTCCGCCAGCACCCCGAGCAGCGCCTGGCGCTTGCCTTCGATCCAGAAGTTCATGGTGTCCAGGGCCACGAGCTGCGGCCGCTCCACCTGGCGGAGCACCTCCAGCTGCAGCTCCGGGTCGATGTTCGCCAGGAAGAGGAACGGGATCTTCTTGTGGGCGCCCGAGAGCGACGGCCGGAAGTTGGCGAAGACGTTCAGCCGGGTGTCCAGCGTTTTCGCTTCGTTCAGGTCGAAGCCGTACTCCCCCACCCACCGGAAGGTCTGGCCGTGGGTGATCTGGAGTCCGGAAAGGTCCACGCCCCGATCCTTGAGCGCCGCCAGGTGCGCCTTCGGGAAATCCTCCCCCACCACCGCCACCACCTTCACGTCGGTGAAGAAGCTGGCGGCGTAGGAGAAGTAGGTGGCCGAGCCGCCGAGGACCTCGGTCACCTGCCCGAAGGGAGTGGTGACGCTGTCCAGCGCCACGGAGCCGACGACGAGAAGGTCAGCCACGGCCGCGCCTCCGGCGTCCCCTCACCCTATTCCTGGCCCCCTCACCTTTATCCTCTCCCCCCCGGGGGGAGAGGGCAGGGTGAGGGGGAGAGGGGCGCCGCGAGGGGAAATATTTGCCAAGCAGCAGATCCAGGGCCTTGCGGGTCCGCGGGGGGAACGCCGACGGGTTGGTGATCACGGCGTTCCGCAGCAGCATGGGGCAGCCGCAGCGCCGCGGCGGCCCGATCTGCGGGATGACGTGCCGCAGGACCTCCTTGGCGGTGGCCACGTTCTTGAGAAGATTGGCGACCACGGCCTCCACGCTCACCGCCTCTTCGCTCTCGTGCCAGACGTCGTAGTCGGTCGCCAGGGCGAGCGTCGAGTAGCAGAGCTCCGCCTCGCGGGCCAGCTTGGCCTCGGGCATGTTGGTCATCCCGATCACGTCCACGCCCCACTGCCGGTAGATGCGCGATTCAGCCTTCGATGAGAACTGGGGCCCCTCGATGCAGAGGTAGGTCCCTCCGCGGTGCACCGTGGCCCCGGTGGCCCGCCCTGCCGCCTCCAGGCGGTCCGCCAGATCCGAACACACCGGATCGGCCATCCCCACGTGGGCCACGATGCCGTCGCCGAAGAACGTCGAAGGCCGTCGCCGCGTCCAGTCGAAGAACTGGTCGGGGATGACGAGGTCGAGGGGCCGGATATCCTCCCGCATGCTCCCGACAGCGCTGATCGAGATCACCCACTCGACGCCCAGCGCCTTGAGGCCGTAGATGTTGGCGCGGAAGTTCAGCTCCGAGGGCATGAGCCGGTGGCCCCTGCCGTGGCGGGGCAGAAAAACCACGGTCCGGGCGCCGAGCTGGCCGACGCAGTAGGCATCCGACGGGTCCCCGAACGGGGTCTTGACCCGGGTCCAGCGGACATCGGTGAGGCCCTCCAGCTCGTAGAGCCCGCTCCCCCCGATGATGCCGATCTTGATGTCACTCATGCCTCGGACGAGGGCTCCGCCACCTTGCCCAGGGTTCGATCGGAGGTCGCGTCGGTCACCGATACATTGAGGAAGCGGCCCATCCACTCGTCGGGCCCGTCGAACAGGAGCTCCACGTAGTTGCCCGTCAAGCCCGAGAGCCGTCCCGTGGACTTGTCGCGCTCCTCGAGGGCGAGAACCTCTTGGATCCGGCCGACCAGCCGCCGGCGAAAGGCCAGGCTCTTTTCCCGGCCGAGCCGTCTCAGCGCCTTGCTTCGCTCAGTGATGGTCCGCGCGGGCAGATGACCGGGAAGGCGGGCGGCCTCGGTACCCTGGCGGTCGGAGTAGGAGAAGACGTGGAGATAGGAGACCGGCAGCGCCCCGATCAGCGCCCGCGTTGCCTCGAAGTCGGCATCGGTCTCCCCGGGGAAGCCCACGATCACGTCGGCCCCGAGCCCGAGGTCGGGAATGGCCCTCGAAAGCCTCTCAACCAGCGAGCCGTAAATCCTCGTGTTATAAGGCCGGCGCATGAGCCCGAGGACCCGGTTGCTCCCCGACTGGAGGGGGATGTGGAGATGCGGGGCGATTCGTGGCGATCCTGCGATCACCTCGATCAGCTCATCGGTGAAGTATGGCGGCAGGATGGACGAAAGGCGGAGCCGTCCGAGCCCCGGCACGTCCAGAATCTGCCGGAGCAGCGTTGCGAGAGTGGTCCGCGGGAAGAGGTCCCAGCCGTAGTGGCCCATGTCCACCCCGGTCAGCACCACCTCGCCGTAGCCCCCCTCCACGAGGCGGTGGACCTGGTCCACGACCACCTTGGGCTCCTGGCTCCGGCTCCCGCCCCGCGCCAGGGGGACGATGCAGAAGGCGCAGCGGTGCTGGCAGCCGTCCTGGATCTTGACGAAAGCCCGGGAGCGTCCCCTGAAATGGGTGACGGGGGCCACGGGGACATTCACGGCCTTCCGGATATCCCCTACCCTGACGAGGGGCGTCGCGCGCTTCGTGAGGGAATCGAGCAGACCCGCCAGCTCGTACTTCTCCTGGTTGCCGACGATCAGGTCCACGCCGGAGATGCGCGCGATCGCCGCGGGATCGGTCTGGGCATAGCAGCCCGCGACCACGACCAGCGCCTGGGGATTCCGGGCGATCGCCCGGCGGATCATCTGGCGATCGGAGAAGTCGGCGCGACCCGTCACGGTGCAGGTGTTGATGACGTACACCTGGGCCGGCTCGTCGAAGGGGACGGGACGGTAGCCCCGGGAGGCGAGGAGCTCCTCCATCTCCTGGGTCTCGGCCTGGTTGAGCTTGCATCCCACGGTCGCGAAGGCGATAGTGGTCACGCCGGAACCTTCTCCTTGACGACGGGCTCCATGAGCTGGCCGCAGGCCGCGCCGATGTCCTCACCCTTGCTCCAGCGGACGGTGGCGATGATCCCGTGCTCCTGCAGGATCGCCTGGAACGCCAGGATGTGCTGAAGGGGCGGCCGGCGGAACCCCGAGCCCTCCCACGCGTTGAACGGGATCAGGTTGACCTTGGCGCGGACGCCCTTGAGGAGGCGGGTCAGCCGGATCGCGTCCTCCGGCGAATCGTTGACGTCATCCAGCAGCACGTACTCGAAGGTCATCCGCCGGCGCACCGGGAGCGGGAAGCGACGGCAGGCCGCCAGGAGATCCTCGAGGGGCCAGCTCTTGTTCACCGGCATGAGGCGCTCCCGCACCGCGTCCGTCGTGGCGTGGAGCGAGACCGCCAGGTTGACCTTGAGGCTTTCCTTGGCGAGCTTCTGCATCCCGCTAACCAGCCCCACCGTCGAGACGGTGATCCTCCTGGGGGAGTAGCCGAAGGCGCCGGGATGGGTCAGGAGCCTGAGCGCCTTGACGGTGGCCTCGTAGTTGGCCAGCGGCTCGCCCATGCCCATGAAGACGAGATGGGTAATACGCGTTTCGGGGGGAAGTGTCTGGCGGACGGCCGCCAGCTGACCCACGATTTCCCCCGCGGTCAGGTTGCGAATCAGGCCCATGGTCCCGGTGAAGCAGAACGCGCAGGCGAAGCCGCATCCGACCTGGACGGAGAGGCAGAGGGTGAGCCGGTCCCGGTCGGGCATGAGGACGGCGTGGATCCGGGCGCCGTCGGCCAGCCGAAGGACGAACTTCTGGCTGCCGTCCCGGGAAGGGACGACGCGCTCGACGTCAGGAACCCCCACGAAAGCCTCCTCCGCCAGCCGCGCCCGGAAGTCCTTAGGGAGGTTCGACATGGCCTCGAAGTCATAGACGCCCTTCTTGAAGAGCCAGGTGGCCAGCTGGCGTCCGCGGTAGCCGTCGGCGCCGAGACGCCGGGCCAGCGTCTCGAGTTCCTCGGGCAAGAGCGAAAGCAGATCCACATCGGCCATGGCCGCCCTAGAATAACACAAGAGTTTTCCACAATTCCTGTGCGTCCCCGGTGGATAACCCTGTGGGTTTCAGCATCGGGGTTTCGTGAAATCAAACCTTCGGAGCGTTTCGCCTATTCAGAAGGCAGCGGGCCGGCCAGGAGCAGGTAGAGGTCGAGGAGGGCCGTGTTGGTCGGGCCGGTCGTTATGAGGTCCCCCAGATCGGAGAAGAATCGATATGAGTCATTGGCCTCCAGAGAGGCGTGAGCGTCGAGATTCCGACGCGCGGCTCGCTTGATCGTCTCGCCATCCGCGAAGGCGCCGGCGGCGTTCGTCGGGCCATCGGTGCCGTCGGTGCCGGCCGCCAGGACCACGACGTTCTCCATCCCCTGAATCGCGAGCGCCGCCGCCAGGGCAAATTCCTGGCAACGCCCCCCCATCCCGTTCCCCGTGACGGTGACCGTGGTTTCTCCTCCCGCCACCAGGCACGCCGGCGGGATTACAGACGTTGCCAGGCCGCAGAACTCCTTCGCCACCTCCCTGGCCTCGCCGCGCAGAGCGCGG
>Ga0209108_10002416_pt1 | contig 10691 bp, 10 predicted proteins | sample Rifsed10ft1_FD_184003 | JGI IMG/M metagenome (GOLD analysis project Ga0209108, IMG submission 184003) | Soil microbial communities from Rifle, Colorado, USA - sediment 10ft 1 (version 2) | ecosystem: Environmental > Terrestrial > Deep subsurface > Rock core/Sediment | place: Rifle, Colorado...
AGGGGTTCCAGGGCGAGCCCTCGGTCACCGCGCCGAACCAGGTACTCGGCCACCCAGAAGCCATCGAACCCGGACTCGTCGGCGAAACGAGCCGCCCTCAGCACCTCTTCGACGGGAAATACCGGAGCGCCTAAGCCGAATCGAAGCACGGACAACTCCCTCGCAGCTTCTCGCTCACGCCGTCTGACTACAGCCTTCAGCCATCAATGGTCCAGAGATCGTAAAGTAGCTCCAGGCGTCGCAGTGTTACCGCCCGCGTCTGCTGCTGCAGGTGGGGCGAGTTGATATAGCGCAGAGCGATCTTTTCGGCAAGCTTACCATTGAGAAATTCTTTTTACAGTCGCAAAATCGGTTTTTCGTTCTGTCTCCATCGTCTTGACGTAGCTGGAGGGTCAAATTTTTTACCATGTCATTCCTACCTTCTCTCGTCAACATTTTCCAACACCGTCAAAGGTAAAGACCCGACCCCATCTACGACGTTAAAAATGATGAGCAGGCCCAGGGCAATCAGGTAATTGCCTACATAGAGCGGGTGTCTTATAAAGGCATAGGGGGCCGTTGATTCGAAGCCAAGCCCATCCTATTTCATCCCGATATTGGATTCAACCAATGGCCTTGATTGGGTGAAGTTTTGACAAAAATAGGCACAATCAATAGATGGTCTAGAATGTTCAGGATTTCTATTCGGCTAAAGACGATCGCAACGGCCGTCAATCTGCTCTTCCCCAAAGGCAAGTGGCGGCCTTTGGAAATATTCACCCGAAAGCCGATCAGCGAAGAGCACGCTATCGAAAGTTTAAGCGGCCGGAGACTAAAGATACAGGTCTGGAGGAAAAAAGGGGCCGGAAAGAATTATAGTTCCGCCCTGATCATTTATGCGCCTTTTTTAAGCCAAAATGACCTGCGTCTGATCAATCTTGCTGATACCTTTGCTCGCGCTGGCTTTGTAGTGGTTTTGCCCTGGCACGCTGAAGGTCCGTATATCCTTGACTTAAGAGAGGTGAACGATATCGTTTCCACGGTCCTTTTCATTAGAGACAACCCTTCGCTGGGCGTTGAATATTTCGGCCTGTTTGGGATTAGCGCCAGCAATGGCCCGGTAATGGCCGCAGCCGCGGATCCAAGAATCAGGGAGTTACTTAGTTTCATTATCAGTTTTGCCGGTTACTATCGCGTTGAAAATGTGCTTCAGTTCATCATGACCGGCCAATACTCCTATAAGGAAATCAAAGGAGAGATTGTGCCCGATTCTTACACCAGAGAAATCTTAAACAAGGCGCTCGATTACCTTGATTGCGATGAAGAATCGCTCTTAACAGGGCCACAGTTTGAAAAATTAAGGAAAATCCTATCGCCGTCAAGTTTTCTCGATCAGTTAAAAGCCGAATGCTTTATTATTCACTCTACGGACGATCCAATGATTCCCTATACGGAATCATTACGGCTGGCAGATGAGCTGAAAGGGCGTGTCCCCGTTTATCTTAACCTTGTTGACGTGTTTGAGCACGGTGCCTACAAAAAAATAGATTTCAGAAGTATACGGCGCCATTATCTGCCGAACCTGGTTGAGTTTTATAAGTTTTTGTCCGTTTTACTTTCGAACTGGGGTGACCGCCGTTGATTAAGCAAATCCCATTTTTAAACCTTGCCGGTCAAAAATAATTGAGGTATGAACACCGCTGTTTGGGCCTTTACATGCCTGCTCGTAGGTCAAACTTAAAGAAAAGAAATAGGATGGGGATCGAGCGTCCAATCTTCGCGCGGCTGTACGACCTCTACATGCTTCCACAGGAGCTGTGGGGGGTGAAGGCACGCCGCCGCCTTGTGGTCGGCGATGCAGTTGGAACGGTCTTGGATCTGGGCGTTGGTACAGGCCTGAACTTCCCCCACTACCAGAGCTCAGGGATGGTCGTGGGAATCGAACCGGATCGCAATATGATCCGGCAGGCCTGCCGTCGTGCCACGGAGGCGAAGGTCCCTGTTTACCTTGTCGTCGCCAGGGGCGAGGCTCTGCCGTTCCGCGACGGGACTTTTGACACCGCAGTCGCCACCCTGGTCTTTGCCACTATCCCAGACGGCCCGGCGGCCGCCCGAGAGCTTCGCCGGGTGTTGAAATCCAGAGGGACTTTTCGCTTCTTTGAGCACTTCCGCTCCGAAAATCCTTCCCTGGCTCGCCTCCAGGACTGGGTGACGCCCTTTTGGCGGAGGTTTCTCGGTGGATGTGAGCCGAACCGAGATATCATGCGAATCTTTGCCGAAGGTGGATTCGAGGTTCTAGAGACCACCAAGTTCCGCGGCACCTTTTTGTTCCATGGGACCGCCCGACCCCTGAGTTCGTCGAGGATGGGATCTTAACATGGCGGTGGGAGGGTTACTCGGTCTGTGCGGACACTGGTGACGGGCGCGACCGGATTCATTGGTAGCCATCTTGTTGAGGCGTTGCTCGCCCAAGGTGACGAGGTCCGCTGCATGGCCAAGGATGGAAATCACCTGCGGTGGCTGGAGGGGCAGGGAGGTTTTACTGTTGTTGAGGGGGACTTAACGGATGCTGCTACACTCCAGAGCGCGACAGCAGGCGTGGATTGTGTTTACCACCTGGCCGCCCTCACGCGAGCCCGAACAGTGCAGGATTTTTTTCGAGTAAACACCGTGGGGACGAAGCATTTAGTCACAGCGTGCCTGCAGGGCGGGGGACAGCCGCCGCAGCTCATTTATCTAAGCAGCCTTGCTGCCTTAGGCCCTACGACCGACGCCTCCCCTTTAACAGAGGAGGCAACTCCGCGCCCGGTTTCTCCTTATGGATGGAGCAAGCTCAGAGGTGAGGAGGAGGTCCTCGCCGCTCGAGGGAGGCTACATGTGACTATCTTGCGCCCGCCGGTGGTTTATGGACCCCGGGACAGGTATCTTTGGTTGTTCGCCCGGTGGATTCAAAGGGGGCTTCTGCCGATGCCTGCCGGTCCGGACCGCGTCGTCACAATGTGCTACGTGGATGACTTGGTCCATGCCATGATCGCCTCAAGGGGGAGAAGGGGTGCCTCTGGGGAAGTCTATCACGTGGCGGGAGAGGAGGTTCTGACCTGGCCGGATGTGGGACGAGTCTTGGGGCAAGCGATGGGAGTTCGTCCACGTCCCCTCCACGTCCCGCTCTCACTGCTCCTCTGCCTCGCAGCAGGCCTGGAGGTGTGGGGATGGGCTGCGCGCCGGCCTATCTTCCTCGACCGAGGAAAGGTCCGCGAAGCGTTCGGCCATTGGGTGTGCGACACGACCAAGGCGCGGGAACAGCTAGGTTTTATGCCACGAGTCGGCCCTGTCGAGGGGATCGCCTTAACCATCGAGTGGTACCGGAGCCGTGGCTGGATCTGAAGGAGGGGTATGGATTTCTTTGCCAAGTGTCAGAGGTTCAAAGCCGCGGCGAGTTTAAAGGAGGCTGGTTGCTACCCGTACTTCCACCCGATCGAGTCAGCCCAGGAACCCGAGGTCGTTGTGCATGGCCGACGTATGATCATGATTGGATCCAACAACTACCTGGGCCTCACCACCCATCCAAAGGTGAAGGAGGCTGCCCGCCTCGCCCTTGAACGGTACGGGACCGGCTGTGGGGGTTCCCGTCTCTTGAACGGCACACAGGACCTCCATGAGGAGCTTGAGGTGAAGCTCGCCAGATTCAAAGGCCGAGAGGCTGCCATCGTCTTCTCCACAGGCTTCCAGGCAAATCTGGGAATACTATCTTCTCTTGGTGGCAAGGGGGATGTGCTCATCGTCGACCGATGGGACCATGCCAGCATCGTGGATGGCTGCCGGCTTTCTTTCGGGGAGACCCTTCGCTTTCGCCACAACGACATGGCTGACTTGAAGAGAGCGCTAGCTCGATCAGGAAAGAGGGGCAAGCTGATCGTCGTCGACGGCGTGTTCAGCATGGAGGGAGATATCGCCAATCTGCCAGAGGTTGTTCGGTTGGGGCGGGAATATGGGGCCCGCATCATGGTGGATGACGCCCACGCTACTGGGATCCTAGGTAAGAACGGCCGCGGAACCGCGGAGCATTTCGGCCTGGAAGAGGAGGTTGACCTCGTAATGGGCACTTGCAGCAAGGCCCTTGCCGCCATCGGCGGATTCGTAGCCGGTAAGGCTGAGGTCATCGAATATATCAGACACCACGCAAGACCCTTGATATTCAGCGCCAGTCTACCGCCGGCCTGCGTGGCCGCCATCAGCGCTGCCCTCGACGTCATCGAGTCCGAGCCAGAGCGAAGGGAACAGCTATGGAAAAATGCCCAGCGGGTGCGTAGGGAACTCACGTCACTAGGATTCGATACTGGTTTGACCACAACACCCATCATCCCGGTGATCATCGGCGAGGACCGCGTTGTTTTCCAGTTTTGGAAACTCCTTTTTGATGAAGGAATGTTTGCCAACGCCGCTGTGAGCCCAGCCGTTCCCAAGGGGCGGGCCTTGATCCGGACGAGCTACATGGCCACCCACACTGCAGCCCATTTGGACCGGGTCCTGGAGGCCTTCCACAAGGTCGGGAAACGGCTGGGTGTCATCTAGCCGGGCGTTCCTGCAAATGCGTGAAGTCACGGTAAAAGCCGTAGAGACCAAAGCCGGCCTTCGTGCCTTCCTCCGTTTTCCCGAGCGTCTGTACCGATACGACCCTCTATGGGTAGCTCCCCTGCTAAGGGATCAGAGGGCCTTGCTCTCTCCTACCAACCCTTTTTTTGCGCATGCTGAGATTCGGCTCTTTCTGGCTCAGCGCGGGCAGGAAATTGTGGGACGAGTAGCGGCTATTGTGGATCAGATGCATATAGAGCGCTGGGGGGAACGGGCAGGGTTCTTCGGTTTCTTTGAGTCTCTGCCCGAGAAGGAAGTGGTCAGCGCACTTCTTGAAGCGGCGCGTGCCTGGCTCCACGGCATGGGGATGACCGTCATCCGCGGGCCTGTAAGTCTCTCTACCAATCATGAGTGTGGCCTCCTCGTCGAGGGCTTTGGTCAACCTCCCCGCCTCCTTATGCCTTACAATCCCCCGTACTATGCGTCCTTGCTCGAGGGAGTAGGCTTCATCGGGGTGAAAGACCTCTTAAGCTACGATCTCGACCTTTCTCAAGCGCTTCCAGAGCGGCTTTCTGTGTTGGCCCGTACTGCCGAGGTCAAGGGGGTCCGCGTGCGTGGCTTCAATCTCAAGGCCCTTCGAGAGGAGGCACAAGTGATGCGTGCCCTTTACAACAGCTCCTGGCAGCAGAACTGGGGCTTTGTCCCGATGAGCGAAGCCGAGGCTGCCTTCATGGCCGCCCGCCTGCGCCCTCTTCTGGCCTCAGAGCTCGCCCTCGTTGCCGAGTGGAGGGCCCTGCCTGTTGGCTTTGCTCTCTCTCTACCAGACTACAATCCTGCCCTGCGTCTCCTGCGAGGCCGCACTACCCCCTGGGGGATGCTCCGATTCCTCTGGCAGCGACGCTCGCTGAATGAAATGCGGGTGCTTGCTCTGGGAATTCTTCCCGGTTACCGGAGACGGGGGATTGATGCCCTTCTCATCCGGGAGACGGTTGAAGGAGGGCGCCAGAGAGGTTACCGGCGTGCCGAGCTAAGCTGGATCCTAGAGGAAAACACAGTAATGCGTAGAACTGTAGAGCAGTTAGGTGGCAAAGTAGCAAAGCGCTACCGGCTCTACGAGGCATCACTCTAATGGAAACTCCCCCGTATCGCCCACTCACTGAAGGAGAGGGGCGAGAAGGAGGCAGAGGGCCGCAAGTAGAGCCCCGGCCAGGATATCCACGACGTAATGGTAGCGCAGATATAGGGTGGACAAAATCATGAGCCCGGCTATCGCAAGGAATAAGGAGGACATGCTGGGTGTGAACTGAAAGGTATAGAAGAGGGTGATCAGGATGGCGGAGCTGTGTCCGCTGGGGAAGGCATCCCGTTTGATCCCTTCGAGAACGTTAAGGAGATCCCGCACTGGCTCAGCGAGAAGGAGCCCTTTAAGCTCCGTCCGGTATTGTGACGCCGGGGCGAAGCGGGGTCCCAGCGCAGGGACCATTATGTAGCCGATGAAGGCAATGTAGTGCGAAAGGAGCAGGGCAGTAACGGAGATCTGGAAAGCCCCCTCCTCGCCCTGCTGGTAGAGAGTTCCCAACAGGATAAAGGGAAGGACATAGTACGCTAGGTAAGCAACCTGCATCACCTCGGTGATCCATGGGAATGCGAAACGTTCCATCCATACGCTAGGGTCAATGCGGAACAAGGCGCGGTCAAGCCGACTCAGCAAGGCGTCCTGATCCCGGGGGTTCAACTCTGGAATGAAGCCAAGCGTAAAAAAAATCACCACGATGGGCACCACCGGAAAGAAGGCCGCAGCCAGGGGAGGGATCATGCCTAAAGTTTTTCCCATTGGGAGTGTCACCTGGAGAGCCAGGAGAACAGCGTAGGTAGCCACAAGCCTTGCCCACTGCGTTAAGCGACGTCTGTAGAAAAGGACAAGAAGGATAAAACCGAAGACAAAGCTGGCTGAGAGCAGATCTCCCGTATTGGCTTCTTCGCTCCATATCATGGGCGAAGAATAAGGGAGAAACATCTGGATAGCAACGAAGGCCGCTTTAGGGAAGTCTAGATCGTCTCACTGATCACGTATTCACCTAGCTCTTTTCAAGTTACCCAACACCAAATAAAGGTACCCAAGGTTGTTTGCCCGCTGAGAAGCTGGGTCAGGATTATATCGATAGGCTAGATCGCCGTGAAATACGGCCTTGGGAGCGATGATATAGCCGCCTCCCGTTACAATCCTTGACAAAACATCGTCGCTACAGGCCGAGCGTGCTCTCGGCAAATAGCTCCTCGAACTTCATCTTCTTGGACGTCAGCCCCTGCTCATGTGAATACTCGATCATGACTTCGAGCATCTGCCGGTTGGCCTTGAGACCGTAAGGGAAGGGATCATCGCCAAAGATCTCCCTGGTCATGGCCAGATACTCCCGGCCGAAGAAGAGCGCTGAAGGGATGCGCTCGGCCAGTTTCTCCTGCGCCAGCGCCCTGGCCTTGACGAAGGCGGTGTACAGGTTGAGGGCGGCCCAGGGATATTTCCGATGAATGTCGCCGCGGATGATGTAGACGTGGTTTACGGGGACGAAGCCGTGCTTCTTGAAGAAGCGCCGTCCTTCGGCCATGCGGTCGGGAAAGAGCGGCTTGACCTTGCTCCAGTCTCCGCCGGCTCCAGGGATGCGGGCCGAGCGGTCGATGACGCTCGGCGCTCTCGTCCACGGGCCAGCGATAGCCGCCGCATCCAACTCGTGATTGACCAGCATCGACGCCAGACTCTTGTCCGGCGGGATGCGCTGGAAGGAAATCTCGGGCGGCGGCGTGAAGCCCGTCGCCCCGCCATGGCTCAGTTCTTCGCTTCTTTCCATGTACCAGTGGACCTTATATTGCGACACCCCAAAGTCGTGCTCCAGAATTCCCCGCGTCCACAGGGCGGCGGTCTGCTGGTATTCGGCGACGCCGAGCCGCTTGCTAACGAGATCGCCCGGCTCCTTCACGCCCGAATCGAGGTGGTAGGAGAGCTCTGTGTGAAACAGGCGCCGGCTTGGAAAAACCGGCAGGGCCACCATCTCGGCGCCGCGCGAGCGCGCGATCATGTAGGAAGACATCGACATCTCCGCAATCTCGAATTCCTGAAACTTGAGCTGTCGCCAAAACGTCTCTGCGGGGTTCGAATAGGTGGGAATCAGCTCCAGCCCCTCCGGCTGGACGGTGCCGTCCATCAAAGGTTCGACGCGCTCATTGAACGCGGAAATGAAGCTCAAAGTCAGCTTTGGCATATTGGTCTCCTCTAAAAATTCATGTTCTCAATCTCTAGGTTTACACGCCGTGATCTTTATCTAACGCGATTTGGGGTCGGGCCTTTCAATCTTAACAGTCTCCTCTACTTTTGAGCGACACCGCGCCCGCAGGGGCGCCGTGCTTGACTCCTTACTTGTTGATGTGCGTGTCCTGGCCGGGCACCGGATTGGCAATCGCCTCCTCCAAGGTCCGAACTCCCTTCCATTCGCTGGCGGGACGAACATAGCCATTGGTTCCGACCTGATCGAGGCCCCAGTAGATTTCTACGCTATGATTGTCGGGATCATGAAACTCTACGGAGATTTGGCATCCCGCCCGGCGGCGCCCTTCAAACGAGAGCGGAACATTTTGCGCTCGCAGACGGTCGCGCGCGCGAATAACCTCCTCGAGCGTCCCTACCTCGAAAGCGATATGATGCAACTCGATGTGTTTGGATTGTCCCGGGCCGGCGCCGACGAGAGCCAGGCAGTGATGGTCCGTGTTGCAACGGAGGAAGGCGAAGCCTCCCGGCTGAAGCTCTTCGGGATAGACGTCCGAGACTTTGAATCCCAGGATCTGGGTGTAGAAAGTTACGGAGCGCTCGAGGTCGCTCACCTGCAGAACCACGTGTCCCAGCCTCCGAATTTTAAACGGCATTCCCGCCGGCGGTGTCATTTTTCTCAATTTCTCGACTTCCAGAGCCATACCCTTCTCCTTTCGCTTCAACCAATGCGTCCTGTTTACCTTCTACCTTCTTCCCGATTCTCCCGCGTGTGCCTCACCCCCCTATCACCATACCTCGCTGGCCTCTAAGACGTAAGAGAAACCCCGGCCCTACAAATAAGGCAAATTGGGGATGACCGTCAAGCGGGACTTAGCCTGTAGGTCCGCGGCGGTTCGGGAGCGGTTTCCCTTGATTTGGAAGCCTGGTCAGTGTAGTTTTGCGTCGCTCGAATAACCCAAGCTTTTTATGGTCCATGGGGGGGCAGAAACAAGGGTGTGTCGGAGGGCTTAGGATGAACCGAAAAGAAAAACTCCGTATTTTGCCGGCGCATCCCCTGCGGGTATCCCTGGGGTTCGTGGCGTTTTTCTTTTTTGCGGTGACGAGCGCGCGAAGCGGGGAAGTAGCCGGCTCCCGCCGCCTCGCAGTCGCCTACCCGGCCGTGACAGGGTCCTTCGCCCCCCTCTTTATCGCCCGCGAACTCGGTCTTTACGGCAAGCACGGCCTCGATGTCGACCTCGTCCTCGCCGCGGGATCCGGCAAGGTGACGATGCTTCTCGTCGGAGGGTCGAGTCCCATCGTGGTGGGCTCAGGAACCTCCACCATTAAAGCGAACCTTTCCGGTTCTGATCTGCTCATCGTAGCCGGTGTTAACAACCGAGTTGGCTTTTCTCTGTTTACCATCCCTAAGATCAGAAGCTGGGAGGACTTGCGCGGGAAGACCCTCGGGGTAACCGCCATCGGTTCATCTTCTGACATCGCGCTTCGGTATGTTCTGAAGCAGCAGGGATTGATTCCGGGAAGGGATGTTCGGATTCTCGCAATTGGAGGGCATCGGGAGGCCCTGGCAGCCATGAAGCAGGAACTGATCGCCGGGGGGATGATAACGGTGCTCTTCAAGCCGATGGCCAGAGGCGAGGGCTACCGGGAGCACATCGACCTCTCCACGAGCGGATTGGAACTACAGACCAGCGCACTCGTGACGACGCGGCGATTTGTCGAGACCGAGGGCGAGGTCGTCAGACGTTTTTTGCTGAGTTTCATCGAGGCCGTTCACGCCTACAGGACCAGAAAGACCGAAGCCAAAGAGATCATAGCTAAGTACAGCCGAGTATCGAATCCAGAGATGTTGGAGCAGAACTACGTCTATTACCTGGGAATCTTGAAGGAGCTTCCCGTCCCAACTCTCGCCGGTCTTAAGGTGGAGCAGGAAATGATGGCGGAGACAGATCCAAGGGCAACGGAGTATGACCTGCGGCGGGCGATCGATCTGTCGTTCCTCCAGCAGATCGAGGCCTCCGGCTTTATCCGCAAACTTTATGGGGGAGGACGGCCGTGAAATCGGTACATTGGACCGACAAAACCCTGGCGGAGGTGAAGGCAGATATTGTTGCCCGGATCGGAAGGAGACATCCCTTTCTCGATGTTGATCCTCCGATTGTTCATGAAGTTCTGGAACGGCTTACCAGCCTCGAACGCGATCACTGGGCGGAGGAGTGGAGCCAGGTGGCGGAACGGTTCCGGCTGCAGGGTGGGGCTTTGGAAGCGGACGGAGAAGTCTCCCGGGCGATGGAGGCGTACTTTCTCGCCTACAAGCTGTTCACGCTGGCGCGTTACCCCGCCCCGGTAAGCCAGAAAAAACAGCAAGCCTACCGGCAGGCTGTGGACTCTTTTCTGGCAGCCGCCAGATTTTTTGATCCTCCCCTGGAGCGAGTGGTCATTCCCTTCGAGGGAAAGTCGGTCATCGGATACCTCCGCCTGCCTCCGGGATCTGGTCCCCATCCCCTGGTGATACACTGGGGGGGGATAGATATGTGGAAAGAGGACACCGGACAGGGCGCGGAGGCATTTCTCCGAAGAGGGATGGGGAGTCTCACCATGGATATCCCCGGGACCGGCGAATGTCCCCTTCTAGCTGGCCCCACTGCTGAAAGAGTGTTCTCCGCTGCTCTCGATTTCATTCTGACCCGACCGGAGGTGGACCCGGCACGGATTGCCGTCCACGATGAGGACGGTGCCCTTACGAACGTCTGAAGCTTTCATAGCCTTGAAAAATACCCCTCGGAGGGGCCAATTCAAACCATGGCTGATCGCGACAGTCCGTTCGTCGGCCCCGCCGACGCCGCGCCCGTCAATCCCGTGAAGGACGGCACCGGCACGC
>Ga0209108_10002418_pt1 | contig 10682 bp, 8 predicted proteins | sample Rifsed10ft1_FD_184003 | JGI IMG/M metagenome (GOLD analysis project Ga0209108, IMG submission 184003) | Soil microbial communities from Rifle, Colorado, USA - sediment 10ft 1 (version 2) | ecosystem: Environmental > Terrestrial > Deep subsurface > Rock core/Sediment | place: Rifle, Colorado...
AAGCTTGCCCCTACACAAAGCCCCTACACAAAGAAAAGACAAGAGCTTCTGACCGCCCCATGACGAGGGCAAGCGAGAGAGGGCAAGCTGAAGCTTGCCCCTACACAAAGCCCCTACACAAAGACAAGCCGCTGTACAAAATTGGAACGGCCCTACGTGGCCTGTGGAATGTATTCCGCCAGTTCGCATTCCAGGTCGGCCGGCGTCAGCTTTTCCCCCTCGTTCAACCGGCGCACGAATTTGTCGATGAGCAGTTTCGCTTTATCTTTGCGCCAGTTCTTGATGAACCCGTCGTAGTAGTGCTCGCCCTCGGTGGCGCTGATGATCTCAAATTCCTTGTTGTGATCATGGAGCTCGGTGAAATAGACGACCTTGTATTTGCCGCTGTAGGTTGCCTCGCGGTAAATCTCGAACATGGTCTTGTCAGCTTCCATAAAGAGCTCTCCTGGAATTGCTTTGGTCGGTGGCTAAGGTACCAAAGTATCTGTGTAGGGGCAAGAGGCGGTCTGAAGACCGGCCCCTACGTTAACAGCAAGAACCCCCTGCGATCTCCAGGGGGCTCGGCCGAAAGTTTTTGGGTGGCGGTCAATCGTTCTGTTAATCGCCGGAAATCGCGGCACCGTCATTCCCAGCGGCATGGATCGCGGCATCCGGGGCAAGGGAATCGCCGGGGGGAATGAAGTCCTCGTCGAATTCCAACTCATCAGCGGCTCTGTTCCCTTCCAAGCCGCGGCGGAGTTGCTCTTCGTAATGGCGCAATTTGGCCTCGACCTCGGCCTTTTTGGCCTTGTTACGGACGATGTCTTCGCGGTAGCGCTTAAGGAAATAGCCGATGGTCTCGACCCGGATCCTGATCGAGCCGGTGGGCTTGTTCTCGTCAATGTCCTTGAAACAGAAATAGGGCGTGCCGGAGTGCTCGACGATCTCTTCCACCACCGAATAGATGGGGGCGTCGTGGCCGCATTTGAAGCTCGAGAGCTCCAAAGCCACCAGGTTGGGGTGGCGGGCCACGTACTTGGCCACCCAGACTTTCCGGCTGGTGTTTTCGCTGTAAGAGTTCTTCCAGACGTCGGTAATGGCCATGGGGTCCGGGATCTGGCCCTGCTGAACTTCCTCGCCGAACAGCCGCCAGATGATGTCGTCGTCAATGGGCAAAGAGTCTTGAGCGAAGACGGGGTAGCCGAGCTTCTGGAATTCATCGAGGATTTCGTGGTTGACGCCGGGGTCGTTGTGGTACGGCCGGCCGAGAAGCACGATGCCGATCTTATCCTCGCTCTCAATCTTGTCGAGCACCTCGCGGGCGGTGCCGCGCAAAACCACGTTGGTGAAGAGGTTCATCGCCTTGTTGCCTTCCAGGACGGCGCGGAAATTCTCTTCTTCGGAAAGACCCAGAATATCGGCCCAGTCCTGATACATCTGCCGCGCCAACAAGGGAGTGTCGTTCATCACGACGAGCGTATCCACGTAACGCACGCCCTTTTCCTTGAAGACATCGCCTTCCTTGGTGAAGGCTGCTTTCACCGAAGCCGGGGTGGCGGTTACGGTGGGGCAGGCGCGGTTGCTCTGGGTATGGGTCAGGTCGGTGGTCAACGAGTCAATCATGGGAAAGAAGATGATGTCGAGTTTCTTCTTCGGGTGATGGACATAGAGCAGGTTGTGGGTGTGCGGGATGCCGATTTTGGAGGGGAAGCAGGGGTCAATGGCGCCGCGTTTGCAACCTTCCTTATAAAGCTGTTCGCTGGTAAAGTCCGACCAGATGATATTCTCCGGTTGCACCCCCAGCGATTCAAAGTAGGCCGTCCAGAAAGGCCCGGTTGAGTACTGGTTCAGGAGGCGCGGGATGCCGATCTTGATGGTCGCCCGCTTCTTCATCAGCTCGAGGCGCCGCTTTTGCGCCTTGGTGAAGGCATGCTTGGGGAGCGGGTCGGCGACGATCGGCGGCGAGTAGCTGCGGAAAGCAGCCTTGGCGGCCAGCTCGACCAGGTTCGGATTTTCCTTCTTGATGGCGTCGAGACCGGACTTGATGTTGCGCATATCGTCCACGTTTTCGACGGTGCCCTTCTCGCAAGTGGCAATGATCAACCGCTGCGAGCCCGGTTCGAGCGGCACTTTGGTCTTGACGGGCGGCTTGTAATCGGGATTGGGGGTTGACGACTTCACGTCAATGAAGGTGCGCAGGCACTTGTTCTTGCAGAAGTAGCAGCGGGTATCTTCGCTGCGGGCCGTCTTGTAGCTGATGGAGGCGACGGCATCGAGGCCGATGAAGCGCGTCTTCATCCCATTTTCGAACAGGCGAGCCGCCTCAAGGGCAGCGCCGATGGCGCCGGCTTCCCCGCAATGCTCGTGGACGCGCACGTTGGGCTGGATGGGCTTGCCCTTAAAGCGCGATTCAATGAAGTCCACCTGCGCCTTCACCGCCGCCAGGTTGTGCTGCGTGCCGCCCTGCAAAACAAAATTGCGGCCGAGCGAGGCCAGGTTTGGAATCTGGCTGACATAGAGCCAGATGTTCTTGGGCAGGACGTTGGCGAGTCCGGCCATGATTTCCTCAGCCTTCCAACCCTGCCGCTGAAAGTCCACGATATCGGACTGCATGAAGACGGCACAGCCGTAGCCGAACTGCGGGAAGGCTTTGGCGCCAAAGGCCGCGTCGGCATACTGCTCGACGGAAATGCCGAAGCCTTCGGCGGTGGACTGCAAGAAGTAGCCATTCCCGGCCGAGCACTGCGTATTCAACTTGAAGTCCTTTACCCGGCCGTCTTTCAGGATGATGATCTTGATGTCCTGGCCGCCGACGTCGCAGATCACATCCACATCGTGATAGAAGTGAAGCGACGCCTGGGTGTGGGCGACCGTCTCGACAATTCCGGCATCGGCGCAGATCGCGTCCTTCAAAATGTCCTTGGCGTACCCGGTGCAGGCAACGCCCAGGATTTCCAAACCGGCGCCCTGGTCTTCCACCTGCTTGCGCAGCTTGGCGAACATTTCCATGGTGTCTTCGATGGGATTGCCCTTGGAAAGCTGGTAGGCCTTCACCAGCAACTTCTTGTCGGTGGAAAGGAGCACGGCCTTGGTCGAGGTCGAGCCGCCGTCCACGCCGACAAAGCATCGAACAACTTCGCCGGGCTGGAAGGTGGCCGGAAGAAACTTCTTGTGCTTGAAACGGTCCTTGAAGGCCTGAAGGTCTTCTTCCGACTTCGACAGGCCGGCGCCGCCGCCTTTCTTCATCTTCTCTTCATTACGGCCGACGTTGATAAACCACTCGAGCTCCTTGTAACCCTTGTAGAGGCCGACGCCCGGGTCTTCTGTCTTGCCATACTCGCAAGCGCCGAGGGCGGCGAAGTACTGAGCGTTTTCGGGCGTGCGGATGAGCGTCTTCGGATCCACCCCTTCCGGCAAGGGATAGCCGCGCTCCTCCCAGACTTTCGGGATATTCGCCTTCCAGCAGTCCTGCATGCCCTGGATGTAGGTGTTCGGGCCGCCGAGCAGCAGCACAACCGGCCGCAGGGTATTGCCCCGGGTAAGCACGGAGAGGTTCTGTTGAATAATGGCTTCGAAAAGGGACGCCATCAACTCCGGCGGCTCAACGCCCTGCTTCTGAAGAGAGTTGATGTCCGTCTCGGCAAAGACGCCGCACTTCCCCGCCACCGGGTGGAGCCTCAAGCCGTTATAGCCCATCTTGCAAAGCTCTTCCGACGGAATGCGGAGTTTGGCGTTGATTTTGTCAATGACCGCCCCGGTGCCGCCGGCACATTTGTCGTTCATGGAGGGCAGCTTCTTCTTTTTGCCGGTTTCGGGGTCTTCCTTGAAAATGATGATCTTGGCATCCTGCCCGCCCAGCTCAATGACCGACCCGCACTCGGGGTAGAGTTTTTCGACGGCGAGCGAAACGGCATTCACTTCTTGCACGAATTTCGCGCCGATAAACTTGGCGACCGTGCTCCCGCCCGACCCGGTAATAAAGACCCGGTACTGTTCCGGGGGAACTCCGGGGATATCGTTCTCGACGCGCTTCAAAAACTCGAGAGTCTTTTCCGGCTGCTTGGTGTCGTGGCGCTGGTAGTCCGACCAGAGCATCTTGTCGGTATCGGGATCCACGACGACGACCTTAACGGTGGTCGAACCCACGTCCACGCCCATGTAGAGCAATTTTTGATTTTCGGCGCTCATTTAGTTTATGTCCTCCGGTCAGCGGGCATGGCCATTGGACCGGCCAAGCTTCTCCGAGCCATCCATGAGATGGGAAACGTGCCTGGCGAAATTCGCTGCCGTGCCGATGACGCCCTTATACTTGGGCACGCGGTACATGGGCCGCTGGAGGTCGGGATGCTTTTCGACAAATTCCTTGATCTGGTCAAGGGTCTTGCCGGTGGACTTCATGACTTCGGCAAACTCGAGCTTGGTTTTGGCCTTCGCCTCGCCCAGGGCCATCTGGACGCGGCTGTGGGCGTTCACTTCGCCTTCGCCGGAGGTCTCGACGGGGAGGAAGATCATGTCCTTGTAGCGGGCGACGACGGCGGATTGGGCACCGTCAGACTGGGTGGAAGGCATGCAGCCAAAGGGCTTCATGCTGAGGACCATGTGGCAAAGCTCTTTGTTGGAGTAGTAGATATTCTTCGCCACTTCCAGATGGCCCTCGCCGCCGCCGGCGCGCGAGTTGTAATAAGGATGGCCGACGCGCTGCAACTCATACTGGTCGGTCAGCCCGTGAGCGATGCCGCCAAGGGCATCCTTGATACGGTGATATTCGCGCTTGAAGATTTTCTCGGCAACTTTCAAGGTGGCGAGTTTCTTGTAGTAGTTGCGCTCGAGGGGGAGCCGCTTGCGGATGTCCCATTTGCCCGGCATCACTTCCTTGTCGGCCAGGCCGCGGCGGTCGCCGGTCTCCTGGATGGCCTGGTGGAGCATGTACATGATCCAGGTGCCAATGGGCTCGACCAGGATCTGCGCCCCCTCGTGCTCGAGGAAGCGGAACATGTTGAAGTTGCCGTCGCCCTCGGTGGTCTGCGCCCAGAATTCACCGGTGATCTTGACGATGGGTTTCACCCGCAGACGATCCACTTTGACCGCATCGAGCCGATCGCGGACCTCGCGCAGCGGGGAAAGATAGGCGTCGCCCCAAATCTGCGAAAGGAACTGGCCGAGGTAATTGGCCGCGCTCGTCAGCCCCGGGCGACCGTTCACGACCTTAGCCAGCCATCCGGTCGGTTGCCAGGGCTTCTTTCGCTTCATCACGCCTTGCATGAAGTCCATCAAATCATCAAGGACGGCATCGGTTTCGCCCTTGTTCAGTTCGAAGGGGCGAATCAGGTAGGCAACCTCGTTAATCAGGTCGCCCATGTTCATGGCGTTCAGGATGCCAAGGAAGAACTGGAGGTTCATTTCGAGGCCGGCTTCCGCCTCGGCCTGGTTCAGCCCGCCACCTTGCTGGAAAAGCATCACGCGGAAACCATCGAAGCCGGAATTGCGCAACGCCAGCCGGTACTCGGCCTCATACATCCCGAAGCGGCACGGCCCGCAGGCGCCGGCGGTGAAGAAGACGTAGCGGTCGAGGATGTCCTGCTTGGTCATGCCCTGCTCTTCGAGCCGCTGGAGGTATTGGACAACATTGCCGACCGTGAAGTAAGTGGGGTTGCACTGGCCGTTATTGCCGTATTCCTTTCCGAGTTGGAAGGCCCGGACGTCCGGCGTGGGCACGACCTCACACTTGTAGCCGAGGCTCTCAAGCGCGCCGTGGATGAGCTTTTCGTGCTTCCAGGTCAGCCCGCCGAACAAAATCGTTGCCTTGCTGCGGTCGGCCTTGGTGAAGAGGCGCTCGGCGGGGCGCTTGAAATGGTGCACTTCTTTGTGCTGCACCCCATATTCGCGCTCCAAGCGGGCGCGCTCTTGCTCGAGCTTCTGGCGAATTAATTCTTCGGTGGACCCGAGCTGCACCAAACCAGCGGTGCTCGAAAGAGACGTGGGGGTGGTCTGTGTGCTCATGGCTTTACCTCGTCAAACAGTGAGATTCCCGCAATGCCGGCGGGACCATTTGGGAAAGGAAAATGGCGCTCGGATAAAGAGGCCTGTTGCCGGGTTTCCTCGACCCTCAGCAGAAGCATAATGGCTGGAACCTTGACCGCCGGCGATTCTCTACGCGTAAGATACCGACGGTAAAGGGGTATCCAGTGAACGGGGCAAATTGTCCAGCAAAGTGCGGCAGCCGGGATTATTTGGTTAACCATCAGATTCTTAAGGGATTAGGGAGAATGTAGGACTCAATTGGGGGGAAGAGGCGGACTCACTTGGTCGGGCTTGGCCGAACCGTGAAGGTCAGAAGCCGCCTAGAAGGCGGCGTTACGCCGGCCCAACGCATCTGGTCGGACTTGGCCGAACCGTGAAGAGCACGGGCTAAATATCCTGCAGGAAGGGATTCCACTCGCGTTCTTTTCCAATAGTTGTGGCCGGGCCGTGGCCGGGGAAGACAATCGTCTCGTCTGCCAAGACCAATAGCTTGTCCCGAATCGAGCGCATGATCGCCTTGAAGGAGCCGCCCCACAGGTCGGTGCGTCCGATACTGCCCTGGAACAACGTATCGCCGGCAAAGAGCCGGTCTCGCGAATCTTGATTTGGTTCTTGAACGGCCGGTGTACTTCCGGGCATGAGGAGGCTGATGCTGCCGCGAGTATGCCCCGGGGTGTGCAGGACTCGGGCCTCGAGTGCTCCCCAGGTCAGGCGGTCTCCCTCTTTCAAGAATCCGTCCACTTCCGCCCGCGGCGGCGCCGGCACGCCAATCATCAACGCCTGGGTCTCCAGATTGCGATAGAGCTCGAGATCCTCGGCGTGCATCAGAACCGGCGCGCCCGTGCTCTTCCGCAACTCGAGCAACCCACCGACATGGTCAATGTGGGCGTGGGTATTGATCAGGTAGCGAACCTTGAGGTCATAGCGGCGAATGATCTCGAGGATCTTTTCAACCTCGTCGCCGGGATCAATCACGGCTGCTTCTTTGCTTTTTTCGTCAGCCACAATCGAGCAGTTGCACTGCAACCATCCGACGGGCAAAATTTCATGGATCATCTAGGGCTCTTCCTGCGGGGGCTTGCCTTTACGAGTCAAGCGGGCGCCCGTACTCAGGATTATCGCGAGAAAATTCTTCCCACTGCGCATCCAGCTCGCGCTTGACCGCTTGGGGCATCGGTTCGGTTGGCGCGGGCGCGGCCGGCGGGGCAGCTAGATCCTCCTGGGCGCTTGCCGGGATAGCGCTGCCCGCGGCGGCGCCAGCGAGCCACGGCAGCACCTGACTGAGCGCCCGCCGCAAAAACCCGCGCCGGTCCGGATTTCTTTCGATGTCGGCTTTCTTGTCCATAAACAAACAATTATACCGCACCCCATGCCACCTCAGTTGCCCAAGAGTTTCCCGCTTGATAATTTCCGGCAAAAATAGTATCTAGTGCCGTTCCAACTTGATGAACCTATACATCTCGATCCTGTATGATGAATAAAGCATGCCGTATGACTTGCGGAAAATGGCCGCAAATAGTTGGAACGGCACCAGCAGGATAAGTAACACATTAGAATCCGGGGAGACGGCGGCGGGCGGAGGCCAGGAAGTTTCCTGCGCGTCTTCCCCATCATCGATAGCAAGCACATCAAGGAGCCAGGTCATGCCATTGAGCGAAGCAGAAATTGGTGAGCGACTCAAGTCTCTCCCGGGATGGGACCTGGTCGGCAAGGCCATCCAGAAGCGCTTCAGCCTGCGATCCTTCGTTCCCGCCATTCAATTCGTCAACAAGGTTGCCGAATTGGCGGAAGCCGAGCAACACCATCCCGACATCGCGATCAATTACAACCTGGTAACTCTGGTACTCTCCACCCACAGCGAAGGCGGGGTCACCGTCAAAGACCTGGCGCTGGCAAGCAAAATAGACAGCATCAAGATTTAGCCACGTTCGCAAGAACAGCGTGAACGCCGCCGCGCGCCCGGGTGGCGGGTTGCGCCACTCGACCCATCCCACTACAATGCGAAAGGCGCCGGCGGGACGTTATGATCGTGTTCCCGGCGAAGGAACGGAACGATGACCCGGGCAAGCGCTCTCGACGAGCTTCATCAAAAGCGCGGCACGCCCACCGTGGAATGGGACCAGGTGGCGGTGGCCCGCTCTTTCTCCCATCCCCGTGAAGAATGGTTGGCCCTTCGGTCGGCTGCGGGACTGCTCGACCTCGGCTTTCGCGGATGGGTCGAAGTAACGGGCGAAGACCGGGTACGTTTTCTCCATGGGATGGTATCGAATGACGTCAAAGCGCTCTCGCCGGGTCAGGGTTGTGCGGCGCTTCTCCTGGACGTCCAGGGGCACGTCCTGGCTGAACTGCGCATTTTTGCTGAGACCGACCGTCTGTTCCTCGAAACTCGGCTCTCACAGGTCGAACGGGTCGTCAAGACGCTCGAGCATTACATCATCATGGACCAGGTCGAACTCGCGGATAAGTCCGCAACCGTGAGCACGATCGGTCTAGAGGGGCCGGCAACACCCGAAATTGTCCGCTCCCTCCTGCATCTCGAACTTGATGCCATGCTGGCTTTCGGGCACGCGAGCTTCAGGCTCGAGGGAATCAGGGGCGGGCTCATGCGCGTGTCCAATTGTGGCTTCCCTGGGGTCGAGTTTGTCGTGGAAAGGTCGCGTGCTGCCGAGCTTTGGAACATTCTCCTCGACGCTCTAGGCCCCGGCCGGCCGGTTGGCTTCGAGGCTTTGAATGTTCTCCGCGTTGAGGCAGGCATCCCCTGGTATGGATGCGAAGTGGACGACCGCACTCTGCCCCAAGAGGCCGGCCTGGAGACGACCGCGGTCAGTTTTACCAAGGGATGCTACGTGGGCCAGGAGATCGTCGAGCGCATCCGCTCGCGCGGTGAGGTCCATCGTACGCTCGCCGGCCTGATTTTGAGTTCGCTGGATGAACCGGCCACTGCGACCTCGGCGGGCAGGGCCGGCACGGTGCTCTTCCTCAAAGGAAAAGAAGCGGGCCGCTTCACCAGCGCCGTCCATTCGTTCGCCCTCGAACGGCCGATCGCGCTTGCCATGCTGCGTCGCGAGGCAAGCCAGCTCGGAACAATGCTCACCTTCGACGGAGGTTCCGCTGAAGTAACAGCCCTGCCTTTTGTGAAGCTTGCCTGAAAAGATAAACGCTATTTTAGATTGAGGGCTTTTTTGAAGCTGCCGCGTTCGTTCATGATTTTCTTTTGCAGCAGCATGATGGCGTAGAGCAATTGTTCGGGCCGGGGCGGGCAGCCGGGGACATAGACGTCCACCGGGATGATCTGGTTGACGCCCTGGACGACGGCGTAATTATTGAAGACACCGCCGGAGGTGGCGCAGGCACCCATCGAGATGACCCATTTCGGCTCGGGCATCTGGTCGTAAAGGGTGCGAATAATCGGCGCCATTTTCTGGGAGACGCGCCCGGCAACGATCATCAGGTCAGACTGCCGGGGCGAGCCGCGGAAAACCTCGGCGCCAAAGCGGGCGATGTCGTACCGCGAAGCGCCCGTCGCCATCATCTCAATGGCGCAGCAGGCCAGGCCGAACGATAACGGCCAGAGCGACGACTTCCTTGCCCAATTCACCGCCTTGTCGAGGGTCGTAAAGAGAAAACCTTCCGACTCAGGGCCGGGGCCGAATTCGTCCGGTTGGGTGATCACAAAAGACGTAGCCATCAGTGTGAGGAAGACTCCTCCAGCTCTCAAAAAAATCATCACATATGGGGTGACAAAAGGCAAACGGCAGAGAAACGCGAACCGCCCTTGTCCCAATTCGAAACTAAAATCGGGAATTCCCGATTACATCAATTGACTTGAGTGCGCCATGGGTGTAGAGTTTCTGCCAGCTATTGAAACCGAGCCGTGGTTGGCAGGTTTCAACCTTGCAGCTCCCCAACATTCGATTCGAAGGAGTACTTCCATGAAACGGATACTCAATCCTTCTAGGGCCCTGGTATTGGCAGTGGCGCTGCTGTTGGGTGCGGTGGCGGGCGCGATCACGTTCGGCAGGCCGGACGGAAACGGTCACCCGAACGTCGGCGCGCTTATCGCGGAGTGGAGTGTGCCCGGGCAGAAAGACCTGCTTTGCTCGGGGACGCTGATCTCTCCGACCGTCTTCCTCACAGCCGCCCACTGCACCGCCTTCTTGGAGTCGCGCGGCATCACCCAGGTGTGGGTTACTTTCGATGCGCAGTTCACGGCAAATTCAGAGCTGATCCCGGGGACGATGCACACCAACCCGAACTTCAACGGGGCGCAGTCCGATCCTGGCGACATTGCGGTCATTACGTTCGACCGGCGAGTGAAAGGCATCACACCGGCGTCACTTCCCTCCGCGGGCCTTTTCGACCGGCTGAAGGCAGAGGGAAAGCTGAAGGGCAAGAAATTCACTGCGGTTGGCTACGGTGTGCACGAGCCGACGAGAGGCGGCGGGCCTCCGAGCTTCCCTTTCAGCAGCGACCGCTGGGTTGCGGTTTCTGAATTCAACGCGCTGAACAACGCATGGCTGCGCCTGTCACAGAACGACGCGACTGGCGACGGCGGGACTTGTTACGGCGACTCGGGCGGGCCGAACTTTCTGGGAGCGGGTGACAACGAGACCAGCATCGTGGCGGCTCTGACGGTGACCGGTGACGCCATGTGCCTGGCGACGAATGTCGTCTATCGGCTC
>Ga0209108_10002422_pt1 | contig 10671 bp, 9 predicted proteins | sample Rifsed10ft1_FD_184003 | JGI IMG/M metagenome (GOLD analysis project Ga0209108, IMG submission 184003) | Soil microbial communities from Rifle, Colorado, USA - sediment 10ft 1 (version 2) | ecosystem: Environmental > Terrestrial > Deep subsurface > Rock core/Sediment | place: Rifle, Colorado...
GAGCCCGTCCAGCACCTCCCGGTTCATGTGCACGTCGTGCCAGACGACGTACGGATGGAGAGTCGTGAGCAGCGCCGCGACGACGCCGACTCCCCGCGAGCGAAGCCGCGTGCCGATCTCGAGCACAAGGAGCGCGGTGAGGACCGCGACGACGATCTGCGCGATGCCGACCGTCTCCCACGAGCGGCCGAACGGCCAGTAGATCGCCGCCAGGAACCAGCCGTAGAGCGGCTGCGTGTACGCGGACGGAACGCCGGCGAGGAAGCCGAACGTGCCGTGCTCGACGAGGGTCGTGGCGAAGCGGTCGCTCTTGTCCACGAACTCCTCTGTGATCGTCTCGCGCTCGCGCAGGAGCACCGCGAGGCGCGGCAGCGCAGCGGCGAGAACGACGAGGAGGACCGCGTAGGAGCGGCGCATCAGGCGGCGGCTGGCGATACTTCGGCAGGGATGGGCGGCACCTCGGCGGAACGGTACGCGGTCGTCTCCTGCCACGTCGAACGACCGCTCGACGACGCCGTCTGGGCGCGCTTCTCCGCGCTGCAGCGGCGGCGGCCGGGCGGGTTCCGGATCGCCGCGCTCATGCGCCCGGCGGATGCGAGCGCCGGAGAGGACGAGGAGACGTGGGTCGCGCGCGCGAGGGAGGCGGCGGCGCACGGCCCGCTCGGGCACCACACGCACTGGACCGCACCCGACCACGCGCGCCCGACCGGCGGAGGCACAGGGGAGCGGGTGCTGGCCGAGGGCGCACGGCTTCGGGAGCTCGGGCTCGCGCCGACGCTCTTCTGCGGCGGCGGCTGGTACACGGATGCCGAGGTCGCGGAGGTCTGTGCGGAGCTCGGCTACGTCGACTGCACGCCGCGCGCGACCCGTCCGTCTTACCTCGCTCACGACGAGCGCTGGGCGTCGCTGTCCGAGCCGGCCAGGCTGCGCCTGCCGTCCGGGCGCGGGCTTCACGCGCTCCCGACGACGCACTCGCTCGGCGATCTCGCCCGCGTGCTCCCCCGGCGGTCGCTCCCGGCATACGTGCACGTGTACTTCCACGACACCGACCTGTCGAGCCGCCGGCGCGCCGCGCTTCTGCATGCGCTGCTTCGCCTCCTCGCGAGGCGGGCACGGGTAACGGATCTCGAGACGCTCGCCGCAGAGCTCGGCGCCGACCTGCCCGAGCGCTCCTGGGACGACGTGGCCCGGCTCTAAACTCAGGGAGTGTCGAGCAAGGCCGCTCCGCCCCAAGAGTCCTCGCCTGCTGAGTCCTTACCTCCTGGGTCCTCGCCTCCCGGGCCCTCTTCTCCTGGGCAGGGGTCTCCCCCGCCCACGCCGCCGCGGAGCGACGTCCGCGCGTCGCGCCTGTACATCCTCTCGCGCGGCCCGATCCTCTCGCTCGTCCGCCGCGCGCTCTCCATCACCGCCCTGGTCGCGCTGGACGTCGTCGGGCTCGCGCTCGGGATCTACCTCGCCCTCGTGCTCCGGCAGCTCGTCCGCGGCGAGGGCGACATCCTCTGGGGCCTGCTCTGGCGTGAAGGCCCGGCGGAATGGCTCAAGTTCGCGGCGCCGATCACGGTTCTCGTGTTCGCCCAGGCAGGCCTCTACCGGGTTCGCGAACGGCGTCCCGGCTCAGGGCGCATCCTGGCGTCGCTCATCGTCGTCGCGCTGATCGTCTTCGCGTTCGGGTTCGGCACCGACTACGACTTCTCGACCTCGGGGCTCATCCCCACCGCGGTCGTCGTGTCCGCCCTCACGATCGGCCTGCTCCGTGCTGCGTACGAGTCGGCTTCCCTCGAGTTGATGCGGATGGCCGGCATCCGCAGGCGGGTCGTGCTCGTCGGGGAGGGCGAGAGCCTCGCGCAGCTCCAGCGCTCGCTCGCCGCGGCCAGAGGTGGCCTCACGTACGAGTTCGTCGGCGCCGTCACGCAGGAGCGTCAGCCGGGGCTCCGCCTGCTCGGCTCCCGCGATGAGCTGTCGAGCGTCCTCGAGGAGGTGCGCCCCGACGAGGTGATCCTCGCCGAGGCGGACCTCGACGAGCGGGCGGTGCTCGAGGTCGTGGAGCAGGCGCACAGGAAGGGCATCCGCGTCCGGCTGGCGCCCGAGACCACGGAGCTGCTCGTTCAGCGCGGGGAGTACGTGCCGGGGCAGGGGGCGCCGCTCTTCGAGCTTCGCCCGCCGGTGCTCACGGGCTGGGACTGGGCCGTCAAGCGAACGTTCGACCTCGTGGTGAGCGTCCTCGTCCTCGTCCTCGGGCTCCCGCTCTGGCTGCTGATCGCCCTGGCGATCAAGCTCGGGTCCCGCGGGCCGGTGCTCTATCTCGACCGGCGGGTCGGGGTCGGCGAGCGCGAGTTCCCGATGCTGAAGTTCCGCACGATGGTCGCGGACGCGCCCGCTCTCCAGCCGGAGCTCGAGGAGTCGAACGAGGCCTCCGGCGCGCTCTTCAAGATGCGCGACGACCCCCGGGTGACGCGCGTCGGCCGGGTTCTGCGGCGGCTCTCGCTCGACGAGATCCCGCAGATCGCGAACGTCCTCCGCGGCCAGATGAGCCTCGTCGGGCCGCGCCCGCTGCCGCTCCGCGACTACCGCCTGCTCGAGGACTGGCACCGCGCCCGGTACGCGGTGCTCCCCGGGATGACCGGCCTCTGGCAGATCTCGGGTCGCTCCGGCCTCACCTTCGACGACCTCGTGCGGCTCGACTTCACGTACATCGAGAACTGGTCGATCTGGCTGGACATCACGATCATCGCCAAGACGATCCCGGCAGTGATCATGCGGCGAGGAGCGTATTGAAGGCGCCGAAGATCCTCGCGGTCGCGTCCGCGATCGACCTCGATTTCCGATACGGCTGCACGCCCGCGTGGTGGCAGCTGTGGAAGGGGATGTACGAGGCCGGCGTCGACCTGATCGTCACGCCGTATCGGGGGAGGCCAGTCGAGTCCCCCTGGTGGCGCGTGGCCCCGAATCCGACCTACCTCGAGGGCGAGTCGTATCAGGCCGTTCGGAGCGGCCTCGCGCGGCTCAAGGGCGACCGCTATCTCCGGCGGGAGGAGTCCAGCCCGGAGGAGAGCGGCTTCGACCGGCTCACCCGGGAGACGATCCGCCGCGTGGTCACGCCACGCTGGAAGCGGCACCTCGAGAGGCTCGTCGAGCGCGAGCGGCCCGACGCGGTCGTCGTCTTCACCATCCCGATGGCCCATCTCGCTGGGATCCCGACCGCGCTCAGTGAGCGCTTCGGCATCCCGGTCGTGTTCTACGACGGCGACGTGCCCATGAGCCTGCCCGAGTTCGGGGGCATGGACACGGGCTTCAACCCGTACCACGGCGCCGATCCGTCCGAGTACGACCTCGTCATCTCGAACTCCGAGGGCGGGCTCCCGCGGCTGCTCGAGCTCGGGGCGCGCCGCGCCGAGGCGTTGTTCTGGGCCGCCGACCCCGAGTTCTTCTCGCCACAGGCGGTCGAGAAGGAGGTGGACGTCTTCTTCTACGGGTACGGGGACAAGTTCCGCCGGGACTGGATGGCGACGATGGTGGGGGAGCCGTCTCGGCTCGCTCCGGAGCTCGATGTCGCCCTCGGAGGGCTCGACTTCCAGGGCGACACCGGCCAGGCGCGCCTTCTCGGCGACATCCCGTTCAACGTCTTCGCGCGCGCCATCTCGAGTGCGCGAGTCAACCTGAACATCACGCGCCGCCCACACGCCACGGTGGCCGGCTCGTCCACGGCTCGTCCGTTCGAGCTCGCGTCGTCCGGCGCCGCGATCGTCTCGAACCCCCACGAGGGGATCGAGCGCTGGTTCGAGCCCGGCTCCGAGCTCGTCGTCGTGGAGTCGGCCGAGGAAGCGCTCGCCGCATACCGCGAGCTCGTTTCCGACCCGGCGCAGGCGGAGGAGATGGGCCGGCGCGCCCGCGAGCGGGTGCTCGACGAGCACACGTACGCGCACCGTGCACGGCGGCTCCTCGGGCTCGTGGACTCCGGCGTGCCTGCCCCGGCATGAACCGCGTCGTCGCCGTGGTGCCCGCCTGGAACGAGGCCGGCGCGATCGGGCGAGTGGTGGACGGGATCCGCGCGTTCGATCCCGAGCTCGACGTGGTCGTCGTCGACGACGCGTCGACCGACGAGACGGCCGAGGTCGCGAGGGCTCACGGCGCGACCGTCCTCCGGCTCCCGTTCAACGTCGGCATCGGCGGCGCCGTCCAGACAGGGTTCAGGTACGCGCTCGCCAGCGGATACGACCGCGCGGTGCGGCTCGACGGCGACGGGCAGCACGATCCAGCCGAGCTGCCGAAGCTCCTGGCGCCGATCGAGAGCGGCGAGGCGGACCTCGTCATCGGCTCCCGCTTCGTCGACGCGAGCGGCTCGTACCGCCCGCCGTTCGCGCGGAGGATGGGAATCAGGATGTTCGCGCGGCTCGTGTCGCTCCTCGGCGGGCAGCGGGTGACGGACACGACCTCGGGCTTCATCGCGCTCGACCGCGTCGGGATCGAGCTCTTCGCCCGCGAGTACCCGCACGACTACCCCGAGGTCGAGGCGACGCTCGTCGCGCTGCGGAGCGGGCTCCGGCTGGCCCAGGTCCAGGTCGAGATGCGCGAGCGCGAGTCGGGCGTCTCCTCCATCACCTTCGTCCGCTCGCTGTACTACATGGTCAAGGTCATGCTCGCGCTGCTCGTGGCCAGCCTGCGCCGCTACCCGCGCCTCGAAGGCGCTCGCCGATGACTCCGCTTCGAGTCTCGATCGTCGGCGTCGTCGCGTCCTTGCTGCTGATTCTCGTGGTGCTCGAGCTGATACGCGGGAGACGGCTGAAGGAGCGGTACGCGCTGCTCTGGCTGGCGACGGGAGCCGTGCTGCTCGTCCTCTCCGCCTGGCGCGGAGGGCTGAACACGATCGCTGGCTGGGTCGGCGTCTCGACGTACCCGCCCGCGGTGCTCTTCGCCGTCGCGACGCTGTTCATCCTCGTCGTCCTGCTCCACTACTCGACCGTGATCTCGAAGCTCACGGACGAGAACGTCGATCTTGCCCAGCGGGTGGCGCTGCTCGAGGAGCAGGTCGGCCGTCTGGAAGCCGGCGCTAGCGAGCCGCTGGAACGGGCGGACTGAAGTCGAAGACGTCCCCGAGCTCGGGGTCGTCCGCCCAGTTCGTGCCCACGCCGATCCGGTACGTCGCCCCGTCCGGAGGCGGCGACGGGTCGACGAATGTCGTCTCCCGCGTCGTCGCGATCGGTGTGCTCAGGAGGAAGCAGGACCAGGCGACGCCTTCGGAGAGGGCGCACTGCGTGTCCTCGCCGGGCCCGTCCTTGCGGTAGACGCGGTAGAAGACCCCGGCTCGCCAGGAGCCGGGTGTCCAGCTCAGGCGCTGGCTCGCGCCCTCGCGCTCGACCTGCAGCTCGATCCCCTCGTCGACGGGGGTGAGGATCGTCGTCTCGGACTCCGTCGGCTGGACGATCGCCGGTGTCGGCGGCTCGATCCGGGCGGCCGCGGCCGTGACCGTCACGGGAACGGCGAGGGTTGCGGCGGCGGCGACGACGAGCCAGCGCCGATCCACCGGCCCCCGCCGTGGAGCCTGCACGCGGTCGCCGAGCCGGCGGGCGAGCGTCGGCACGAGCAGTGGGATGGACGCGAAGAGCAGCAGGTACGCCGGCCACGCGGGCATGAGCAGCCGCCAGAACGTGTTCGACTCGATGCTCGCCCGGGGCGAGAAGCCCTTGACGACGAGGAATGCGGCCAGCCAGCCGGCGAGCAAGCCGGCGATCGCGTACCTGCGCATCCGGAGGACCGCGAGGAACCCGGCGAACGGGACGAACTGCGCGAGCCGCGGGCTCCAGAAGAACTCGCGCAGCTCGTCCATCTGGACCCTCCAGTGCTCGAGGTCGAGATCCACGTACTTGTCGAGGTTGAGGTCGAGCGCGAGCGGCGCGCTGCCGGCCGCCAGCTGCACCTGCTCGAGGGCCAGCGCGGGGATGTAGCCGAGCCCGCGCTCCTTCCAGAACGCGAGCAGGAGGATGCTCGGCGCGAGCGCGATCCCGAATGCGACCGCCTCTCGCCAGCGCCGCGCCAGGGGGTACGCGAGCACCGCTCCGAAGACGAAGAGGTAGTTCGGGGGCTTGAGGCCTCCCGCGGCGCCGGCGAGCAGCCCGGCCAGGAGCGCATCGTGGACCCGGTCCGGGGAGAGCGAGCGGACGACGAAGAGCGCCGCCGCGAGCACGAGCACGAGCGACGGGAAGTCGGGCATCGCCGTGAGCCCGAGCGCCTGGGGGAGAAACTGGTCGACCCACTTCTCGTGATAGCGGTCGACGAAGAGCGGGATCGCCGCGTATGGAGCGACGACCCAGAGTGCTGCCGCCCAGTAGCCGACCAGGCGGCCGCCGATGTGGTCCGCGATCGAGTAGACGCAGAAGAGCGCGATCGGACCGAGGATGAGCACGTTCAGGAGGACGATCGCCGGCAGCGCCTGCACGAAGGTGGCGCCCGTGACCCACGTGATCGGAGCCAGCACGAGCGGCCAGACGTACCCGACCTCGGTCGGCGGGATCTCGAGCCCGCCGATCAGCCAGGCGGTCGTCGTGTTCACGATCTGGTCGCCGCCCTGGAAGTAGACCCAGCCGTTGTGCGTCACGGTGAGTGCGAGAACGAGGGTCGCCCCGATCTGCGCGACGATCAGGCCGCCGAGCACGGCGCGAGGCCGCTCGAGCAGCCGGTCGATCGTGCGGCCTGCTTCGCGCGCGGCCGCGTACGACGTACTAGCGACCGACACCGGCGGGCCGGGCAGAGCGGTACCAGGCCACGGTGCGCTCGATTCCCTCGCGCAGCGGCATCCGCGCCTCGAAGCCGAAGAGCTCGCGGGCCCGGCTCGCGTCGATGCTCCGCCGCGGCTGTCCTCCGGGCTTCGACGTGTCCCAGACGATCCGTCCTTCGTAGCCCGTCACGTCGGCGACGAGCTCGGCGAGGTCACGAATGGAGATCTCCTTGCCGGCTCCGAGGTTCACGGGCTCCGGCCCGTCGTAGCGCTCGGCTGCGAGCAGCAGGCCCTCCACGCAGTCCTCGACGTAGAGGAACTCGCGGGTCGGCGTCCCGTCTGCCCAGAGCACGACCTCGTCCTCGGCCTCGACCATCTTCCGGATCAGCGCAGGAATGACGTGCGACGTCTCGAGGTCGAAGTTGTCTCGCGGTCCGTACAGGTTCGTCGGGAGCACGAAGATGCTGTCGAGGCCGTACTGCTCGCGATAGGCCTGAGCGCCGACGAGGACCGCCTTCTTCGCGACCCCGTAGGGCGCGTTCGTCTCTTCCGGATAGCCGCCCCAGAGGTCCTCTTCCCGGAACGGAACGGGCGCGAGCTTCGGGTACGAGCAGACGGTGCCGACGATCACGAGCTTCGGCGTCTCGTGAACGCGCGCCTGCTCGAGCACGTGCGCGCCCATCATGAGGTTCGCGTACCAGTAGCGGCCGGGGTTCGCCCGGTTCGCACCGATACCGCCCACCTCGGCGGCGAGGTGGAAGACGAGCTCGGGCGTCGCGTCCTCGAACATGCGCTCGGTGTCCTCCATCCGCGTGAGGTCGTAGTCCGCGCTGCGGGCCGCGACGACGTCGTTGCCGTCGCGCTCGAGCCGCTCGACCAGGTGTGAGCCGAGGAACCCTCCGCCGCCGGTGACGAGGACGCGCGTCACGGGTAGTACACCGCGGTTCTCGCCACTTCCCGGCGTGTCGCTCGCAAGCGAAGACATGGATTTCGCGCGCAGGACAGTGCTTCGCGCACGGACAAGCGCGAAATCCCTGTCATCGCGCAGCCGAGCGGCGCGAGGGTGGCGGAGCCGGGCTCTGCCCGGCGGGAGCCGCCCGCCCGGGGAGCGGAGAGCCGGTTGGCAGCCAATCCACTCGTCCTAGCCAGCGGTCGCGGTTCTCCGCGTACCAGCGGATGGTGTGCAGGATCCCGTCCTCCCACGAGACGCGCGGCTCCCAGCCCGTCTCGCGCGTGAGCTTCTCGTGCCCGACGCGAAGCGCCAGCACCTCGCTCGCGCCCGGCCGATAACGGGCGGGGGTGGAGACCACCTCGCGGTCGCCGGGCCAGAAGCCCGCTTCCTCTCCGACACGGAGGATGAGGTCGACCCAGTCCCGCATCGAGATGTTCGCGCCCTGTCCGTAGACGTACACGTCGCCCGGCAACCCCTGCGCGGCCACGGTGAGATGCCCGCGGACACCGTCGGTGCAGAAGCAGAAGTCGCGCATCGGCTCGAGCTGCCCGAGCTCGACCGTCTGGCGCGTGAGAGCCTGCGTGACGATCGTCCCGGTCACGTAGCGCGGGTTCTGGCGAGGCCCGTAGTTGTTGAACATGCGCGTCACGACACCCGGGATGCCGAAGGCGTCGTAGTAGTTCATCGTCAGGAAGTCGGCCGCCACCTTCGACGTGGCGTAGATCGACTTCGGGTTGATGGGCGAGCGCTCGTGGAGGATCAACCCGCCGGCCTCGTCGAAGTCGTGGTGGTCCGAGACAGCCTCGCGCACGTTGCCGTACTCCTCGGAGGTGCCCGCGGTGTCGAACTTCTCGAGCTCGAGCTCCCAGTCCGCGATCGCCTGGAGCAGGTTCAGCGTCCCGAGCACGTTCGCGGCCACCGTCTCGTACGGCCGGTGCCACGACTCGCCGACGTGTGCCTGCGCGCCCAGGTGGAAGACGTACGGGCGGTCGGAGGCGTTCCGGAGCTCGCGGACGAGGTAGTCGACCGACGTGCGGTCCGTGAGGTCGGCGAAGTGCACCTTCAGCCGTTCGCGCAGGTGCGAGATGTTGTTGAGCGCCCCGCTCGAGTTCGCGCGCACGAAGGCGTGGACCGTCGCGCCGAGCTCGACGAGCGCGTCCGTCAAGTGCGAGCCCATGAAGCCGTCGGCTCCGGTGACGAGCACGGTGCGGCCCTCGTAGACGTCGCCGAACTCGCGGCGGAGGTCGTCGAGCGTGCCGCCTGTCCAGAGGCTGTCGTTCGGCATGGTGCGTACGCTTCCGCGTCGGTGAGAGAGCGTACAGACTCGCCCGGCTTGGGCTCCGGTTTCGGCTCCCTGGGGAGCGCTGCGCTCACCGCCACGTCGGCGCTCGTCGTCACCGCCCTCTCCGCGATCGCGGGAATCGTGATCGCCCGCGAGTTCGGCCGTACGGACGAGACCGACGGGTTCTTCGCGGCCTACGGCGTCTTCATCGTCGTCGTGCTCGCATCCCAGGCGATTCGGATCGCCGTTCTGCCGGATCTCGCGCGTGCTCGGGAGGAGCGCCGGCTGGCGGGGGAGATCGCTGGATTTGCGATCGCCATCGCGGCGGTCGCCGTGCCGCTGGTGCTGCTGGCGGAGCTCGAGACGGATCGGATCGCAGGCCTGCTCACGGGCGACGGGTCCGAGGTCGCGCAGGATTCCGCCGCCGAGGCGCTCCGCTGGATGGTCCCGGCCGCCGCCGCCCATCTCTTCGCGGGTCTCTTCGCGAGCGGCCTGGCTGCTCTCGACGACTACGGGACCGCGGCGTTCGGCTACGCGGCCGGAAGCGCGGCCGGCCTGGCGCTGATCCTCGCGCGCGTCGAGCCCGACGGGATCATCGCCGTCGCCTGGGGGATGACGCTGAACGGCACGATCGCCGTCCTCGTGCCGGCCGTCGGCCTCGCGGTGCGCGCGCTCCGCACGCGAATGCCGGCGGCAGCCGCGCGACCCGCCGGACTGCCGATGCGCTCCCGGCTCGGCGTCTTCGCGGCCGCCGCCGTCCTCCCGATCGCGCTCCAGATGCTCTACGTCGTCTGCCTCCCCTTCGCCGGGCGGCTGGGAACGGGCGCGGTGACCAGCTTCGGGTACGCGTATCTCGCCGCTGCCGGGCTCGTGACCGTCACCGCGTTCTCGCTCGGCCTCGTCACGTCCGTGCCACTGACGCGCGCAGGACTCGGTTCCGAGCAGTCGGCGCATCACGTCGTCTCGGCGGCCTGGATCGCGCTCGTTTTGATCGGCGCCGCGGCAGGCGTGTTCGCGCTGGCCGGCGCGGACGTCGTCGAGGCGGTGCTCGGCGGCGCGTATGGAGGAGGTGTCGGTGAGGAGGTCGGCCGCCTCGTCGTCGTCCTGGGCGCGTGGATGGTCGTGTCAGTGGGCGTGAACGTCGCGTTCCCGCTCCTGTTCGTGGTCGGCCGGCTGCGTGCCCTGCCCTGGATCGGCGTGCTGGCCCTGGCCGTTCAGGTGCCGCTGGCCTGGGCGGCGGGCGAGCTGCTCGAGCTCGACGGCCTCGCGATCTCGCTCGCGCTCACGACGCTCCTCGTTCTCGTCCTCCTGCTGCGCGAGCTCGGCGCGCTGCGCCCCGCGGTTCGAGGGCTCGCGATCGCCGCGCTCGTCGTCGGCGCGCTCACCGTCGCATCGTTCCTCCCGCCGGCAGTCGTGCTGGCGCCGGTTGCAGCTGCGGTCGCGGGGCTCGTGCTCTACGGCGTCCTGCTCGCGATCATCCGCCCGCGTGGCCTCACTGCGTCGTGGCACTACCTGCGCGCGCTGCGCTAGAGGAGCTTCGCCCGGTTCCGCCGACGAAGGCGCAGCCACCATATGAACATCGCGACCACTGCGCCGAGCTACCTCGCGCTCGGACAGACCCTGGCCGTGGACCAGTTCGCGCAGCAGTAGCGCTTCTTCCAGGGCCGCAAACGGCCGAGCGTGGGCACGCGCGAGGACCCTCAGCAAGGCCTGGGCGAGATCACA
>Ga0209108_10002423_pt1 | contig 10668 bp, 9 predicted proteins | sample Rifsed10ft1_FD_184003 | JGI IMG/M metagenome (GOLD analysis project Ga0209108, IMG submission 184003) | Soil microbial communities from Rifle, Colorado, USA - sediment 10ft 1 (version 2) | ecosystem: Environmental > Terrestrial > Deep subsurface > Rock core/Sediment | place: Rifle, Colorado...
CCCGGCGTGCGCCGCGGGCGGCGGCGGCGGCCAGCGACCGCTCGAGGTCGGTGAGCGGCGGACCGCCGCGCCAGCGGTCCGCCACCAGGTCGGTGTCGTATGCGCCGTTGACGAAGCTCGGCTCATCGACCAGCCAGCGCAGGAACGACAGCGTCGTCTGCACCCCGCCGACCCGTGTCTCGTCGAGTGCGCGACGCAGCCGGGCGATGGCCGCCGGCCGGTCGGCGGCGTGCACCATCAGCTTGGCGAGCAGCGGGTCGTACTCGGATGGGAGGGGCGCATCGGCCGTCACGCCGGCATCGACCCGCACCCCTGGCCCGCTCGGCATGTTCCAGGTTGTCACCGAGCCGGCGACGGGCGCGAAGGACCGATGCGGGTCCTCGGCGTAGATCCGCGCCTCGATGGCGTGCCCTCGCGGCGCGGCGCGCAGGACCGCATCGGGAAGCCGCTCCCCCGCCGCGACCCGGATCTGCCAGGCCACCAGGTCGACACCGGTGACCAGCTCGGTGACCCCGTGCTCGACCTGGAGGCGCGTGTTCATCTCCAGGAAGTAGTGGTTGCCGGCGGCGTCGAGCAGGAACTCGACCGTCGCCGCGCTGTCGAACGCCACCGTCCCCGCCACCCGGCGGGCGCTGTCCGTCAGACGCCCCCGGATGCGCGGCGTGACCGCAGGCGACGGCGACTCCTCGACCAGCTTCTGGTGGCGGCGCTGCACGCTGCACTCCCGTTCGCCGAGCACGGCGAGTCCCCCGTGCCGATCGCCGAGCAGCTGCACCTCCACGTGCCTGGCCGGGGCCACCAGCTGCTCGAGGTAGAGCGTCCCGCTGCCGAAGGCCGCCAGCGCCTCGCGGGCCGCTCCCTCCAGCGCCGGACCGATCTCCTCGCGGCGCTCCACCCGTCGCATCCCCCGCCCGCCACCGCCGGCCGCCGCCTTGAGCAGCGCCGGGAAGCCCACCTCCGCCAGGTCGGCCTCGGCGACCCCGCCGGGGCCAGCGACGAGCGGGACGAGCAGGCCGGGCACGATCGGGACGCCCGCCTCCGCCACCGATCGGCGGGCGGCGAGCTTGTCGCCCAGCGCCTCGAGGGTCGCGGGCGGCGGCCCGACGAAGGTCAGCCCGGCGGCCTCGACGGCCCGCGCGAAGGCAGCGTTCTCCGACAGGAACCCATACCCGGGGTGCACCGCATCAGCGCCGGCCCGTCGCGCGGCAGCCAGCAGCGCATCGGTCGACAGGTAGGAGTCGGCGGCGGCGGGCGGGCCGATCCGCTCGGCGCGATCGGCCATACGAACGTGCGGTGCGTCGGCGTCGGCATCGCTGTAGACGGCGATGGACTCGATTCCCAGCTCGCGACATGCGCGGATCACGCGGATGGCAATCTCGCCCCGATTCGCGACGAGAAGCCTGCTGAAGATCTCCTTCGACGGCCGCGTCGCCCCGCCGTCTTTGCGCAAAGACGGATCGCCGTCAGAGCGGGATGTTGCCATGCTTCCGGGCCGGCATCGACTGACGCTTTCCGGCGAGCATGGCGAGTCCCCGCGCCAACCGTCCGCGCGTCTCGGATGGCAGGATCACTTCGTCGACGTATCCCCGCGCCGCCGCCACGTACGGGTTCGCGAAGCGAGCCTCGTATTCGGCGACTAGGCGCGCTCGCTCGTCCTCCGGGGCATCTGCCGCGGCGATGCGGTCGCGGAAGATGATGTTGACCGCGCCCTCCACGCCCATCACCGCGATCTCGGCGGTTGGCCACGCGAAATTGAGGTCGCCGCGGACATGCTTGCTGCTCATGACGTCGTATGCGCCGCCGTACGCCTTGCGGGTGATGACGGTCAGCTTCGGCACCGTGGCCTCGCAGTACGCATACAGCAGCTTTGCCCCGTGGCGAATGATGCCGCCGTGCTCCTGCTCCACGCCGGGCAGGAAGCCGGGGACGTCGACCAGCGTCACGAGCGGAATGTTGAAACAGTCGCAGAACCGCACGAAGCGAGCCGCCTTGTCGGACGCGTCGATGTCAAGGACACCGGCCAGCACCTCGGGCTGCTGCGCGACGATACCGACGCTGCGTCCCTCGATGCGCGCGAAGCCGCAGATGATGTTGCGCGCGAAGTGCTCGTGCACCTCGGTGAAGGACCCGCCGTCGACGATCCCGCTGATCGCGCGATGCATGTCGTAGGAGCGTTGCGCCGAATCCGGGATCAGGGCGTCCATCGCCTCCCCGTCGACGACCGGCGGCTGCCACTCCGCCTGGATCGGCGGCAGATCGATGTTGTTCTGCGGCATGTAGCGGAGCATCTGGCGCGTCAGTGCCATGGCCTGTGGCTCGCCGGGGGCCAGGAAGTGGGCGACGCCGCTCTTCTCGTTGTGGACGCGCGCGCCGCCCAGCCCTTCGAAGTCGATCTCTTCGTGCGTCACCGTCTTCACCACCGTCGGGCCGGTCACAAACATGTAGCTGCTGCCGTCGACCATGACGGTGAAATCGGTGATCGCCGGCGAGTAGACGGCGCCGCCGGCGCAGGGCCCCATGACGACCGAGATCTGCGGCACCACGCCGGACGCCTGGGTGTTGCGCAGGAAGATCTCTGCGTACCCGCCCAGTGATGCGACGCCCTCCTGGATGCGCGCTCCGCCGGAATCGGAGAGCCCGATGATCGGCGCACCGTTCTCCATGGCAAGGTCCATCACCTTGCAGATCTTCTCGGCCTGCGCTTCGGAGAGTGAGCCTCCGAAGACGGTGAAGTCCTGGGCGTAAACGAAGACGAGTCGTCCGTCGATCGTCCCGTGTCCGCTCACCACGCCGTCGCCCAGGTACCGCTCCTGGTCGATCCCGAAATCGACGGCGCGGTGCGTCACCAGCGCGTCGAGCTCGCTGAACGTTCCATCGTCAAGGAGCAGCTCGAGCCGTTCGCGCGCCGTCAGCTTGTTGCGGGCATGCTGCTGGGCGATCCGCTCGTCACCGCCTCCCAGCTTCGCCTCGTCGCGCAGCTGCCGCAGGTGCGCGAGCTTGTCGGCCGTCGCCACTGGCGTCCTCCGCGCTGGTGGTGGGCCCAGCAGGGATCGAACCTGCGACCCGCCGGTTATGAGCCGGATGCTCTGACCACTGAGCTATGGGCCCGATGGATGGTGGACAACTTCGAGTATAGAGGGTCGTCTTTGCACAAAGACATCGACATCCGGCCAGCTTGTGGATAACTCTGGTGGTCGCTGGCCGGCAGCGGCGGGTATCATCGGGCGGTCGCGGTCGCGACATCCATTCACCCCCGAGCCGCTGCAAGGTGACATCGTGACCAAGGTAATCTCGATAGCGAACCAGAAGGGCGGCGTCGGGAAGACGACCGCGTCGATCAACCTCGGAGGCGCCCTCGCGGAGCTCGGCTATCGAGTCCTCTGTGTGGATATGGACCCGCAGGCCAATCTGACGGTTGGCCTCGGCATCAGCCTCTCCGACGTTCGATACTCGATGGCGGACGTCCTCTCCGAGGATCGCGTGCCGCTCGACGAGATCGTGCGTCAGTCCGAGATGCCCGGCCTGTCGGTCGCGCCGTCGACGCTGGAGCTGGCCTCGACCGAGGTCGAGCTGTTCACCGCCATCGGACGCGAGATGGTGCTGCGGGACGCCCTCTCGGGCTGGGCCGATCGCCAGTACGACGTGGTGATCGTCGACTCGCCGCCGACGCTCGGTCTGTTGACCATCAACTCGCTCGTCGCCAGCTCGCGGGTCATCATCCCGGTCCAGACCCAGTACTACGCGATCAAGGGTCTGACGGCGCTGATCAAGGTGATCAACACCATCAAGATCAAGCTCAACCACGACCTCGAGATCCTGGGCTTGCTGGCCACCTTCTATGACGGCCGCACCGTACTCGCGCGCGAGATGCTGCAGAACCTGCGCGAGCTGGGCGACCATCGGGTCTTCAATACGATGATCAAGCAGACGGTGAAGCTCGGCGAGGCGCCGCTGACCGGCAAGCCCGTGACCGAGTACGCGACGCATTCGGCCGCCGCTCGCGCGTTTCGCGAGCTGGCCCGCGAGGTGATCGAACTTGGCTAGCAAGCGCCCCGCCTTCAGCGACAACATCCACCGCCTCTTCGACGAGGCGCAGGCCACCGACCTCGCCCCTGGCATCGTCTCGCTCATCGAGTCGCGGGCGACACATGCCCAGATTCGCGAGGTGCCGATCGCAAAGATCCTCCCCAACCCGGCCCAGCCGCGGCTCTCGTACGAAGAGGACTCGCTCACCGAGCTGGCGGATTCGATCCGCGAGCACGGAGTTCTGCAGCCGATCCTGGTCCGCCCGGTGGGTGGCCAGTACGAGCTGATCGCCGGCGAGCGGCGCTGGCGCGCCTCGCGCATGGCGCAGCGCGATTCGATCCCGGCCATCGTGGTGGAGTTCGACGATGAGACGGCGCTCGAGGTCTCGATCATCGAGAACCTGCAGCGCGAGGACGTCTCCCCCCTCGAGGAGGCGTCGATGTTCCGGAAGATGATGGACCTCGGCTACTCCGTGCGGCAGCTGGCCCAGAAGATCGGCAAGGACAAGGGCTATGTCGAAAACCGCATGCGCCTGGCCGACGCCCCGCCCGAGATTCGGGACCTCGTGTCCGTGCGCAAAGACACCATCAGCCACGCCTACGAGCTGATGAAGGTCCGCGACGAGCGCACGCGGCGGCGGCTCGCCAAGCGCGTGGCGGCCGGTGAGCTGAGCCTGGCCAAGCTGCGCCTCATCACCGGCAGCGACCCGCGCCAGCCCGCGGACGCGACCAGGCCCAGGCGGCGTGCGCGGACCGTGGCCGGCCAGGTCGCGGCGGCCCAGGCAGCCGACGACGCGCTGGTCAACAACCGCGTGCGGCTGGCCGGGGCCGTCGACGAGCTGGTCGAGATCATCAGCCGGCGGGAGCTGATCGACGAGATTCCGGACACAAACCGCGACAACCTGGCGCGCTACCTGACCGTGACCAAGCTGAAGCTCGAGAACGCCATCGCCATCATCCGGGCCACCCGCGAGGCGTAGCCCGGTCAGGGCGTGTAGCTCATCACCTCGCGCTGGGCGACGAGGAAACCGACCAGCTTGCGTCGTGCGTCCGGGTCGATCTTGCGCAGCCCGGCGACGGCGCGCGGCAGCTCGAAGATCGGCGCTGCCAGGGCTCCGGCGGTGTCGATGCCGACCACGTGGTCAGGCCCGCCGCCCACCAGGAAGGCGCGCTGGAAGCCGGACGCGTCGAGTCCGGCGACCGCGCAGAAGGCGGCGATGGCGGTACCCACCCCGCGGCGCTTCGCGAAGTCGATGAACAGGTCGGCCGCCCAGGTGTCGATCTGCTGGTCGACCTGCGCCTCGACCATCGAGCGATAGGTTCGCTCCTCTGTCGCGCTCACGCGGCTCCTCCGTGCGGTCAGTGGCTGGCCGATTCTAGCGGGGCTGGCGGACCCCGCGCCTGCATCGCGCCGCCCCGTCAGGCCGGATGCATCGGCTATCCTGCCGCCGTGATCGACCCCGTCGCGCGCCTGCGCACCGAGGACACCCTCGTCTACGAGCTGCTCCGCTCGGACCAGCAGGGGGACGCCTCCGTTGTCGGCAGCGCCACCTTCCGCGACGGGGAGAGCCGGGTCGACGCCCCCGAGGCGATCGCCGTGGCGGTGAGCGAGCTGCTGGGGCGCCCCTTCGTCGACCGGGTGCGGGCCGATGAGCGACCGCGCGGCTATCGGCGCTCCGGCAGCGGCCAGGTGGATCTGCTGGTGCCCGGCATGGCCGAGCACTTCGTCGCGCGCATGCGCGGCCTGTGGCTCGCCTTCCCGGATGGGACGCTGGTGACCGCCCGACCAGCAGGGACGCGGCCCGTGATCGCCGGCCCGCGCCCGGCCGCGACGGACCTCGACGAGGCCGAGGCCCCGGTGACCGATCCTTCCGTTCGGCGCGCGACGCTGGCGGAGAGCACGGCCCTGTTGAGCGCCGGGCCACTGGTCCGCGGCAACGAGCCGACGGTCGGCATCCGTCCGGACGAGGAGCGCGCGGTCGCCCGCACCGACTGCGGCTGGGTGGTCTGAGGCCTAGATTTGCCCAGATTCAGGCGCGACGTGGGGTGGACCGCTGGGGCGGCCCGTCGGCTATCATCCGGCCCATCGTGCTGAAGTACCTCGCCTTCCCCGGACTCGTCGCCATCGTCGGGCTGGTGTACCTGTTCTGGACGCACGAGCCCGCCGGGTCGGTGTTGCTCCTGATCTTCGCCGGCGCGATGGGCGTCTTCACCTGGATCCTGCTCCCCACCGCCGACAACGTCGGACCCACCGCCCCGGTCGACCCCGACTTCGAGCAGCGCTCGCGCTAGGAGTCGCGGCGCTCGGAGATCAGCGGATCCCGGTGTCGTAGGAGACCGTCAGCTCGGCCATCGGCTGCCCGGCCTCGACCTCCACGTCGATCGGCTCCGGCGTCCCCATCAGCCCCTCGACCGCCTGCGGCACCAGGGTGTAGGCGCCCGGCGCCAATTCGATCGAGAAGCTGCCGTCCGCCCCCGAGGTCGTCCGCGCCACCTCGTCACCGGCGGCGTCGGTCACGACCAGGAGCGCCCCGGCGACGGGCCGATCGGCGCAGGACGGATCGGGAGGGTCGGTGACCACCGGGCAATGCGGTCCCGACGTGACCACGCCGTGCAGGCCGGTCGCGTCGGGCAGCGGGTCGCCAACCTCCGTGACCAGCTCGACCGTCCCGTCGCGCCCGACGGCGTAGGTCCAGCGGTGCTCGTTGATGCAGCCGGCCGGACAATCTCCCCAGCCGATGCGGATGAGGACCTCCCACCCGTCAGCCGACTCGGCAACCTGGTACCAGGCGGCCTGCCCGATCAGGGTCTCGTCGAGCGGCGCGATACCGGCGAAGCGCGCCTGCTGGGCGAGGGCCAGCCGGGCCGCATCCGCAGCGGTCGTCGGCGTGCCGGAGCCGCTGGCTGCCGGGGTGCAGGCGGCGAGGATGAGGACGAGGGCGGCGATGGCGGCCACGCGACGAATCGAGGTGCTCATGGCGGCGGGACGCGATCGGGACCGCGATGGTTCCTGCCCGAGCGGAGAACTCACGCCATCCGGCATGGGGCGGGAGCCGTGGCGGGGCCAGGCTTCAGCTCACCGCCTTCTTCACGAGCGCGCCGATCATCGCCTCGTCGGCGGCGGTCAGCTTCGTGAGCGCCCAGGACGTCGCCCACATGCTCCCCTCGTCGAGGTTCGCGTCGTCGCTGAAGCCGAACGTCGCGTACCTCGCCTTGAACTTGTCTGCGGCCTGGAAGAAGCAGACGACCTTTCCGTTCTTGGCGTACGCGGGCATCCCGTACCACGTCCTCGCCGAGAGGTCTGGCGCGCTGGCCTTGACGATGGCATGGATCCGCTCGGCCATGGCCCGATCCGACTCTGGCATCTCGGCGATCTTCGCGAGCAGGTCGCGCTCCCCATCCGCCTTGTCCCCACGCGATCCGCGGCGCGCGGCAGCCTTCAGCTCCTTGGCGCGCTCCTTCATCGCGTCCCGCTCATCGTCCGTCCAGGTCTGGGACCCCTCGCCGGTGCGCTTCGTGGTCTGCGTGTCCTTCATTGCATCTCACCCCTGCTGATGTCCATGGCCGCGATGCTGCCGTGGCTCGGTGCCCGGGAGCCTCGATTCCTGATCGGTCTGGCGAGGACCACGAGGTCGCGATCTGGCAGGAACCGATCCGATGACCCTGCTCACCGCTCGGAATCAGTAAGCAGGTGGCTCCGGCGGTAGGATTCGAACCTACGACCAAGCGGTTAACAGCCGCCCGCTCTACCACTGAGCTACGCCGGAACGCGCCGAACCCGCCGCTGGTACCGGTCCGATCGGGCGGGGCCGGCCGATGATACGCGCCCGCCCGCGAGCCGGTCAAAGCCGGCCAGGGTCACCCGAAGCGGGTCAGCGCACCGATCGTCACGCCCAGGCCGGCGACCAGCACCGCGATCCCGGACAGCAGCGGAACGCTCCTGGCCAGCACCCGCGCGACCGGGTGGGCGCGCATGGCGACCGGCGCCCGCACCGCGCTGCGCAGCACGGTGGTCGCCATCGCCAGCCCTCCGAGGACAAGTGCCATACCGGCCCCGAAGGCCACGATCAACAGCAGCCCGAAGACGAGCCGCCCGGTCGTGATCGCCACCAGCAGCACCAGCAGGGCCGATGCGCTCGGCACCATTCCGCCGGCCAGGCCCAGCGCCACGACATTCCGTCGCCGCAGCTCGGATGGCGGATGCCCCGCTACCGTGTGCGGGTGCCGGCTGCCGTCGTGGTGCTGATGGTCATGGCCTGGGTTGTCGTGCGCGTGCGTGTGCGTCGATCGGCTGTGAATACGTGCAGCCGCGCGGACCACCAGGCCCGCGCCGAGGAGCATGACCAGCACCCCGGAGCCGAGCGCGAGCCACTCGATGACCCGCTCGGGGACGAGGAACTGGCCGAGCAGCAGCGTGGCCGCGCCGAGCAGGAAGACCCCGGCCGTGTGCGTCACCGCAACGGTCAGGCCGAGGGTTGCCGCATGCCGGACCGATCCGCCAGAGCCGATGAGGTACGCCGCCACCAGCGTCTTGCCGTGCCCCGGCGAGACGGCATGGCCGGCCCCCAGGGCGAGCGCCAGGAGCAGGGCTCCCGCGGCCGCCACCGGGGTCAGCGTGCCGCCCACCAGCGCCGCCAGCGGGTCACCCGCGGTGTCACGGCGAGGCGGAGCGGCGCGCCCGCCCACCGGCGCCTCCGCGGACGCGATCCCGGAGAGACGGAAGCGAGCCATGCCGCCCCGCACGTCCGGCGGGGTCTGAAGCGCGTCGAGCGGATAGCTGGTCAGCTCGGCCGAGGGGCTGCGGGGCGGTACGTCGGAGAATGAGACGACCACACCCGATCCACCGGAGATGGTCACCTCGCGCCAGCCGACGTGCCCATCGTCGGCGGCATCGGTCACCTGGAGCACCCGCTCGCCGCCTCCGCCCGGCACCTGCGCCGAGAAGGTGCAGACGAGTCGCAGCGTGGGCAGTCCACCGGCCCCGGCCGGGAAGCTGAGTTCGGGTGCGCTCTCCGTCGCGAGCGACACCGCGCCCGCGTCGAGGCGGACGGTCAGCGCCGACCGGGCGCGCGCGCACGCCTGCGCCGCGTAGCCGGCGGCCTCGGCTGGACCGGCCTGGCCATCGCCGTCCTGGTCGATCGCCTGCAGCTCGCCGAAGGCCGGGATCTCTGCCATGTCGATCACGTAGCGGACCGCGACCTCACCCGCGCCGATGTGCACCGCCACGGCGCGGTTGACGGTGTAGTTGCCGAGCGGGTGGGCACTGGCAGGCGTCGCCGCGAGCAGGGCCGCCACGCTGGCGGCCAGCGCCCCGAGCAGCGCGCGCCTCGTCACTCCCCCACCTCCGGCAGCGCGGCAAGCGCCCGCTCGGCGACCGGGACCTGCAGGGGCGCCAGGTACGCCGAGCCGCGGAGCGCCTGGGTCAGCAGCCGCCGGGCGTCGTCGTCGAGCCCCTGGGCCGCCGCGATCATGCCGGCGTGATAGGCCAGCCGCGGGTCGGGGGTTCCGAGCACCAGCGCGCGCGTCGCGGCGGCGGCCGCCTCATCCAGGCGACCAGCGCGGTAGAGGGCCCACGCCAGGGCGTCGAAGCCGTAGATGTCCGGCCGCACGCTGATCTCCGCCTCGGCGGTGGCGATGGCGGCGTCAACCTCGCGCCCGTGGTCGGCAGCGAAGAGGACCAGCTGGCGGTCATACACCGCGCCGGTGGCCCGCGCGACGTCGCCGATGCGCTCGACCAGCGCATACGCGCGCTCGGCTGCGACCGCGTCCCCGGCCAGGAGGTACAGGTCGCCCAGCGCGGACACCGCCTCCGGGGTCGGCAACCGGGCGGTGGCTGCCTCGAGCAGCGCGATCGCCTCGCCGCGCCGGCCCTGGCCCTCCCGGGTCATGGCCAGTCCAAACGCGGCGGCGGGATATCCGGGCAGGGCATCGAGCGCGGCCTGGTACGCCGCCGACGCCGCCGCCAGGTCCCCGCTCAGGCGGTGCAGCTCCCCGAGCTGATAGCGGTAGAACGCGCCTTCATCGCTGAAGCCGTTGGCCTCCGCCCACCCGATCGCACGACGCACCAGGACGAGGGCACCGGCCACGTTCCCCTCCAGGAAGGCGAGCCGCGCGAGCCGGCTCCAGACCGGGGCCGATGGGGCCAGGGCCGCAAGGCGGTCGTATCGTTCGCGCGCGCCGGGCAGGTCGCCGGTCTCGAGGCGCGCATCGCCCGCCACCGCCAGGGCCGTCAGGTCGTCGGGCGCATCGGCCAGGACCTCGTCCGCCAGGGATGCCGCGCGGACGAACTCGTGCAGCGCGAAGGCCACCTGCGCCTGCCGGGTCACGACCACACCGGGGTCCGGAGCGGCGGCGGCGGCCTGCGTCAGCGCGGCGGCGGCGCGCTGCAGGTCGGCCAGGTCGGCGGTGGCGCGCGCGCGGTCGAGGTAGGCATCGGCCAGGTGCAGGGTGCTGAGGTAGTCCCGCGGGTTGGCCGCCACGCGCGGCTCCCAGAAGGCGACTCGCTCATCGGGCGGCGCGAGCCCGCTGGCGGCCGTGGCCGGCGCCTGGCCGCTCACCACGGCGGGCGGAACTGCGGCGCCTCCGGGGTGCTGAGGGCCGCTCGGGGGCGGCAGCAGCGCCGGCACGACGAGCGCCACGAGGA
>Ga0209108_10002426_pt1 | contig 10659 bp, 11 predicted proteins | sample Rifsed10ft1_FD_184003 | JGI IMG/M metagenome (GOLD analysis project Ga0209108, IMG submission 184003) | Soil microbial communities from Rifle, Colorado, USA - sediment 10ft 1 (version 2) | ecosystem: Environmental > Terrestrial > Deep subsurface > Rock core/Sediment | place: Rifle, Colorado...
TCGACGAGGCACATGCGGCAGGCGCCGACCGGCGGCCCGAGCCGGGGCTCGTAGCAGAACACGGGAATCTCGATCCCGGCTGCCTGCGCGGCCTCGACGAGCCCCGTGCCCTTCGGCACCTCGACGGTGCGGTCGTCGACGCTGAGGGTGACGAGCTCAGACATGAGCCGCCTCGTCGTGCCGTGCATGCATCGCCGACGGCGCGAGGATGCCCTCGAGCGACGACGCGCCGTGGAAGGGGCAGCCGCCCAGGTCGACGTGCGCCTGGAACTCGTCGCGGAAGCGCGCCACGTAGCTCGCGACGGCGATCGCGTCCGAGTCGCCGAGCGGGCAGAGGCACTTGCCGAGGATGCGGTCGCACACCGAGAGCAGCAGGTCGAGATCGGCCTGCGACGCACGACCGCCCTCGATCTTCTCCAGGATCTGGGTGAGCCACCGCGTCCCGACGCGGCACGGCGTGCACTTCCCGCACGACTCGTGCTCGTAGAACTGGGAGACGCGGATGCCGAGCTGCACCATGCAGCAGCGATCGTCGATCACGACGACTCCGGCGGAGCCGATCGAGGAGCCGGCCTGGACGAGCGAGTCGAAGTCGAGGTGCGTGTCGATGTCGGCTGCCGTGAGAACCGCCGTCGAGGAGCCGCCCGGGATGATCGCCTTGAGCTCGCGGCCGCCCGGCACGCCGCCGCCGACGTCGTAGATCAGCTCGCGCAAGGTGATCCCGTGCGGGAGCTCGTAGTTCCCCGGATTGACCACGTCGCCCGACAGCGAGAAGACACGCGTGCCAGTCGAGCTCTGCACGCCGAGCTTCGCGTACTCGGCGGCGCCCAGCTCGACGACGGGGACCACCGTCGTGATGGACTCGACGTTGTTCACCGCCGTCGGTGCCGCGTACAGGCCCGCGATCGCGGGGAACGGCGGCTTCGTCCGCGGCTGGCCTCGCTTGCCCTCGAGCGACTCGAGCAGGGCGGTCTCCTCACCGCAGATGTACGCCCCGGCACCGCGGTGGAGGACGACCGTGACGCCACCGAGGAGATCGGCCTTGCGCATCGCCTCGAGCGAGTCGCGGAGCAGCTCGAACTCGCGCTCGTACTCGCCGCGGATGTAGACGAACACGTGCTGCGACTGGATCGCGTGCGCGGCGATCAAGCAACCCTCGAGGAAGCGGAAGGGGACGCGGAGCATGATCTCGCGATCCTTGAACGACCCCGGCTCGGACTCGTCCGCGTTGACCACGAGGTAGTGCGGCCTCGCGAGCTGGTCGGGCTTGGGCACGAACGCCCACTTGCGGCCGGTGGGAAAGAACGCGCCGCCGCGCCCTCGGAGCCCCGAGGTCTCGAGCTCGGCGATGACGTCGTCGGGGGCCAGCGCGCGCGCCTTCGCGAGCGCCTCGAAGCCGCCGGCCGCCTCGTAGTCCTCGATCCGCGTGACGGCGCCGCCGTCGGTCCCGGCGAAGACGAGCTCCGGGCGCTCAGGCATTGCCGAGTTCCGCGACGATCGAGGGGACGCCGTCTGCCTGGACGCGCAGCCGGTGGCGGTTGTCGATCGCGACGACCGTCGCCCAGCCGCAGCCGCCGAGGCACTCGACCGTGCCGAGCGTGTACTCGCCGTCCTCGGACGTCGACCCGGCGCCGATCCCGAGCCCGTGCTCGAAGGCTTCGACGACCTGCTGCGCGCCGGCGAGAGCGCACGAGACGTTTGTGCAGACCTCGATCAGGTGCCGGCCGACCGGCTCGAGGCGGAACTGGTCGTAGAAGGAAGCGATGGAGAGGCAGTACGCGGGCGTCTCGCCGAGCGCGTCCGCGACCTCGCGCAGCGCCTCGGGCGGCAGCCAGCCGCCGTGCTCCTCCTGCGCGAGGCGAAGTGCCGGGAGCACGGCGGAGCGCCCCTGCGGGTACTGCTTCCGCAGCTTCTGGATGCGCCCGTGCAGCGCCGCACCGCTCGTGGTCACGACGCGGTCCGTCCGCTGCTGCCAAGTAACAGACTGCTACTTGCCTTCATCTCCGCGCTCGCTCTCATCGGTCGGCGTCCCCCATGACCGGGTCGAGGGAGCCGGCGATCGCGATCAGGTCGGCGATGAGGCACTCCTGGACGACGGTCGCCGTCGCCTGGAGGGCCGCGAAGCTCGGCGCGCGGAACTTCACTCGCCAGGGCCTCGGCCCGCCGTCCGAGACGAGGTAGCAGCCGGCCTCGCCGCGAGGCGACTCGATGACGACGTAGACGTCGCCCTCGGGCACGGTGAAACCCTCGGTGACGAGCTTGAAGTGGTGGATGAGGGTCTCCATCGAGGTGTGCAGCTCGTGGCGCGGTGGCAGGACGATCTTGCGGTCGTCGACGATCCACGGCTCGCCGTCCATCTCGTCGAGCCGGTCGAGGCACTGGCGGACGATGCGCACCGACTGGCGCATCTCGTCCATGTGGACCTTGTACCGGTCGTACACGTCCCCGTTCTCGTACACGGGCACGTCGAACTCGACCTCGTCATAGGCGAGATACGGCATCGCCTTCCGCAGGTCCCAGTTGACACCCGAGGCCCGGAGCATCGGTCCCGACTGGGCGAGCGCGAGGGCGTCCTCCGCGGACAGCAGCCCGACGCCCTTCGTGCGCTCGAGCCAGATCGCGTTGCGATCGAGGATTGCCTCGTACTCGTCGACCGACTTCGGCATCGCGTCGCAGAACGCGCGCGCCTCGTCGGTGAAGCCGGGCGGCAGGTCCTCGGCCAGGCCGCCCACCTGGAAGTAGCGCGTGTGCATGCGCGTCCCGCCGGCCATCTCGAAGAGGTCGAGGATCGCGTCGCGGTCGTCGAAGCAGTACCAGAAGAGCGAGATCGCTCCGAGCTCGAGCGCCGACGTCCCGAGCCATACGAGGTGCGACTGGATGCGGTTGAGCTCGGTCAGCGCCATGCGCGCCCACACCGCGCGCCGCGGCACCTCGACCCCGAGCAGCTCCTCGACTGCGAGGACGTAGAGGAGCTCGTTCGCCTGGAACGCGACGTAGTCGATGCGCGGTGCGTAGGTCACCGACTTCCACCACGTCTTCGCCTCCATGTTCTTCTCGAAGCCGGTGTGGAGGTAGCCGATGACCGCGCGGATCCCGGCGACCGTCTCGCCGTCCAGATCGACGATCAGCCGCAGGACGCCATGCGTCGACGGGTGGTTCGGCCCGAAGTTCACGCGCAGGATGTCGTCCAGGTCGTGCTTCTCCGGATCGATCTCGAGAATCGTGGGCACCGGCTGCGGGATGCGCGAGCCCTCGTAGATCCGCTTCGGCAAGACGACGGCCACGATTCCTCAGTCCTCGTCCGAGAAGCGGACAGGCTCGCCGCCGAGCGGATAGTCCTTGCGCAGCGGGTGCCCGTCCCAGTCGTCGGTCATGAGGATGCGGACGAGGTTCGGGTGGCCTTCGAAGCGGATGCCCATGAGGTCCCACGCCTCGCGCTCGAACCAGTCCGCGGCCGGCCAGACGGGCACGAGGCTGGCCACTGGCTCACCGTCGTCGAGCCACACCTCGACCGTGAGCCGCGCGGGATCGTCCGAGACGCGGAGGAGCTGATACGTGACGGAGAAGCGCTTCGGCTTCGGGTCCGGAACGCGCGCGTAGCCCTGCGACCCCGGCGCGTTGATGTTCCGGCCGGCGGCCGTGCCGATGTGCCCGGCCACCCCCTTCTCGCCCCAGCCCAGGTAGTCCGTGGCTGCAATGTCGCTCAGAAAGTTGAAGCCGGCTTCGTCGCGGAGGAAGAGGCAGGCCTCGACGAGGCGCGTGGGGTCGACGGCGAGGGTCGTGTGCCCACTTCGCTCGCGCGTCTCGATCACGCCGGGGACGCCCGCGTAGGCGTTCATGCGCTCTCCCCGTGCAGGAGCGTTGAAGAGGGCGAGGCAAGCCTCGCCCCTACGGCGACCGGCTCGCGTTGCGAGCGGGTCACTCCGCGACCCCGCGGATCTCGTAGGCGGGCGGAACGCCGGCGCGGATCTTCTCGTGCAGCCGGATGATGCCCTCCATGAGCGCCTCCGGGCGCGGGGGGCACCCGGGCACGTGGATGTCGACCGGGACGATCTTGTCGACGCCCTGGAGGATCGTGTAGTTCGAGAACATCCCGCCGGAGCTCGCGCACGCCCCCATGGCGATCACCCACTTCGGCTCGAGCATCTGGTCGTAGACCTGCCGCAGCGGCGCGGCCATCTTGTGCGTGACCCGGCCCGAGATGATCAGGAGGTCCGCCTGTCGTGGAGACGAGCTGAAGCGCTCCATCCCGAACCGCGCGATGTCGTAGCGCGAGGAGACGATCGACATCATCTCGATCGCGCAGCAGGCGAGCCCGAACGTGTCGGGCCAGACGGAGCTCGACTGCGCCCACGCGACTGCCTTCTCCACCGTTGTCATGAGGAGCGCGTCCTCGATCCCCTCGACCTCCAGCTCGAACACGCCGGGGCCCTTGTCGGGCCAGAGCACGCGCTCCGACTGGAGGCCGGCGTTCGCCAGGCGGCGGTCGCTGACGACGGGGAGCTCTTTCCTCAGTGCCAGTTCAGTGCTCCCTTGCGCCAGATGTAGACGTACGCGACGCCGAGGATCAGGACGAAGACGAGGAACTCGACGAGCCCGAACCAGCCGAGCGCATCGAGCCGGACGGCGAGTGGGTACAGGAAGACGATCTCGATGTCGAAGAGGATGAAGAGGATCGCCGTGAGGTAGAAGCTCACGGTGAACCGGCGCTCGCGCTCGGGCGCTCGCTCGGCGACACCGGACTCGAACGGGAGCATCTTCTGTCGCGTGCGGGCGACGGGGTGCCGAGGGAGCACGAAGGACAGGGCGATCATCGACGCGGGAATCGCGGCAGCGAAGAGCGCGTAGATCAGGAACGGCAGCCAGTTTTCGAGCACGCGTGGTACCCCTGCGGAAGACCCTCGATCTCCGTCTCGGGCGAGCCTAGCACTCTCTCTCCCGGGCGCACGAAGGAAGGCGAAAGCCTCCGTGGAATGAGCGATACGAGTGTTACAAACTCGGGTCTGGCACCCGCACCCCCGTCCGCTACGATGAGTCGGTGGCAACCGTCGAGCACACCGTCGATACCGAGTCCGCGTCGCCCCTCGTCTCGCTGACCCCGACGGCGGCAGCGAAGATCAAGGAGCTCATGGCCGAGGAGCCGGACGGCGGCTCGCTCGTTCTCCGGGTAGCGATCCAGGGCGGTGGCTGCTCCGGGTTCCAGTACGGGCTCGGCTTCGACACCGGCGCCGCAGAAGGCGACCACGAGCTCGAATTCGAGGGCGTGCGGGTCGTCGTCGATCCCTTCAGCGCGCCCTACTTGAGCGGCGCGAACATCGACTTCCTGAGCTCCATCGAGGAGTCGGGGTTCAAGATCGACAACCCGAACGCGGCCGCTTCGTGCGGCTGCGGACACTCCTTCACCGTCGCCGAAGGCGAGGAGCCCGGCGACGAGACCGCACACGGCTGCGGCTCCGGTTGTTCCCACTGAGCTTCCGCTAGCGCGGAAGCTCTAGATTGCGGCGCGATGTCCACCGCGACGCTACGCGTTGCCGTGATCGGATCCGGGCCCGCGGCCTTCTATGCCGCGGGTCACCTGCTGGCGGGCGACGACCCGCCCGTCGCAGTGGACATGATCGAGCGCCTGCCCACACCCTGGGGCCTCGTTCGCCTCGGCGTCGCTCCCGACCACCCGAAGCTCAAGGAGGTTTCGCGGGCGTTCGAGAAGATCGCCGCACGGCCCGGATACAGGTTCCTCGGGAACGTCGAGGTCGGGCGAGACGTGACGCACGAGGAGCTCACCCGGCTTTACGGCGCGGTCGTCTACGCGGTCGGTGCCCAGACCGACCGGCGGCTCGGGATCCCGGGTGAGGATCTGCCCGGCTCGTGGTCGGCGACGGCGTTCGTGGCCTGGTACAACGGCCACCCCGACTTCCAGGACCACTCGTTCGACCTCTCGCACGAGCGTGCGGTCGTCGTGGGTAACGGGAACGTCGCGCTCGACGTCGCTCGCATGCTCTCGCTCACGCGCAAGGAGCTGGCGCGCACGGACACGACCGATCCCGCGATCGAGGCGATCGCGGGGTCCGGGATTCGCGAGATCGTCGTGCTCGGCCGCCGTGGGCCCGTCCAGGCTTCGTGGACGGCCCCCGAGCTGGGCGAGCTGGGCGAGCTTGCGGGCGCCGACGTTCTCATCGACCCGGAGGAGCTCGAGCTCGACGCGGCGAGCGCCGCTGAGCTCGAGGCCGCGACGCCGATCGTGCGCCGCAACATGGATCTCCTCCGTGACTTCGCGTCGCGGGCGCCGACCGGCAAGCCGCGCGCGATCCGCCTCCGGTTTCGTGTCTCGCCGGTCGCGCTTCTCGGCGAGAGCCGAGTCGAGGCCGTCGAGGCGGCGAGGAACCTCCTCGAGCCCGACGGGAAGGGGAGCGTCCGCGCGGTCGCGACCGACGAGCACGAGGTCCTCCCGTGCGGAATCCTCTTCCGCAGCGTCGGGTACCGCGGGGTCTCGTTACCGGGCGCGCCGTTCGACGAAGGCAGCGGCACGATCCCGAACGTCGGCGGCCGCGTGCTGGACGGAAACGGCGCTGCGATCCCCGGCGTGTACTGCGCGGGTTGGATCAAGCGCGGGCCGACCGGCGTGATCGGCACGAACAAGAAGGACGCGACGGAGACCGTGGACCTGATTCTCGAGGACGCGCAGGCCGGCCTGCTCGAGCGCGGAGCGGACGAAACGGAGGTCGACGCGCTCTTGGCCCAGCGAGACATCGACGTCGTCACATACCAGGGGTGGGAGACGATCGACGCCCTCGAGCGTGCGCGGGGCGCGAAGCAAGGCCGCCCGCGCGTGAAGCTCTGCACCTGGGACGAGCTGCTCGAGACGGCTCGGGGCTAGACTCGGCTCGTGAGCAAGGCCGTTGAGCACCAGAAGCTCTGGGGCGGCGAGACCGCGAAGGCGGTCGAGAACTTCCCCGTGTCGGGCGAGCCCATTCCGGCCTCCGTCGCGCGCTGGCTCGGCCGCATCAAGGCCGCGGCGGCACGCGTCAATGCCGAGCTCGGGTTGCTCGATCCCGAGAAGGCCGAGCGCATCGCGGCCGCGGCGGACCGCGTCGCCGCGGGCGAGCTCGACGAGCAGTTCCCGATCGACGTCTTTCAGACGGGCTCGGGGACGAGCTCGAACATGAACGCGAACGAGGTGATCGCTTCGCTCGCCGGCGAAGACGTCCACGCCAACGACGACGTGAACATGGGCCAGTCCTCGAACGACGTGTTCCCCTCCGCCGTCCATCTCGCCGCACTCGACGAGATCTCGCACGACCTGCTTCCCGCGCTCGGCCGGCTCACCTCGTCGCTCGAGCGCAAGGCGCAGGAGTTCGACGACATCGTGAAGTCCGGGCGAACGCACCTGATGGACGCCGTTCCCGTGACGCTCGGCCAGGAGTTCGGGGGCTACGCGGCGCAGGTGCGGCAGGGGATCGCACGCGTCGAGGACGCGCTCCCGCGCCTCGGTCAGATCCCGCTCGGCGGCACAGCCGTGGGCACCGGCCTCAACACCCATCGCGAGTTTGCAGAGCGTGTGCGGGAGCGACTGGGGGAGGAGACCGGCCTGGCGATCGCGCCACCGGCGGACGCGTTCGAGGCCCAGGCTGCGCGGGACGCGCTCGTCGAGGCGTCCGGCGCACTGAAGACGGTCGCGGTCTCGCTGACGAAGATCGCGAACGACATCCGTTTCATGGGCTCCGGGCCGCGGGCCGGGCTCGCCGAGCTCTTCCTGCCGGAGCTCCAGAAGGGCAGCTCGATCATGCCCGGCAAGGTCAACCCGGTGATCCCCGAGGTCGTCACGCAGGTCGCCGCCCAGGTGATCGGGAACGACCAGGCGATCGCCGTCGGCGGCATGCAGGGCCACTTCGAGCTGAACGTGTTCGTGCCGATGATGGCGCGTAACCTCCTCGACTCGATCCGCCTGCTTGCGAGCGCCGCGCGGCTCTTCGCCGAGAAGTGCGTCGACGGGATCGAGGCGAACCGCGAGGCGTGCGAGCGCTACGCGGAGCTCACGCTCTCGGCCGCGACGGCGCTCAACCCGTACATCGGGTACGACAAGGCATCCGAGATCGTGAGAGAAGCCGCCGCCTCGGGGCGGTCACTCCGCGAGGTCGCGCGCGAGGCCGGGGTCGACGACGCCGTGCTGGACGAGGCGCTCGACTACCGCGCCATGACCAAGCCGCACAACTGAGCGATTCCGGTTGCCGCTCGACGGTTGACAGGCTCCCGGAAGTGGAGGAGACTCAAGCCGTTCTGTGAGGGCTGACGCCACCGTGGGTGGCTGATCGTCCTTCGAGAAGGAGGGGAGAGATCTATGCACCGAGCATTTCGCGCGGTATTCGCCGTGGGTCTGGTCGCGCTGATTGGTGCGACCGCCGCGTCGAGCACGAGCCAGAATCCGTTTCCCGGGTACAAGCTCGATCTACGGAGCTTCGACCCGGCGCCCGTAAGCCTGGACGTGCTGGCGACGTCCGGCTCGGGCGCGATCACCGGAACCGGAAACCCACCGCGTGTGGGGCCCAACATCCGCGCCAACGCAGCCCAGCAAGCGTTCCCGAACGGTCTTCTGGGCCGGAGTGAGACGACGCTGACGATCGACCGCCAGAACATCGTCGCGGGCTGGAACGACGCCCAGGGGTTCTGCGGTCCGCCGTTCGGCGCTGCATGTACTCCGCAGTCTCCGGCCGGGCTGTCCGGATACGCGTACTCGACGGACCAGGGTGCGACCTGGACCGACGGCGGCGCTCCGGATCCGTTCGGCGGCGTGCTCAGCCGCGGTGACCCGTGGCTCGACGACAACGCCGCAGGCACGTTCTACTACGCGAACCTCGCGGTGGAGCAGACGACCGCGGCGTCGCTCGGTGTCGGCGTCTGGCGTGGCAGCTTCTCGGGCTCGTCGTTCTCCTGGAGCGACGTGGAGACGTTCGACTCACCCGAGAACGCCGTGACTCCGGACTTCGACTTCTACGACAAGGAAGCGATTGCCGCCGGCAAGGGCAAGTACTCGAAGGATGCGTACGTCTCGCTGACGAACTTCCAGGGCTTCGACGCGGACGACGGCTGCCCGGTCCTGCCGCAATTCGGCTTCGGGCAGATCGAGGTCTGGCGGACGCACGACGGCGGAGCCACGTGGCAGGGACCGGCGATCGCCGGGCCTGAGGCCCCTGACTCCCTCGCGGACTGCGGGTTCACGGGCACGCTGCAGCAGAGCTCGGCTCCCACCATCGGGCCGGATGGCAGCGTCTACGTGGTCTGGCAGTACGGCCCGTTCTTCGACGACGACGGCAACTCGGGCGCGACTGCGCAGATCCTCATGGCGAAGTCGACGGACGGGGGCGCGACCTTCGGCACGCCGACCGTCATCGCGAACATCAACTCGATGCGGGCGACGCCGCCGATCGGCTACAACCGCTCCCGGGTCAACGACCATCCGCGGATCGAGATCTCGCATTCGCGCAAGAACAAGGGTCGCATCTGGGTGACCTACTACAGCGCGGTGAGCCCTGTGTCCGGGGCGAGCTCGCCGGTGACGGCGCAGTCGCTCGTCTCGAGCCAGGTGTACACCAAGTACTCGGACAACGGCGGCGCGTCGTGGAGCGCGGCGATCCCGATTCCGGGCGACGTGGGTGAGACGGGCACGAAGCGCTGGTGGCCCGACATCGTCGTGGGCCTGCGGGGTGACGTCCACGTCTTCTACTACGAGGAGAAGGCGGTCGATCTGGATCCGGCGAATGCAACGGAGTGCCCGATCTCGATCGGAGGCGGACTGTTCCGCAACGGCCCGTACAGCTCACTGCTCGACGTGTGGTGGACGTTCGACAAGACCGGCAACGGGAACTTCTCGACGCCGATCAAGGTCACCGAGGTGACGACGAACGTCTGCCGTACGGCAAGCAACATCCGCCCGAATCTCGGCGACTACATCGACGCCGAGGCCTGGGGTGAGTTCAAGGGTGCTGCCCTCTGGGCGGGCGGTCCGAACTTCGATCCCGCTCACCCGCTGCCGGTGGACACTCCGGTGGTACCGATCGACTCGATCTACGCCGCAACGAAGGCGCACGACTAGATCGACGGCAAGAGCTGACGAGCTGAGTAGCGAGGCCGGGCACGAAGCCCGGCCTCGCTATCTCAGGGCTCGATGACCGGGCTCGGGCACTCGCGGAGCGAGAGCTTGAGCAGCACGAGGCTCCCCTTGACCCCTGCTGCACGGATTGCCGCGGGGCCGGTGCACGGGTCGAACACGATGTTGAGCTTGGCGCGGAAACGGCCGGTTCGCGACGCGATGACCTTGGTGCGCGCGGGCGTGAGACCTTCGAGCGCAGTCACGACCACCCGCTCGCGAGGTCTGAACCCCGTTCCGAGCACCGTCAGCGGGCTTCGGTCGACCACGCGCAACGCGGCGGGCGCCTTCGCGGGAGCGGCAGTGGTTGCGGCCGGTGCGAGCGAGGCGGCGAGGAAGCCGATGAGCACGACATGCCTCACACAGCCAGTATGCGCCTCGTCACCGGGGCTCGGCAGGTCCGCTGACGAAGTGCTTACAGGCCGTCAGTAGGCGACGGCGCCGCGGCCCGTCTCTGCCGCGTGCCGCTGCTCGTCGGCCCGGTACGACGAGCGGACGAGCGGGCCCGAGAACACCGA
>Ga0209108_10002428_pt1 | contig 10653 bp, 11 predicted proteins | sample Rifsed10ft1_FD_184003 | JGI IMG/M metagenome (GOLD analysis project Ga0209108, IMG submission 184003) | Soil microbial communities from Rifle, Colorado, USA - sediment 10ft 1 (version 2) | ecosystem: Environmental > Terrestrial > Deep subsurface > Rock core/Sediment | place: Rifle, Colorado...
TTTTCATCGAGACCGTCGGCGCCGGCCAGGCGGAGGTCGACATCGCCCGGACCGCCGACACGACCCTCGTCGTCGAGGCTCCCAGCATGGGCGACGACATCCAGGCCCTCAAGGCCGGCATCCTGGAGATCGCCGATATCCTCGTGGTCAACAAATCCGACCTTCCGAACGCCGCCGCCACCGAGCGCGCGCTGCGAGCCTCGCTGGAGCTGGCCCCGGATCGGCCGGGGAGCTGGACGCCGCCCGTTGTCCCGGCCGTGGCCGAGACCGGCCAGGGCATCGAGGCGTTGATGGAGGCGGTCGACCGGCATCGCCAGTGGTTGCGCCAGAGCGGAGAAGGGGAGTCGCGACTGCGAGCCCGGGCGGCCAACCGGCTCGACGGCGAGCTGCGGCATGCTCTGACCGAGCGCTTCCGGCGGGAGGTTTCCGACGGGCGTTACGAGGCGGCGCTTTCGGCCGTCCTCGAAAGACGCCGCACCCCGGCTCAGGCGGCGGAAGAGTTGATTCGGGAATGAGCTTCGTCCGGCGGTCGGGCGCCTACCCGCCGCCCTGGAAGACGCTGACAGGAGGGCGATGATGGCCAAAGCGCCGGGCATGCACACCTACGGCGGCATCAAGCTGTATGCCGGCTCGGGTTGCCGCGATCTCGCCCAGGAGATCAGCCAGTACCTTTCGGTTCCCCTGAGCGGATACGACCGGGTCGAATTCCCCAACGAGAACATCTTCGTCCGCCTGCACGGCAGCGTGCGCGGGCAGGACGTCTACCTGATCCAGTCGATGGGGCCTCCGGTGCACCGCAACCTGATGGAGCTGTTGATCATGCTCGACTGTCTCAAGCGAGACTCGGCCGGTCGCATCACCGCCGTCATCCCCTACATGGCCTATGCCCGCTCCGACAAGAAGGATCAGCCGCGCGTCCCGATCACCGCCCGGCTGGTATCCGACATGATCGAGGTCGCCGGGGCCGATCGCTACATCACCATCGACCTGCACGCCGGCCAGATCCAGGGCTTCTTCTCGATCCCGGGCGACGTCCTGACCGCCTTCCACATGCTTTCCGACCACTTCGTCTCCCTGGGGCTCGACAACGCCGTGGTCGCCTCCACCGACCTCGGCTTCGCCAAGAAGGGGCGCAACTTCGCCGCCAAACTGCGGGTGCCGCTGGCCTTCGTCGAGAAGCGCCGGACCGGTGACGACCCGCAGGCGCGCGCCTACACCGTCATCGGCGATGTGAAGGGAAAAGACGTCGTCCTGGTCGACGACGAGGTCCTGACCGCCGGATCGGCCTGCGAGGCGGCCGGGATCGCGCGCGAGCATGGCGCGCGGGACGTGTACCTTTCCTTTTCGCATGCGTTCCTGGTCCAGGAAGCGGTTCAGCGCCTGGCCGATACCGGCTTCAAGGAGATCGTCACGACCAATACCCTGCCGGTCGGCCCGGAGAAGAGGCTGCCCAACATGGTCGTGCTGTCCGTGGCGCCGCTCCTGGGCGAGGTCATCCTGCGCGCCCACGAAGGACGATCGGTGGGGGAGCTGTTCAACGAGTAGACGCGCGGCCCGGGCGTCGGGCCTCGCTCGTTTCTGTGTCGCGCCTCGGGGATTCCTCGCTCGCCGTAACCGGCTCGCTCGGAATGACAAGGGAGAAGGGGTTGCCCCCCCGGTTTGTCACCCCGAACCCCGCCGCAGGGAGGTGGATCGCCGAGGTGCGTCTCGCCACACGCAGCCTGGGCGTCAACGGCTCGCCTGGGTTCTCGTCGTGTCTCAGGCCGCGCGCACTTCGGCGACGAACGGGTCCCAAGCAATCGTGGACGCCCCGACTTTTCGGCGCAAGTAGTAGTCGCGCAGGATGTCGCCCTGTTGTTCCGGATTGAAGTCGGAGAGACCGGCGTTTCGGGCGGAGGCGGCCGCCAGGCCCTTCTCCCCGCCGTAGTCGTAGACCGTGGCTCCATGGCGCAGCTGCGCCCGCAGCGCCGAAAGCGCGTAGCGGTAGCCTCCGTGCCCGTGTTGCCAGATATGGGTCAGCTCGTGGATCAGCCATCCCATATCGCCAAACAGGCGTGACTCGAAGTTGGCCGCCTCCGTTCGCAGTCGTCGCGGGAAGTAGATGTTCGGCCCAAGGGTCACGGCATTGCCCCCGGACGGCGGCGGCTGTCGCGTGAGAACGCTGCCGATCCTTGCGAGCCAGTCGGGCCATCGGGCGCGCTCGTGGATCCAGACGCGGGCGTAGGCGACCTCGGAGCCGAAGATCTCCTGCGCTTCGACGATTTCGGTGGGACGGAGCCGGCGTCGGGGCATCTGAGGCACCTCGTCACTCACAGGCTCAAGTTGCGTCGACTGTATTATTGATGCACAGGCATCCTTCGACTTCGCTCAGGATGCCTGCCGGAGCCTGCCGGCGCGCTTCGATACCATCCCGAGCCCGGTGAGGGACGGAGCCTGTCCTGAGCGAAGCGAAGGGCTCAGCGCGCCGGGGACGGTCCCAGATCCAAGTCTGCCGGTGGCTCCTCCGGCAGACGCCAGCGGATTTCCGGGTGACCGGTCGTCCTGTGGAAATGGTTGGCGCTTTCGATCCCGTCGCGATAGGCGGCCTCGAAGGCCGGCCAATCGCGCTGCTCGATGGCGGCCATCAGACGGTCGAGCGTTCCGAGGCGAAAGGCCTGCAAGGCTTTCTCCATCTTGGGACGGGTCATGCCGCCGAGGTGGAAGAGCTGCACGATCTGCCGCACCTGGTAGGCGGCCAGCTCCCAGTTGCCGCCGCGGGCGCCATAGTACAGAACCCAGTAGCGTCGCCCGACCTCGGGCATGAGGCGGCCCAACCCGGGCTGCAGCTCGACCAGTTGATCCAGGTTGAGCTCGACGTGGCGGCTGCGGCCGCTCGGAGGTTCGCTCATGTCGTCCCTCGCCGGATCAGAAGGCTTCCAGGGTTCCGCGGCGTTTGGCCTGCAGCTCGAACCAGCGGAACAACGTATAGCCGAGCAGCGCGTAGATCGCCCCGACGACGAGCTCGCCGATCAGCAGAGGCGCCACCTCGGACAGGCCGGCGCCGCGGATGATCAGGCGCGCGGCGGCGATGCCCCGCGTCAAGGGCAGGCAGAACGAAATCGCCTGCATCCAGTTGGGCAGGACGGCCACCGGGACGTTGGCGCCGCTGAAGATCAGCAGCAGGAAGTAGACGGTGTTGTTGATGAACATGACGTTGAGCGTCACCAGGCTCAGGCATCCCATCAGCAACCCCAGCCCGGCGGTGCTGAACGTGGAGATCAGGATCGCCAGGCCCAGGGCCGCCGGATCGGCGGCGGACAGATCGAGCCCGAAGATCAGCACTCCCCAGCCGAACGCCAGCAGGACGCCGAAGAAACCGTCGACCAGATGCAGGAAGGCCCGCCCCAGGAACATCGCCATGCGGTTGGCGGGCGTGCCGAAGAGATAGGCCAGCGTCCCTTCCCAGCGGTCGCCGCCGATGCTCATCGTCACGCCGTAGATCCCGTTGACCGCCGTCAGCTGCATGGCATTGCCGATGACGTAGTAGTTCACCGCTCCCGGCCCGCCGGCATACAGGCCGAGGACGGAGAAGAACAGGATCTGCGCCAGCGGCATGAAGATCTTCGACGCCAGATACTGCATCGGCCGCAGCCAACGGAAAAGGGCGACGTAGGAGAGCAGCGCGCTGTCCCAGAAAAGCCGGAGGTTGGTCGTCAGGGAATGCATGGCCCCGTCACTCCAGGCTCAGCGTGCCGTCCCGCCGCGCGCGTTGCAGCAGGGTGCGGAAGAGGAGGCGCGACAGGATCAGGTAAATCGCGCTGAGCACGATCATCGCCAGCCACGCCCCGCCAATGACGGCTGGATCGCCGCCGCCGCTGGAGGTTTCGTGCAGCGCCACCGCCGCCCAATACGGGGAGAGCAGGAAGGACAGGGGGGTCGTCCACGTCGGCAGCAGGGCGATGGGAAACAGGAACCCGGCCAGGATGTAGACCGGGAACTCGATGGCGTTTTGCCAGCGCTGCACGTCGGGGTTCGTGATGAAGAGCGGCGCCAGCACCATCCCCAGACTGACGAAGGCGAGCACCATCAGGACGATCGAGATCACGAACGGAACCGGCTGGGTGACGACGAGGGGGTAGCCCAGTACCAAGGAGGCCAGCAGGTAGGCGGCGATCATCGACAACAACGACTGGAGCACGTTGGCCAGGGTCTTCCCCAGGGCGATCAGGGCCAGCGGGGTCGGCACCGAGGCGATCATCTCCAGCGTGCCGGTCCAGCGTTCGCTGGTGATGCTGTTGCCGCTGATGAAGAGCAGGCCGCTCCACAGGCCGGTCAGCCCGCTGCCGACGACGACGTAGATTCCGAAGTCCTCGCCGGTGCCGCGCAGGATCCACAGGCCGAGCAGGGCGATGGCCAGCGGCTGGACGATCAAGGTGAAGACGATGAAACCGTCGAAGGCGTTCGACAGGAAGGCTTGCACCGCCGCCGCGCGCAAAGCGCGCCACTGGCTCGGAAGCGTCCCCGGACTCACGCCGAGCCCTCCACCAGGCGCACGTAGGCGTCCTCCAGCGTCGGTTCGCGCACGGTGACCTTGCCGACCCGCAGCTCGCGCAGCTGATCCAGCACGTCCTGCACCGCCTCGGCGCCCCGGCTGCTCTGCACCAGCAGCAGCTGGCGCTGCTCCTGATCCTCGACCGAGACGGCGTCGACATACGGCTCGCGCCGGATGCGCTCGACGACCTCCGGCGGGACGCCGAAAAGCTCGACCTCGATCACCGCTTGATCGCGCACCAGCCGCTTGAGTCCCTGCGGGGTGTCGAGCGCCACCAGGCGCCCGTGGTTGATGACGGCCACCCGTTGGCACAGGGCATCGGCTTCGAACATGTAGTGGGTGGTGAGCAGGATCGTCTTGTCGGCCGCCTGCAGGTCGCGCACGACCTGTCGGATCTCGCGCGCCCCGACCGGATCGAGCCCGATCGTCGGCTCATCCAGAAACAGCAGCGGCGGATCGTGCAGCAGCGTACGGGCGATGTGCAGGCGCTGTTTCATCCCGCGCGAGTAGCCCTCGACCTTCTCCGGGCCGCGGTCCCCCAGCCCGACCAACTCGAGCAGGTACGGGATGCGCTGCTTCGACACGCCCGGATCGACGTGGTACAGGCTGGCGAAATAGCGCAGATTGTCGATGCCGGACAGGCGCCAGTACAGGCCGCGTTCGCCGCCGAAGATGAAGCCGATGCGGCCGCGCAACGCGTCGGCGTCGCGGACGACGTCCAGCCCCATGACCCGCGCCGTGCCCGCCGTCGGGATCAGCAGCGTCGTCAGCATCTTGACCGTCGTCGTCTTGCCGGCGCCGTTGGGCCCGAGCAGGCCGAACAGCTCGCCCGGCGCCACCTCGAACGACAGGTCGTCGACGGCCAGGACCTCTTTGACGCGGCGGCGGACGACGCCGACCGTCGTCCGATAGACACGGCGCAAATTCTCGACTTCGATCGCGGACACGTGTTGGGACCCCTGCCTGAAGCCCGCAGATTATACAACCGCGCGCAGCCGCATTCACCGAGCCTTCATGTTGGGAAAAAGCAGGTTCTGGTACAAGTGCTCCAAAATACCCGAGGTGCTCCTTTGCGACAACGGATGCTCGGAGTGGCCGGGACGACGGTGATCCTACTGGCGTCCGCCTGCAGCCCGGCTCCGGCCCCTGTGACGGTAGAACCTGCCCAACCAACCTCCGCCCCGGCGACGGCGACGCAAGGCGTCGTGCCCACGTCGGGAGATGCGCCGCCGGCAACCGCCGTCGAGGCGGGCGTCGAGATCGTGTTTCGAATCGTCCCGGGACAGTCCCAAGCCCGCTTTCTGGTCGATGAGGTCCTGGCCGGATCACCCAATACGGTCGTTGGCGTGACATCGGACGTCAGTGGGGAGATCCGCGGCGATTTCGGGTCGCCCCAAGCAGTCGTCGTCGGTCCGATCCAGGTCGATCTGAGCACCCTGGCGACCGACAGCGGACTGCGCAACCGGGCGATCCGCGATGCCATTCTGCAGACTGGAATCGAGGCCAACCGCTTCGCCGTCTTTCAGGTGACCGGGATCGAGGGCCTGCCGGCTGAGGTGGCGCTGGGGACGGCTTATGCCCTGTCCCTGACCGGCGATCTGACCATCCATGGGGTAACACAATTCGTCACGTTCGCCGCCGAAGTGACGCCCATCTCGGAGGCCCGCCTGGAGGGGTCAGCTTCCGCGTCCCTGGACTACCGCGACTTCGACATCTCCATCCTGCGTCTGCCGCCGCAGGTCGCCTCCGTCGGAGACGTTGTCACCCTGGAGATCGATTTCGTCGCCGAAGCGGGCTGACGGGATCGGCAGGCCTGCCGGGAGATCCAAGCTTCCGGGGAGCTCTTGGATCGCCTGGGATCAGTCGTCGCGGATCGACTCGATCAGGTCCGCCGCCGCCTCTCCCGGCCCGGCCGGCGCGCCGCCTTCTTGACTGTTCAGGAAGTGCAAGTGGTCCATCGTCCAGAGATAGATGTCGGTCGCCGTGCGGCCCGGGAGCTCCTCCAGGACCTCCGACCGATCCACAACCTGGACCACGGGGAGGTAGAGCGTTTCGTGCCAATGGCGGACGGCCTCCTCTTCCGAGATCGGCCGGCCTTGATCGATCCCCATGAAATAGCGATGGACGGCGATGTGCTCCAGCAGCCGGTCGTACCCGCCGAGCACCGTCGGTTGGATGACCACTTCGGGATACAGGCGGTCCAGTTGTGTCCGCTCCAGGAACTCGACCCGCTCGCCGAGGAGCTCCAGGTCGTTGGGGAGGATGTCGGCGGTGACGGGCACTCGCGATTCGACCTCGCGCACTTCGGCGTCGATGAAGGCCTGGCCTCGATCGCGCGCCACCGAGACGCGGTGGTTCCCGTCGACGACAAAGTAGACTTCTCCCACTTTGTACAGCAGCACCGGAGGCAGGTTGACCTCCTCGTACCAGGCGCGGTTGATGCGGCGCCAGCGGTCCTCGGTGTGCGATTGCGTCGGCAGGAACAAGCGGTCGAAGTCGCGGTAGCGATTGACGCTGCCGATGACCTTGTCGAGCGGCACCGTCTGCACGCCGCGGTAGACCGGCCCCCCCAGGTGCAACTTCTCGCGGACCTCGTCGAACGCCAGCAGGCGGCGGCGCCGGCCGGACAGGGTCCCCCGCACCTGGTTGAAGAAGGACAACAGGCGGGCGCGGCTGAAATCGTAGCCCGAGCGGTCGATCTCGGAGCTCACGGCGCCGCCTCCAGATCGATCAGCTGCGCCGGGTAGACATTCAGGATGCGCGTCCCGTCGAGGTGGGACTCGCGAGTCTCGGTCCCGGACCACAGGTGCACGTGGCCGTGCAGGACCAGGCGCGGGCGGAGGGCGCGGATCAGACGCTGAAAAACCTCGAACCCGGTGTGGGCCAGGTCGGGGCCGTCATGAATCCCCTTGGGCGGCGCGTGGGTCACCAGAATGTCCGTTCCATGGCCGTAGCGCAGCCGGCGCCACAGCAGACGAGGCAGCACCGGCAGCAACCGCAGGCGCATCTCCGCTTCGGAGTATTGGTGTCGGCCGTCGGCCTTGTAGCGGCGGCTGCCGCCCAGACCGGTCACGGTCAGGTTCTGGACGCGCGTTACCCGCCCGTCGATGTCCTGCCCGCCCGGGACGCGGAAATCGTCGGGGTCGTGGTTCCCCGCCACGTACAGCAGCGGGACATTGAACTGGCAGACGACGTACTCGAGGTAGTAGGCGGGCAGGTCGCCGCACCCGAGGATCAGGTCGACCCGGGGGTAGTGCTCCCGCACCGCCGGGCTGTAGATGTATTCGACGACCTGATCACTCAAGGCCAGGATCTTCATCAGGCGGAGCCCCGCTCCGGACGCATCCGAAGGATTATACGGACTCGGGGCGGCCGCGGAGCCCCGCGGGCCAGGGGTCCCAGCCCCGGGGGCCAGGGTCCCAGCCCCGGGGGCCAGGGGTAACAGCCCCGGAGGGGCTAGGGGTTGGGGCCGCCCTGCGGCTCGCGACCCATTGTATAATCGACATATCTCCGGAGTGAGGCACCAATGGCCAACGTGGCCTTCGAGCACGTGACGAAGCGCTTCGGCGACGTCGTCGCCATCCAAGATCTCGACATAGAAATCGAAGACAAGGGCTTCCTGGTCCTGGTGGGCCCGTCCGGCTGCGGCAAGACGACGGCCTTGCGCCTGCTGGCCGGCCTGGAAGATGTGACCGAAGGATCGATCCGGATCGGCGACCGGGTGGTGAACGACCTGGCGCCCAAGGATCGAGATATCGCCATGGTCTTCCAGTCCTACGCCCTCTACCCCCACATGAGCGTCTTCGACAACATGGCCTTCGGCCTCAAGCTGCGCCACATGCCGCAGGACGAGATCAAGCGCCGGGTGCAGGAAGCGGCCGAAATCCTGGGGATCGAACAACTGCTGGCCCGCAAACCCCGCCAGCTCTCCGGGGGCCAGCGCCAGCGCGTGGCGCTCGGCCGGGCCATCGTGCGCGAACCGCAGGTCTTCCTGCTCGATGAGCCGCTCTCGAACCTGGACGCCAAGTTGAGGGTGCAGACTCGGGCGGAGATCAGCAAGCTGCACCAGCGCCTGGCGACGACCTTCATCTATGTGACCCACGATCAGACCGAGGCCATGACCATGGCCAGTCGGATCGCCGTCATGAAGGGCGGGCGCCTGCAGCAGAGCGACTCGCCGCAGCATCTATACGACTTCCCGGTCAATGTCTTCGTCGCCGGCTTCATCGGATCGCCGGCGATGAACTTCGTCGGCGGCAAGCTCGAGCGCGCCGATGGAGGCCTGGTCCTGGACACCGGCTCGTTCCAGGTGCCGGTGCCCGCCTCGCGCCGGACGACCTTCGATCGCCTGGTCGGACGGGAAGTCATCCTCGGCATTCGCCCGGAGGACATTCACGACCCGGCGTTCACGCCGCCGCACATCACCTCCGCCATGATCGAAGCCAACATCGATGTGACGGAGTTGATGGGGAACGAAGTCTTCGTCTACCTGACTCTCGGCACGGGGAGCTTCGTCGGCCGGGTCGATCCGCGCACGGCCTTTCGACCGGGCAGCAAGGTGCAGGTGGCCCTCAACATGGACCACATGCATCTGTTCGAAGTCGACGGCGATCAGCTGGCCGTCCGCTAAGGCTGGTCGAGTCCCGCCGGCCGAGCCTCGTGAGGGAGGCTCGCCGCGATACCGTTGAACCGGCCATGGACCATCCACCCTGGGACTGGAAAGGAGGAGTCCAGGCGTCGCGACACCCTTCGATCCGGATCGTTGCCGATGTGTTCACCCCCATGGAGGAGAGATGAAGCACCCGATTGGATTACTGGCCCTGCTGGTTGTGCTCACCGTCGCGTTGAGCGGATGCGCTCCGGCGGCTCCCGAGAGTCTGGAAGGCGCGACGGTCACGATCTTTACCCCTGCCGGAGATGAGCAGGCCAGGGTGTTCGAGCAAAACTTCGTCAACTTCGAGGCCGAGACCGGCATCGATGTCGTCGTCGAGATCACCGGGAACTTCGAGGAGCTGACCCGCGTCGAGTGCGACGCCGGTAACCCGCACGACATCTACAACTTCCCGCAGCCTGGCTTGATGGCCGACGTTGCCCGAGGCGGGTGCCTGACCGATCTCGGCACCTTCATCGACATGGGCGACATGCAGGCGCAGTACGCCCAGTCGTGGATCGACATGCTGACCGTCGACGGCTCGGTCTACGGCGTCTGGCACGGGGTGGACGTCAAGAGCCTGGTCTGGTATGCCAAGCCCGCCTTCGACGCCGCCGGCTATGCGGTCCCGCAGACCTGGGATGAGCTGACCGCCCTGTCCGACCAGATCGTAGCCGACGGAGGCACACCCTGGTGCATCGGAATCGAGAGCGGCGGGGCGACGGGCTGGCCCGCCACCGACTGGGTCGAAGACGTCATGCTCCGCACCGCGGGAGCCGAGAAGTATGACCAGTGGACAGCGGGTACACTGAAATTCGACTCGCCGGAAGTGCGGAACGCGTTTGGTGTGGTGGGGAATATCTGGCTCAACCCGGACTACGTCGTGGGCGGAACCACCGCTATTCAGACCACCTTCTTCGGCGATTCGCCGCTGGGTCTGTTCGACGATCCACCCACCTGCTACCTGCATCGCCAGGCGAGCTTCATCCCCAACTTCTTCCCCGAAGGGACGGAGACGGGGGTGGACGTCGACTACTTCTACCTCCCGCCGATCGACGCCGCGATGGGCAAGCCGGTGCTCGTCTCCGGCAACCTGGTGAGCCTGGGGAATGACACCCCGGCTGCTCGGGCGGTGATCGAGTTCATGATGACGGCCGAATCGGTCGAGGCCGAGGTCAAGGCCGGCAACGCCATCGGCCCGATGAACGGCGTTTCCCTGGACTGGTATCCCAGCGACACGCAGCGGGGATACGCCGAGATCCTGATGAACGCCGACACCTTCCGCTTCGACGGCTCTGACCTCATGCCGGGCGCCGTCGGCGCCGGCAGCTTCTGGACGGGCGCCACGAACTGGGCGGGCGGCGCCAGCCTGGATGATGTGCTGCCCGGCATCGACGCCAGCTGGCCGGAGTAGATGGCCGGGGGGATCGACACTCGAACGTCGTTCCCCTTCGCTACATAGGGGCAGGGC
>Ga0209108_10002431_pt1 | contig 10641 bp, 17 predicted proteins | sample Rifsed10ft1_FD_184003 | JGI IMG/M metagenome (GOLD analysis project Ga0209108, IMG submission 184003) | Soil microbial communities from Rifle, Colorado, USA - sediment 10ft 1 (version 2) | ecosystem: Environmental > Terrestrial > Deep subsurface > Rock core/Sediment | place: Rifle, Colorado...
TTTTGACATAGTGCCTCTACGTTATGGTCATATGCCTTAGAATGCCATCGCTGGGTATTGTCAATAAGTGCTAATTCGTTTTGATAGCACTGAAAGTGATTATGATTGTCGGACCATTCCCATTCTGCGTTCTCGTAACCACATTCGCACTCCCCCCAATAGTAGGGACGCATGGCGAACGTTTCGTTTTCAAACTCACTCCACCAACCGTCCCATTTGCCTTCCTCTTTAAGGGCTAGGAATCTGCCCAAAGAATAGAGGCCGTCCTCAACGTATCGAGGACAGTCTAATGTCTCCCACTTGTTACCGAAGACTGCTTGTCCTAATTCTACCATGACCTTACTGCTACTTCCGATTCCGCTTTAGCATCGTTGAGATATTTGGCGGGGCAGATATTCCAAGCTCCACAAAACTTAGCTGAACAGTACCACCCTCTTGCCTTATTAAACGCAGCGTCTGGAACAGGCGTAGGTACAAACGTGCCAGCTTCAATTTGTTTGCCGTACGCAAGGGCACTTCCAAGTGCAGAATCAATTTCTCGGATTGTGCGTGACGTGTCAAGATAGAGCCATTCGTGTTTGGTTCTAACATAATTCCAGAACCTGAACTTTCTTATACTCTTGTTGTATGTTTGTTTGACTAGTGCAGGGTACAGGGATGCTTGTATGGATAGGTCAGCTTTGCTTTGTGTCCACGGTTTTGCACTAGACTTCCAGTCTATCAAGTGGTCCGTGTACACAGCGTCCGCTGTACCCCGCAAGAAAATATTACCGTTCTTGCCTTCACCTAGGAGAATATACATTTCCTCTTCGTGGGTGATAAGTTCACCTGTTAGAGTGGGTTGTACTTCTGTTCTCCATGAGCGGTATGCTGCCGAAATTTCTGCGAAAAAGTCTCGCACATCAGGAATTTTATCTAACGTCCAGTCGTATTCGACCAGTATTTCTGCCACCCATTCGTCCATTGTGAGCAGCAAATCAAACCGTGGTTCGCCTACTTCCAAGTCTCGTGCAACAATATAATGTAAGCCTTGGCCGAACACTAACTGTTCGGAAACCATTGGCAGAAACCCTTCTGTCCCTTCCAAAGCAACCCTGTATCCGCATAGTTGGAGTTGTGATATGGTGCTTTGCCTGGCAATAGTATCGTTTTCAGATATTACTGGAAGGGCGGAGGGCAGATGGGACCACTGTGCCATACACCCTAAGTGCCCTCATGTTATACTGCAGGGCTTTTCAAGACGACGGCAGCCTATGGGGTGCCAGGGGGGTCGGACGGGGTTTCAAGAATTGTTTCCTCAAACCGTCTTTTCCTGGCTTTAATGCGATGGTATATTCGCATACCTTTTTGACGGTCCCACCCCAGGATAGTGAACACTTCCTGTAGTCGTCCGTAAGTGGGCTGTCTGCCCCTGTCGCCTGTTGATTCTCCAAATCCGAAGTCTCCCATGATCTGCATAAGTTCACGTTCTTCGTCGCTTTTGAGGTATGGTATAACATGCGGACCCTTAGCCTGTAATGGCTTAAGAGGCGAAGAAAGTTGAGCCTCTGGAATGCCATCGGGCACAGGCCCACCGTTAGCGGGGAGATTATCTCCTAGTAGCACCCACTTGGTGTGGTGCGTAGTCGATCTATTATTAGTAACATTGTATTCGGCTTCGAGGTACTGTGCGTAGGAGTCGAAGGCCGAATTAATGTCACCTTTTTCAACGATGGTAAGTAGTAGTTGTTGAACTACTTGGTCGAACTTGCCGTCACCTTCGTTGTTAAGTATTCGTTGCTTACTTCCCGCTAGTTGCGGGGAGTTAAGCCTGGTCTTCAGGAAACGTTGCGCTCGGACAACGTACCTGTCATAGTTTTCTCCAAGTTCTAACCGAACTTGCTGTTCGATGATAGTCACTGTGTTCTTCTTTCTTTTTACATGCGTCCAGCCTATTCATTTGCTGGCTCACATGGTATAATTACTTTATTGCGTCAATAACAACCTGGGCTCGTTTTCTCCAAGCCTTACCCACATATGGGTTTTCTTCATAGTTTTCCATTACGTCTTCTCCCCGACTGAGAGCTTCTTGATGTAATGCCCGACCTGCTCGGTCAAGTATGGTGAACTCTTGTTCTCCTTCGTCCATCCAAAGACGACCGTCAGGCATTTCTTCTTCAGGGTCGTGTTCGTAACCACATTCATTACATTTACATGTTTTGCTCATACAAAACCTCCTAAAATGTTGCTCCGAAAATTTTTTTATGATTTTTTATGCTAATTAGCGCTGCCACTTCGTTGGAGGCAACCCTAATCTTTCACGAACCAGGTTTGTTAGAAACCATATCATCGTTAATATTCCTTTAAACAAGCTCATGCCAGCCACCTTGCAGCACCAGGCATAATGTATTGTTTTAAACCACCAACAGTCGGATGAGTGTAAACAGGTTTTTTCACAAGGGCCTCCTTCGGCCAAACATCACGCAACACAGCATTCATAGGAAAAATAAGGTCGTCGCAGCAACCGCTCATGGCAGTTTGAATACCCCAATAAGCATGATGCTTAATCTCGTAATCCTCATATAGTCCCCAATTAAACACCATATCATCATCCCAAAACAGTCTTTCGTGGTGGGCTCGGACAAACACATCCCAGGCTCTCTCATAAAAGTAAGGGTTAGAGGTTCCTTTACCACCATAGTTAGAAGGATTGCTAAGACAAGCAAAATCTTCACTATAATTGGGAAGAAATCCGAAAACTTCGGACCCCAAATTTTCGGCCGCAACCACATCATGTTTAACAATAGTATCGTACACTAATTCCAGAGGCATTTTCCTAATTAAATTTTGCAGGAAGTTCTTCGGGTCCTGGTAGCCAAGGCCATCAAGAAACGATTTTGTCATTCCCATACACCACCCGAGAACAGTGGGGTGGACAAGCAGTCTACCGCTTAAAGTTCTAAACTCGATTTTCTGTAACTTATTGTCAAACCTGAACGACCCTGGTTGACCGTAAATTGTGCGACGCTCAGCTTCACCATCAGCAAACTTTTTTCCCAACATAGCAACCATAGGCATGGCTACAAAATAATCGTACAGTATTGCTAACGCAGCCTGCTGCTCCAAATCGCGGACTGCTCCCGACATTGGTGATGCGTGAATATGCCCACCAGTCCACCTGCGCCTATCCGTAGGGTCCAGATTAGGAGATTTTTCAGACAGAGAATACGCATCAAAATCAGGATTACAACCAAACTCACACACATTCGACGGGGCATCAATAAGAGATTCGTCGTCGAGAACGTATTTCGCAGCAGACGACAGTTTAAATTTCATCTTCATCTCCTTCTCTAACTTTAGAGAAGTCCACCTTATTGCCTCGCCCAAATAGGGAATAAGATTGTCGCGGCAAGCTGAGGCAACAAGCGTTCTAACCTCAACCCCAGGTCCGTCACGGCTAACCTCCGAACCCAAAGTGTCACCACCACCGCCATCATATTGGAAATGGAATTGTTCACAGTGGTCGCCCAACAACAGGTGAGCCGACCTGCCCACACCTGTTTTCCTGTTAATAATTGCCAATTCAGGGTCTAAACCCATTCTATCAACACGCACGATTAGTTCACCTTTCTAAAGCGGGTGGATACAACATGTCGACTGACACTAAAAGTGTCGACATATTCAAACACATCAACAGCTATCATATTATCATTCTCATCTGCTGCTAGTTGTGCCATTTGTTCAGGACTGGTAACGTTATCTTTGTATACAAAAGCTATTCCGCCACGAGCATTTCTGATTCTAGCCACCATTATTTTTCTAGCCATACTAGTCTCCTTTTTTAAATCAAACCCCGAATGGCCCTGACAATTCGTGCTGCAGTAAGTTCGTTCACGCCAGGACTAGTATTAATTTCAATAGTGTAAGGTTTGTCTCCAACAATAATATCCCAACCCAACACAGTACGCTCAAAATTGGGAATGAATTCTACAGCAGCCTTAATGTGTGGGATAATACCATTCTTTTTTACACCGTCAACACCAGCCCAATGCCAAACAAAATTGCTAATCCCGTCCAACACTTCTTTTCTGTGGGCTTGAACTATTAGTCCACCAACAGTAATGACACGAAACTCTTCACCATCAATATGTTGTTGAACAACACCACCCAAGACAGAATCACATTCTTCAGCATGAAACGCTTTACCCTTCCCCCCAAAGCCGCCATTTTTATGCCAGTGAGGACCGTTCACGTTTAAAGGAGGAATAAAAGCGTTCATGTTCCTTCTTAACGCTGCAGGATGAGAAACAAACCTGATACTAGCAGGTGTATTAAAAACGGGTATGTTTAAATTAGTATAATCGTAGTCTAAATTGCCTAAATTAATTAAAGCTTCAACATTGTGTTTTTGAATATATGCTTGTAGTTCTGGTATGTCAAAATCTCTTTTTACAAGTTTCACATTAGCACTAGACCACGCAGTTCGTGTATCTTGCGATAAAGGTATTGACCGTGTAGCTATTAACATTTCTACTCTTCATCGGCCTCTTCTGGATCAAAACTACCCAAATATGCATCATAATCTTGAGGGTAAGCACCATTAGTGTCAATAGTAATGGGAGCCAAAAACAGGTCGTTTGCCGTTTTAGGTTCGATTAAAAACCGTTCCTTTTTTGGTTGTTTGATTTTAGGGGAAGGTCGAACTTTCTCCATGTTCTTACCCTCAATCAAATCGGAAAGATCACAACCCACATCATCCTTAGCCCAGGCCACAAAATTTTTCACCCTAAGCGGAGAGACAGCAAACATTTTGATTAACATTGACGCATTCGCATCGTAAATACTCCCAAAATTAGGAGAAGGAATAAAATAAAATCCTGGTGGTGCAGTAAACACAGAAAATAATATGGGTTGGTCAACCGCCCAAGCCCTATAATAATGTGACATTGAAAACGTGGTATCTTTTCTGTGCAATATGTGCTGGTCGTAATCCATTATTAAAACGGGACGAAGAGTATGAATGTCCTCAACAGTACCATCATATGTTCCTGTCAAGCCTTTCCAATTCTCAGGAATATACCCTTGCATTCTTGCAATATAGGCAGAAGCAGACCATTGAAAACTGTCTTGTCCTACAGGACCGCTAAAACAAAAAGCTGAAATAGTTGTAATCGAATCCGAACTAGAAAGAGGAGCAAGTGACGGACAATGACAACCGTAATGCCCGTGATCTGCAGAAACAGTTGGCTTCTTGTTGGTTATGTCACGAACATAAATGTTCACGTCCGCTGACGCTTTCAAAATGCTGTCAGGTAAGTTCTTAACGTCCATATTTACTCTCCGTTTTGTCAAATAGTTGAGACAATAAAGCCTGTCCCCTCGGATCATCCTGTAAACCGTTAATACACATTTCGCGCAAGACCAGAAGCCTGTCCAAATTAAACAAAGTTAACAGCATCATGGTATCATCGTTGCGAACAGCATCGTTTAATCGTTCCTGGTCGAACGGTCCAGCATACCCGCCACGCATGAGTGTAGCAATAGCATTGTCAGGTTGTAATAGCTGACGGGTCAGGCTTGCCGCCAAATATGCTGAAGACTCTACATAATCCCAATTGTCGTAGGCAGCCTCAAACATTCGCCATTCTATATAAACATAGCCTGGTTGAACTTGCCGCAAATGAATAAAACCATGATGGCCGTTCTGATCCGAATTACGAATAGGTTTTCTATAAGCCAATCCTCGCACAATACCAGTACTAGAAGCCAAAGCAATAAGTTCAGGTCCGTACAAACTTAAAGCGTGAAGAATGTCACCATGCAACAAGTTTTTGTCTTGTAAGCGAGGTTTGAAACCAGGTGTTAAAGCAGAAACATGCAGGTGAATGCTAGGTGAAGAACGAGTACCATGCTTATTTAACAACTGGTCATTCCAGACCGCACTTTTAACAATAATATCCCATACGCTACGCAACTCTTCAAGCCCATTTTCTTCTACAAGAACAGTGCTAGTCACAAATTCAGCACCAGTATCAGGCAGGCTCGCATCATATGTTAACGAAACCAACGGAGGGTAAATAGTGTCACCACTACGAACTATACCGCAGCCTTTCTCACATTTACAACCATAAGTGTGAAACGTATCCCAATCATCTGCTGTGCCAGACATGAAACCAGCTTTAATCAAATCTGCCGCAACTTTTTGATACGTCCGCTTGTCTTTCCATTTAACAATTTCAATTTCCATACCAACCCTGACAATACCATTATCAGGCGATAACATTATTAACTATACTCCTTTCTTGCGTCATAAAATGTCTGGCCCAATCAGGAAAATTGGTTAACCTTCGTATCGAACCACAAGTCCAACAGTCTTCAGCCGTCACCAAATCAAAATGAACCTTACCGTTCTGCACACGCCTTTGAGCATGAGGATACCATTTGTGATCGTCAGGATTACAAGTATTGGTTTTGCCTTTAAGCGTTTCACAACCTAGCTCAGACATCATGCAACGAGCAATGTCTAAATCTTCAGAACAGGACAAAGCGTATAACGCAGCGAACTGTGCAAACTTACATTCTAAAGGCTTATCGTGTTCTCGAAGAGTTTGCTTATGTATAGAACACGTACCGTTATCAATGAAAGCCACCCCTTCTGCGCCTTTCCCATTCCAAACTAGTTTAGGAAACGAACCCCAATCAACTAAAGTAAGAGCGTGCAAATAACCCGCAGTCTCATAGTCGTTATCCCAATCGTTCGCATCAAACGGTTCTTCAGAATAGGCCGTTTGGCGACCCGAACCACGTTTTGACAGGTCTACAACATTATCAGACCCTCGAAAAGGCAACTGCTTTTTTTTGCGGGCCTCTTCCTCCTCTTTGCGTTTAGCAATAGCCTCCATTTGAAGAACATACTCGTATTCGGGCTGTTCAGAAGGAAGGTTTGCAATAGCAGTAGTTTTCGCAATATAAAACTCATCCCATTTTTGTGTCATAACAGGAGGAACCGAAACAATATCAGACGTTACAGAAACCTCTTTGTCTTCAACAAGCCAACGTTCATCAGGTTTCATGAGAGCATGATTGTAAACGTCGAAGATTTTGCGGTCACTACCCGCAATAATTTCAATATCATCATAAAAAACATGCCAAACATACGTTCTCGGATCGTACACAATACGATCAGCCTCTCCGAACGGAGCGAAAATATTAGTAAACGTAAATTGGTCGGTTTTCTCAACAAATCCTTGTTCACGAGTATATTTCTCTTTAAGTTCTTGGTTTTCAGGTAAAAACGTAATGTCTCTCCCCATTTCACCAAACTTTAAAGGCCAATCGGCAAGAATGTCCGTCGAATACACTTCACCTTTAGGGTTTAGCCTGCGAACAAAATGTTTCGCCTTAGCCCACGTACTGTTCTGATTAACAATAACGTTGCGGTAAGGTAGTGCATCATACTGAATAGGTTCACCATTATCAAAAATGATAACCTTATTAGAATCCAGGTTGCGGTAATTCCAAAACTTGTCGTCAGGTTTCAAACCCATTGCAGCGATCATAGAGTAAACACATTCAACAGTGGAAGCGTAAACAATAATGCCCGCAGCGTGATAAGCTAAAATTAATGGCGAGCCAGTACCTTTACACAGCACACTCAATCCTGGTTCGTTCTCCCATACGGCATGAAAAGCAATGTTACCTGTTAAAGGTGCGAGTGCGTCTATAACTTCAGCAATATTCCTGGGGTTAGTAACTCTTTCATTTAAAACAGCCGCAATGATTGAAGAATCAACTTCAGGAATGTTCTCATCGTTTAACGTGGCTTTAATGGCAAGGTTATTTGTGACGTTACCGTTATGAGTGACCCACACTTTACCAACATTTACGGGATGGTTGTTGGTATTAACTTTAGGGTTACCTATAGTGTGTTGTCTGGTATGAGCACCGAACACTTGCATGACTTCAAGATCAGGTACTTTATTCTTTTTGGTTGTGTTTATGAGCAGGTCGGCTGCTGATCCTGGGCGCTTCCACGACTTGAAAGCGTTACCAGCAAAACCCATATAACCTGCTGCTTCCCAACCCCGATGCAAATTGTGAAGCCACGCTTCAACTAAAATTTTCTCCTGTTTGTCCTTGTTTAAATATTTTTCAGCAAACTCCAAAGAACAATTATAACCACCAATGCCACACAAAATCAAATACCTCCACCCATTAAACTACCCCACAAATATGCTCTAGTCCCAACTTCAAAACAAAGAGGTATTTGGGGCGGGGTTTCGTACCATATCTTATTGTTTAAAAACCACATTTATGCTGAACCTTTCCGAATCTCAGACATTAAAATTGAAGGCGGAAAAACTAGGTTGTAGTTATAAGCTGGTTTTAAGGCTTTATCGCAGTATAAAAGTCCAGTCAAATTCATATGGTCCAACAACATGGATCTATCAAAACCCCACGCAACACTAATGTCAGACTGCATTCTAATTTTATTCTCATCAGCCAACAACATAAGATCATAAATCTTTTTAGATCTACCACTGTCAACATTTTGTAAATTTTTCAACTCAGTTTTAACATATTCGCGACAAGCTTTGATCGTTAATCTTGATGGCAAATTTTCGACTCTTGTTGTGAAAGAAGGAGCGTTTTGGTAAAGATACGCTCTCAATACCCCTATCATCCATCTTAAAGTGAAAGGTGAAGCTAGAGGGCTAAACTCACGGTTGGTAGAACCTTTAGCAGCCATCCAAATAGCACGCCCGAAACGGTCTACATCATGTCTTTGTGTTGGTCTTGAGCCAGAATAATTAGGGAACTGAATAGACCAGTTATTTCCGCTACCAGGATAAGAATTAGTTTTCTTGTCGTAAAGAACTTTCATTCTTTGACAAGCATTTGGTCCATAATAGGTGGAACCAATAAACTCATCCCTACACGACCAGCTAGAATTACCAGTTAAAACTGGTACTTGAAAGCTCATTTGTGTTTACGATCATGGTTTGCTATAGATATTGCTAGAATTATAATTGACAAAGTTTGAAATAAATCAGTAATATTGTCCATTTTATCCTTCTCCTCCAAATTCTTCGTCTTGGTCGCACTGAACACATTCACACCAAGGATCAGAAACTGATCCAGGCTGGGCAATTATATTAATTGCACCTGACTCAGGATTCATGGCCCAAACACCAAATACAAAATATATACATTAAAAAATACCGAAAATGCTGCTGCTACAACAACTAGCGCAGTCACTAAACCTGTTGGTAAATTATCTAAATTTCTCATATCTCAATAATCTTTCTTATCGTGACGTCATTGTTTTTAACAAATTGGGCCATTTCCTCGTCAGTAGCAATCCGCAACAAATGGTAGTGAAAACCTTTAGCATTAGCCACCAGGCTAGGCCATGTATTTTTGTCAGCATAGAAGGTTTGTTTATGAACGAGTAGCTCGTCAGTATATGAGAGAGCGGTATGAAAGGTGACAATCTCACCATCTTCTAGTTCATACCACCGCACTTTTTCAGCTTCACCTATTTTGCCCATTAGCGTCTAGCCTTAGGTCCCATATCCCGTTCTAAGTCTTCTAATTCACGTAAACGCTTGCCGCCACATTTAATATGACCACCCCGACCACCCGAACAAGGCAGGGTTAGGTTTCCTAAACTGACACTGTGAGGCATCAAAGAATTATGCCTACAATTAACAAAAATGCCAGTCTCATCATCTACCATTAATTCAAGACAAAAATCGCATTTCATTTTTAACTCCGATACCAGGCGTATACGATAATGCCGAAATCAATTTTGATTCTCCGAACATTAGGAGTATCTAATCCCTTTATAATCCAATCCACGGGATCTATGACCCGCTCTATTGACGATTCTATACCATCCACAATTTTTGTTCGTGTGTAAATATAGGTTTTACCAGTACCATCACATTTATCACACTTCATTTTATTTCCTCTAGTAAAGAAATCTCACGCAACGTAGACCTCATAAGCTCAAACTTATCATGCATACCCCGCAAATAATCCTCCCACTCGGACAGTTGGGCAAACGGAAATACGTTCAAACAAAAATCATAACCCATAATGATTGCTACATCTCGGACAGACAAACCAATAGTAACCGCAAGATGCGAAACATAATTGCCCAATCCGAAAGTAGAACACCTATTAATTAGTTCGTCAAGAACTAACTGTTGTTCTTCCACAGTCAAACTAGGTTCCATCAGGAAACCTTACTTCACTAATAGCCATTACAAGTTCGCCCTTAGTGTCACCCTGAGCTATGAGTCGAAGAAAACCATCAATCATAACTAAACCATCTTTTCTTGGGTTTTCGACCCAAGTTCCAAACCTATCATCGTCTTGAGTATCAAGAAGATAAAAACGTTTTCCTTGCGTGGTCATTTCATCAACCTTATTAGTAGATTCCACTTCTTATTAAACCAAAACCAGTCAGCCCAATCAATATCCTCCTTGGTTAGTTTGCGGTATCTCATTGAAAAGAATGAATCTCCCAACTAAGTTTAAGCTTATCATCCTTATTGCCTTCAAGCAAATTAGCAATAATAGCGCCAACCCTCCCATTACCATCACCAAAAGGATGGATTTCCTCAAAAGCAATAAACCACTTTTCGGGCGTTAGTT
>Ga0209108_10002433_pt1 | contig 10637 bp, 9 predicted proteins | sample Rifsed10ft1_FD_184003 | JGI IMG/M metagenome (GOLD analysis project Ga0209108, IMG submission 184003) | Soil microbial communities from Rifle, Colorado, USA - sediment 10ft 1 (version 2) | ecosystem: Environmental > Terrestrial > Deep subsurface > Rock core/Sediment | place: Rifle, Colorado...
TGGTGCGTTCGATCCATTCCTGGGCCGCCAACCTGATGATCCTCACCGCGTTCCTGCACATGTTCAGCGTGCTGTTCCTGCGCGCCTATCGGAAGCCGCGTGAGCTCACCTGGGTGAGCGGGATGGTGCTGCTGGTCCTGTCGCTGGGCTTCGGCTTCAGCGGCTACTTATTGCCCTGGAACACCCTGGCCTTCTTCGCCACCAAAGTCGGGACCGAAGTGGCCGGGCAGGTCCCACTGGTGGGCCGCTGGCTGGTGATTTTCCTGCGCGGCGGCGAGGAAGTGACCGGCGCCACGTTGACGCGTTTCTTCGGCTTCCACGTGGCCCTGTTGCCGGGCATCACCACGATCTTCCTGGCGCTGCATCTCCTGCTCGTGCAGCGGTTCGGGATCAGCGTGCCGCCCAGCGTGGAAAAGGAATGGCAGGCTCCGAACCGCGGAGCGCGCGAGATCCACTTTTTCCCCAATTTCTTGTTGCGCGAGTTGATGGCCTGGTACGTGGCGCTCGGTGTGCTCGGTGTGCTGGCGGCCTTGCTTCCCTGGGAACTGGGCACCAAAGCCGACCCGTTTGCGCCGGCGCCGGCCGGCATCAAGCCAGAATGGTACTTCATGTTCATGTTCCAGACCCTCAAGATGCTCCCGGCAAAGATCTGGTTTATCGACGGCGAGCTGCTCGGGGTCTTGATCTTCGCAGCGGCCGGCCTCCTGTGGTTGTTGCTGCCGTTCTTCGACCCGGAAGGCCGCGGACGGGCGCAACACTGGATCCTGGGAGCGGGGATCTTTGCGCTGACCTATATCGCCGGGATGACGGCGTATGCCTACATGGCCAAATAGAAAGCTAGGCAGCAGGCAGACTCACGCAGCATGGAGGAGCGGAGCACGGCAGTGAAACTCATCGTAAAGCAACTCCGAATTGCCTGCAGACGGGGGATTGTCTTTTCCTGCCTGGCGGTGCTCGCGCTCCTATTCGGTGCAGAGGCGTTGGCACAGACGAAGAACACGTGCCTCGATTGCCATGCCGTGTTCGACCCGCCACTCGGCGTGAAAGCGGAACAGTTTGCCCAGGATATCCACGCTCAGAAGGGGCTCACCTGCGTCAGTTGTCATGGCGGCGATCCCGCAAGCGAGGAGCCCGCCCGGGCTATGAGCGCTGCTGCGGGCTTCCGAGGAAAGATTAAGCGCAATCAGATCCCGGGCCTCTGCGCGCGCTGCCATTCGGACGGATCCTACATGCGGCAGTTCAATCCCTCCCTGCGCACCGACCAGCATGCGCAGTATCTCACCAGCGTGCACGGCAAACGGCTGGCGCGCGGAGATACAAAAGTGGCGGTCTGCACCGATTGCCATGGGGTGCACGACCTGCGGCCGGCTCGTGATGCGCGGTCGAAAGTCCATCCGCTCAACGTGGCCGCGACCTGCGCGCGCTGCCACGCCAGCGCCGAGTACATGAAGGGCTACCCAATCCCCACCGATCAGTTTGCGTCCTACTCGGCCAGTGTGCATCACGATGCGCTGGTTGTGCGCGGCGATTTGAGCGCCCCCACCTGCACCACCTGCCACGGCAACCATGGTGCCGCGCCTCCGGGTGTGGCTTCGGTCGAGTTTGTCTGCTCTACTTGCCACGTCTTCCAGGCCCAGCTCTTCGACAAAAGCCCGCACAAGGCTGCCTTCTCGGCGATGGGGCTACCGGCCTGCGTTACCTGCCACAGCAATCACCGAATTCTTCGGCCGACGGACGCCATGATCGGCACCGGCAAGGACTCCGTCTGCCTGAACTGCCATTCGGCCGGCGGCCCTGGCTACGTCGCAGCGGAGGAGATACACCGGCAGTTGAACAGCCTGGAAGGCGCCCTCGCACGGAGTGACGAGGTGCTCAATCGAGCCGAGAGTTCAGGTATGGAAGTCAGCCAGGCACGACTGGATCAGGGCCAAGCCCGCGACGCGCTGACCAAGGCGCGGGTAACGATTCATGCGTTCCAGGTGGCCCGCGTGCAGGAAGACATACAGCCGGGAATGAAAGTGGCCGAGCAGACCTACCAGGCCGGAGTAAAGGCACTGGCCGAACGCGATTACCGGCGCAAGGGCCTGGCCATCTCGCTGGTCACGATCCTGATCGTGCTGATTGGACTTCGCCTGTACACACGTCACCTGGAGGCGAACGAACCGGCCCGCCGAGGGTAGAAGGGTGGCGGGCTCCGCCTAAGGACGATTTGTTGGGCCATGAAAAATACACTCAAGGAGGAGTCGGGATGAAATCTTGTATTAGCATAGCTCTCATAATGCTGTTGGTGGTCGGAACACCCATCCTGCTGGCACAGAAGGGCAATGCCCCAGCGGGTAAAGCCGTGTACGACAAGCGTTGCGTCAGTTGCCACGCGGCGGGGGGCGAAGGCAAGGAAGCCATCGCCAAAATGTTCAAGGTGGAGATACACCCGCTGGGATCAAAGGAAGTACAGGCCCTGAGCGACGCGGAGCTTCGGAAAGTGATCTCCGAGGGCAAGGGCAAAATGGTCGCGGTCAAAGGCCTGAGCGACAAGGAGCTGGCCGACCTGATTGCCTTCGTGCGCAGCCTCAAGAAGTAGGGTTTGCCGGTAGCGTAAACTGCAATCTTCTGCCAGTGCCCGCCGTTGCCGTGGGCCAGCCCACGCGCCCTTATGTTTGGGCTGTTCTCGCAGGTTTTGGCAGAGACCGCCATCCGCATTTGGTTCTAATCCGACAGCGCGAAGATTTCGCACTGGGCCGTCCCGAGGCCTCACCGGCCGGGACGGCCCTTTTCTGTTGCACTGTCAATCGGGGAGGAAATCTTCAACTTCCGCTGTCGGAAAAATGAGACGAGGAGGACAATCCCGATTGGGGCAAGCCCGACGGCTCCACGCCAAAAATGTCTTTTGTCTCCGATGGAATCATTGAGGGTCTGCTGTACGAGGTGGGTCCAGTTATGTGCCGAAAATCCTTTGGTTATTGCCAGCCCGGGTTGAAATCCTTGCCGCCTTCCTCCTAACAGAAGATAATCGGCCTGGTGTTCGCACGAGTCGCGGAGCCTCCCACTTGGCCAGTAAGCCTGAATCTCGTCTAGCGCTCCACGTCCCAGTGCTCGGCTGGCGGCTGAAAGCCATCATTCCGGTGGCCGCGGTGCTGCTCGCCGGCGTCGGAGTGTTTGTTTGGGTGACACTTTCACTGGAAGGGACGACCCAAGAGCCCGCACGGCACGTGGTGATCTGGGTGGCCGCCGCTGGCGGTGTGGCCATCTGCAGCGTGGTGCTAGTGGTCCTGGCGCTGCTCGTCGAACGGCCGCTCATGGAGCTCCAACAGAAGATCGCGAGGCTGGAGGACGGCGACCTGACCGTCCGTGTGAACTTTGCCGGCCGGCAGGACGAGATCGGCGAACTGGGACGCCACTTCAACGAGATGGTACGGCAGCTTGCCTCCAACCGCGAGGAGATCGAACGCCTGCACCGCACGCAGATGTCGCGCGCCGAGCACCTGGCCACGCTCGGCGAGCTGGCCGCCGGTCTGGCGCACGAAATTCGCAACCCGCTGGCGGGCATCGCCGGCGTCATCGAGATTATTGGCCGCGACCTCCCGGAGACCAGCCCCAGCCGTGACGTGCTGAAGGACGTCCAGCAGGAGGTGCTGCACATCAAGCAGATCCTCTCCGAGCTGCTCGACTACGCGCGCCCCCGTCGCTCCGACATCCGCGCCGCCGACCTGAACGCCACCGTCGAGCACGCCATTGCGCTGGCTCGCCAGCAGGCGCTCTCCCGGCCCATCGAGATCCGTTTCGCCCCGGCCGACAACCTGCCACCCGTCGAACACGATGCCGCACAGATGCAGCAGGTCTTGCTGAACCTGCTGCTCAATGCCCTGCAGGCGATTGCAGGCGCAGGCAGCATCCGCGTGGCTGTTGAGCGACGCGACGCCCACGCGGTGATCACCGTTGCAGATTCAGGCCGCGGTATCGCACCGGAAAACCTGGCTAATATCTTCCGTCCGTTTTTCACCACCAAGGGACAGGGCACTGGCCTGGGACTTTCACTGGCCCAGCGCATCGTAGAGGACCACGGAGGCTGGATCGAAGTCGAAAGCCAGCTGGGGGCCGGAACGAAGTTCGCCGTCCGGCTGCCGCTCCAAAGGCCCGCAACCGTAGTAAAGTAAGAGCGATGGCACAAGTCAAGATCCTCATCGTGGACGACGAAAAGCTGCTGCGCTGGTCGCTCCGCCAGAAATGTCAGGACTGGAACTACGCTGCGCTCGAAGCCGAAAGCGGCGCCGACGCGCTGCGGTTGGCGCACGCAGAAACGCCCGACCTGGTGTTGCTCGACGTGCGCCTGCCCGACCTGGGCGGCCTCGAAGTACTCGAGAAGCTCAAGCAAGGGGGCGACGTGCGCGCCGTCATCATGATGACCGGCGACCCGCAGCTCGACGACGTGAAGGCGGCCATCAAGCTGGGCGCGTACGACTTCGTCGGCAAGCCGCTCGATTTCGACGAGCTCGGCGTCACCATTCAGAACGCGCTCGAGGCCACGCGCCTGCGCACCGAGGTCGAATCCCTCCGCGGCGAAGTGCGTCGCCGCACCGGCTACCACGACGTCATCGGCGTCTCGCGGAAGATAACCGAGCTGATGGGTTTCGTCCGCAAGGTGGCCGCCAGCGAGGCCTCCACCATCCTCATCCAGGGCGAAAGCGGCACCGGCAAAGACCTCATCGCCAAGGCCATCCACTATCAGAGCGCGCGCCAGGACAAACCCTTTGTGGCCATCAACGCCTCGGCCATCCCGGAAAACCTGCTGGAGGCCGAGCTGTTTGGCCACGAGCGCGGCGCCTTCACCGATGCGAAGGCGATGAAGAAGGGGCTCTTCGAAGTCGCCGATGGCGGCACGCTATTCCTGGACGAGATTGGCGAGCTTTCGCCGTTCCTCCAGGCCAAGCTGCTGCGCGTGCTGGAAGACCAGATTATCCGGCGCGTCGGCGGCGTTCGCGATATTCAGGTGGAGGTGCGCGTGATCGCTGCGTCCAACCGCGACCTCGAGCGCGCCGTCCGTGAAAATCACTTCCGGCAGGACCTCTACTACCGGCTGGCCATCATTTCCATTTTCATTCCGCCGCTGCGCGAGCGCAGGGAAGACATTCTGCCGCTGGTGGATTTTTTCCTCGAACACTACAACCGCAAGCTGAAGAAATCGGTGCGCGGCTTGACCGACGACACGCGCCGCCTGCTGCTGGCTCACGACTGGCCGGGCAACGTGCGCGAGCTCAAGAACGCCATCGAGCGCGCCATGATCCTTGAAGAAGAGCCGGTGCTGCGTCCCACGTACCTGCCGTTTTCCGTGGCGCAACCGCACGCCGGCGTGACCGCGTTCGAGCACACTTCATCGCCGCCGGCCGGTGGGCAGCCGCTTGCCGACGGCCGCTGGCTCCCGCCGCTCTCCATCCCCGAAGGCGGAACGTCCCTCGAAGAAGTCGAACGGGCGCTGGTCGAGCTGGCCCTCCGCCAGGCCGGCGGCAACCAGACCCATGCTGCTCGCCTGCTCGACATCAGCCGCGATGCCCTCCGCTACAAAATGAAAAAGTTCGGTTTGATGCACACCGAAGAAAAAGAAGAAGAACCCAGCCCACAGACAGGTGCATGATCCGGAACACGGGGCGCCACGTGGACCGATGTGATTTTTTCCTGCCAGCGCTACCGGGTAGCTACTTCGGCTTCGAGGCGGGCGACGGTGCGCTTGAGCCAGTTAAGCACAGCGGCTTGGAGTTTGTCCGGGTTCCCTTCGCGCTCGAGCGATTCCACCGTATCACCGCGCTCGTTGAGCGGGATCTTGTGGCAGACATCGCCGCCACTCTCGCGCAGCTCCGGCGGAACGAACTCAATCAGGAAGCACTCCGAACAGGGGCGCTCTTTTTCTTCCAGGCCGACGTTGAGGCAGGTGACCGAGTCGCGGAACGTATGAGAAACGCGGTGCGGCTCATGCACCGACGGATGGTATCCACCCCGTTCAAGGATCTCGATTTCGAGCTTCAGGGCCTCGATCATCTCTCGCTTGTCGAAACTCACGGGCAGTCTCCTTCCGGCAGCTTGCCCTGGGGGAAGCCGAAGGGCGCGGCCTCATGGGTTGAACCGGCAAGGTCCAAAGCTGCCCCATTAACGAAGTGCAATCGGCACGCCAATCCCAAGCATCTGGACACAAGCAACTTAGCATAATTCGAGCGGAACTGTGCCGGGTTGTGGATGCGGGAAACCGCGCAGGCGACTGCCCTAGAGTGGGTTATCGCGGCTGACTTCTTGCCTTCGTGATCAGGTCAAGAACGCGCTGCTTCTCCCGATAATCCGGGTTCGTCTTCAGCAGCTTCTCCCAGGCGACAATCGCACCGGCAGGGTCTTGCAATCCTTGTGAGCGAACGATCCCCATGTTGAAGAGCGTGTTGGGATGCGAGGGGTTGATGGCCAGCGACTTCTCGTATTCCTTGACGGCCTGTTGCGGCAGGTTGGAGTACCAGTAGGCCGTGCCGAGGTCGGTGCGCACGTTCACGTCGCTAGGACGCAGCTCGAGCGCCCGCGTGTAGTATTCGATGGCCTGCGGATAGACGTGATGGTCGTAGTAGAGGTTTCCGAGCTGCACGAGGCTCTCTACATTTTTCGGGTCCACACGAAGCACGGCCAGCAGAGGCGCCGCCAGCGGTTGCACCGATTCGGCAGTTGCCGGAGCACTGGTCGCTGCGGGCACATTCGATGGTGCAGGCATTACCGGTGCAGAAGCAGATGAGCCGCCTGTGGCGAGCGGAGCCGAACCACGGAAGACGTAACCGATCAGCAGTCCGGCCATCAGGCAGACGAGACCCAAAAGGTAGGCTTCCCGGCTGGTCCAAGTCCCTTCGGAGCGCGTGGTTTCCTTCGACATTGCTTGTCCTTTTTTCCTTCTCTCAGTCGCTGCCAGCTAGCGCGGCCCTCTGTACTGCAGCCACGACATTCTGCTCCGTGCGTGAGTCCACACGCAAGCCAAAGAGACGCCGCACGGCCGCGGTCAACTGTTCCTGTTCCGGCTCGCCCGGCGCCTGTTTGAGCTCTCCGGCTAGCTGCGTCGCGATGCGACCGAGCAATTGTGACGAAAACCTCTCGATGGCCTGCTCTTCTGCCTCATTCAACGGGCCGAACTCAGCGCGATAGCGATCCAGCTCTTTCTGATGGATCTCTTCGAGCCGCCGGCGCAGTGCGACCAGAGTGGGCACCACACGCTCGGCCTCAAGCCGCGGGAGGAAGGATTGAACTTCGCGTGTCACGAGAAGTGCAGCCTGTTCGGCGGCGGCGCGGCGGTCCTCGAGGTTGCGCGCAACAACTCGTTCGAGGTCGTCAATGTCATAAAGGAAGACGCCCGGCACCTCGCGCACGGCAGGGTCAATGTCCCGCGGAACGGCAATATCGATGAAGAAGACCGGCCGCCCGTGGCGCTGCCGGTGGATGTGCTCGGCGTCCTCGCGCCCGATCAGCACATGCGGGCAGCCGGTGGAGCTGATCACGATGTCGGCCTCGGCCAAATGCTCCCACCGGTCTTCGAAGCGAATGGCGATTCCGCCCAGCTTGTCGGCAAGCTGCTGCGCGTTTTCAAAGGTGCGGTTGGCCACCCAGACGGCGCGGGCCCCGTTCTTCAGTAGATAGCGCGCGGAAAGCTCGCTCATTTTCCCCGCGCCGAGTACGAGCACCTTGCTCTGGTCCAGCGAGCCGAAGATTTGCCGGGCCAACTCTACCGCGGCATAGGGGACCGAGACAGCCGAGGCACCGATGGCGGTTTCGTTGCGCACCCGCTTGGAAACGCTAAGGGCTTTCTGGAAGACGGCGTCCAGGAAACGGCCGGTCACGCCGGCCTGCTGCGCGCGGGCCCACGCGGTTTTCACTTGTCCGGTGATTTCCGGTTCGCCGACCACCATCGAGTCCAGGCTGGCTGCAACGCGGAAGACGTGCTCGACCGCGTCTGCCGCCTCCAAACGATAGAAATGCTCCCAGTCGGAATGCGTCAGTCGGTGCTCGCGCTCGAGGAAGTGGCGGACGCTTTCCGCGGCGACGGCAGGGTCGCTGGCCCAGAGGATGAACTCGGTGCGGTTGCAGGTGGCCAGGATGACCACCTCTTCGATCCCGGGCGAGCCGGCAAGTGAAGCCAGTGCTGCGAAGAGGCGGCTCTCGCCAATCCAAAACCGCTCGCGGACCTCGACGGGCGCGGACCGGTGGCTCAGCCCAATGACAACTAGGTGGCCTCCCAAACTTTTACCCTCAGACGGCATCGGGAGCATGAACGGCACCCCTGATACCAATCTCTAGGCTTAGTGTAGAGATTCTCAATCCTCCATTACTCTACGGATTTCAAGGGCTTAGCGAATGGGGTCAAGCGAGGTATCGTTAGAGCAGAGCCAGGCTGTTCGGCTGCCAGCGGTGAATTGGCCCACGCGCTGCGGTAAATCCCACAAAGGGACGAGGTGTGAGCCGTGCCGGAAACCTGACCTCGTTACAAGCTGCTTTACTCCAATATCTTACAGTCGATCCTGAGAAACACGATTTGGCATGGTGCGTGCCGGTGCTCTATGTGGAAAGCAATCTTTCTGAGATAGGTCGGGCGGCTGTGGCACTCCTCAGACAACACGGAAGCCGGGTCACCGCCGATCGGCAAGAGCTAGAGGGCTCGAGCGCCCGGCGAGGAGGAACGTCAACAGGGGCCTGCCAGGCTCCTCCTCCTGCGGTCGCCCGACCTCACATCGAGGAAGCGGAACTTGCAAGATTCGAGTGGCGCGGCAGAGCGATCCGGACGGCCACCACCGCTCCCGCTCAGACCGGCCTAACCCTGACTGGGAAGAGCCGGTTGGATTTCTCACCGCGCCACTCGAGAACATTGTGGTCCCGGCCTAGCCGGGGCAAAGCTCTTTCAGACATACGCCAGCACGTACCGCAGGCTGGACAGAGATTCGCCGCCGTTCGGGATCCCTCAGCTGTTTCCTTCCGAACCACGCCCAACATCCTGAGCGCGATCAAACAAGGCAACCGCAGAGTCGTCCTACCAGAAACGATCTCGGGCGGCGGCGATGTTCTCCGACAAGCTGGCGTGTCTTGCACGGGTTTGCGCTTCTCGCGGACAAGACCCCCTCAACCGGGAATTCAACACTTGTCCGCGGGAGCGCTTCAGACTCTCTCCGGGGCGGCCGGCGTGGATACAAAGACGGGCGCGGCGATCCACGCCACGGTTGCCCCGGGAGAGTCAGAATGAACCTCTCGCTCTCTCCCCCAACAAATTCACTGGCTAAGATAGATCCGCGGCAATCTGTGCCTCTGCGGATGCCGGCCGAACATGGAGCCTGGGGAATCCTGCTGGTGCCGTTTTTCTGCGCAGCGGCCGTGGCAGGGGCATGGAACTTGCCGCTCCTGCTTTGCACTCTATGCGTGCTGTCCTTGTTCCTGCTGCGCGGCTCGGTTGAAGTGCACCGGGCCGGCGGCGCGCGTTGGACGGTTGCGTTTGCGCCCGCGCACGTGACACTCGCAGCCCTCGGCTGCGGGACGGCCGTTGCTCTGATACTGGCCTATGACAGATGGCAACTTCTACTGGTAGGCATCGCCGCCGCTCTTCTTTATCTCATTCAGCGTGCGCTGGCCGCTGGCTATTCTGCCAATCGAAGCGAGAAGCGCAGCCTTGCAGCGGAGCTTGTGGGCGTCGCCCTGCTGACACTGACCGCTCCCGCCGCATGGATTGCGGCACGAGGCTCACTCAACGCGACTGGCATCGAGCTGTGGCTCCTCTGCCTGCTGTTCTTCACCGGCGGCGTGCTCTACGTCAAGTACCGCGTGCGCGGCATCCTGGTGCACCGCAAATTTGATCGCCTGGGCGAGCGGCTGGAATTTGCCTGGCCGGTGCTGGTCTATCACCTTTTGCTGGCTGCGTTTCTCGGCATTTGGCTGGCGCTCAATCTGCAGCCGGGCACAGGCGCTTCTTCGGCTTTGCGGGCGACGCTGCTGGGCCTGGCGTTTGCCCCGGCCGTGCTGCGCGCTGGGGCATTGCTCTTCCAACTCGGTCGCCGGTTTGCCATCCCGCGACTGGGCTGGACTGAAATCGCGCACTCCGCCGTGTTCACTGCGCTCGTCATCTTCGCCTACCGTCTGGCGGCATAAGACCGCGTTCTCCCAACAATTGAATCTGAAGAATGCCGACTCTGCGAGCCGGCGCTACACAGGCAGGTGTGAGGGGTGGTTCAGGTTGCGGAGACGTGCGATTCGGCGTGCAGGTCGAGGTAGAACTCGCGCGGGTCGCGGCCCGAGACAAATCCCAGCGCGCGGGCCAGGCGCAGCATGGGCACGTTGTCGAGGTCGGTTACGCCCCACACGCGCCGCAGGCCCTGGCGCCGTGCCTCGTGAACCATCTCGGCCAACAGCCGCTTGCCCAGTCCGCGGCCGCGGAAATCCTGGTGGACGAAGACGGCGATTTCGGCCGTACCGCCATCGGCACAGAGCACAGAATGGCCTGCCAGCCGCCCGCCAACAATGGCCAGGAAGTTTGGATAGACGCTGAGCCCGGCCAGCCACCGCTCTGGGTCGTGGCGAGGCGGCAGACCCTGCGCGGCCGCCTTCGGCTCGAAGCTGTGATACATCCCGGCTAGCAATTCGCGGTC
>Ga0209108_10002434_pt1 | contig 10635 bp, 10 predicted proteins | sample Rifsed10ft1_FD_184003 | JGI IMG/M metagenome (GOLD analysis project Ga0209108, IMG submission 184003) | Soil microbial communities from Rifle, Colorado, USA - sediment 10ft 1 (version 2) | ecosystem: Environmental > Terrestrial > Deep subsurface > Rock core/Sediment | place: Rifle, Colorado...
GGGGTCCTGGTACGTCACCTGCAGGTTCACGGGCCGTGCGAATTTCAGTCTCCCCTCCTTGAGGAGTCCCTCGATCAGCTCGGACATGTGGAGGACTTCGACGCCGTCCCAATCGCCCGCGACCTTCGGGTACTCGTGCTTCAGCATGTAGTAGCACTCCGCACACGTCGTGACGAGCCGCTTCGCCCCGCTTTCCTGAATCCACCTCGCGTTCGCCCGTGCGAGGGTCTCGAAGGTCGTGCGGTCTCCGTTCCACAGGGCGTCGTGGCCGCAGCACCGCTCCGCGTTCGCGACGACGGGGACGATGCCCGCGGCGTTCATGATCTTGATCGCGGCCCGTCCGATCCCTGCGCTATCGCAATACGAGAAGATGCCGTCGAGGTACGGCATGCATCCCGTGAAGTAGATCACGTCGCCCTTGTCCGCGACCCGGAGCCCGTCTCCGATCCACGCGCGTCGGTCTTGGTTCAGGCCCGGCTTCGCCATGATTTTCGCGAGGATGTCCTTGAACCCGCCATGCTTGCACGGCGCGGCGCGATCCAAACCGGGGCGGAGCTTCTCGCGCTGGGCCCGGATGAACCCCGGATAGGGCACCTGGGTCGGGCATACCGCCTGGCACTCCCCACACGTGAGGCAGGCCCACAGGTCCCGTTCGTTCACGTCGTCCGCACCGCCGAGGTACGCCTGAAGGATCACCTTCCGTGGGGAGAACAGGACGTCGACGCGGTGGACGGGGCAGCTGAACGTGCACTTGTTGCATTGGATGCAGCCTTCCGCGGTCAGCACTTGGAGGGCGGGATCCACCCCCGTTCTCCCGCTCGGTGCGGCGATGGCCACGAGGCTCACGGTTTCGGTCACTGGGCAATGACCTCCCGGAGCGGGCTCGGCCCGAGCTTCCGCACCCGTTCCACGAACTCGTTCGCGAGCTTTGCGAAGCGCGGACCCTCGGAAGCGGAGGCCGCGTCGACCAGGAGTCGTCCCTGTCCCAGGCCGAGGGCGTTCAGCACGCCCGAGACGCGGGCCATCTCGTCCCGGGCCTGCACGTTTCCTGTCCCGTAGTGGCACGAGCCAATGTGGCAGCCGATGATGAGGACGCCATCGAACCCGCGCTCAAACGCGCGAAGGACGTAGTACGGGTCCATCATCCCCGTGCACATCAGTCGGACGATTTTCACGCCTGCGGGGTACTCGAGCTTCGCCGCCCCCGCCTGGTCTGCGGCGGAGTACCCGCACCAGTTGCAGGCGAACGCGCAGACCTGGGGCTCAAACGTCATGGGGCCACCGCCATCGGCGCGAGCGCGTCGATCGACGCGACGATCTGGGGCTTCGTGAACTGCCGCACGGCGATCGCGTCCGTCGGGCACACGACCGCGCACTTCCCGCAGCCCGTGCATGCGGTCTCGTCCACGATCGCGATCAGGCGCTCTGGGTCCACGTGGACCGCGTCGAACCCGCACACCTCCGTGCATCGGTCGCACGCGCGGCACAAGGCCGGGTCGACCTCCGCGACGACCGGGTTCAGAGTCATCTCCCCGCTTCCCAGGAACACGGCCGCGGACATTGCCGCGGCGCCTGCCTGGGAGATCGTGTCCGTGATGTCCTTCGGGCCCTGTGCGCACCCCGCGACGAAGACGCCCTTCACGGCCGTCTCCGTCGGGTTGATCTTCGCGTGGTACTCCTTCACAAACCCGTCCGCCGTCTTGTCGAGGTGCAGGGACGCGAGGAGGCCGTCGATCGGATTCGGCTCCAGGGCCGCGCTCAGGACGACGAGGTCCGCGGGGAGTCCAAGACGTCGTCCCGTGAGCATGTCGTCGACGTCCACGAGAAGCTTGCCGCGATGGGGGTGAACCTTCCCCGGGAGGCCGCGGACGTACTTCACTCCGAGTTCCATGGAGCGCGCGTAGTATTCCTCAAACCCCTTCCCGTACGCGCGGAGGTCGTTGTAGAGGATGTACACCTCCGTCTCAGGGCGGGCTTTCTTGATCAGCTGGGCATGCTTCACGGCGACCATGCAACACACGCGGGAGCAGTACTCGTGCACGTTCGGATCCCCTGGCGCGCCGCGGGAGCCGACGCACTGGACCATCACGATCGTGTCCGCGGGGTTGCCATCGGAGCGTCGAACGATCTCGCCGTGGGTCGGGCCCACCGCGTCCATCATCCGGGCGAACTGCATTTGCGTGAGGATGTCGGGATGGCGGCCGTATCCGAGGTGCGCGAGCGGGGTCGGGTCGTATTCCTTGTAGCCGGTTGCAACGATTACCGCACCGACGTCAACGGTCAGCGTCTCGGGTTTCATCGTGAAGTCGATGGCCTTCGCGGGGCACACCATCTGACACACCCGGCACGCCCGATTTCGCTGGAAGTAGAAGCAGTGGTCCGCGTCGATCGTCCAGAGTTGCGGGAGGGCTTGCGAGAAGGGGATGTAGATCGCCTTCCGCTTCGCCAGCCCCTGATCCCACTCCGAGTCCACTTGAATCGGGCTCTTTGCGGTGCTCACGGGGCACCGTTCCGTGCATCGGTCGCAGCCAATGCAGGCGTCCGTCACGTATCGCGGCTTCTTCTCGACCGTGAGGGTCCACTTCCCGGGAGACCGCGCCGCATCCCGCACCTCCGCGTACGTGAGGAGCTCGATGTTTCGGTGGTTGTACGCCTCGTTCATCTTCGGGGAGAGGGTGCACATCGCACAGTCGTCCGTGGGGAACGTCTTCACGGAGCGGGCCATGTTTCCGCCGATTGTCGGGCTCTTTTCAATCAGGGTGACCTTGTGGCCCAGGTTCGCGAGGAGGATCGACGCGTGGATCCCCGCGATTCCGCCGCCGATCACCGCCACGCCGGGCTGGATCGGTGCCGTCTTCACCTCGAGAGGGCGGAGCTTGCGCACCTTCTCGACTTGGGCCTTCACAATCAGCTTTGCCTTCGCGGTCGCCTTCGCGGGCTCGTGGCGGTGCGCGTACGAGCATTGCTCTCGGATGTTCGCGATTTCCAGGAGGTACGGGTTCATCCCCGCTTCCTCCGCCTTCTCGCGGAAGAGATCCTCGTACATTTTCGGAGTGCAGCAGGCGACGACGACCCCGTCGAGCCCCTTCTCCCGGATTTCCTTCTGGAGTTGCCCCTGACCCTCGTTCGAACACATGAACCGGGAGTCCGTTGCGAGAGCGACGTCATCGTGAGTCGCCGCGGACCTCCGTAGGGCTTCAATGTCGACGACGTCCGAGATGTTCCCGCCGCAGTGGCAGATGAAGACGCCAATTCTCCGCTTCGTCGCGGGCTCCGTCACGCCTTCACGACCTCCTCATCCTCCAAGGCCCGTGTGACGGACTCCATGGACACCATGTGCCGGCTCACACCGAGCTTCTCGAGGTCGATCCCGAGCGCGATGCCGACGAGCTGGGACAGGTGAAGGATTGGGACATCGAGCGGCTCACCCGCCGCCTTCGCGGCCTTCTTCTGGTACACGTCGAGGACGAGGTGGCACAGCGGGCACGGCGTCGCAAGGACCTTCGCGCCCGCTCTCTTGGCTTCGATAAGACCCGTCGCAGACATCCGAACCGCGAGGTCCCGACGGACCGTTAGGACGTGGAAACCACAGCACGCAGTTCGCCCTGCGTACGACACGGGGCTCCCGCCGAGGATCCCCACGAGCCGCTCGATTCCCTGCGGGTCCTCCGGGTTCTCGAACGCATCTGTCCCCGGCGCCTGGAGCAAGTGGCAGCCATAGTACGCGCCGACGGCGAGATCGCCAAGAGGACGTCGGACGTGGCCCGCGAGCTTCCTCGGGCCGATGTCCTCGAGAAGCACTTGGAGGAGATGCTTCACCTTCACCCCGCCATCGTAGCGACGTCCGACCTTCGTGAGGGCCTTGTTCACGCGTTCCCGCGTCTCCGGATTCTCGAGCGCCTCCCGCGAGCGGGCGAGGTACAGCTGGCAGGACCCGCACACGGTGAGGAGGTCCAGCCCCTTCTCCTGGGCCATCCCGAGGGTACGCGCGTTCAGGACCAGGGCTGCCTCGGGGTTCTTCTCTTGGAGATTGCCCGCCCCGCAGCAACTCGCCTCCGTGAGCTCCACGAGCTCAATCCCGAGGTCCTTCGCGACCTCGCGCGTGGCGACATCGAGTTCCTTGCAGCTGTCGAGCGCGACACACCCTGGGAAGTACGCGTACTTCATTCCGATTCCTCCACGACGTCGAGTAGGGTCTGAATCTCCCTCACGGACTTGAGGGGCCGTCGGCGGATTGCGGGGGACTTCCCGCGCCACGCCATCTCGAGGGGCAGCAGCCCCTCCCCGATCAGGCCTCGGAAACCGATCGAGTCGAATGTCACTCCCGCCTCGTGAATCCGTCCGTTCTCCCGCACGGACTCGACGAACGCGCGCGCGTGGCGGGGACCCGGCCCCTCTCGCTTTTCTTCTAGGGCGATGTGGCGGATCGCTTCGATGACGTCTCCGGGCCGGACGTGCTTCGGACAGTGCGCAACGCACGCGTAGCAGCGGACGCAGGACCAGATCGACGGATCGGACAGGACGTCCTCTCGGAGGCCGAGCCGGACGCGGGCGATGACCTGCCGAATCCGGAAGGCCGGTTCCAGGATTTCGACCGGGCAGGAGCTCGTGCACGTGTTGCACTGAATGCACGCCACGACGGCCTCGCCCCCCGGTGTCGAGGCGACCTCCCTCCAGAAGGAAGGGCTGTCTGGCACGACACTTGCAGGCACAGGGATTGCCGCCTCCGCACTCATGCGGATCCGTGTCTTCCGATGTCTACCGCATTCAGGGAATACGCTTTGTAGTCGCTCCCGCACAAGTTCGGTTCTGCACCGGGCGTCGGGCGGCGTTGAGACGGAGCCAGCCGACGACTCTGCCGGGTTCGGCGCGTCCGTTAAATACGGCGGCCCGTGATCGGTGCTCGTGGCAGACTCGGCTCTCGCGTCCGAGACCGTGCCCCGTCTCGCGTATCGAGACCTGTGGCTCACGGATTTCCTCCCGCGGCGGGTTCTCACGGAGGGGCGTCTCGTCCCGCTGCGAACCCCGGAGGGCGCCCCGGAAATCCAGGAGGTTGACGGCGCGTTGCGTCGTTCGCTCGAGACGTCCTCTACGCCCGACCTCGTGCCGTCCCTGAAGAATTGGCTCGCGGAGCGGTACAGGGGCGGGGACGTCGCCGTGATCGTGGACGACTATGCCCGCCCGTGCGCGCATCAACGGCTCCTTCTTCCGGACCTCCTCGACTGGCTCTTGTCCCACGGTGTGGTGCGCGAGCGGATTTCGATCGTCATCGCCGCGGCCACTCATCGGGACCCGAAGCCTGCGGAGTATCCCTACATGTTCGGGGACCGAGTGTGGCCCACGTGGAAGGACCGCATCTTCATGCACCACGACTACGAGGACCTCGAGCGTCTCGGCACGATGCCCGACGGAACTCCCGTGGAGCTAAACGGGCGGGCCGCACGGTCTGAAGTGATCCTTTCCCTCAGCGATCTCGACTATCACTACTTCGCGGGTGTGAGCGGCGGGCCGAAGCACCTCGTTCCCGGGATCGCGGGGCGCGCCCTGACGACCGCCGACCACCTTCGGATGTTCGGTGATCTCGGCTTCGCGCCGAACGTGGACATGGGCATCCTTGACGGGAACCCCGTGTACGAGTACAAGCGCGCCGCGGTCCGGATCGTCCTCGACGCGCTGAAGGCCAGGGGCAAGTTGGTCTACGGGATCGTCAGCGTGCTGAATCCGCGCTATGGCGTCGTGGCCCTCGAGGGCGGGGACATCCTCACGCTCCATCGCAAGCTCCGGCACGTCCTCGACAAGGTGTACGTCGCGGAGATCCCGCGGCTCGCGGACATCGCGATTGTGACCGCCCGCCATCTTGGGCTCAATGTGTACCAGGCCGGGAAGGCGATTAACGCGGCTGCGCGCGCTGTGAAGCCAGGTGGGACCGTCGTGTGCCTCGCCCCATGCCCCGACGGCTTCGGCAACGAGGAGTTCCGGAACCTGATGAAAATCGCAGCCCCGATCCTGCAGGACGCAGAGGCGCGGATGACGGGGGCCGGGAGGACCGCCATGGAGGGCGTCGCAGCGATCGAACGGGCCCTCCAGGCCGTTCAGGACGTCGTCATGAAGGACTTCAAGATCGGGAAGCAGAAGCCCGTGGACCTCCTCGTCCAGTACCGCCGGACGGGGTGGGGGAACCTGTGGCTCTTGTGCGACGGGCTGAGCGACGAAGAGCGTCGACTCCTCCCGTTCCGATACGTCGCCGCTCGCGGCGAGGACCCAGCGAAGCGGTTGCGGGCGTGGGTCGAGGAGCAGGAGCACAAGGGAACGCCCACGTATCTGATTGTCGACGACCCCACGTATTGGATTCGCCTCGCGGAAACCGGCCCGATCGAGCCTGTGTGAATTGACGGCGGGCTTGTCGTTCCGCGTTGCTAGTACCTTGAATCTGAGAGGGGTTGAAAGTTCACAGGTTGTCTAGTCCGGATGCTTGCCTAGTGCAACAAGCCAACTCCGATCCAACACCGGGACCCTGGTGGCTAGCGACAACAAGGTCTAATTCGGCCTATTTCGTGCCTATCTGGTCGATTGATGGCTGTCTCTCCTGCTGTGCGGTCTCTCTGCGAACGAGCAAGGTGTGCACAATGCCAGTGATGACTCCCAATACCGTCGTGGCTAGAGAGGCCAAGAGAAAGAGGTTGACGGGGTCTTGAGGGTCATAAACGGTCTCACCGAAGATTATGAAGGAGACGCCGAATGGCCAGAACGGTACGAGTACGAAGCCTCCCGAAAATTGCCGCCACGCGGAGGCAGTTGCGACTGCGAACACGCCAACAAGGATGTACGTGGCAGTCGAGAGGAGTACCCTCGTCCATACGCTGCGCTGCATTGTGAAAGGCTGAAGGAGGAAGTAGAGACACGACCATACGAAAATCGAGGAAATGGATACAAGAACATGCCACTGCCAATTGTCTCCGATCTTCAGGATGTAGGGGGATGCTGCCAGAAACCACCCGGATATGCCACCCGATACAGCCACCGTGGTGGACACCCAAGCTTTCATGCGTGCATTCGTATGGTCCGACGACGATAAGCCTTTCTTCTGGGCGCGAAAGAGAGATAGGAACGTGGCACCCTATCGAGCCATCTCCCTTTTGGGAGAGCTGCCATCCCCGTGCTCAAAAGCACGTTCTCGTTCTGCCCTCGGAAGGACGGCGGGTAGGTACAGCAGCCGTTGCTCGGCTAGGGGCTTTCGGCGAGTTCCGTACCCGTGGCAGCTTGGCATCTCGTTCGCAAGGAATCACGACGGGAGACACAGGTCCATCCCCTAAGCTAGTGATTTCGTGGTTCCGCACGTTCGGCTATGAACTTACGCCCGAGGTGGACGCTGGGCCTACTGAGTGTCAACCTTAGTCCGTGGTCCTCGATCGACTCCGACTACCTCGGGTCGACGCAAGTCCCGCATACCACCCATATGCGAGGAAGCCCACGACCCCCGCGGTGAGAAGGACTTGACCCACTAGGACGAGGAGGGTGCCCCAGGACGTAAATGCGGTTGTCAGGTAGCCGACCATCAAGAACGCGGCGCCGACCAGGGTGGCCCACCATGCCTGCCGTCCCCAGCTCTGAAGCGTATTGGCGTTTCGCATCGCTTTCCTCCTCGCAGGATGGGGATGCATCCCAGGAACCAAGATTCTATCGCCTACAGGGTGTCACGCTGAAGGCGCATCCCGCTGGGTCTGTAGACGGAGGACAATCGGTGAACCGGTCGTCCTCGATGCGACCACGTTGCAGGAGCCCGTTTGCACGACTGGTGAAAGCTTTTGCTGAATGGAGATCCTTGGTGCTCGGTTCCTATCCATGGATCGACGCATCGCCGGGCACAATACAGGCGCGAGCCTCCGAGTGGTCACAGTCTTCCCATCGCGCGTGCGAGCTGTTCCGTGTCGCTGTACAGTCGATGCTTTGCGACCTTGCTGCCTCGGAACTCGAATACGTTCAGCGTCTTCCCCTGGATTTCCTCGCCGTTCGCGAGCTTCCCCTTGGCTGTCCACTCACAGACAACAGCGTCGGGCGCCTCGTAGAGGTTCTCAACATGGAGCCGGATTCCTCCCGAATAGATTTTGCCGATCTTCTGGAACCATTCCGCAAGGCCTGGCTTTCCCCGGAAGTTCCCGCCGATGATGGACCCCTGGGATTCGACTTCGACGGAGTCGTCATAGAGTTCCATGAGCTCCGGGATATTGGCCTTGTTGAACAGCTCGATCCCTTGCCGTATCAAGTCCGCCTTTTCCCCCAACATCTCACCCCCTCCGTCCTTGGACGGCCGTTCGGGTATTTCCGATGGGCGCCCCCTGTCGGCGTCGGATCCTCGTGGCCCTTCAAAAATCCCCCCGCGGGGACCGCATCATGCAATGGCAGGGAAGGGCATGAAGGTATCGACGGGTCGTGCTCGGCGCGACGGGCCTTCGATCCCGCTGGCGATTCATGGGCTCGGCGCATACGTCGTCGGGATGCCCGATCCGGTTCTGTCGACAAGCCGCGGGTGCCTCTTCCGTCGAGCCGTCCTCCGGCATTGGCGTGGACAATCGCTTGGCCGATTGTCACCAAACCCGAAAAGGCGGAGGGAACGACGAAGGGTTAAGCTTGATTTGTCCTGCGTTGGGCCGGTGTACCAACGATGCAGCGCAATGCGAGCGCACGATGGATTGGCGGGCTAGAGGACGGCAGGGGAACGGTCTCCACGCCGAGCGGTGTTCTCGCGAACACGGCGTACTCGTTCACGACCCGTTTCGAGAACGCAAAGGGGACGAACCCCGAGGAGCTTGTCGCGGCAGCTCACGCGGGGTGCTTCTCGATGGCTCTCTCCGGCGAGCTCGGAAAGCTCGGCTTCACGCCGGATTCGATTGAAACGAAGGCAACCCTGAACTTTGACAGGACGGACGCCGGGTGGACGATTACGACGATCCACCTTGACGTCGCCGCGAAGATTCCGAAGGCGGAGCGCGTGGCGTTCGAGAAAGCGGCCGAGGCCGCGAAGAAGGGCTGCCCGATTCCGCGGCTCCTGAACGCGACGATTACGATGAGCGCGAGGCTCGTGCAGCCTCAGCCCCCGAACTCCATCGCCTTCGTGATGATGCCCCAGTCCCACACCTTTTGGGGTTTCGGGTTCTTCGTCAGGTGATTCAGGTCCTCGCGGGCCGCAAGGCGGTCGACGATGTATGCCGCGTACGCGGGCGCTCCCGTAGCGCCGGGCGAGTTGTAGTTCAGGATGTGGTACGAGTGCGGCCCTGGGACCTCGATCGCCTCCTTCATCAGCGCACCGTGAGGGTTCACGACCGGGCTTCGGATTCCCGCCGTGCCCTTCGACACGAGGTGCTCCGCCTGGAGGGACGGGAGGAACCGTTGGACCCGCCGGAGCATCTCCCCCTTTGAAAGGGAGCTCAGCATCTCCCGCGTGGAGAGAGCGAGGAAGTCACGGTTCATCGCGAGGCGGATCTTGTTCCGGACCGGCGGCTCGAGAAGCTTCGCAATCCATGGCGCCACAGGCCTCACAAGACCCTCATACCGGCGCGGGCCGGGAACCGGGACCGCGTTCGGGCCGATTTCCCGCCGCCCGTTCGCGCGGACCACCCAGTGCGGGTCGAGAAATGGGAGATCCCGATGGCGGGGAACGGAGTACACGTTACGGCTCGCGAGGTTCCGGACCCGATCGTCGATGACCCAGTACTCTCCGCGGAAGTGGAGGTCCGTGTACTCGAGCGCGACCCCCATCGCGTGGGCGAGGTCCACCGCCTCCCCGCCCGCGCACCCGACCAGGTACGTCGCCGGGAGCGCGGGCCGTCCCCCGTCGAGCGCGATCTTGAGGTCCTCCCCGGGAGCCGAGACGGCCTGGACGCCGACGCCCGTAAGGAACTTGACGCCCATCGCCTCCGCGTCCGCCTTCAACGCTTCCGTGAGAGCATGGTAGTCGACCGCGGTGTCGGTTTTCGACAGGATCGCGCCCGCGCACACGACGTTCGGCTCACGTTTCTTCATTTCCCGCTCGTCGAGGCGCTCGATCTCGTGTGGCGCCATACCGTTTTCAATGGCCCAGATCACGTAGTTGTCAAGCACGTCCACCTGCGAATCTTCGAGCGCGATTTCGTACGTCCCTACTTCCTTGAACTCGAGGGCCTTCTCTGCGGCGTACTTCTTCCAGAGATGGTACGAGACGGACGCGGCGCGCGCGAACACTCGGGCCTTCTTCGGGTGGAGGTAGAACGGCCGGTGGATGACGCCCGTGTTCCGACGGCTCGCGTGCTCCGCGACAGCTCGCTCCCGCTCGATGACGACGATCCTCGCATCATATCGAGCCGCGAGCCAGTACGCTACGGAAGTTCCCAGGATGCCTCCGCCGACGACCGCGACGTCCGCGCGCTCCATGACCGCCTCAGCGATTCCGGCCCGTCGGATTAGCTTAACTCAACGTCCGCGGGGGTCGCCCGTCACACGATCCAGGGGACGCCCATGTCCGCTCCGATCTTCTTGAGGGAGTCGGCCACTTTCGGGCCCAGGGGAATCCCCTTCGCCTTTCGCTCCTTTTCCATCGCGGCGCTCTTCTCGCCGTGGACGTAGATCCGGTCGTGGCCCGCGGCCTTCGGCGACTCCCGG
>Ga0209108_10002436_pt1 | contig 10631 bp, 11 predicted proteins | sample Rifsed10ft1_FD_184003 | JGI IMG/M metagenome (GOLD analysis project Ga0209108, IMG submission 184003) | Soil microbial communities from Rifle, Colorado, USA - sediment 10ft 1 (version 2) | ecosystem: Environmental > Terrestrial > Deep subsurface > Rock core/Sediment | place: Rifle, Colorado...
CGACGGCGGCGTGCCCCGGATCGAGGCTGGCGGCCGGCTCGTCCAGCAGCAGGACGTGCGGCCGGCTGGCCAGCGCGCGCGCCAGCGCCAGTCGCTGCATCTCACCGCCCGAGACCAGGCGCGCCTCGCGGCGCGCGAGGTGCATCAGGTCGAAGCGGGTCAGCAGGTCGTCGACCCGCCGCGGGTCGTGCTGGCCGCGCACCCTCAGACCGAAGGCGACGTTATCGCGCACCGATCCGCTCACCATGAGCGGCCGCTGGAAGATCATCCCGATCGATCGGCGGATCTCGAGCGGGGCCGGAAACGGGATCGGTTTTCCTTCATAGTCGACGCGGCCGGCTTCCGGGGCATCCAGGAAGTGGAGCAGGCGCAGCAGAGTGGACTTCCCGGCCCCGGTCGGCCCGAGAATCGCCAGGAACTCGGCTCGACCGACTTCCAGCTCCGGCAGGTCCAGGCGCCAGCCGCCGCCGTAACCGCGCCGGAGTCCGTCGATCTGAAAGGCCGGCGGTTGGCTCATGAAGGATGGCGCGGCGTGACCTGCAGCCGCAGCAGTCCGGCGTTGACGACGAAGGCCAGCACGAGCAGCACGCCGCCCAGGGCCAGCGCCGTAGCGAACTCGCCCCTCCGCGTTTCGAGCACGATGGCGGTGCTCAAGACGCGCGTCTTGCCTTCGATGTTGCCCCCCACCAGCATCGCCGCGCCGACCTCGGAGATGATCCCGCCGAACGCCGCCAGCAGCGCGGCGATGACTCCGCCGCGGGCCTGGCGCAGCATGGCCGCGGCCTCCTGCCGGGCATTGGCGCCCAGGGAGCGGACCTGCAAGGGGAACTCCGGATCGAGGCCTTCCAGCGCGGCCGAGGTCAGCCCGGCGACGATCGGGAAGGCGATGATCACCTGGGCCGCCACCATCCCGGCCGGGGTGAAGAGCCACTCCAGATCGCCCATCGGCCCCTGGCGCGAAAGCGTCAGGTAGACCGCCAGCCCGACAACGACGGGCGGCAGGCCCATGCCGGTGTAGATGAGGGTCCGCAGCAGACCGCGGCCGCGGAATCGCCGCAGCCCCATCCAGGAGCCCACCGGGATCCCGAGAACCGAACTGATGGCCAGCGCCACGACGCTGACCACGAAGGTCAGCCGGATGACTTCCAAGACGCCGCCGACGTCGGCTGTCAAGCGGGCGCCACTAGGACGAGCATCCCGGCGAGTCGGGCCCGCTGGCTTCGCACCAGGCCGTCGAGGACGGGTAGAAGAGCGGCTGACCGAACTCGGCCACGCCGTAGTCCCGGACCATTTCCTGCGTCTCCAACGACGTCAGCCACGCGACGAATTCGGCAGCCGCTTGCGCCTCAGACGACTGCAGATCGGGAGCCCTGACCTGGATCACGCCGTAAGGATTGCGCATCGCCTGGTCCGGGTTCTCGGCGATCGTCCAGCCGCCGAAGAGGATCATCAGGTCCGGCAGCGTGTCGGCCACGCTCAGGTACGTGCCGCGGTCGGCCAGAGTGTATCCCTGCTGCTCATGGGCGAACTGGAGGGTCTCGCCCATCCCCTGGCCGATCGACAGGTACCAGGCATCGGTCAGGGCCGGCGTCAGGCTGGCGGCCTGCCACAACGCCAATTCCTTGGCGTGAGTTCCGGAATCATCGCCGCGCGAGACGAAGGTCGATTGCGAGTCGTAGATGCGCTGCAGCGCCTCAGCTCCTGTGGCGGCCGAGGCGATCCCGGCCGGATCCGCATGAGGTCCGACCAGGACGAAGTCGTTGAACATCACGGGGAATCGCTCGACTCCGTAGCCGTCGGCGACAAAGGCGTCCTCGGCGTTGCGGCTGTGGACCAGGATCACGTCGGCGTCGCCGCTTCTGCCGATCTCGATCGCCTGGCCCGTCCCGACGGCGACGACGTCGACATCGGCATCGTAGGCCCCTTCGAAGACCGGCAGGATGGAGTCGAGCAGGCCCGAGTCATAGGTGCTGGTCGTCGTCGCCAGGCGCAGCAGCTGCGAAGCGTCGGGCGTCGCCGGGGCGCAACCCGCCGCGGCCACTGTTGCGGCGAACAAGAAAACAGGACCGATTCGCCGACCTGTTCGCATGAAGCCTCCGGATAGGCGTTATGTTCGCCAAGCATAACGATCCCCAGGAGCGTTGTCAAATCCTCCGCCGCCGCCGACCCGTCGTCCCGACTCTGCGCGCCTTGACAGTCCACCCCGTTGAACCCAGAATGGTCTCGGCACCAGCGTCATGGCCCACCGATCCGGTTACGTCGCGCTGGCCGGCCGCCCCAATGTGGGGAAGTCGGCCCTGCTGAATCGCTACCTGAACCAGCTCGTGGCGGCCGTCTCGCCGCGGCCGCAGACCACGCGCCGTGTCCAGTTGGGGATCCTGTCCACGCCGGAGGCGCAGGTGGTCTTCGTCGACACCCCGGGCCTGCATCTTCCGCGGCACCGCCTGGGTGAGGCGATGAACCTGGCTGCCCAGCAGGCGATCGCCGACGCCGACGTCATCCTGGCGCTCTTCGATTTTTCGGAGCCCCCGACCTCCGAAGATCGCCTCGTCGCCGAACGGCTGGCCTCGCTTCCGGCCGGGAAGGCCCACCTGGCGGCGATCAACAAGGTCGACCTCGTCACGGGCGCGGAGCGAGAACGACGCTCGCTGGCCTTCCGCTCGCTGCTGCCGACGTGGGAGTTCTGGGAGATCTCGGCGACCCGCGGCGACGAGTGCCAGGCGCTGCTGAGGCGATTGACCGCAGGACTGCCGGAGGGCGAGCCGTACTTTCCCGAGGACCAGGTGACCGATGCCTACGAGCGTGACATCGCCGCCGATCTGATCCGGGCCGCCGCCATGCGCCACCTGCACCAGGAGGTGCCGCACAGCCTGGCGGTGCGAGTCGACGAGTATCAGGAGCGCGGCCAGGATGGAGTGAGGATCACGGCCTCCATCTTCGTCGAACGCGACTCGCAGAAGGGGATCGTCATCGGTCGCGGCGGCGAAATGCTCAAGACGATCGGCAGCGAAGCCCGACGCGAGATCGAAGCGATGAGCGGACGATCGTGCTACCTCGAGCTGCATGTGCGCGTCCAGCTCGATTGGCGCAGCGATCCGAAGGCGTTGGCCGAATTCGGATTCCGCCTGCCGCCGGATGCCCGCCGACCGGGCGCTGACGGATGAAGCGCCGCGCCACCCGCAGCAGCGCATTCGGTTCGCCCGGCCGGGTCAGCCACGACTCGAGCGCGTTCTACAAGGGCCGCCTGTACGGCGATCTGCAGCCGCCCGGCGCCCGGGCCGCTCCGGAGGCGCCCGTTCCGCCGGAAGTCCTCGACCGCATCGTGCCGCACACTTCGGAGGACATGGCGGAACTGCCGGCCGGCTGCGCCCACGTGATGATCACCTCGCCCCCCTACAACGCCGGCAAGGAGTACGACAAGGACCTGACGCTCGACGAATACCGCGCCCTGCTGCGCCGCGTCTTCGCCGAGACCTACCGCGTGCTCGTCAGCGGCGGGCGAGCCTGCATCAACGTCGCCAACCTGGGGCGCAAACCGTACCTGCCGCTGCACGCCTTCGTCATCCAGGACATGCTCGACATCGGGTTTCAGATGCGCGGCGAAGTGATCTGGGACAAAGGCTCGAGCGCCAGCAGTTCGACCGCCTGGGGCTCGTGGCGCTCGGCCGCCAATCCCGTGCTGCGCGACGTCCACGAGTACGTGTTGGTTTTCTCCAAGGAGACGTTCTCGCGCAAGGCCGAGGGTCGGCGCAGCACGATCAGCCGCGATGATTTCCTGGAGTGGACCAAGTCGGTGTGGGAATTCCCGGCGGCTTCGGCGCGCAAGATCGGCCACCCGGCGCCGTTCCCGGAGGAGCTCCCGCGCCGCCTGATCGAGCTCTACTCCTTCCGGGGCGACGTCGTCCTCGATCCCTTTTGCGGTTCCGGGACGACCTGCCTGGCGGCGGCCGACCTGCGCCGGCACTTCGTCGGCTACGAGATCGAGGCCAAGTACGTCCGGCTGGCCGAAACGCGCCTGGCGGCGCGCCACCAGCCGACGCCGCCCCGGCGCGCCAAACCGAAGGCGCGCGACTGAGCCCGCCGCCCTAGAAATCGCCGATGGCGCTTTCTCCCATTCCCTCGCCCCGCGCGGCACGCCCCGTCCGCCATTGGGCCTTCTTCGGGATGGCGATCGTGATCGGCCTGGCTTGCCTCCGCCTTGGATTCTGGCAGCTGGACCGCCTGGCGCAGCGCCGCGCCGTGAACGCCTCGGCCCAGGCCCGACTCGACCGCCCGGCGATTTCGCTTCCGCAGGTCCTGGGCGCGGCTGAGAACCTCGAGTACCGGCGCGCCACAGCCAGCGGCGTATTCGACCCGACCCACGAGGTCTACCTGACGAGCCGTCCGCAAGACGGCATCGCCGGAGTCCACGTCGTCACACCGCTGCGTCTGGCGGACGATGGTCCGGCGATCCTGGTCGATCGAGGGTGGATGGCGGACGCGGACTATCGGTCCTTGGCGCCCGAAAGCTGGTCGCAGGATGGTCCGACGGAAGTCAGCGGGTTTCTGATGCCGTCGCAGGAGGAGCCGGCCCTGGCTTTTCTGGCCGATCGCGTGCCGGAGGAGGGAGAGCCGCCCTTACTCGCGTGGCGCGCGCTCTCGATCCCGGGAATCGGCAGACAGATACCGTACCCGGTGCTCGACGTCTATCTGGTTCAGGAGAGCCCGGCGCCCCACGCGCGAGCGCCCCGCCCTTCGCCCGAGCTCGATCTCAGCGAAGGACCGCATCTCGGCTACGCCTTACAGTGGTTCGCCTTCGCCGCCATCGCCTGGGTGGGCGCCGGCCTGTGGCTGGGGCGCGGGCCGCACCACGGCGCCTGAGGCCTGCGCGGCTTCCCTGTTCTCAGCCCTCGATCGTCAGGGAAATCGGGACGGCGCGCAGGGCGCGCGAGATCGGGCAGCCTTCTTTGGCTGCTTGCGCATGCTCGGCAAGGCCGGCCGGGGCGAGTCCGGGCACATCGGCTTTCAGTCGAAGGGCGATCCCGGTCACGCTCCAATCATCGTCGACCTTCTCGATGGCCGCCTCGGCCGTCGCTTCCAGCCGGGCGGGCGGGACGTTGTTGCGTGTCAGCCGGGCGGCGAGGGCCATCGTGAAACAGGATGCCAGCGCGCCGGCCAGGAGCTCCTCCGGGTTCGACCCCGGATCTTCCTCGAAGCGGGTGGCAAAGGTGTAGCGCAGGCTCCCACCGCCCGATCCCAGACGGACTTCGCCGGAGCCGTCGCGCGGCCCGGTCCAGACGGCTTGTGCAGTTCGTTTCGGCATTGCGTCTCTCCTTTGGTGATCCGTCGATTCTCCTTCGCGGCCTCGCGATATCCCTATTACCCCCACCCCCTACCCCTCCCCCTGATTGAGGGAACGTACCTCTCCCTACACCCATTCCAGGGGGAGGGGCAGTGATTCTAAGAGGGGTCGGGGGAGCCTTGCTCCCCCGACCCCTCTTGTTGGTCTCCCCTCCCCGGCCCCGCGACATCTCGGCCACGGACTGGTCTGCCGGGGGAGGGGAAGGGGTGGGGGACGATAGGTCGGCACTCACTCTAGACCTCGGTGAAGTGCTCCCGCTCCATTTGCTCCCCGGTCATTCCGTCCGGCAGCCGCATGTATCCGGCAAGCAGCGGCACCGCCTGGCGCAGCACCTCCGCCATGCGGAACGCGATGCGTCGAATCGAGAAGTGGGCGTTCGCCGCCGCCCGCAGTTCGCAGAAATGGAAGGCCTCCCGCAGGTTCATCGTCAACGCCACCCGGCGGCGAAACGCGTTGGGGACCACGTACGCCGCCACGTCCGTGTTCCATTCCGCCAGAGTCTCGAAGGCCCGGGCGGCGGCCTCCATCGAGGCCCGATAGCCCCCTTCCAGGCCGGCTTCGGTGATCAGGTGGGGGACGGCGTAGCCCAGTCGAGTGGACAGACGCTGCGGCGTCTGGCTCATCATGCGATGCCGCTTGAGCTCGAGGTAAGCGCCCTGGTCGAGCACGACTTCGAAGGTGAAGGCCGAGTGCTCCAGGCTCCGACCCGGGCTGTCGAAGCGATCGCGGCCTCCCAGAATGGCCTCCGCCAGGAGATCCAGTTGGCCCGGAGGGAGAGCCTGCAGCCGCTCGACGATCGAATCGAGCGCCGCGTCTTCGTGCGGGAACAACGCTGCGGCCAGGATCGACATCTCGGAGGCCGGGTTCATGTGCAGCAGCCGCACCGGCTCGCGCCCCTCCCCAGGGAGGTCCTTGCGCAGCCAGGACTGTACTGCCTCGCGCCGGCGAACAAGGTGAGGCGTCGGTTCGGCGTACTTCAGCAGCGTGGGAACTTCGCCCGTGGCGACGTCCTTCGTCGCCCGGCCCATCTGGCGCACCTCTTCCAGCGGGTGAGCCAGCATCTTGCGGATGGCGTGTTCCAGCGTTCGGGCGTTGGCCGTCATCCCCACGTTGGCCAGGGCGGCCGCCGGCAGGAAGAAGCGACACCCATCGACGTAGCGCGCTCGGATGCGGCCGTCCCAGCGCTCGTCGGTTTCGCCGTCTTTCCGCGGGAAGAGGCGCTGCACGACCCGGCGCACAGGCTCAAGCGAATCGAGGTAGGACGTGAACAGGACGTCACACGCCTCGCGGTAGACCGCCTGCAACGGGTGCCCGGCCAATTCGGCTGGAAGATGGTATTCGCCGCGATCCCATTTCTGGTAGCGCGTCGACTTCTCCGTGTAGGAGGCCAACCGGTTCGATTCGAGGCACTCGATGGCCAGGCGCGACACGCCCTCGAAGGCCAGGTGCAGGACGGCGTGCTCCGCCACCGAGGCGTGTCCATAGCCGACGACCCACTTCTCGTGGAAGGCGGCCGACTTCTCGTCACTCAGCTCGTCGGCGATCTCACGAAACGTCTGCGGGGACCGGGAGGTCTTGGCGAAGGTGACGGCGATCGTTTCCGGGCTGAGCTGCCGCGGGCTCAACAAGTAGACGCGGCGGCGTGGATCAGTCAGCATCGCGCTTTGTCGCGCTTCGTCGCGTCTTTGCACCCCGGAGGGGCACCCCGGAGGGGGCATCCCGGAGGGGATCGCGGAGGGGAGCCCGGAACGGATCGGGTGACGGCTGGTCGTCTTCCATCTCGGAGCCGAGCAGATCGCGAGTCTGCAGAATGTCCCGTCGGATCTGCTCGACCAGCGCCTCCTTGCTGGGGAAACGCTGCTCCTCTCGCAGCCGGGCAATGAAGGCCAGTCCGATCGGTTCCTCGTACAGGTCGCCGTCCCAGTCGAGGATGTGGGCCTCGACCACCGGCGAGGGCAGGCTTTCATCGAACGTGGGACGCATCCCGACGTTGGTCACGGCTTTCTGCCGGCCTGCGGGGAGCTCCGCCCAACAGGCGTACACCCCTTGTGCCGGGTAGGCCTGCTCCTCGTGCAGCGCGATGTTGGCGGTGGGGATACCCAGCGCCTTGCCGCGCGCCGCCCCGCGCACGACCGGGCCTCGCAGGACGAACGGCCGCCCGAGGTACGTGGCCGCCCGGGCTACGTCGCCGGCCCGCAGGGCCTCGCGCACGCGGGTCGAGCTGACGACCTCGCCCCCCACTTTCGTCGGCGCGACTTCGTGCAGGGAGAACCCTCGCCGTCCCGCCTCGCGCCTCAGGAACAGCCGGTTGCCTTCGCGCTCGTGGCCCAGCGCGAAGTCCTCCCCGATCCACAGCCGGCGGAAGTTCAGCTGGCTCACGAGTCGGTCGAGGAACGCGCCGGCCGTGACGCGCGACAGCGCTTCGTCGAATTTCTGGCTGACGATGTGATCGACGCCGAGGGCGGAGAGGCGCGCCGACTTCTCCTCTGGCAGCGTGATGTAGAAGGCCGGACGCCGCCCGCGCAGCACCACCGACGGATGCGGGTAGAAGGTGACGACGACCGACGGCAGCTGCTCCGCCCGGGCGCCTTGGACCAGCGATCGAATGAGCGCCTGGTGGCCGAGATGCAACCCGTCGAACGATCCGATCGTCAGATGGCTGGCGGGGAGCGAGATTTCCGACAGGTCTTGGTACGCCGTCATCGAACCGAAGGCTCCATCGGCGGGCGGTTACCCGAGAAAGACCTTGTGCGGATGCCACAGCTTGCCGTCGTCCACCGCCTCCAGGATGGCGATGAGCACTCCCTCCCCATCGACGGCTTTGGCCATCCCGGACGAGGGCGAAGCCGTCGGGATACGATGGCCGAAGCGAATGGCCTCGATCCCCTCCGGCGGTACGACGACCGCCGCCAGTTCGGGCAGCGCCTCGGTCGCCGGGAGGACGTAGCGCTCCCACTTCTCGGTCATCATCCCCACCTCGAGCATCGGCCACGGTGTGGCTTGCTCCAGGCGAAAGGGACCGGCACGGGTGCGGCGCAGGCCGGCCAGGTGCGCCCCCGTCCCCAGCTGCTCCCCCAGGTCGTGGGCCAACGATCGAATATAGGTCCCGGCCGAGCACTCGATGCGCAGGGCCAGGTCGGGCGGCTGATAGGAACGCAGGTCGAGGCGGAGGATGTTGACGGTGCGCGGCGCCAATGCCGGATCTTCGCCGGCCCTCGCCATTTCGTAGGCCTTGCGCCCCTGCACCTTGATGGCGCTGAAAGGCGGCGGCTGTTGAGCGAGCTCGCCCCGGAACGACGGCAGGCACTCCTCGATCTCGCGCCGCGTCGGTGTGCGCCCCGATCGGTGGGTGACTTCGCCGTCGCCGTCGAAGGTGCGGGTGGAAACCCCGAAACGCACGATCGCCTCGTATTCCTTGGTGGTGCCCGAGAGGTACTCGCTCAGGCGGGTGGCGGCGCCAAGACACAGGACGAGAACGCCGGAGGCGCGCGGGTCGAGGGTCCCGGCGTGGCCCACCTTGCGGATGCCGGTCCCCTTGCGGACCATCCCCACCACCTGATGCGATGTCGGGCCGACGGGTTTGTCGACGATGATGAGGCCGAAGTCCTTCACGCGATGGCCGGTCCTCGTTCCTGGAGCGCATCGAGCGCGGCCTGGACCACGCGCTCGACGACCTCGTCCATCTCCCCGGCGACGCTGGCCCCGGCGGCCGGCGCGTGGCCACCGCCGCCGAATTGCTGGGCCAACCGCGAGACATCCAGACCGTTGCGCGAGCGCCAGCTCACTTTGACCTGGCCGCCGCCCTGGTCGATGAAGATCAGGGCCAGCTGGGCCCCCTCGATCGTACCCAGCAGGTTGATCAAGTCGGCGTCGTCCGATCCGCCGTAGCCTGACGCCAGACGATCCTCCAGTGTCAGGCGGGCCCACACCACCGGTCCGCGCCGTTCCAGGCGGCTCAAACCGGCGCCCCAATAACGGGCGGCGGCGAACGACCTTCGGTTGAGCAGCAGCTCGTAGACCCGCGGCAGGCTCTCCGCCAGACCTTCCAGCTCGGCCGCCAGGCGCAGGACGCCCGGGGTGACGTTGGGCGTTCGGAATCCGATCGTGTCGCTGACCAGCCCGGCCAGGTAATTGGTGGCGATCTCTCGATCGACGGGCAGCCCCAGCGCCGGCGACAGCATGTAGAGCATCTGGGCGGTGGCCGCCGCCGAAGGGTCGACCAGATTGACGTGTGCGAAGCGGGTATTGGTCGGGTGATGATCGACGTTGATCCCGGCGGGTCGGCGCAGCAGTTCGGCGGGAATACCGGTCCGACTGAGCTCGGCGCAGTCGACGGCCACCAGCAGATCGGCGTCGGTCGGGACGGTGCTCGTCACGTCGGCGGCGCCGGGCAGGAATCCGTAGCGCGACGGCAGGCCCCCGGCCAGCACGGGGACGGCGCGCTGGCCGCGACGGCGCAGCGCCAGGACCAGGCCGAGCATCGAACCGGCGGCGTCCCCGTCGGGCCGTTCGTGGGAAACGACGGCCACCTGGCGCGCCCCTTCCAGCAGGGCGCGGCCGCGCTCGATCTCAGGATCCACGGCGTTCATCCCGTTTGATCTGGTTCAGCAAGTCTTCGATGCGTGCGCCTTCGTCCACCGACGTGTCGTAGCGGAAGCGGAGCTGAGGGAAAGAGCGCAGCGGGATGCGCGCCGCCAGGGCGCTGCGCAGGAAGCCGCGCGCCCGCTCGAATCCGGAGAGCACTTCGGCGCTCCGCTGCGGGTCGCTGGTGGTGACGTAGATCGTGGCGTAGCCGAACTCGCGGTCGACATCGACGCCGGTGACGGTGACCAGCGTCAGCCCGGGATCGTGGACCTCCCGCTGGAGGATATCCGCCAGTTCTTCGCGGATGCGGTCGCCTACCCGGCGGGCACGTGCGTCGCTGGGCATGCCGGGCTACTCCGCCGGAACTTCCTCTTCGGTGTAGATCTCGAGCACGTCGCCGACCTTGAATTCGTCGAAACCGCGCAGCCCAATGCCGCACTCGAAGCCCTCGCGCACCTCGCGCACATCGTCCTTGACGTGCCGCAAGGAGCTGATGGGGCCCTCGTGGATGACCTCGCCGCCGCGCACCAGGCGGGCCGAGGCGCTGCGGCGCGCCTCGCCCTTGACGATGTAACAGCCGGCGATGTTGCCGAGCTTGGGAATGCGGAAGACGGCGCGCACCTCGGCCCGCCCCAGGTCGACCTTGCGCTTCTCCGGCTCGAGCATGCCCTTGAGCGCCTTCTCGATGTCTTCCGTCAGGCGGTAG
>Ga0209108_10002437_pt1 | contig 10630 bp, 7 predicted proteins | sample Rifsed10ft1_FD_184003 | JGI IMG/M metagenome (GOLD analysis project Ga0209108, IMG submission 184003) | Soil microbial communities from Rifle, Colorado, USA - sediment 10ft 1 (version 2) | ecosystem: Environmental > Terrestrial > Deep subsurface > Rock core/Sediment | place: Rifle, Colorado...
CCCTTCTTCAGTCGACAACTCGCTGGCACACCTGCGACTTCGCTATCAGCAGCTCGAGTTCCTGGGCGATGCGGTGTGGAATTGCTGTATCAGCGAGGCCCTGATCTCCCTCTTGCCAGGGGCCCCAGAGGGCGAATTGAGCCTTTGCCGCGCGCGCCTCGTCAGCGCTGCTGCCCTGGCGGAACTCGCGAAAAGCCTCGACCTTCCCCCCCTGCTCTTCCTGAGCAAGGGGGAAGAATCGACCGGTGGCAGGGAGCGCGCTTCCATCCTGTCGGGCGGCTTTGAAGCTGTCATCGGGGCGATCTATTTGGACGGCGGCGGGGCACTCATCCGTCGGTTGGCGCGCAGCGTATGCGACGATCAGCTTCCTGGTGTGAGGCTTGGCTGCGATCCGAAAACCGCGTTGCAACAGTTGACGCAATCCCGCTTCCACGAAACCCCTCGCTATCATCTGCTTTATCGTTCAGGCCCTCCCCATGCCCCAACATTCGAGGTCGAGGTCCGAGTCGGCCAATCGGCTATCGGCCGGGGAAGCGGGCGAAGCAAGCAGGATGCCGAGCAGGAGGCTGCCCGGCTGGCGATGGCGGCTTTTGGCCACCCACATACCCACAATATCTAGTAGTGAGACTCCACGTAACTACTGGCTCTTGTAATTACCCTTGACACCGAGAAATATGACATGATACCCTTGCCGCCATTAAGGCCGTTCCGGGGCTTCGGTTCTCTGGCGTTTTTGTTCGACACGGGTGAGATGACTATGACAACCGCAAAAGGTCACTTGAGGCGATGCGGCTGACGCGGCTTTCCCTCTTCGGGTTCAAATCGTTCGCCGAGAAGGTCGAAGTTACCTTTGAACCCGGCATCACGGCGATCGTTGGACCCAACGGCTGCGGCAAGAGCAATCTATCAGACGCCATCCGATGGGCCCTCGGAGAACAGAGCGCGAAGCTGCTCCGAGGGGACCGGATGGACGACCTGATTTTCGCCGGAAACAGTGGGCGCAAACCCCTCGGGATGGCCGATGTATCCCTGACCTTTACCGATAATTATGGCGACATTCCTACAGAGTTCCACGAGGTGACGGTCACCCGCCGACTGTATCGCTCCGGCGAGAGCGAGTACCTGCTCAACCATGTTCCGTGCCGTCTCCGAGATATCACCGATCTGTTCCTCGATACCGGGCTTGGGGGTGAGCCCTACGCTCTCATCGAGCAAGGCTCCATCGGCGACGCCGTGAGCGCGAAGCGACACGAGCGCAGGCTCCTCATCGAGGAGGCTGCCGGCCTCATGACATATAAGGTGCGAAAGAAGTCGGCACTGGTGAAGCTAGAGTCGGCAGAGCAGAACCTGCTTCGGGTCAACGATATCATTCACGAGGTCGAGCGGCAGCGAAACTCGCTCAAGCGACAGGCGAACAAGGCGGAGCGCTACCGCGCCTACCAGGAACGGGTGCGAGAACTCAAGGGTTTTCTGAAATTCCATGAGGGTCAACAACTGCGACAACAGCTTGAAGCGGCGGAGCATTCGGAACGGGCAGCGCAGCAGGACGTCGACTCCGTGCAGGCTGCACTCGTCGCCCTGGAAGCCCAGCAGGAATCGATTCGGATCCGCGAGCTGGAACAAGGTCAAGCGAGGGCGTCCTTCCAACAGCGGCTCTACGATACCAGGGCCCGCTTGTCCCGTGATGAGGCCGAGCTCAGCCACCTGCGACAGATGCTCGATGCGTCGGCGAGCCAACTCGAGGAGCGGCGGCGCCGTCTGACGCGACTGCAGGAGCGGAAGGCTGTCCTGACGCAGGAGGAAGCGCCCACGCGAGAGCAGGAGCGGCTCCTCTCTGGAGAGCTCGAATCTCAGCGCAGGCATCTCGACCTGAAGTCATCAATGCTTCGAGGGCTGGAGGAGACGATCGCGGAAGGGGTGAGTGGGTTTGAGAACCGGCGGCGACGTCTCATCCAAGACGCCGCGTTGCTCGCCGAGCGACGAAACCACCTCAGCGGCCTCCGAGAGCGAGAGCGCTTGTACGGTAAACAACGCGACATCGCCGGTGAGCGTAAGGGTGGGCTGGAACAGCAGGATCGAGACCTCGCCACCCTTGAGGAGCAACAGCGCCGATTCCTTGCTCGAGTCGTCGAACAACTCGCCCAGCTCCATGGGGAACGGGATGAGCTGACCCAGCAGGCGCTCGCGGAGGAGTTCGGCAGAGACGCCATCAGGCCTGAGCGTGATAGCCTCCGGGAGGAGACCGCACGGCTCAATAGCCGCCTGGCATCCCTTATCGAACTGAGCGAGAGCTTCGAGGGGTACGATGGCGGACACCGGTTCCTCCTCCAGCGAAAAGCCGGCGGAGAGTCTCGGTTGACAGGACTGAAGGCCTCTCTTGCCGAGCTTATCGAGGTGCCGCCCCGCTATGAGCGAGCGGTAGAGGTCTTGCTCGGCGACGCACTGCAGGGCCTTGTGATCGGGCGTGCCGACGACGCTGAGGAGGCCATTCGTCTCTTGACCGAGCGGGGCCAGGGTCGCGCGACGTTCATCCTTTCTCCCGAAAGCAGCTCCGGCCCCGAAACGATACCCTCCCTGGCGCGGCGGACTGGTCCGGCGCCCTCAGTCGTATTGGCAGGCGGGGTTATGCTGGAAGGCGTTGCCATCGACCTGATCCACTGCGCCGAGAGCGATCGGCCTCTGATCGAAGCCCTGCTTGCCGACGGAATCATCGTCAAAGATCTCTCCGACGCGCTCTCCCTCCGTCGTCACCTCCCTCCCCCGTTCGCGATTGCCACCCTGGCTGGCGAGTTGGTCACCAGCCGTGGAATCATCATCGGCGGCCCGGGAGGTGGCGGTGGGATCCTCTCGCGACGGCGCGAAATCTCCGAGCTCCAGGAGCAGGCCCGTCAACGTCACGAGAGCCTCCTGGCCGTCGACGCCTCATGGGAGGCTTCTTGTCGCCGCTCATCACAGTTAACAGACTCCCTGGAGTCGCTGACCCGCCGACTTGATGAAGTGAAGATCGATCGCCTCAAGGCCGAAAAGGAGCTCTCCCACACGAGTGGCGAACGGCGCCGGCTCCTTCAGCAGATCGAGGTGTTGACGTACGAAGCGAAAAGTCATGAGGAGGACCTTCGGGTCTTGACCGATGAGATCCGGAGATTCGAGTCCAGTCTGCTGGAGGACGAGGGACGATACGCTGCCTCGCAAGCCGATGCCGCCCGGCTCGAGGCCGAGGCAGCCGTCCACCAGCAGGCCCGCGACAACCTCATCGGTGATGTCGGTGAACTCCGCGTGCAGCTCACCTCACTCCAGGCGCAGCGAGATCTCCTCGCTCTTGGACTCGCCAGGATCGAAGACGAGAGCGGTCAGCTTGTTCGCGAGATGGAAGCGCTCGAAGCCGAGCTGACCGAGGAAGAGACGCGGCGGAAACAGATGGAGGCGACCATCGCTCATCTCCATGAGCGCCTCACGGCGCTGATACAGGAAGAAGGAGTGGCGCAGCGGGCGGCCGCTGAGCAGGACAAGGCACATCAGGAACTCGTCGAGGAGCGCGAATCGTTAGAGGAGCGCATTCGAGCGCTGAGGCAGTCGCTCGCCCACGTACAGCAGGCCCTGAGCGCGACGGCTATACGGCGCGCCGAACTGCGGAACACCATATCCCTTTTCGAAGAGGCGTTGCGCGAGGAAGGGCTCGAACAGGTGGAGGCGATCGCCGCACGGCTCTCCGAAAACGGCCTTGGCCTCGAGGAGGCCAAGACTGAACTGGCAGACCTCACCGCGAAGATCGCGGAGCTTGGTGGCGTCAATCTTGCCGCCCTGGAGGAATACCAGGAGTTGGCTGAGCGGCACCACTTCCTCTCGGTCCAAGCCCAGGACCTCCACTCCTCTGCCCGATCGCTCCGCGCTGCCATCGCTGAGATCAACACCACTATTCAGCAACGGTTCAACGAGACACTCATGACCGTCAACGGCCATCTGGATCGGCTGTGGAAGAGACTCTTCTCCGGTGGCGAGGCGCAGCTCCACACGGTTGAACTTGAGCCGGGAGAGGAAGAGCCGGGGCTCGAGCTGGTGGTGCGCATCCCTGGCAAGCGCGCCACTCTCAATCTTCTGTCTGGAGGCGAAAAGGCGCTCGCGGCCCTGGCGCTGCTGCTGGCGCTATTTGAGACTCGCCCAAGCCCCTTCTGTCTGTTGGACGAAGTGGATGCCCCACTCGACGACGTGAATGCAGAGCGCTTCGTGTCGCTTCTGAAGGAAATGGCCGCGACCTCCCAGTTCATCCTGATCACACACAACAAGCGGACGATGGAAGCCGCTGATATCCTCTATGGGGTCACCATGGAGGAACATGGTGTCTCCAGACTTCTCTCTCTTCGAATGGCCCGGGCCGCTTAACGGCGCACCCTCCGACCGATGCCCCCCAACGGTACCCCTCCCACAGGTCTCTTCGGCCGGCTGGTGGCTGGCCTCGCACGAACCCGTCAGGGATTGATCGGGCAGATCGAGCGGCTCTTTGCCGGGAATGCCTGCAACGCCTCGACGTTGGAAGCGCTGGAGGAGCTCCTGATCGCCGCCGACCTTGGTCCGGCTGTGGCGAGACAGATCATTGCCACCCTGCATCAACGTCTCGGTCGTCGGGACCTCAAGGAGCTTCGCCACGTGGAAGAGACCGTCAAGGAGGAGATCCTGTCTGTCCTGAAAGCAACCGCCCCTCCTTCTTCGAGCGCAGACCCCGATGCCCGACCTCGAGTCTTTCTCTTTCTGGGAGTGAACGGTTCAGGCAAGACCACCACCATCGGGAAATTCGCGAAACGCCTGATCGATGAAGGTGGCAGGGTGATCGTCGCCGGGGCCGACACCTTCCGCGCCGCTGCCATCGAGCAGCTTCAGTTCTGGGGTAAGCGCGTCGGGGCCCATGTGGTCTGTCACCAGGCTGGCGCTGATCCCTCCGCAGTGGTCTTCGATGCGTTGCAGGCCGCTGTGGCGCGACAGGCAACCCACCTTCTCATCGACACCGCGGGCCGACTCCACACCAAGCGAAATCTGATGGAGGAATTGAAGAAGATCCACCGCGTCATCTCCCGGCAGATGCCGGGGGCCGCTTACGAGCGGTTCATGGTTCTCGACGCCACCTCCGGCCTGAACGCGCTGGTTCAGGCCAGGGAATTCCACGATGCCGTTGGACTCACCGGCCTCGTCCTGACCAAGCTGGATGGGACGGCGAAGGGCGGCATCGTCGTCGCCATCGCTCAGCATTTGAAAGTTCCTATCGCGTTCGTTGGGCTTGGCGAAGGGCTCGACGACCTTCAACCATTCTCTCCAGAAGCCTTCACAGACGCCCTGTTTGTAAGCTCTTAGCCGCCCCGGCGGGGGTTTTCACCTTGACACCCCTGCGACGCGGTGTTAGTGTCACTCAGAAAATCGCTTTACCAAGGTTGCATCTCTTGAGGGGACAGGATGCGCATGGCAATCGATGAACCATTGATGCGGCGGGCGTTGGATCTTGCCCAAAAAGGGCTGGGCCGCACGAGCCCCAACCCTATAGTGGGCGCTGTGGTGGTGCGAAACGGAAGCATCCTTGGAGAAGGTTATCACGCGTACGCCGGCGGGCCACATGCGGAGGTGGTTGCACTGGAGGCCGCTGCCGGGGCCACTGCAGGAGCGGATCTCTACGTCACGCTCGAGCCCTGTTGCCATCAGGGTCGGACGCCGCCCTGCACCGATCGGATCATTGCCGCGGGCATCCGACGAGTCGTCACATCGGTGTTGGACCCGAACCCGCTGGTCTCCGGCAGAGGCGTTGAGACGCTGCGTGCGGCAGGGGTCCTGGTGGAACTAGGACTCCTGTCCGAGGAGTCGACGATCCTGAACGAAGCGTTCATGAAATTCATCAAGAGCCGCCTTCCATTCGTCGTGCTCAAGGCTGCGGTGAGCCTTGACGGCAAGATCGCGACCCGGACCGGCGACTCTCACTGGATCTCCGGCGAACAATCGCGGCAGCGGGTGCACGAATTACGGGATCAGATCGATGCGGTCATGGTCGGGCTCGGCACGATCCGGCGCGACGACCCCGTGCTCACAACCCGGCTTCCGTCGGGTGGGCGTAATCCGATCCGGGTCATCGTCGATGGACGGGGCTCTCTCCCCTTAGACGCGCGGGTGTTTCACTCCACCTCTTCATCGCCAACCTGGGTTGCGGTCACCGCCGATGCGCCCCATGAACGGATCGATGCCCTGGAGCGGCATGGCCTCACGGTCATCGAGGCGGGCGGTTCCAATGGGAGGGTCAACCTTCAGCATCTTCTGAAACGCCTTGGAGAGCGCGAGGTCACAAGCGTGATGATCGAGGGCGGCGAGGGGATCTTTACCTCTGCCATTGAAGCGGGCATCATCGACAGATTCCTCGTCTTCGTGGCTCCGATTTTGATCGGAGGGAAAACGGCCCCGAGTCTTTTTGGGGGGGCGGGGATCGAACACCTCGTTGAGGCCTTTCGCCTGGAGCGTGTACGCATCGAACAACTGGGCGGGGACCTCCTGATCGAGGGATATCGCTCAGCAAAGGAAGTGAGCGGGTAGGCTGAACCGATGTTCACGGGCCTCATCGAAGAAGTGGGCGTGGTTCAACAGGTTCGACGGGAGGGCGGCGTCACGAGGCTGGCCATCAGGGGAAAGGATGCCGTAACCGACCTCTCGATCGGCGACAGCATCGCGGTCGATGGGACGTGTCTGACGGTCACCACGGCCGAGCACGATGTCTTCGAGGTCGAGCTGTCGGACGAGACCCTGGTCCGTACAACCCTGGGCGATCTCGGCCCTGCCGATCACGTGAACTTGGAGCGGCCCTGTCGGGTAACCGACCGACTCGGAGGGCACATCGTCACCGGTCACATCGACGGGGTGGGCACGCTCCTGGAGATTCGCGAGAGCGGCGGGACGTGGTGGTTCTCGTTCTCCTACCCCGAGTCCCTTCGCCCTCTGCTCGTGGAGAAGGGATCTGTTGCCGTGGATGGGATCAGCCTGACGGTTGCCAGCCTTTGTGATGTCTCCTTCGGGGTTGCCATCATCCCGCACACCTATCGGCACACCACATTAGGGAGCAAAAAGGTGGGGCAGCGCACAAACCTGGAAACCGACCTGCTAGGAAAATACGTCATCCGATACCTTGAAGGACTTCAGGCTTCGGGAAGAAAGGCGGTGCTTACCCAGTCGGTCCTCCGGGAGTGGGGGTACGTCTGAGCCCGGGTCAACGGAGTAGCAATGGAGGAAGCCATCCGGTTTCACACTATTGAAGAAGCGATCCGAGACCTCCATGACGGCAAAATGATCATCGTGGTGGACGATGAAGATCGCGAGAACGAAGGCGACCTCACGATGGCAGCCGAGAAGGTGACGCCCGAGGCAATCAACTTCATGGCCTCGAAGGGGCGAGGGTTGATCTGTGTGGCCGTCACTGGGCAGCGGCTGGATGAGCTCCGGATCCGGCCAATGGTAACCGACAACACCTCACCGTACGAGACGGCCTTCTCCGTCTCCGTCGATGCGAAGCGCAAGGTGACGACCGGAATATCCGCCCATGACCGGGCGATGACGATCCGAACCATCGTCGACCCTAAGGCGACCGCCGACGACCTGACCAGCCCCGGGCATACCTTTCCGCTTCGAGCGAGGGAGGGTGGTGTGCTGACGCGCGCGGGGCAGACGGAGGCCGCTGTGGACCTGGCAAAATTGGCCGGCCTGTACCCCGCGGGCGTGATCTGTGAGATCATGAATGACGATGGGACCATGGCCAGGACGCCAGAGTTGCACCGCGTCGCTCGGGAACACGGCATCAAGCTGATTACCGTCAAAAGCCTGATCGAGTTTCGATTGAAGCGCGAGCGATTCGTGAGCCGCGTCGCCACAACGGCTCTGCCGACACAGTACGGCCGATTCACCGCGATCCTGTATTACAGCCAAGTGGATAAGAAACACCATCTGGCTCTGGTCATGGGAGACGTGAACGCCGTCGAAGACACCCTCGTGCGGGTGCACTCGGAGTGCCTCACCGGGGACGTATTCGGCTCGCTCCGGTGCGACTGCGGACCTCAGATGGACAAGGCGCTAGATCTGATAGCGAAAGAGGGAAAGGGGGTCTTTCTCTACATCCGACAGGAAGGGAGAGGGATCGGCCTCGCAAACAAGATGCGCGCCTACGAGCTACAGGACAGGGGACTGGACACGGTGGAGGCCAATGCGAGGCTGGGCTTCAAACCCGATCTACGAGAGTACGGGATCGGGGCTCAGATCTTGTCGGATCTCGGGTTGTGTAAGATTCGGCTGCTGACCAACAACCCTCGGAAAATCGTAGGGCTTGAGGCATACGGTCTGCATGTGGTGGAGCGACTCCCCATCGAGATCCGCCCGAATGCCGAGAATCGCGCCTATCTGCAGACCAAGCACGAGAAGTTGGGCCACCTGCTGGAAAAGGTCTAGTGGCTGTTCAACCTGCTCCAGGGAACCTGTGCATCAGGTCGCCGCGCGGATGCACAGTTCCACCATGGAGCGCTCGAACAACGCGGTCGGTCACATGGCAGAGAGGGCTCGGTGGAGAGGATGCCTTTGAAAATCACTGAGGGGACATACGCAGCCAGGGGATTCCGATTCGCTCTCGTGGTCAGCCGCTTCAACGATTTCATCACCAAACAGCTTCTGGAGGGAGCTGTTGACTGTCTGCTTCGACACGGGGCAGATGAGGGTGACCTGCATCTGGTCAAGGTGCCAGGAGCCTTCGAACTGCCCTACACGGCAAAGCGCCTGGCCGCCTCGCGCAATTACGACGCCGTCATCGCCCTCGGAGCGGTCATTCGGGGGGCCACCCCCCACTTCGAGTACGTCGCCGGAGAGGCAGCAAAGGGGATCGCCTCGGCCAGCCTCGAAACCGGTGTCCCGATTATCTTTGGGGTCATCACCGCGAATACGGTTGATCAGGCGATCGAGCGGGCCGGCACCAAGGGTGGCAATAAGGGGTTTGCCGCAGCCCTTTCAGCCATAGAAATGGCCAGCCTGTTCGCCCAACTCAAGTGATCTTTAGGAAGGGGGGTCTTCACCCCCCACGATGCGAATGGGAAAGCGGCATCGGGCCAGAGAGCTCGCACTCTCCTTCCTCTATCAGTCGGAATTTCACCCCGTGGGGGCGTTCGAGGATCGCCTCCACGCCTTCTGGGGGGAGCACCCTGTCAAGCCCGAGGTCCGATCTTTCGCCGAGGAGTTGGTGCGGGGCACGATAGCCCATCGGACCTCGATCGATGGCCTTCTTTCCCCTCTGATTGAGCACTGGATCCTCTCCCGTCTGGCGCTCGTGGATCTCTGCATCCTTCGATTAGCCGCCTATGAGCTCCTCTTTCAGCCACACACACCGTCGAAGGTCGCGATCGACGAAGCGATCGAATTAGCGAAGGCATTCGGAGGGAAGGACTCCGGTGCCTTTGTCAACGGCGTCCTTGATAAAATCAAAACGCTCGCCGACGACCGCTCCACGGCACCTCTGGCCTAAGGCAGCCTCTTCAGCTCAAAAAAGGGAGTTGTGACTCTGCGCTGTCGCAGCGTGTGGATGGATCAATGCGAAGGGCGGGATTCGAACGGTCAGCAAGAGCGGCAGGCTGCCCATCACTTACTCATACTGCTTGAACACCAAGGTGGCATTGGTTCCGCCGAACCCAAAGGAGTTGGTGAGGGCGACCCTCACCTCAGCTTGACGCGCCTTGTTAGGGACGTAATCGAGGTCGCAGCCCGGGTCCGGCTCGTCGTAGTTAATCGTAGGCGGGATCAGCCCGTGATAGATGGTGAGGACGGTCGCCACCGACTCGACGCCGCCCGCCGCCCCTAGGAGGTGCCCGGTCATGGATTTGACCGAGCTGACGGCCAGGCGATAGGCATGGCCTCCGAACACCTGCTTGATCGCTCTGGTCTCGGCGGTGTCGCCCATGGGTGTCGATGTTCCGTGGGCATTGATGTAGTCCACATCCTCAGGGCTCAGTCTCGCAGCCTCTAGCGCGAGCCGCATTGCGGCAATCGCGCCGATCCCTTCTGGCTCTGGTGCCGTCATGTGGTAGGCATCGGCCGACATCCCGTAACCGACCAACTCGGCATAGATCTTCGCTCCACGCCGCAGGGCGTGCTGCAGCTCCTCGAGGACCAGGACTCCCGCGCCCTCCCCCATCACAAAACCGTCCCGCCCCTTATCAAAGGGACGGCTGGCCCGGTGGGGCTCATCATTCCTCGTAGAAAGGGCCTTCATGGCGCTGAACCCACCGATCGTGAGCGGGGTGATGACTGCTTCGCTTCCGCCCGCGATCATTACGTCCGCCGCCCCCCGCTTGATCAGCTCCAAGGAGTCGCCGATGGCGTGATTGCCGGTTGCGCAGGCTGTGGAGACGCATGAGTTCGGTCCCCGAAACCCATACCGCATAGCGATCTGCCCGGAAGCCAAATTCGTGATAATAGAAGGGATAAAGAAGGGGCTGATCCGGCCAGGGCCCTTCTCCAGCAGGACGTTGTGAGACTCCTCCAGGGCCGGGATCCCACCCATGCCGGTGCCGATCAGTGTGCCGATTCGGCTCCGCTCGCCCTCCTCGAACTTTAATCGGGCATCGTCAACCGCCATAAT
>Ga0209108_10002439_pt1 | contig 10625 bp, 9 predicted proteins | sample Rifsed10ft1_FD_184003 | JGI IMG/M metagenome (GOLD analysis project Ga0209108, IMG submission 184003) | Soil microbial communities from Rifle, Colorado, USA - sediment 10ft 1 (version 2) | ecosystem: Environmental > Terrestrial > Deep subsurface > Rock core/Sediment | place: Rifle, Colorado...
AGCGGGCATTCATATCGTTACGATTGAGATGCAGAAGGCACAACCTCCCGATGAAGTAAAACCGGCGTTTGACGATGCCGTGAAGGCGCGCGAAGATGAACAGCGCCTGAAAAACGAGGCTGAAGCCTATGCCAACGACGTGATTCCACGCGCCCGCGGCGCCGCGGCCCGCATTACCCAGGAGGCGGAAGGCTACAAAGCGAGCGTGATTGCGCGCGCCGACGGTGATGCCCGCCGGTTTTCGCAGATAGCTATTGAATATGCGAAGGCGCCGGCGGTGACGCGCGAACGTCTGTATCTGGAGACCATGGAGCAGGTGTTGTCCAACACCACCAAGATTTTCGTGGACCAGAAAGTCGGAAACAATCTGATATACCTGCCGCTCGACAAGCTCGTGCCGATGGATCGCCTGGCTCCATCCACGACGAATATGGAATCCGGAATGATGCCAAGCCCGACGGTAAAAAGCGGTGATACGAGCCGCAGCCGGACTGATCAACGGAAGCGCGCGCCATGAACCAGTCGAAATTATTTGCTGTTCTGGGTGTCGCGTTGCTGGTGTTGATCACCGTGCGATCCACCCTCTATATGGTGGATGAACGCGAGAAGGCCATTATTGTCAGGTTCGGACAGGTATTGCGGTATGACGAAGCCCCCGGCCTGCACGTCAAGACGCCGTTCCTCGACGAGGTGCGCTACTTCGATTCGCGGATCCTGACTTTGGATGCTGAACCGCAACCGTTCCTCACCAAGGAAAAGAAATACGTGGTGGTGGATTCTTTCGTCAAATGGCGCATCGAGGATGCGCTTAAATATTTCCTCACGGTCAGCGGGCAGGAAATCGATGCGCGCCGCCGTTTGGAACAGGTCGTTAACAGCAGTCTTCGGGACGAATTTGGGAAACGCACAGTCCACGACGTGATTTCCACCGACCGCCAAATGATCATGGATATCTTGACGGCCTATGCCGATCAAGAGGCGCGCAAGTTCGGCATCGTGGTGTCGGACGTGCGCATCCAGCGTGTGGATTTGCCGGACGAGGTGAGCCAGTCGGTCTATCAGCGCATGAAGGCGGAGCGCTTACGCATAGCAAATGAATTGCGCGCGCAAGGCGCCGAAGCCGCGGAGAAGATCCGTGCCGATGCCGAGCGCCAACGTGAAGTGCTGGTGGCTGAAGCCTACGGCAAGGCCGAGCGGGTTCGGGGCGAGGGGGACGCCAAAGCGACAGCGATCTACGCCGCCGCTTATACGCGCGCACCGGAATTTTATTCTTTGTACCGCAGCCTCATCGCTTACAAGGAAAGCTTCAGAAAAAAAGACGATATCATGATCGTGGATCCGAGCGCGGATTTCTTTAAATATATGAAGAAACCCGGCCGGTAAGCTCCCTCGGATTGGGCGGCTATGTGGCATGAATTTTTGATCGCACTGGCATTGCTGCTGATCGTGGAGGGTGTCTTCCCCTTCCTTAGCCCGGACGGGCTACGCAAGGCCCTGGTAGCGATACATCAGTTGAGTGATTCGCAATTGCGCTTCATGGGATTGTCCAGCATGCTGCTCGGCGTGGTGTTGCTGTATTTCATTAACCGCTGACTTAAGCGATTCTGTTTCGGAATCACTCGCATGTCCACCAAAGACCGCTGGCTGCTCCCCGAGGGGATTGAAGAGATCCTGCCTGTCGAGGCGAGGCGCGTGGAGGATCTGCGCCGGAAGCTGCTAGATATGTTCGAGCGGTGGGGATATGAACTCGTGATGCCGCCACTGATCGAATATCTCGATTCATTGTTGACCGGCGCCGGCCAGGAACTTGACATCCAGACATTCAAGTTAACGGATCAATTGACCGGAAGGCTGATGGGAGTCCGTCCGGACATGACCCCGCAGACGGCACGCATCGACGCCCATTACCTCAAACGGACCGCGCCCGTCCGCCTGTGTTACACGGGATCGGTATTGCGCACGCGTCCGGACGAGTTCGGCGGATCGCGCGAGCCGCTGCAGCTCGGCGCCGAACTGTTCGGTTATCCCGGTCCCGAGGCTGACGCGGAAATCCTCCGGCTTATGATCGAATCCCTGCGAACCGCGGAAATTCACGACGCGCACCTTGACCTGGGTCATGTGGGTGTTTTCCGGGGCCTGGCGGCGCAGGCGAAACTGACCGACGAACAGGAAAAAGAACTGTTTGAAGCGTTGCAACGCAAAGCGCGCAATGAAGTCAAGGCGCTCCTTGATTCCCATGATGCTCCATCCGCTTCCAAGCGGATGCTGGCCGGCTTGCTTGATCTTAGCGGTGGTCAAGAAGTACTAACACAGGCCGATGCGATGCTGCGCGGCGCACCGCAAGGCGTTGCGCGCGCCCTGAATGAGCTTCAGGCCGTTGCCGAACTGGTAACGCGTCAGGCAGGGGCGCCCGAACTTAATTTTGATCTCGCCGAGCTATCCGGTTATCACTACTACACCGGAGTGGTATTTTCGGCGTTTGTCCCGGGATACGGGCGCGCGATCGCACGCGGTGGTCGCTACGACGGCATCGGACGTTTTTTCGGCCGTGACCGCGCCGCCACCGGATTCGGCGCCGACCTGCGAGAGTGGTTGCGATTTTCAGCCGCTTCGCCGCGACCCATAACAGGCATTCTGGCGCCAGACGGGGCGGACTCTTCCTTGCATGCCGAGATTGCACGACTGCGTGCGTCAGGCGAGCGCGTGGTGATGCGTCTGGCCGGCGACAAATCGCCCGTCGCAGATTTTGGATGCGACCGCGAGTTGGTCAAGCAGAACAGCCGATGGGTCGTTCAACCGGTTAAATAACGTTATCATCCGATTATGGCAATAAATGTCGTGGTGGTCGGCTCCCAATGGGGCGATGAAGGCAAGGGCAAGATCGTCGATCTGCTCACCGATCGGGCGCACGCGGTGGTTCGATTCCAGGGCGGTCACAATGCCGGGCACACGCTGGTCATCAACGGACAGAAAACGATATTGCATCTGATTCCCGCCGGGGTATTGCGCAACGGTGTGATGTGCCTGATCGGTAACGGGGTGGTGCTGTCTCTGGCCGCGCTCTTCGAGGAAGTGGACAAGCTCGCGCAAAACGGCGTGGACGTCATGAAGCGGTTGCGCGTGAGCGAGTCATGCCCGCTTATCTTGCCATATCACATAGCGCTGGATCAGGCGCGTGAAAAGGCCCTGGGCAACTTGGCCATCGGCACCACCGGACGCGGGATCGGTCCGGCCTACGAGGACAAGGTGGCGCGACGCGGCCTGCGTGTCGCGGATTTGCTGGACACCAAAACCTTCCCCGACAAACTTAAAAGTGTGCTGGACTACCATAATTTCGTACTCAAGAATTATTTTCATTCCGACACCGTGGATTACCCGAAGACCCTTCAGGAATGCCAACAACTGGCCGAACGACTGCGACCGATGGTGGCCGACGTTACGGAACTGCTGTATCAGTACGGCTGCGAAGGCCAGCGGGTGATGTTCGAAGGGGCACAGGGAACCTTGCTCGATATCGATCACGGCACTTATCCGTATGTCACTTCATCCAACACCTGCTCCGGTACCGCGACCCTGGGCAGCGGAGTCGGGCCGGGGCGGATCGACTACGTACTGGGTATAACCAAGGCCTACGCCACCCGCGTTGGAGCAGGCCCATTCCCGACCGAGTTGCACGACGAGATCGGCGAGCGTCTCGGGGAGCGCGGCAATGAATTCGGTGCGACCACGGGGCGCAAGCGCCGCTGCGGCTGGTTCGACGCCGTGATCATGCGCCGCTCGAACCGGTTGAACGGTGTCACCGGCCTGTGCGTCACCAAGCTCGATGTGCTGGATGGCCTTGACACGATTCGCGTATGCACCGCTTACAACTGCAACGGCGAAACCCGGAACACGCCTCCCGGCGGCGCGGATGCCCTGGCGCGGTGCGAGCCCGTGTACCAGGATTTTCCCGGTTGGAAGGAATCGACGGTGGGTATCCGCAGCTTCGATAAATTACCCGCCAACGCGCAGAATTATCTGAGGATAATCGAAGAGCATTCCGAAGCGCGCATTGATATCATCTCCACCGGTGCCGAGCGCGACGACACGATTATTCTGCGTCACCCGTTCGAGTGATCAAGCCCGGTTTGGGCCCAAAGCACGGGGCAGGAAATCACGGATATACGTTACTTATTAATGGTACCGAGGAGAGGACTTGAACCTCCACGGGTTTCCCCACTAGAACCTGAATCTAGCGCGTCTACCAATTCCGCCACCTCGGCATGGAGTCCGTCGATAAAGACGGGGCCCGGCAGGACGGCGCACTCTACCGAGAGATAAATTTTATGTCAACGCGAAAAAATCAAAAACCGTTCCGTGACCCCATGCGCGAACGCGAAAAACAAAAATACGAGCATCCCGTGCCCAGCCGGGAGGCCATTCTCGCTTTATTGACCGAGCACAGCGAACTGCTTTCGTTTCGCGCCCTGGCCGGGAAACTTGGGGTCGAAGGCGAACGCGATGAAGACGCGCTTTCGAGGCGTTTGCGCGCCATGGAACGCGACGGCCAAATCCTGAAAAACCGTCGTGATCTTTACGGTGTGGCGCGCAAAATGGACATGGTCTGCGGACGCGTGAGCGGGCATCCGGACGGTTACGGTTTTCTCATTCCCGAGGACAAAAGCGAGGATGTGTTTCTGCCGCCGCGCGAAATGCGGCAGGCGCTGCACGGCGACCGCGTGATGGTGCGCGTTACCGGCGTTGACCCGCGCGGACGGAAAGAAGGCGTAGTGGTCGAAGTGCTCGAGCGGGCGCGAACGACGGTCGTCGGCCGCTACGTGATCCGCCATGACATGGCATTTGTGGTCCCGGAAGACAAGCGCATCGCGCAGGACGTGATCATCCCGCGCGGAGGCGAGGGCGGCGCAACCGAAGGGAAGATCGTCGTGGCGGAGGTGACGGCGCCGCCCACGAGCCGATCGGCGCCCGCCGGGCGGGTTGTGGAAGTACTGGGTGACCACATGGCGCCCGGGATGGAAATACAGATCGCCACCCGGGCCCATAATATTCCGCACCTCTGGCCTGAAGCCGTAGCGCGCGAAGCGGAACAATTCACGGCGGAAGTGCCGGAACAGGCCATCCACGGCCGGGTGGATCTGCGCGATGTACCGTTGGTGACCATTGATGGCGAAGATGCGCGCGATTTTGACGATGCGGTTTACGCCGAACGGTCGGGCAACTCATGGCGGCTGATCGTGGCGATCGCCGATGTGTCTTATTACGTCAAACCCGGCATGGCGCTCGATAACGAGGCCTATCAACGCGGCAACTCGGTCTATTTCCCGCAGCATGTCATTCCGATGCTGCCGGAAGTGCTGTCGAACGGTTTGTGCTCGCTCAATCCCAACGTGAACCGCCTGTGCCTCGCCTGCGAGATGCAGATCGACAACAACGGGAAAATTACCCGTTACCGTTTCCTGGAAGGCGGCATGCGTTCGCGGGCGCGGATGACCTACACCAAGGTTGCCGCCATATTGGTGGAGAAAAATGCCGCGCTCCGGCGCGAATACGCGGATCTGGTCCCGCACCTGGAGGCGTTGTACGGATTGTTTCAGATTCTGCACACGGCGCGGATCAAGCGCGGCGCGGTGGATTTCGAGCTGCCGGAAACCCGCATCGTGTTCGATGAGGAAAGAAAAATCAAAAATATCCTTCCGTTGCAGCGCAATGACGCGCACCGCCTGATCGAGGAGTGCATGCTGGTGGCCAATGTCTGCGCGGCCGAACTGCTCATAAAACACAAGGTTCCCGCGCCATACCGCATCCACGAAGGGCCGACACTGGAAAAGCTCAATAACCTGCGCGAGTTCCTTACCGAGCTCGGCCTTTCGCTCGGTGGCGGTGCTTCGCCCCAAGCACAACATTATTCCAAGCTCATCAAGGCGGTGGAAAAACGTCCGGATTCGCGGCTCATTCAGACCGTGCTGCTCCGCTCGCTCAGCCAGGCGGTATACAGCCCGGACAACATCGGTCATTTTGCGCTCGGATACCCGAATTACACGCATTTCACTTCGCCGATACGCCGCTATCCGGACCTGCTGGTCCACCGGGCGATCAAGGACATTATCGCGCACCGGCCCACGAACCTGACCCAGGATCTGGCCAAACAGCAGGGCGAGCACTGCTCCTTGACCGAACGCCGCGCCGACGAGGCGACGCGCGAGGTCATCCGCTGGCTCAAGGCCGAGTTCATGATGGACAAGATCGGCGAGGAATACGACGGCTATATCAGCGGCGTGACGAACTTCGGAATTTTTGTCGAATTGGTGGACGTTTACGTGGATGGATTGGTGCATATCACGGCGCTGGGCAACGATTACTATCATTTTGACGCCGCGCATCATCGCCTGATGGGCGAGCGCACGCGCAAAATCTACCGCCTGGGCGACAAGGTGCGCATTCGCGTGGTGCGCGTCGATCTGGATGAAGCCAAGATAGATTTCGAGCTCGTCGGCGGCCCCGCCGGAAAAGCCGGGCCGTCTCCCAAACGCCGGCACCCTGCCGCCAGGCGCGCCGGCAAACATTCGGGAAAACGTTCCAGAAAGCGCCGCCGCTGAGGTGGAACGCCGTTAAAAATTAGAAAACTCCTTCTCCCTCAGGGAGGTGAGACGGGGTCGTCGCGAATGCACTTAACGTGCATCCGCGCCGTCGAACGGGTACGCGTGATTCTCGTGCGCCCCGGCAGGAAACAGGTTGAGAGGAAATAAATTCATTCATTTACTCCCCCTCACCCTATCCCTCACTCGGGGGCGAGGGATTATTGGAGGTATCCGTGGAAGATAATTACATCTGCGGTTTGCACGCGGTCCTGGCCGCGCTCAAAAACAACCCGCAAGGCGTGGAGGAAATCTGGGCCAGCGACTCCCGCGGAGACAAGCGCATTGGCCGGGTCATCGAAACTGCGCGTGCCGCGCGGGTAAAAATCCACAAATCGCCGCGCGCCGCGCTTGACCGTCTGGCGGATGGGGTGCGACATCAGGGCGTGGTCGCGCGTCTGCGCGAAACCCCCGTGCGGAATGAACATGACCTTGAGATGTTTCTCTCAAATCTGCCGGAACAGCCGTTGTTGCTGGTGTTGGACGGAGTGCAGGATCCGCATAATCTCGGCGCCTGCCTGCGATCCGCCGACGCCGCCGGTGCCCAGGCCGTGATCATCCCCCGGGAACATACGGCGCCGTTGAGCGCCGTGGCGCGCCGCGCCGCGAGCGGGGCGGCGGAATCTCTGCTGATATTTCAAGTAATCAATTTGGCACGCAGCCTGCGCGCCTTGAAAGCGGCCGGCATCTGGCTGGTTGGCGCCAGCCAGGAAGCAGATACCGATATTTTCCGCGCCGACCTGCGTCGGCCGTTGGCGCTGGTGCTGGGCGGGGAGGGCAGGGGTCTGCGGCGTTTGACTCAGGAGGAATGCGACATGCTGGTGCGCATCCCCATGGCTGGGACGGTGGAAAGCCTCAATGTGTCCGTCGCGGCGGGGGTATGTCTCTTCGAGGCCGTGCGCCAGCGCGAAATATAAAATTTATCTGCCTTTCCGCTTGTTTTATTACATGTCGCCGATTTGCCGTCCGAAATCTTCAACTAGTTTCCAATCGGTAAATTCCGCGACTGTTTTAGAATCGGTAGGGCCTTTTGTGATCCACATGATGAAACGGATTATCTGCCGGTCCCAAAAGCGGTACATTTTATAGTCTATTTTCCCTGCAAATACCGCCAATTGCTTGGGTCGCCACGATATCTGTTTAAGAAATTTTATTAAATAGGGATTCGTCTCGGGCCGATTCTTTTCAGGTTTGCGTGCAACAACATTGACCGAGAAAAAGGCATTCGGCTTGCTGTCTAACAGTTGTTCATTTCGTTTTATGAATTCGTAAACCTGTTTGCCATGCTTTCCATAGCGGATACTGGCACCCAGAACGATCTTGTCGAACGGCTTCAAATCCACATGCGGGTCTTCATCCATGGACGCCAATTTGACCTGATGGGCCTGCCCCTAAATCGCTTGCTTCAGCCGCTGACATATTTTTCGCGTGTGGCCGTCGGTGGTTGAATAGATAATCAAAACATTAGCCATCTTTAAATTTGATTAGTCCTGCCTGAGATTTCGCGGCGGATATTGGTTTAGTTCTCGTAGGGTGCGTCCCACGCACCAAGGGCTCCGTTCAAGCTGTGGATCGGTGCGCAGGGCGCACCCTACCGATTTTGAGATAGGTTCTAGTCTTGCCTGAGATTTCGCGGCGGATATTGGCTTAGCGTACCGGCGCAGAGGTGTTCGCTGCGACTATGGCGTGTCGGGTTAGGCGCTATTTAGCTTGAATCTTGAATCCAATGAGTCTCCACGAAACGCCTTCGTAAATGAACTTCTGTTCAAAATTAACCTGGCTCGGTTGTGTTGGGTAGTGACCTGCTATCAACAGAACGCCGTTCTCGTCCACTCTTGCTTCTGATGAAATGACCGGTTGGAAGCTGTCCAGCACCGGCCAGTTCGCGCCGGAATCCATAATTGGTTTGAAGGCTTGATTGAGTTGTTCGGTGGTGTGTTGTTTCTGCCAAAGCTGAGATACTTTACTGCGAAAGTGCCCCATATTCTTCTGCTCTATCGACACAATGAAGTCATGTATCGACTGTTTCACCAACGTCACTTGCTCAGCCTTGCCGGGAACGGTTGGTGCAGCATCGTCAGACTGTAATCCCGCAGTGGGTTTCTGAATCGCATATATCTTCCAGGCGTCGTTTTCTTTTACCAACATCATTTTTATCGGAACGACGCCCCCGGTTTCAGTCGTAATGGCACCGTTCAGCTCGCCGCGCCCACCACTGATTTGGCGATCGGACCAGCTTGCTTCCTTGAAATTAAGCATGGCACCCTTGGACAAAAAGGCTTTCAATGCGTTTTCGTCAGTGCTTGCCTTAAAGTCTTCGGAAAGATAACCGCGAGCTTTGGCGATGTCTTGTTGTTTTATCGCTTTAAAAAAGGCATCAGCCGTGTCCACCATTCCCGATGTCATGAAGAAAACCGCGGAAACCGCTATTACAATTACAACAACTACGCCGATCAGGATTTTCAGCCACTTATTCATGTTCCATCCTCCTCATTGCTCCGGGCTTGGGCTTAATGAAATGCTTGAGCGGTGTGCCGTTTAAAGAATTCTGCATTTTATTCCAGTCATTGGCGGTCGCCACGGGGCTTGGCGAACGTGGCGGCAAGGCGTTCCCATTCCTTCGGCGATACCTGGGCAAGTACCGAGAATTTTCCATTGCCATCGGGGCGGAACACGACAGCCCCGGCCTCACCGGGATACTCGCCGGTGGCGGCTTTGATCACATTGCCGTGTGCCACCAATACGGTATTGGTGCCCGCCTGCGGGGATATCGCCAGACGCTGGCGCGTGCGCGCGGCGATTGATGATTCGCCTCCGAAAAAATCGGCTACCCGCAAATTCATGATATCGGTCGTTGTCTCCACCGGCCCGAGCGCCAGCGCGCGCGCTGTCACCATCGTGCGGCAGTAAGGGCTCGCCAGTACCTGCCGCACGGGAATTCCCAAGGCACGCATCGCCTCGCCGACCGCGCGCGCGGTCTCGCGGCCCGCCGGGGTTAGCTGGCGCATCTTCTTGGGATCGCAACTTACCCAGTCACCCGCGGCGGTCACGTGATCGTCGGTCTGCCAATCGGTCGCCGCGTGTCGAAAGTAGAGGTTGTACCCGCCCGTGCGCAGCGCTTGCACCAGCGCTTCGCCCGCGAGTCTCTCGCTTCCCTGCGCCGCGGTAACGTCAATTAAGACAAGCGCGCCTAGCACCAGCGCCGCCGTGGTTCGCATTATGGAAAGCTGGGGTCGGTTCACTGCGTGCATCTTATCCCGAACCGGTGTGCACATTTCAAGTATTCCAAAACATGGAAATAGTCGTTTAGCGAACGTAAAGTCATTTTACTATTTAGTGCGGGCGGTCAGGTCCCCTCGAGTAATCGGGCTACTGTCTGCGCGAGCGCGCGCCCCAAGGCACGATGTTGCTCCGCGTCCAGATGCACGCCGTCCACCGAACTCGTTGATGTGACTTTCCCGGCATCGAAAAATCCGCAGCCGCACTCGCGCGCGACTGCTTCGTAGGCCGCAGCGAGACCGGCGCTTTTGTCATCCGCCCCGTGGAACTTTGGTGCGATGAGGCCTTTCGGTTTCTGGAAGGCAGGCGGCGCCACGATAAGTAACTCGGGAACCGGCATCCCCGGCTCGATCGGCGCGCGGCGGACCGCATCCACGAGCGCCGCCATGCCCTGCGCCGAATGCCACGCGTTGTGGGGATGCATCGACTGGAAGTCGTTGGTGCCCAGCATGAGGATGACGAGCCGCAATGGAGAATTGATCTCGATTCTCTGTTCGAGGCCGTTGAGTCCGTTACGACCGGGCTTGAACGGATCCTCGAACACGGTACGGCGGCCGTTCAAGCAGTCTTCGATGACGCGCACCGAAAGCCCGCGCTGAAGCAACTCCGCTTCCATGACCCCGGGCCAACGGGCTGCGAAGGGTAGGCGCTCGCGGGTGTTCGGGATGAGTCCCCACGACAGCGAGTCGGCATAGATGAGGATCTGGTGCA
>Ga0209108_10002440_pt1 | contig 10622 bp, 9 predicted proteins | sample Rifsed10ft1_FD_184003 | JGI IMG/M metagenome (GOLD analysis project Ga0209108, IMG submission 184003) | Soil microbial communities from Rifle, Colorado, USA - sediment 10ft 1 (version 2) | ecosystem: Environmental > Terrestrial > Deep subsurface > Rock core/Sediment | place: Rifle, Colorado...
CCGGTAGCCGCCGGGGGCGAAGCTCCCCTCCGCCCCCAACATCATGAAGCCGTTCCCCTCGGCGACATGGCGCTCCAGGGCCGCGAGATAAGCGGCGGAAAATCTCGCCCGCTCCACGTTGTTGAAAACCACCGTGTGATACCCCGTGGGAACGGGCGGCGTCGAGCCCGCAACGACCGAGGTCACCTCGAAGCCGCGCCGCTTGAGGATCTCTTCCAGGTACCGCCCCTCGCCGCTGCGGCCGTTGAGGAGGAGAATTTTCGCCTTGGTGCGCACCGCGACCCAGGCCGCCGCCCGGTTGTCCTGGGAGAAGCGATCCGATTGGGGATCGCGCGGCTGAAAATCCGCCTGAAATGAGACCATCGGCTCGTCGGGCAATGCGCTCTGATAGCTGAAGATCTGAGTCCCCGGCTCGACTTTTACCGCTGCGCTCTTCAACAGCCGGCCGCCGCGCTTCAACATCAGATTCCCCTCGACTGCCCGAACGCTTTGATTCTCCAGCATGACCTTCAGGCTGATCGCCTCCCCGCTCGTGCCCTGGTGCGGGGCAACGATCCGCCGCACCGCCACGTTGGCCGCCACCGGGCGGTCCTGAGGCAGCATAGGAAAGACCCTCATCCCCGATAATCCCAGAGAAGGGAGCAGCCGCTCCGCGTTGCCCTGAGTCTCCCAGCCGTCGGTGAAAAGGAAAACCGAGCGCGGCCCCGGCGGCAGGGACAGCAGCGTCGAGAAAAGCCCTTCCAGGTTTGTCTGCTCGGGCATGACCGGGGCGACGGAGAGCTCGCCGCGCAGCCACGGTTTCCACTCTGTCACCTCCCTTAAGTCGCCGGCGAAGACGAAGGCGCGGTCTCCCGCCTGGGGAGTCAGACCCTGCTGCGCCATCCAATGGCGCATCTGCTCAGGGATGCTGCGCGAAAGATCGAAGGCAAAAATACGCTCCCGCGGGCGCCCGGCCTGGTCGAGCCGCTCGAGGCCGGCAAGCGCGAGCACGAGCAGCGCCAGGACCAGGGTGCGCCACAGGACCACGGCCAAAGAGCGCCCGCTGAGCCGCAGCCACAGCAACGGGACAAGCAAAAGGAGCAGCAGGTACAGCGGCTGAGCGAGCGAGAGGTGAGAAAAAAATTCTTTCACGCCTGCGCCGCCGGCCGGCCCCAAAACCACTCCAGAAATAACAGCAGGATGGAGGCCAGCAGAAAATAGGGCCAGAAGGCGAAAAGGGAAAAACCGCTGCCGGAAGCCGCCGGCTCTCCCTTTAGCTCGATCGGCGCCGGATCGCCCAGGTCCGACTCTTTCGCGTCCTGGAGATTCACGGCGACGATTTCCTTGCGCTGGCCCCGCGCCAATTCGTAGAAGCCCTGGAAAAAGGTCCGGGAGAAGAGAGCGGCGCTCTCGCCGACGATCAATTTTTCTCCTCCGGGAGATATCACAGTTTCTCCCGCGCGGGCGCCTAGATCGAGCGGCTCGCCGGTAGCGGCGCCGGGGCCGCGCAGCGCCTCGTTGAACCATTCCAGGAGATTGAGCGTAAAGATCGACATCGGGAGATTCTCCCGCCCGAGATAGGGGAAGGGGTCAAAGCCGAGAGCCAGGTAGCGAAACCCCTGGCGCTCCAGCCCGACGGCTACGGCCCCGTCCGGGCTCTCGACCACCGATTCGCCAAACGAGAGCGGTTTAAGAGGGCGCGCGTAGGACGGGCGCAAGAGGGCAAAATTGACGTAGCGCGTGAGCGGGTGGGGCTCGCGCCAGCCCGATATCGTGGGCCGGGAGATCGGTCTGCCCACGGCAACCAGGGGGTTTTCGACGGGGGGAAGGACAAAGAGCGCATGCTTCCGCGGCAAGAGTGACGGCGCGGAGAAATGAAATATCTCCAGGGAATGGCCCTCGCTCCCGATCCGCTCATACGCCTCCGGCGAAATCACTTGCAAGCTCAGCCCGGGAATGGAACGGAGGCTGTAAAGCGCCTGCGGGCGGGGAGATATGGCGAGGATCTCCAATGCCCCGGATGGAGGCGCAACAGCGAAGCGGCGATTGTCGAGCGCCAGGGCGTCGTCGACCTCGATCTCGGCCTCGTAGGCCGGATATGCGGGGAAGTCCTGGAAAGATGTCGCGACGCTCTTTCGCGCCCCCACCGTCAGCGCCCGGCTGGCGAGAATCCTGCCGCCCCCTTTTAATGTTACCTTGACCTTCTCTTCTTTCGCGGAGAAGCTCGTGACCTCGATCCTCGCCTCCTGCTGCTTCGAGGCGAATGAGAGGCGCGCGATGCGAAACGAAGTGACGGCGAGGTTATCCCTGGGGCGCCCTATGGTAACGAGCCGAATCGCGCCGCCGCCGCGGCCCGGATGATCGGTGAAGAAGAAGAGCCGCTCGTAGCCCTTTTCCTGCACCAGGCGGGAAAGCTCCTCGCCGTAATCAACCATCCGATCCCCGAGATCATAAGGCGCCAGCGTGCCCATCAACGCCGGGGCCGCGCCCGGCGCGAGCCCTTTGTCGCCGATCTGCGCCAGCGCCGGCACCGTGAGATAGAGATCCACCCGGGCGTTCGCCGACAATCCCCTGAGGAGATCGCGCGCCCGCTCCCGGGCCAGCTCGAAGCGGCTTTTTTCTTCCTCGAGGGCCTGCATGCTGGCGGAGTTGTCCAGCACAATAGCTATCCTTAACGGCCGAATGGAAAGGACCGGCTCTCCCAGCGCCAATATCAATAGGAGCAGCAAGAGGAGCTGCAGGAAGAAAATCGGCGGCAGATGGGGCTTCCCCCAGGGTCGCCCCAACGAGCGCGCGGCAAGCTCGCGCAGGAAGAGCAGGCTGGAAAAGACCAGGCGGCGCGGCGCTCTCCTGACAAGGTAGGGAACCAGGAGGAGCGGCAGGAGAAAAATACCAAAGAGCGCCGTCGGATTTAAAAACTCCATAGGGACTACTTGAAGAGACCGATCGTCGGCAGAGTCTCGAGGACAAATTCATCCAACTCTCCGTCGGTGACGAAAAGCGAATAGTGGATGCCGCTCTGGTGACAGAAGCTCTTGAGCTCCCGGTTATGCCGTTCGAGCCTCTCCCCATACTCTCTCCGAAGCTCACCGCCCCATTGGATTTGAAGCTCCGCCCGGCTCTCGCTGTCCACCAGCGCCAGGCCGCCGCGCGGAAAAGGCGGGCTTAGCTCCGGCCGGGCGAGCACCTGGATCACGGAGATATCCAGGTTCAGGGCGCGCAGCAGATTGAGCCCCTGCTGATAGGAGGCGGGCGCCATGAGAAAATCGGAGAGCAAGATCGCCTTGCCCGGACGGCGCAGCCGCTGTAAGTGCTCCGCCAAGGCGGGCGCCATCTCGACCGGCCCTGACGGAGTCGAGGAAGAGACGAAGTCGATGCAGTCCATGATCCGGTGGCGGCCGCGGTAAAAAGGCGAGGCGACGGGAGCGCCGCCCTGCCGCAAGAGATGGAGCTTTACACGGTCATGATTGGCGAGCACCACGTAGGCGAGGGCGAGGGCCACGTGGCAGGCGCGAGAGAATTTCGCCGCGGGCGAGGGAAAGCCCATCGAGCCGCTGGCGTCGATGAAGAGATAGGCGAACAGATCGACCTCTTCGCGGAAGAGCTTGACATAGAGCCGGTCGCTGCGGGCGAAGATCCCCCAGTCGAGATAGCGGATGTCGTCGCCCGGGGAGTAGCGGCGGTAATCGGCGAATTCGAGGCTCGTTCCCCGGCGCGGCGAGGAGTAGCTCCCCGGCCGGCTGCCCAAAAACTGCTTGCGCGTTTTGAGCCTCAGGGCCTCCAGGCGGCTGATAAAATCTGCGGTAAAGGGGGCGGGGAGCATAGGTCAGGTATCAGTCAAGTTATGAGTCCAGTTGGTCCCGGAAAAGATCGGCGGATCATTTAAAGCTCAGCCGCAGCACCCGGTCGTCGTCGGGCGCGGGCCGGCCGCGGCCGTCGCGGTTGCTGGTGAGCATGTAGATCTTCCGGTCCGGCCCCTCGACGACGTCGCGCAGCCTGCCGAACTGGCGGGAAAACAAGCGCTCGAAGGCGACCACCTTGCGGGGATCTTTGGGATCCAGGACGAGGCGGTAAAGAGATTGCCCGCGCAGCCCGGTAAAGAGAAGCGACCCGGCCCATGCTCCGCGCGTGACGAAGGCGGCGCCGCCCGGCGCCCAGGTCTCGCTGTCGCCGCTGTGGCCAACCGGCGTGACCATTCCCTGTTTGGTTTCATCGCCTTTAATAACCGGCCAGCCGTAGTTTTTGCCCGGCTCGATCAGATTCACCTCATCCTTGCAGCAGTCCAGCAGGCCGCTCGGGCCATGTTCCGTAGAGTAGAGCCGGCCGCTCGCCGGCTGCCAAGCCAGTCCTTGAGGATTTCGGTGACCGTAAGAATAGACCGGGGAGCCGGCAAAGGGATTGTCCGCCGGGACCGTCCCGTCCGGATTGAGACGGAGGATCTTGCCGTTGAGGGAGGATAGCTCTTGAGAAAAACGCGTGTACTGCGCATCCCCCATCGTCCAGTAGAGTCTCCCGTCAGGTCCGAACTTCACCCGCCCGCCGTTATGGTTGCCGCTCCCGGCAACCTCGTCGACCAGCACCCTCTCCCTCTCGCCCCGGCCCGTGGACGCATCTTCGCGCAGCCGCACCAGGCGATTCTTGAGCGCCCCACCCGGGTCGCGATAGCTGTAGGCCACGTAGACAAAACGGTTGCGTGAAAACTCCGGATCCAAGGCCAAGCCCATGAGTCCCGCCTCGCCCGTCTCATAGGCGTCCATGACCATCCATGGCTCTTTCTGCAATTTTCCGTCTTTGATGATCCGGATACGGCCGGCTCTTTCGGTGAGGAATATGCGGCCGTCCGGGGCAAACGCGATCGCCCAGGGCGTCTCCAGTCCTGAGGCCACGACCTCGACCCCGGGGGTCGCCGCGGACTCTGAGAGCGCCGGCCGCGGCAGGCAGAGGAGGCTCGCGCCGGCCAAGAGCAGAAAAAGGACTATTCTCAAGATGGCGCGATCTCCCTCAGTCCCGCGGGACCTTCTTCACCAGAGTCGCCAGGATCTGATCGGCATTGATATTTTCCGCTTCGGCCTGGAAATTGAGGATCAGGCGATGGCGCAGCGCCGGATAGATCACCGTTTCGATATCCTCATAACTCACGTGCACCCTGCCCTCGACCAGGGCGTTCCCCTTGGCTCCCAGGATGATCGCCTGGGCGCCGCGCGGGCTCGAGCCGAAGCGCAGATACTCATGGACCGCGGCGATCGTATTCCCTTTTCCTGCCGCCGGCTGGGTCGCATGGACAAGCCGCACCACGTAGTCTTCGAGCGGCGGCGCGATGATCACCTGGCGCAGCAACTGCTGCATCTGAGCGACGGCCGCCGCGCCGTCGTGAGCAAAAACCCGACTCGCCTCGCGCAGCCCGGCGCCTGTGGTCCGCTGCAAGATCTCTCCCAAATCCCGCGGGGAAGGGGGGGAGACCAGGAGCTTGAAGAAAAAGCGATCGAGCTGCGCTTCCGGCAGGGGATAGGTCCCCTCCAGCTCTATGGGGTTCTGTGTCGCCAGCACCATAAACGGAGAGTCGAGCGGGTAGCTCTCGCCGAAAACGGTCACCTGTTTTTCCTCCATCGCCTCCAAAACAGCCGATTGGGTTTTCGGCGTGGCGCGGTTGATCTCATCCGCCAGGATGACCTGGGCAAAAATCGGCCCCTTCTTGAATTGAAACTCCCTGCGGCCGTCGCTCTCCGCGAGCACCTGGGTGCCGATGATATCCGAGGGCATGAGATCGGGCGTGAATTGCACCCGCTTGAAGGAAAGCCCCAAGGCCCGGCTTAAGGATTTGATCAGCAGGGTCTTGCCCAGGCCCGGCACTCCCTCCAGCAGCACGTGGCCGCCGGCAAAAAATGCCACGAGCACTTTGCGGATCACATCCGCATGGCCGACGATGACTTTCCGTACCTCGGCCTCCAGTTGCAAGAACAGCTCGCGATACTTTTCCGGCTCCATAATTTTCCTCGGCTAACGAATCAACCCGCGGTATTCCAGGGGCAGCGGCTGTTTTTCGGCGGCGGCCTCCGGGTTGTCGGGCCGGCGCAGAGGAACATTACCGACCGCCGTCTTGGGGCGGATCTGCCTCCCCTGGCCTCGAGCGCTGTCGCCGCCCTCCCTCGCCGCTTCCTGTTCAGGCAACTGAACGGTAACGAAGCGCGCGCCTTTCATTCCCTTTTCCACCTGTTCTCCGGGCTTAAGAAACCTTTCGGCCGATTTGCCCGTCGGGATCTCTTCCCCGAGGTTCCTGCCGCCTGTGCCGCCGCCTTGCTCTTTTCCCGCCCCTTTCATCTCTCTGCTTTTATCTTTCCCCTCCCCTTCTCCTTTACCCGGACCCGTCTCCGGCCGCTTTTTCTCCGGCTGCTGCTTTTCTCCGGGACCGGGCTCCTTCCCCGCCAGCTCCCTGTTCGCCAGGCCGCCCGCTTCCCCGCGCCCTTCCTTGCCTTCGCCCTGTCCCGACTCGCCGCCGCGCTCTTCCCCGCGCTCTGTTTGGTCGCCGGAACCGCTGCCGCCGCGCTCTTCCCCGCGCTCCAACCCCTGCGCCAATCTGCGCAGGGCGTCTCCCGCCTGATCCAGCAGCTCGCCGCCCGCTCCCCCCGGCTGCTGTTCGGCGGCGCGCTGCCTTGCCAATTGAGCCAGCATCTCGCGCACCAGGGCGCGCCTTGCCGCATCGGTCAGGGCAGGCTCCTGAAGGCGGGCCGCCAACGCCTCGAGCTTGCGGGCGAGCTCCGAGAAGCCGGGTATCCGCGCTAACTGCTCGGCGGAGCGCATCAACTCACCACCGGGTCTCTCTGAAGTCAGCACGGGGGCGATCTGTGGGAGCAAAAGAAATAACAGGATCATGGATAGCGAAAGGATCAACGATTGAAAGAAGGACGGTTTGATCCGGTAAGGGAAATCCCTTTCCAGCTTCAGGCGAGGCGCGAGACCGGCCGCCTCATCACGCAAACGGGCCGTCAAGAAGGGCGGGCAAGCCGACGGGTCCATCGTCGCTAAGGTAACAAAGCGCTCCTGACCCGCCACTTTCCGGTCGATCAACCGGGCGGCCTGCCGGACCGAGGCGGCCGCGCCGCGCGCCCGCCAAAGCCCGATGAGGAAAGCCGATGCCGCGAGCAGTGCGCCGACGCCGATCCATGCCACCCCCGGTCTCCAGGCCGCGCCATAGGGTAAAAATCCCAGCGAGGTGACGGCAAAAAGAGGCGGAAACAACACCAGTAAAGTGTCCCACCACAGATGTCGTTTAAGACGGCCGGCCAGGCGCCCCGCGATCCTTTCAGGCGATCCCAACTCTTCAGGCATCTCCATCTCTCCCTATTAGACGTACAAATATAGCATGTCCGAACGCGGGCTAAAACGCAGCAGCACCTAACCTCCGGCGCGCCCGCGCTTGCCGCTCCGGTACATTCTGACCGCGCGGTTGTGCTCCGCCAGGCTGACGGAAAAGACGTGGGAGCCGTCATTCCTGGAGACAAAGTAGAGGTAAGGAACCCGGGCGGGCTGGAGAGCGGCGCGAAGAGAGGCAAGGCCCGGGCTGCAGATGGGCCCGGGCGGAAGTCCGGGGATGCGATAGGTGTTGTAAGGGGTCGGATTTCGCAGATCCTTGCGGGTCAGGGTTCCGCTGAAGCGCTTCATGCCGTAAATCACCGTGGGATCGCTTTGCAGGGGTATCCTCGCCCTCAAGCGATTGTGAAACACCGCGGAGATCAGGGGGCGCTCCTCATCGATGCCGGTCTCCTTTTCGATCAAGGAGGCCAGCGTCACCGCCTGGTGCACGTCGAGCCCGATCTCTCCGGCCCGCTCCTCGAGCCGCGAATTGAAACTTGCCCGAAATTGCTCGACCATGGCGATGACGATATCCCTCTCGGTCGCGAAAGGGGTGAAATAATAGGTGTTCGGAAAGAGGTAGCCTTCGATTCCTCTCGCCTCCAGGCCAACGACAGAGAGGAGCTCGGACTTTGCCGCCTCGGCCAGGAACCGTTCTTTATTCGCGAGCGCGACCTTTTCCAGGAGTTCGGCGGTCTCTCTGACCGTCAGCCCTTCGGGCACGGTAACCCGGTGAAACACCCCCTTTCCCAACTGCATCTGGTCCAGCACCTGCCGCGGCGGCAGGGGGAGCTCGAAGCGATACAGACCCCAGTGGATCTTCTTATCCAAACCCCACAACCGGGCCCAGAAGGAAAAAAGCCTCTCGTTGGAGATCACCCCATGATCCTTGAGCCTCTGGACAATGGCGGAGAGGGGCTCGCCCCGCTCCACTTTCACCTCCACCCTCTGCGGCTCCTGTAACGGCGGACGAAAAAGGAAAGCCAGGAGGAAAGCGCCGAAAAGGAGGGCCGAGAGAGCGGCAAAGTAGAAGGTAAAGAGAAGATACTTGACGGCCACAAAGGGTTCCAGCGTTGGCGGGAAAACACGGAGGAGCGCGGCGCGAGCTAATTTTCTTTCAAATTAACTTCGATCCAGCCCTCGACCTGCTTCAGGAATCCGGCGAACGGATCTTCCCCGGGCTCCGGGGCGAAATAGGCCTTGCGCATGTAATCCAGGGCGCCCGAATAGTATTCGAACTTTTTGGAGAGCTCCTGAAAGAGGAAGAAGCCCGTGCGGTAAAGCGACAGGTCCAGCTCCGAAACCGTCCAGTAGGAGCGTCTGCCCTCTTCCAGATAGTAGTCGAGAAAGCCCTTGCCCTCCACGTAGGAGCGGAAGATGCCGCTCATAAAGAGGGTGTAATCTCCCAGATACTTGCGCATGGCCCGTTCCCTGAGGATGCCGCTCTCGCGCTTCGCCGCCGGGCGCCTCTCGGCCAGCACCTCCACCACGCTGTCTAATTTCCTGCCGGCACGCGAGCGGACGCGATAGAGACTGTCGCTGCTCGCGAAATCGGTCAGCACGTCAGCCACGTATCGCGCCACCGTAGCGTCGTTGATGCCCAACTGCCCGAAGCTCTGGCGCGTCAGGTCGAGAAAAAACCCCTGCAGCCGATCTGTTGGTAGCTTCTTTTCCATAGCGTAGCCTCAATCATAGCAAACTCCGACCGGTTTGAAAATATTTTTCAGGCGATATATTTGCCCTGGCCATTTTATAGAGCGGAGCTATAATAAGGCGATTTTTTCGACCAAGGGCCTCTTCTTCCTCACAGGAGGTATCTTATGGAGAAGGAACTCAGGGAGATTTTCTTTCGCTTGGATGGGGCTTGGGCTTCTTTCGAGCTGATGGCGATCCGCAAGCGGGAGGATTATCTGAAGCCGTTTCGGGTCCTGCGCTGCAAGATCGATGATCAGGTAGACTTCGACGCCCCGGAAGGGTTGAGAAGCGCCACCGAGGCCTCCGTTTTGATCGAGATCTTCGGGGCCCAGGAGCTGGTGGCCGCCAGCGGCCGCGGCGCGGTCCACGCGGTGGACAACGCCATGCGCAAGGTCCTGGAAAGGCACTACCCCCAGCTCTCCGAGGTGCGCCTGGAGGAGTTTGACGTGCGCCTGCTCCACCACGGCGAGATATCCGACGACGACGAGGAAAGAGGGGCCGGGGCCCCCGTGCGGGTGCTGGGCATCTTTTCCGACGGCAAGGAGCGATGGGGAACCGTAGGCGTAGCCGAGGACATATTGCAGGCGAGCGTCGAGTGCATCATCGACGGACTGGAGTGGAAGCTGAGGGAAGAGCACAAACACTGAGGGGCCAGGAGAGCCGCCGGCTGCGCCGCCCGGCACGAAGCCCCGCCTTTCACAGAAATGACTTGATGTGAAAAAGGCTCTTTCCTTTCTGCTATTGCTCTTCCCTATCCTGTCTTGGGGCTGCCCGATGGAAGAAAGATTCATTTTTTTACCGGACTCCACGGTCGACGTGACGCCGAGGGACGCCGGGCTCTCGTTTGAGGATGTCTATTTCACCACCAGCGACGGAGTCCGGCTGAATGGCTGGTTCGTGCCCTACCAGGGCTCGAAGATCACCCTGCTCTGGGCCCACGGCAACGCCGGCAACATCAGCCATCGCGTGGAGAACCTCAAGCTGCTGCACCAGCAGGTGAACATCAGCGTCTTCATCTTCGACTACCGGGGCTACGGCCGCAGCGGAGGAAAAGTCTCCGAGGAGGGGACCTACAAAGACGCAACAGCCGCGCTTCAGTACCTGCGCTCCAGAGCTGACGTGGAGCCCAAACGGATCATTTTCTTCGGCCGCTCTCTGGGGGCGGCCGTGGCGGCCGACCTTGCCGCCCGCGAAGACTGCCTCGCCCTCATCCTCGAGACCCCTTTCGTATCCATCCGTGAGATGGCCAGGGCGGCGTTCCCGCTCCTGCCCATCGGTCCTCTCCTGCGCACCCGCTACGACGTGATCGAGAAGATCGCCAAGGTCAGAGCCCCGCTGCTGGTGCTGCACGGTGATCAGGACGAGGTGGTGCCCTACGAGCAGGGAAAAAAAGTCTTTGCCGCCGCGGCCGGGCCGAAGGAGTTCTACACTATCCGTGGCGCCCATCATAACGATACTTACATCGTCGGCGGCGCGGCGTACTTCAAGGCCTGGAAAAATTTCATCGAGCACGCCGCCTCCCGACTCCCGACCGGCTAGCCGACGGGAGCCTCGGAGCGGTGCTCACGGCCGGAGGCGTCTCTCAAGATCGATGCAAT
>Ga0209108_10002445_pt1 | contig 10606 bp, 13 predicted proteins | sample Rifsed10ft1_FD_184003 | JGI IMG/M metagenome (GOLD analysis project Ga0209108, IMG submission 184003) | Soil microbial communities from Rifle, Colorado, USA - sediment 10ft 1 (version 2) | ecosystem: Environmental > Terrestrial > Deep subsurface > Rock core/Sediment | place: Rifle, Colorado...
GGCGGGGGAGGTTTCCGGCGACCTGCTGGGCGCAGGACTGATGCGCGCCCTCCGTCAGCGCATGCCGGGTTTGTCATTCGAGGGAATTGGCGGCCCGCAGATGCAGACGCTTGGTTGTCGCAGTCTCTTTCCCATGGAAAAGCTATCGATCATCGGGCTTGAAGATGTCGACAAATATGCCGACATTCTCCGGATACGGAATCGCCTGGTACGCCATTTTTTGTCAAGCCCGCCGGATCTATTCGTTGGTATTGATGTTCCCGATTTCAACCTCGGGCTTGAGGAGAAATTGAAATCAGCGGGTATTACTACAGTTCACTACGTCAGCCCAACCGTGTGGGCTTGGCGACGCTATCGAATCAGGAAAATCCGGCGTGCGGTTGATCACATGTTGACGCTTTTCCCCTTTGAAGCAAAATTCTATCGCCAACATCATGTTCCCGTGACATTTATCGGACATCCATTGGCAGATTCGACCTATAAGGATACCGATACGGATTCAATCCGGAAAAAATTTCTCATACCTGAAAAAAAGTCTGTTATAGCCCTGCTACCAGGGAGTCGTATAAGTGAACTCAAGCGACATGCCGACCTTTTCGTAAAGACGGCGATTTGGCTGAGTCAACGCTATCCGAATATTCATTTTATTGTGCCGCTCGTAAGCGATGACACAAAAGCAATTTTCGAAAAGTCATTATTCCGATGCGGCGGCTGGTTTTTACCTCTGACAATCGTAGCCGGTCAGTCTCGCGAAGCGATGCTGGTGTCTGAGATCATTGTTCTGGCATCCGGCACGGCTACATTGGAAGCGGCGTTGCTAAGGAAGCCTATGGTCGTCACGTACAGGATGTCCTGGTTTTCCTATTATCTGATCAGACCTTTCTTGCACGTTCAATTATATTCATTGCCCAATATTCTGGCCGGCCGCGAACTGGTTCCGGAACTCATACAGCATGAAGCGACGCCTGAGAAATTGGGTGAAGCGGTGGGGCAATATCTGACTCGTCGTGATCTGGTGCGGAGGACACGGAAAGCGCTCGCCGAGGTTCAACGTTCGCTTCGCCGGAACGCGAATGTCCGCGCTGCCGAGGCAGTGATAAAAATGCTGAAGTCACGGAAAATGGGAAAATCCCCGGTTTAATGCGACGGAATCGACAATGTCCGAAACAGTGAAGATCGGCGGGAAAATTATTGCTGGAGTAGATGAGGCCGGCCGGGGACCTTTGGCTGGACCGGTTATTGCAGCTGCCGTTATCCTTGACGAGGCCAGACCCATAGAAGGTCTGGCAGATTCAAAAAAGTTAAGCGCCAGCAGACGTGAAGTACTTGCTGTCGCCATCACAGACCGTGCGCGTTGTTGGGCCCTGGGGCGGGCGGAAGTCGAGGAAATAGACAAAATCAATATTCTCCAGGCGAGCCTTCTTGCCATGAAGCGGGCGGTCGCCGGATTACGCATAATCCCTGATCTGGTAGTGGTTGACGGGAACCAGGCCCCAATACTTGATTGTCACGTACAGACGATTATCCGCGGTGATGCTACCGTTGCGGAGATATCCGCGGCATCGATATTGGCGAAAGTTGCGCGTGATCGCGAGATGACGGAAATGGACAAAATATTTCCCGGATATGGATTTTCCCAGCACAAGGGATATCCGACTGAACTCCACAAGCAGGCAATCAGGAGAATCGGAGTCAGCGCCATCCATCGTCTTAGTTATGCTCCGGTGAAGGCGTTACTCGGTTTATAAATCGATAAGAATAACCAAAAGCAACAATAATAGTTGGATAACCAATAATTTCTTAATTACACACAATTCTTGTGCCACCTGTCAGCAACGAATGATATCCCCGGATTTGAGCGTCAAGTCGAGATGAACGATCGTCGCTGCAGGTTATAATTCGGATATGGATTATTTCCCGATATTTCTCGATCTCAAGAATCGTCACTGCTCCGTCATCGGCGGCGGCGAAGTGGCATCCAGAAGAGTCTCGTTGTTGATGGATGCCGGTGCGGAGGTAACAGTTTTTGCCCCAACCGTGAACAGCACGATTCAACGTGCCGTCAGCGATGGAAAAGTTCGGCACGTTGCCGAAGAATTTATTCCTGAACAGCTGGCAGGCAGCACCCTGGTTATTGCCGCAACGGACGATCCATCCGTTAACCGCCAAGTGTCGGATGCTGCCAGATTACGCGGGATCCCGGTCAATGTCGTCGATCAGCCGGATTTGTGCACGTTTATCATGCCATCGATCGTTGACCGCTCTCCGGTCATTATCGCCGTTTCGACGGGCGGGGCGTCGCCGGTACTCGCGCGCCAAATCCGGGCACGGCTTGAGGCGCTGATTCCAGCCGGATACGGACGATTGGCGAATTTGGCTAACCGCTTCCGCGATACCGTTAAACAGCGCTTCAAACAACCGGCTCAACGCCGGCGGTTTTGGGAACAAGTTCTGCAGGGACGCATCGCTGAGCTCGTTCACACGGGACAGGACAGTGCAGCGGTTGCGGCGCTTCAGAAGAAAATTGAATCTGACGATCACAACAGCTCACCCCTGGGCGAGATTTATCTTGTCGGTGGCGGTCCCGGCGACCCTGATCTCCTGACATTCCGCGCCTTGCACTTGATACAGCAGGCGGATGTGGTGGTTTATGATCGGTTGGTGTCCGCGGCGGTACTTGATCTGGTACGCCGTGATGCAGTGCGAATCTATGCGGGAAAGGAGCGCGATCATCACGTGCTCCCTCAGGAGGATATTAACCAGTTATTGGTGCGTTTGGCGAAAGCAGGAAAACGGGTTGTACGGCTGAAAGGTGGCGATCCGTTTATTTTTGGGCGAGGCGGAGAGGAAATCGATACCCTCGCGGCCGAGGGGATACCGTTTCAGGTGGTTCCCGGCATAACCGCCGCGTCAGGTTGCGCCGCCTACGCTGGTATACCACTCACGCATCGCGATTATTCCCAGTCCGTTGTGTTCGTGACCGGGCACTTGAAAGACGGAACGGTAAACCTTAATTGGAAGGCCCTGGTTCAGCCGAATCAAACGATAGTCTTTTATATGGGATTGCTCGGCCTTACCACGATCTGCCGCGAGCTGATACATCACGGCATGTCACCTTCCACCAAGGCGGCGCTGGTGCAACAAGGTACTCTGCCAAATCAGCGGGTTCTGGTCGGAAACCTGGAAACCTTGCCGGCGATTGTGGAGGCGGCGGAGGTAAAAGCGCCAACACTGATTATCGTCGGCGAAGTGGTGCAACTGCGTGAGCGCCTCAACTGGTTCGCCCCCGCCTCTCCTGGCGCGGCAAGCGGCAAGGAAAGTTAAACTCGCTTAATTTCCAGGCCCCAACTGAATGGCCTTGCTGACGAGACCGTGGACGCTGCCTACCATGTTCATGGGGAATTGGTAGTAGGGAAGTACCTTGGCAAACTGGCTCTTGCAGATGGCGCATATTGCGGCCACATGATTCACGCCATGTTCTTCAACCACTTGCCTGAGCGCGTTCATCCGGGGTGCGGCCCCCTTGACACGCAATTCCAGCAAATCATCTGTCAGCAGCCCGCCACCGCCGCCACAGCAGAAAGTCTTTTCATGAATTGTTTCCGGCGCCATGTCATAAAAGTGATTGCAGCATGCCCGGATAATGGCCCGCGGTATCGTGAATTGTCCTCCGGGATGGTTTCCCATGCGTGAGGCGCGCGAGACATTGCACGAATCGTGGAAGGTGACCACTTTGTCGTCGTTGACGGATTTGTCAAACCGGAGCGCACCACGATCGATCAGGTCGTGCGTGAACTCGCATATATGCTGCGGTATCGGATAATTCCGATCCAAGAAATCAAATGGGCCGATGAGTGTGTTCCAGTAGTTGTAGGCCACGCGCCAGGCATGCCCGCATTCTCCCACGATGATTCGTCTGACTCCCAGTTCCTGCGCTGCTTCCCGTATCCGTACGGCCACGCGTTGCAGATTGGAATGCGATCCGATAAACATGGAAAAATTCGATGCTTCGGAAGCATGTGACGACAGTGTCCACGAAACTCCGGCGGCATGAAAAACTTTGGCATAACCGATCAATCCGTCAATATGCGGTTCGGCGAAAAAATCGGCGGAAGGTGTGACTACCAGGACTTCGGCCCCCTTGATGTCGAGCGGGAATCTGACATCCACGCCGGTTTCCTCCTTGACGTCTTCCTCAAGACTGGCGAGCGTGTCGGCCAGGGCGGGTTCGGGCAGCCCCAGGTTGTTTCCGATGTTGTGGACTTTGGAGATTATTTCGTTTGTGTACTTTTGTCCCAGGCCCACTGACGACATGATATGTCGTGCCGCCATCGAAATCTCCGCCGTGTCGATTCCGAACGGGCAGAATACCGAGCAACGCCGGCATTGTGAGCACTGATGGAAGTAGCTGTACCAGTCGTCAAGGACTTCTTTCGTCATATCGCGTGCACCGACGAGTCCGGGAAAAAATTTACCGGCGAAGGTGTAATAACGGCGATATACGGAACGAAGCAGGTCTTGACGTGCAACCGGCATGTTTTTTGGGTCGGCAGTGCCGAGAAAATAGTGGCATTTGTCGGTACACGCGCCGCATTTGACGCATGAATCCAGAAATACCCGCAGCGCGCGGGATTGCTTAACCAGATCACCCAGTGTATTGACGGCAACCTTTTCCCAGTCTGGGACGAGTTTATCCGGGAAACCAAGGCGTGCCTGGATTTCGGGACCGGCGGGGAAGGGTTTGCTGTGAGCCATCGCTCCCGGTTCGAGGAAGGGCACAGCCCGGGACTTGCTCAAGACGGGGACCTTAATTTCACTCATGAGCGCTATCCGTTCCGCCATGTTTCTTCCCCTCGGCGTTATTGATTTCAGCGCTCCAGCCGGAAAGCCAACGGATTTCGCGCGGATTATCCACCTGATTGATGGCAGGGCTGAAAAATATCCCGGGCGCATGAAGCAATTTGCTTAGCGGAAAAACAATCAGGAGTATGGCCACCAGGGCAAGATGCAACATCAGGAGCGGAATTGCCGACAATGGCTGCCATTTGAAAGTAATCAATCCACGGCTAAACGCCTTCACGGCGATGATGTCCGGATAGTCAAAATAGTTCATCGCCAATCCGCTGGCGGCGATTCCAACCAGAAGTGCAAGCATCAAGTGATCGGAAAGACTGCTGATGTAGCGTATCCGGTCAACCAAGAGGCGACGGCACCACAACCCGGCAAGGCCGATCAGCATTGCCGCCGCGGCGTAATCTCCGATGGGCTGTATCGCCAACACCCAGGACCACACCGGATCAGTAAAATAAATAAAGATGGCGGAGCAAGAGTAGCAGCATTGAATAATGAAATATCCATCCAAAAGACCAAGTTCATTTATTTGCCTTGAACAAACTTTCAAACAGGATCACTTCACGAGCCACACGAATTATGACACCGATTCGGGTTGTCGGTGCCGGAGTCGTGGGAATTTTCAACGGTTGCGGTGTACAAGCGTAACTGATGATTTTACGCGTGATCCCAGCGAGGAATACCGCAGCGGCCAGATACAACAGCAGTGTATAGATTACAGTGACAACAGACATAAATTATTTTGCAACTCCCTGGTTTGTGGGGCGCAGACTAATACGATATGGAAAATCCATTTATACGCAGCCAGTCGGTTTTGGCAGGCCCGCATATCGGCATGCCTGTTTGGCCGGACCGTAAGGGAATAATTCATACAAATACCGGCTGCTGCCTTTTTCCGGGCCGAGTTTTTTACCGATGGCTTTGGTCAAAACGCGAATCGGAGGGGCAATCTGGTATTCCGCGTAGTAATCCCGCAGAAAATTAATGACTTCCCAGTGATCATCGGTCAAATGGCAATTGTCGTCCGTGGCCATCTTTTGAGCGACTTCCTCGCTCCAATCGGCAAGATTCGACAGATAACCTTCCTCATCTGTTTCAAGGATTTCCCCTTTCTGGCTTATAGACATTCGCTTGCTCTTTTTTAATAACGATAAAAATGCTAAAGCCAGGCCTGTACACCGGGATATTCCACCACGAGATCGACAAAACCTTCGTAATCAATCAATTGGATTCCGTCAATAACGCGGTCTTTCATTCCACGCGCCTCAATATCCGGTTTCAGGGCATAGATCGGGTAATTCACCAGGGCGCGCTCAACCAAATTGGTTACAGATCCCCCTTTCAAAGCGCCATAAATTCCATCCTCAATGAGCAGCACAGCAGACCCGTTATTAAGATGCTTTAAGCAGCTCTCCAGGGAATTGCGCTCGGTAGGGGATTTGTTCACGGTGTGCAGCATGTGATTTCTTCCTCAAAAACTTAAAATAATATCCTGTGAAGCCATCAATTCGGCCATTTCCCTGACACTGATAACTTCTGCCGGGACAATAAAATCACTCTCACTTATACCGCGCGCCTCCATCGACTCCCTTTCCACGTACAGCTTGGTGACGCCAAAGTCCTCAAGCGCGCGATACGTCTGCGAAAAATTCTTCATGCCGATGAACGTGGTTTCCTGACCTTTGACAATCTGGAAGATACCGTCATCGAGAAAGGCGAGGCTCACGTCCTGGTCAAATGCAGCTGAGATCATGACAACTTCAAGCGCCTCCAGCGCGTAAATGGTGCCATAGGGCGCCTTGCGGTTAACGAATAAGAATTTTTTAATTCTCGTCGAAGTATCTGTGCCAGATTCATTCACTTTTCGTCCCCGAAGACAAGATGATTCATGAAGCAGATTGCATCAATCGCCAAAGACAACAAGGCGATCGGCTTCGATACCTATTTCGACCAGCCGCCCCAAGCCGGTTATTTGAAAACCATCCTGAAGGTTTTCCTCCTTGATTCCTCGGCGAAGTGCGGCAGCCACGCATATGAACAATTCAAACTGATTATCCCCCGCAAGCTCCCGCCAACGGTTGGTAATATGGCGGTCATCTTGCGGCGGCTCGATCAGTCGACTGGCGTTGTAAACGCCGTCTTGATAAAAGAATACGCGCAGAATTTGATGGCCTTTATTTATCGCTGCCTTGGCAAATTGATATGCTGAATCAGACGCCTGATGCGTGTATGGCCCTTCATTGACCAAAATGCCGATTTTCATCGTTACCCCTTTTTATTGCACGTTACCAACACGAAATCCGACCCATCTGTCATGATAACCCGTCATTTTCTTTCAAGACAGTGAGTTAAATTTGTAACATTTGTTGCGCGCTTGTTAATGATGGAATCGGCTTAGTTTCAACTCCCGCCGGTGTTATGTAAGTGAAAATGCCTGTCGCCATATCAGGAAGGATATTTCTATCATATTGTTCTAATTGATGTTTCTTGAATTTTTTTAATCGGAATCATTAATGAATAAAGAAATCATGGCACGTGGTTAGGAGGAATGTTTTTTGAAACACAACAATATTGAATTGAATGCTACTGCTAACAATAGGGATTTAATAATATTATTTTTTAGTGCGAAGGTTCCTGTATTCTTCGAGCATGCGTTTTACCACACTGGTTGATACCGATACGCTGTTCCGGCAGCTTGATGATTCATGCTGGATTGTCTTCGACACGCGTTTCGTACTGTCTGATGCCGATGCCGGAGAACGTGCTTATGCTGCCGGACATATTCCAGGCGCCCGATATGCGAATCTCGATAAGGATTTATCCGCTCCACAAGCAACCAATAGTGGCCGGCATCCGCTTCCCAACCCGGGCACACTTGCAGAAAAGCTTGGCGAATGGGGGGTGGATAAAAACAAGCAAGTCGTTATATATGACGACGCATGTGGCGCCATGGCGGCAAGGCTGTGGTGGCTTATGCGCTGGTTGGGGCACGAAGCAGTTGCGGTTCTCGATGGCGGTTTGCACAAATGGCAGGATGAAGGAAAGCCATTAACAACCATGACTCCAAATATATCGCCGTCACATTTTTTCCCGGAAATCAGCGATGATATGTGTGTAACGGCAGACCAGGTAGAGGCGATGCTGAATAATATGAGTGGCCAGCTCATTGACGCCCGCGCTGCAAAGCGGTTTCGCGGCGAGCAGGAACCGCTTGATAAAGTTGCCGGGCACGTTCCAGGGGCTGTCAATCTGCCTTATGCGGAAAACATAAATATCGATGGCAAATTCAAGCCAGCTGATATTCTGCGAGATCGGTATCTGAACGTCTTAAAAGACGTAAAGCCGACGGATGTTGTTCACATGTGCGGCTCAGGAGTCACGGCATGTCACAATTTGCTGGCGATGGAACATGCCGGATTATCCGGCTCTAAATTATATGCCGGCAGTTGGAGCGAATGGATTACGGACAACCGACGCCCGGTTGCAACGGGCGAATAGACGGTTAGCTGAATGCCGAATAATAATTACACCGGGATATTGCTTTTGATCATCACAGAAATCCAAAAGAATGTAACTCGGCGGACAATTTTATTGTCGCCTGATTAATGTTTTGAGCCGTCTGGTATGCGTTTTGTCATCAACCGCTGACCTGCAAGATGTGTTTTTTCAAGGAATTGTAAAAGCTTCTCTGCCGGATTACCGGATTTGATCAGCGCCTGGTAAGGTAAAATTGCTCCTTGCCAATTTTGTGTGTGCCAGCGGGCATCCGGTACCAGATCTGTATCCACCAGTTTCTTTGGCAGGGGGTAGGCGGTAATGTAAAAATAGGGATCAGGGATGGTTTCATCGCCAGTGGAAAATCCGAAATTCATCTGTTTTTCAGCTGCTTCCTCATCGTTGAGATCAACGCCCGGCACTAATTCTCCGGTAAACCATACCATGGCAATGTCGAAATGATGCGGCCATAACTGGACAGGACTTGTCGCCGGGATCAAATGTTGTTTGAAGCGTTTGAATATGGCATCGATTCGAAACAAGGCTTGCCAAAATCGCTCTGCTGCCTTTGGGTCATAATTATTATCCTGTTTCGCGTCAGACGGTATGACGTTGTTCAGCTCCGGCCGAATGCCCAATTTTCCCAGCAACTCAAGAGTCTGCCTGCCTAATGCGGCGGCTGATTGATTTTCCAAAGGGATAGGGTGCGAATCGCCATTCCTTGTCCTGATAACAAGCGAATGACCGGTGAAATCGAGATACAATTCAAAACCGGTTTTATCAAAAGGAATTTCCGTGGTGGTAATTCCGTACGGCTCGACACGTAAGCTAATATGCCACCAGTGCTTTTGCCTGGGAGTTAAGGCACCGCGAACGGCACCAAGCAGCTTGGCATACCCGTGAATCGTGTCGCGAGTAGGGCGCCAGTATTCCAGTTTCAGATCAGGAAATTCTCCAGGTAACATGGCATAAGTCCTGTACCGGTAAGTGCCAGGGCAACTATTTCGCAAAAACCTGATTCATATCGGCAAAGGCTTTGAATTCAAGCGCGTTACCACTTGGGTCGAGAAAAAACATTGTTCCCTGTTCGCCAACCTGATCCTTGAACCGGACGTAAGGCTCGATCACAAATCGAATTTTGGCCTGACGGAGACGATTGGCCAATTCCTCCCACTGGAACATGGTGAGAATAACGCCAAAGTGAGGTATGGGTACGTCGTGTCCATCGACCGGATTCGTCGTGGAATTCCCACGTGACTTTTCTGACAAGTGCGCAACGATCTGGTGTCCATACAGATCGAAATCCACCCATTTCTCGCTGGATCGTCCTTCACGGCATTGCAGGATACCGCCATAAAATGCACGGGCTGCGGCGAGATCATGTACAGGAAAGGCGTAGTGAAATAACGGTTGCACTATTTCTCCTTGTGCATTTTCAGGGATGCGGAATTGATACAATAGCGTAAACCGGTAGGCGCCGGTCCATCAGGAAAAACGTGCCCGAGGTGCGCCCCGCATTGACTGCAAATTACTTCAGTCCTGCGCATGAATAAGCTGTTATCTTCATGCTCAGCTATGTTCTCCGGTTTCATTGGCGCAAAAAAACTCGGCCAACCCGTTCCGGAATCAAACTTGGCGTCGGAACTGAAAAGATCATTTTCGCAGCAGACGCACTTATAAAATCCCTTGTCTTTGCAGTCGTGATACTCTCCGGTGAATGGATGCTCCGTCCCTTTTTTCCTGGTTATTTTGTATTGTTCGGGAGTGAGAATTTTTCTCCATTCAGCATCATTTTTGTATATTTTGTATTTCATATTGTCATCGCCCCATGCCCGCGAGTCGGCTTGTTAAAAGGGAAGATAGCGGCTGTATAAAAGCGCAAGTCCAACAATAAAGATTCAGTCTGGAAACTATAATGTTTAAACGTGAAAATAACATTGTAAAAACAAAATATCACTTACTCACGTCATTGCGTTATACCGCTGAATCTGAAATACGCCCGCGACATATTGGAAACATATCTGACGCTGGAGTAGGGATGAGATGGGAGCAAGTTCTCGCCAGACTGCCAGTTGAGATAAATCTTACTGGTTACCATCAAGAATTTACGGTATGACGGAATAGATGACGAGTGTTTATACATCGTGGAAAATACACCGAAACGCCAGCGTGGGCCCGTATGGCCTTGCCTCCCGGTCGCTGGATCCATGGATTTATAGTTGAATTCCAGGCCGCCACGCCAGGCAATCCACCATCGTTC
>Ga0209108_10002447_pt1 | contig 10602 bp, 10 predicted proteins | sample Rifsed10ft1_FD_184003 | JGI IMG/M metagenome (GOLD analysis project Ga0209108, IMG submission 184003) | Soil microbial communities from Rifle, Colorado, USA - sediment 10ft 1 (version 2) | ecosystem: Environmental > Terrestrial > Deep subsurface > Rock core/Sediment | place: Rifle, Colorado...
CGCGCTCCGGGATCAGGCGAAAACGGTGGACTGAACCCAGACATTGCCGTTGGACCGCAGAGGACGCCGGTACCAACGGCCTCGCCGTTGGTGCACCCAGCGCCGGCGCTGGGTACCCGAGAACCCCCTGATATTTCCACGTCCGGGAAGCGGAAATCCGAGAGGGGGTGCCGAAGGTTCTGGACAGTCATATGTTTTGGATTTGCTGAGTTCTGCTGGCTCTTTGCGGTCTCTGCGCCCACTGCGGTGAAATATTGGCGCTGAAGGCCTCGAGGACACGCAGGGGTTCCGTGGAATGACCGAAGAGCCGTAGGAGGTCAAGCGTCAGGGGGGTTGTCGTTGAAAGGAGGAGGGGAATGCACACGACCACACGTCTCCGAAAGATCCTTTGGGAAATTCCGGCATTACTGGCACTGGGAATCGTCCTGGCAGGGGTCCTGATCCTCGCCACGCCCCCGGGTGAAGCGGGGCAGGCGAAGCCGGCGGAGTTGAAGATCGGCGTCGTCTCGTTCCTCTCGGGACCGGCGACGGTCTTCGGGGTGCCGTCAAAGAACGCCGCCGAGTGGCTCATCGAGAAGTACAACCGGGGCGGCGGCATCGGCGGGGTGCGGATCCGGCCGGTGTACATCGACGAGGCGGGCGGGGCGGAGAAGCAGGTGGGCGAGTTCCGCCGCCTGGTCCTGGACGAGAAAGTGGACCTGGTGATCGGGTACATCTCCAGCGCCGACTGCCTGGCGGTGACACCAGTGGCCGAGGAACTCCGGGTCCTCACCGTCCTCTTCGACTGCGGGACCAACCGCATCTTCGAGGACAACAAGTACAAGTACGTCTTCCGCACCAAGGCGCACCAGGTCCTCGACAGCGTCGCGGCGGCGAAGTACGTCCTGTCGGTGAAGCCGGGCGTGAAGACCATCGCCGGGATCAACCAGGACTACGCCTGGGGGCGCGATTCGTGGGAGAGCTTCAGGCGGGCCATGCTGAAGCTCAAGCCGGACGTTCAGGTGGTTGCGGAGCTGTGGCCGAAGCTTCTGGCGGGCGAGTACTCCGCCGAGATCTCGCGGCTCCTGGTCGCCAAGCCAGACGTCATCCACTCGAGCTTCTGGAATGGCGACGTCATCGGCCTGGTGAAGCAGGGCGCCCCGCGGGGCCTGTTCTCCCAGAGCCTGGTGGTGCTCACGGCGGGCGAGCACATGCTGCAGGACGTCGGCAAGGACATGCCGGAGGGAGTCGTGATCGGCGCCCGGGGCGATCACTGGTTCCTCCACAATCCCAACGATCCCCTCCACAAGGAGTTCGTGGATGGGTTCCGGGCGAAGTATGGGCGCTATCCCGTCTATCCCTCCTACCACATGTATCAGGCCGTGGCTGGCGTGAAGGCGGCGTTCGAGAAGGCCATGAAGGACGCCGGCGGGGGCTGGCCGACGCAGGACCAGGTGATCAAAGCCTTCGAGGGAATCGAGTATCAGGTTCCCCCAGGGCGGACGATGACCATTCGGGGAGACCACAACGGGATCGAGCCGGCCATCATGGGCCTGACGAAGCACGACCCGAAATATCCGTTCGCGATCCTGGACCGGATGACGGTGTTTCCGGCGGCCGAGGTGAATCCCCCGTTGGGAGTGAAGAGCAACGACTGGATCGACGGCTGGAAGAAGTAGCCACACAGCCAAGAGCCACCAGCGGTCAGCCGTCGGCCCCTGAGCTGAAGGCTGACCGCTGAGGGCTGGCTGCTTTCAAGGGTGCCATGACCGTACCGATCGTGATCCTGCTGGACGGGGTCCTGTACGCTGCCGTGCTGTTCCTGGTGTCGGCAGGGCTGACGCTGGTCTACGGGGTGATGCGGATCCTCAACATCGCCCACGGGAGCCTGTACGCCCTCGGGGCCTACGCGGGAACCTTCCTGGTAGTGGTGTACCTACGGACGGGTGGACCCGCCCCCTTCATGTACCTGGCGCTACTGGTCGGCGCGCTCCTGGCCGGGGCCATCAGCGGCCCCCTGGTGGAACGGCTGCTGCTTCGGCCCATCTACGCGCGCGAGGAGGTCGTTCAGCTCCTCGTGACGTATTCACTGTTCCTCATCCTGGAAGACGTGATGAAGCTCATCTGGGGGGTGAATCCGTACTATGTGGCGGGGCCGTATGCGTTCCTGGGCACCGTCAGCATTGCGGGCGTCCGCTATGCCTGGTATCAGCTCCTGCTTATCCTGGTGGCCCTCGGGACCGGGATCCTGGTTTCGCTGGCCATCCGGGGGACTCGCCTGGGCCGGATGATGATCGCCGTGACTGCCGACCGCGAAATCAGCGCCGCCATGGGCATCAACGTGGGGCGAGTCTGCACCCTGGCTTTCACCGCGGGCGCCGTGCTGGCCGCCCTGGGGGGCGCGCTGGTGGGTCCCCTGATCGCCGTGGCCCCCGGGATCTCGGTCGAGGCCATCGTGCTGGCTTTTGCCGTGGTCGTCATCGGAGGGCTTGGCAGTCTGGAAGGAGCGGCCCTCGGCGCGCTCATCGTGGGGATCGCCCGGGCCGCCGCGGTCCAACTGTTCCCCGAGGTCGAGCTGGCAACCGTCTACCTGATCATGGTGGCCGTGCTGCTGTTCAGGCCGCGAGGCCTCTTCGGCGAATGGGAGGTGCGGCGGATATGAAGCCTAGAACCGCCCTGTCCCTGGTGGCGGCGGCCGCCTTCGGGCTGGCGCCGCTCGCATTGCCTGGCTGGGTCATGTTCCTGCTGACCCTGGCCCTTGCCAAGTCTGTTGTGGTGCTGGCCATCGCACTGCTCCTGCGGGGAGGCCTCGTATCCTTCGGCCATGGAATGTTCTTCGCCGCCGGGGCGTACACCGTGGGCCTGGTCATGAAGTGGTTCGGCCTGCAGGAAGCGCTGATCCTGACCGCGCTCGGGGTCCTCGTCTCGGCGGGCGTGGCGGCACTGCTCGGTCTCATCATCGCACGCTACCGCGGCATCTTCTTCGCCATGCTCAACATGGCCATCTCGATGGTGGTGTACGCCCTGTTGCTTAAGCTGTACTGGGTGACGGGAGGGACGGACGGCATTGGGATCCGGACGCCGACGATCCTGGGGATGACGCCGGATCGGCAGAACCTGCGCCTGGTCATGTATTATTTCACTCTGGTCCTCACGCTGCCGGCATTCTATGCCGTGGACCGGTTCTGGAATTCTCCGTTGGGCTTCATGCTGCGAGCCGTCCGCGACAACGAGGTGCGGGTAGAGTACATGGGCTCCTCGGTGGCGCGCGTCATCTATGCCTCGTATATTGTCTCAGGCGCGCTGGGCGGCCTCTCCGGCATCCTCACGGGGTTTTCCGTCGGCCACATCGTGCCGGAGCTTGCCTACTGGACCACCTCCGGCGAGTTCGTCTTCGTGGCGGTCCTGGGCGGAGCGGCCAGCATCCCGGGGCCGCTGGTGGGCTCAATCGCCTTCGAGTTCCTCAAGAGCTATGCCTCCAAGTACGCCGCCTACACCTGGCAGATGACCCTGGGCATCGCGATGCTCCTGATCATCCTGTTCATGCCCACCGGGCTCTGGACCATCTATGACCTGCTGACGCGACAGGTGCGTTCATGGCGACCATCCTCGAAACCCGCGCGCTGACCAAATCCTTCGGAGGGGTGCTGGCGGTGGGAGACGTCAGCGTCGCCATCGGTGAGCGGGAGGTCGTCGGCATCGTGGGATCCAATGGGGCAGGCAAGACCACCTTCGTGAACCTCGTCACCGGATACCTCAAACCCGATCGGGGTCGCATCCTGTATGCGGGCCAGGACATCACGGCCCATCCGCCCCGGGAGGTGACGAGGCTGGGGATTGCCCGCTCCTTCCAGATCCCGCAGATCTACCTCAGCCTCACGGTCCTGGAAAACGTGTTGATCGCCCTGGCGGCCCGGCAGGGAGAAGGCCTCCGGCCGTGGGGGCCACTCTCGACGCGGGCGCGGGAGGCGGAGGCGCTGAAGGTGCTCGAACCGTTCAGGCTGGCGGAGCACGCCTCCCGGCCGGTGAGCGAGCTTCCCGAGGGGGGCGTCAAGCTCCTGGATGTCGCGTTGGCCGGCGCCCTGATGCCGCGAGTGCTCCTGCTGGACGAGCCGACCAGTGGGGTCAGCTCGAAGGAAAAGTTCGCGGTGATGGACACCCTGGTGCGGATCCTGGCGGAGCGCGGGGTGACGGCCATCTTCGTCGAGCACGACATGGAGGTGGTGACCCAGTATGCCGAGCGCATCCTGGTGTTCCACGAAGGCAGCGTCATTGCCGACGGCGCCCCCCAGGTGGTTCTGGAGGATCCCGAGGTCCGGAAGGCGGTGATCGGATGAGCCCGACCGCGCTCGAGGTCCACGACGTCGCAGTCAAGCTGGCAACCTTTGTGATCCTGCGCGGCATCAGCCTCCGCGTCCCCCACGGGGAGATCGTGGGGCTCGTCGGACGGAACGGCGCCGGGAAGACCACCACCCTGCGGAGTATCATCGGGCTGGTGCCCATCCTGAGCGGCTCGATCCGCCTGAACGGCCAGGAGCTGACGAATCGGCCCCCTCACGAGCGAGTACGGTTGGGGATCGGGTACCTGCCGGAGGATCGTCGCCTGATTGCCTCCCTGACGGTGGAGGAGAACCTGCTGCTACCCCTCTGGGCCGCGGACCAGGACGATGGCCAGAACCGATTGGCCCTCATCTATGACCTGATGCCGGAAGTGAAACGACTCGCCCTGCGCCGGGCGGCGGCCCTGAGTGGCGGGCAGCAGAAGATGGTGGCCCTGGCCCGGGCCGTCATGGCGGGACGCACACTGTTGTTGCTGGACGAGCCCTTCGAGGGGCTGGCCCCGCTGCTCTCCCGCCATCTCGCCGAGGTGATCCGGGCCTTGCGCGATGTCGCCGTGCTGGTGACCGAATCCGATGTCAATCGGATGCGGCTGCTGACCGACCAGATCTGCACCATCGAGCGGGGCGAGATGGTCCTCGATTCTGGTGGGGCCAGGCTGGATGCTCAGCGTCATGAGGGGGGAGCCGCTTATGGCGTATAGCCTATGGCGTATGGTCAAATCCGAACCATAGGCCATACGCCATTTGCCATACGCGGTTTTTCGTAAGCCAGGAGGATGACGATGCGGGAAATCAGCGTGCCGACCGAGACCATCATCCCCATGGAGACCGTCCCCATCAAGTTCGGTCTCGGGGCGACGGAGGAACTAGGATTCGAGCTCACTCGCCTCGGCGTGAAGCGGGTCCTGCTAGTGACCGACCGGGGGCTGACCGAGGTGGGGCTTCCCGGGCGCGTCCGGCAGGTCATGGAAGCGGACGGGATCAACGTGACCGTCTATGATCGGGCGCACGTGGAGCCGACGGACAAATCCATGGCGGACGCCGTGGCCTTTGCCGGGGAGGCCAAGCCGGAGGCCTTCGTCGCCCTCGGCGGGGGAACGGTCATCGACACGGCGAAGGCCATGAATCTCTTCACTGTGCACCCCGCACCCCTCACGGATTACCTCAACAAGCCCATCGGCCAGGGACGACCGGTCCCCGGGTCGCTCAAGCCGCTGGTCGCCATCCCGACCACGGCCGGGACCGGAAGCGAAAGCACGCCCGTCCTGGTCCTGGACCTCCTGGAGCTGAAGGTGAAGGCCGGGATCTCCCACCGGTACCTTCGACCCACGCTGGCCTTGATCGACCCCCTGAACACGCTGACCATGCCGTCGGAGGTAACGGCGGCCTCGGGCTGCGACGTCCTCTCCCATGCCATCGAATCCTACACGGCTCGACCCTACAACACCCGCCCCCGACCCGCCTCGCCCGCCGAGCGTCCCAGCTATATCGGGGCCAATCCCATCAGCGACCTCTGGAGCGAGAGAGCGATCGAAATGGGGGGAAAGTACCTGCGGCGAGCGGTGTCGAACGGCCACGATCTGGAGGCCCGGACAGCCATGCTTTTGGCCTCGACCTTTGCCGGCATCGGGTTCGGCAACGCCGGGGTGCACATCCCGCATGCCATGGGCTACCCGGTGGCCGGCATGGTTCGCGATTACCTGCCGCCGGGGTATCTCGTCGAGGAGCCCCTGGTTCCCCATGGTGTCTCGTGCATCGTCAACGCGCCCGCGGCCTTCAGATTCACGGCGCCCGCGTGTCTGGAGAAGCAGGCGCGCGCGGCGGAGTTGCTGGGCGTCCGGATCGAAGGATTGTCGCTGACGGATGCGGCGATGGCGCTGCCCAAGGCGCTCATCACCCTGATGCGGGACATCGGCCTGCCCAATGGCCTGCGGGCCTTGGGGTACTCGGAACAGGACATTCCCGCCCTGGCCGAGGGAGCGCTGAAGCAACAGCGTCTCTTGAGCTGTTCGCCCCGGCCGGTCGAACGGGAGGAGATGGAGGGGCTCTTCCGCGAGGCGATGCAGTACTGGTAAGAGCGAACCCAGACCGGATGATCCCGTTATCCGGCAATGGCATGAAGACACGGCAGGGTCGCGCGCCAAAGCCGGGCTCAACGATGTCCCGGTCGTTGCGGATCGGCCAGTCCACGGCATCAGGCGGAACGGCGGGCCGTCACCGCCCCCCTGCCTGTGCTGCCCGCTCAGGCCTTTTTCTTGACAGTCGGGCGGGGTTTCGATAGCCTCCCGGTCACGAGATCCATGCCGGGCGGTATTCTGGGTGGGCCGTTCGCGTGCCGGGGATCCACGTGGTGACACTGCGGGGACATCGGGGGCAGCCATGAAAATCGTCAAGCATATCTTGAAAGAGAAGGGGCAGCGGTTCTGGTCCGTGGCTCCGGACACGCTGGTCATTGATGCGCTGAAGCTGATGGCCGAGAAAGAGGTCGGGGCCTTGCTGGTGCTGGATGGCGGAAAACTGATCGGAATCATGTCGGAGCGCGATTATGCCAGGAAGGTGATTCTGAAGGGGAAATCATCCCTGGATACCCCCGTCCGGGAGATCATGACCTCGAAGGTCTTCTTCATTCGCCCGGCCCAGACCGTTGAAGAATGCATGGCGCTGATGACGGACAAACACATCCGGCATCTGCCGGTGATGGAGGGCGACAAGGTCGTCGGCGTGATTTCCATCGGGGATCTCGTCAAGGCGACGATTGAAGAAAAAGATTTCATGATCAAGCAACTCGAGAGCTACATCACCGGAGGCCGATAGGAATCACCGGAGATCCTCACGCGCATCGCAGCCGGCTCGAGAACCGGATCACAGAGACACCGGACCCGGAACGTGGCTGACGCATGCCCTCCGATGCCCGGAGTCGGACTGAACCTCGCGGCGCCCGGATGCCGCAGCCTGCCTTTCGTCTCCCCCTGCCGCTCGTCACCGCCCCTCTCTCCAGGCAGACATTGGTGTGGGAAATCGTGATGCGTCCGCCAGAATCGCTCTCATGAGACGGCTGTACGACCTTGTGGTTCCGGGGGGCCTCGTGTGGGTCGCGGCATTGGTCTGTCTGCGGCCGGGAGTGTTGCCTGACTCGGCCCTGCCGTTCGTCCGGGTGTACCCGTATGCGGTCGCCATGGTGGGGGCGGTTCTCGGTTGGTACTTCAACCGCAGTCGAGTGGTGTACGCCCTGCTTATTCTGGCGGTGGCTGACAGGTCGCTGGTGCTTTTTCCCCAGGATCCAGCAACGGGGGGGGACATCAGTCGAATCGTCTTTCACGCCGTCGCGTTGCTGTTGCCGGTGAATCTGGCGGCATACGCGCTTCTGTCCGAGCGCGGCCTTTTCTCCACCCGGGGCCTGACGCGCCTGATTCCGATCTTCGGGCAGGTGTGTGTGCTCGGGGTGCTAAGTTTCCTCCGGCCGCGTGAGCTGGCGGCCATGCTGCAATATCAATTCGTTGGTGTGAATCTCGCCGCGTGGACTCCGATCTCGCAGGCGGGGCTGGTGGCCTTTGCTGGGGGGGCCATTCTCCTTGTGGCCCGGTTCTTCCTGCATCGGGACGCAATCGGAAAGGGGTTTGCGTGGGCGCTGGTCGCAGCCTTCACGACACTGCAAACCATCCGCGCCGGGTGGGACAGCACCCCCTTCCTGGCAACCGCCGGCCTCATCCTTGTAGTGGCGTTGATCGAAACCTCCTACCGAATGGCGTATTATGACGAGCTGACGGGACTGCCCGGGCGGCGGGCACTGAACGAGGCGCTTCTCACGCTGGGCAGCCGCTACGCGGTGGGGATGGTGGACATCGATCACTTCAAGCAATTCAACGACCAGTACGGTCACGACGTGGGCGATCAGGTCCTCCGGATGGTCGCCGCGAAACTTGAGCGGGTGTCCGGCGGGGGAAAGGGGTTCCGGTATGGGGGCGAGGAGTTTGCCGTGGTGTTTCCGGGTCAGTCCGCCAAGGATGTGATGCCGCATCTCGACAGCCTGCGCAGGGAAGTGCAGGCATCCTGTTTCGTTCTCCGCGGGGCCGACCGGCCCAAGAAGAAGCCCGACACCCCGAAGGCACCCAGTGGTCCTCGAAAGGCCGTGTTGGTGACGGTGAGCATCGGCATGGCAGAGCGCGAGGAAAACAAGCGGAAGCCGGATCAGGTCATCCAGGCGGCGGATCAGGCCCTGTATCGTGCCAAGGACGCCGGGCGAAATCGGGTGATGACGTAATGCGGAACACCCAGGGGCTACCCGACCGTGGAGTATTGGAGCGGATGCTGGACCGTGTAGCGTGAGTGCGGGATGTTCATGGATCAGATTAAGGGGGGCGGCCTGGGCGAGATTCGGGTGGATAAGACGAGGCTGCTGCAACAGGTGATCGCGCAGCTCGAGGAGACGATGCGTCGGCTGGAATCGGGGTATGCCGTGGCGAAACAGGCGACCCTGGACGCTCCGCACGTGATGAAGAGCAAACGCGAGGTCACGGGGATCGAGGCCTCGTACCTGGCAAATGCGTTGGCCGGGAACATCCAGGAACGGGAATTCTGGCTGCGGACCCTCCGGGAGCTCCGGATGCCTGGATCGCCGGAACGCGTTGCCCTTGGATGCGTCGTTGGCGTCGGTCCCGCGGATGGTTCGGTGGACTCCCTGTACTTCATCCTGCCGGTCTGTGGAGGCATGGAGATCCCTATACTGGATGACAGGAAACGGATTGTCCGGGTCATCACCCCCGGCTCGGCCGTGGCAAGGAGATTGATGGGCAAATCGTTAGGAGAGGAACTCGACCTTCAGAGAGCAGGAACAGGACCAAGCTGTATTCGATTGCTCCTCTGAACGTAGAGATCGTTGCTGCCAGGACTCCCGCCTTCTGCCCGCGAAGCATCCGATACTCCCGGTGCCTGATGTCACCAGGGAGACCGCGACACCTTGTTTCATTGACCACCGGCGCCATCGATGGTCCTTGTGCTTTGTCTCCAATGGTGGGGAATTGGCTTGACACAACTACACGGTTTCTATAGGATTTTTCGAACCTGAACGAGCGCTCGATCGGGTCAACCGCCTTGGATGGTCATGCGAGAAAACACGACGCAAGACATCGAGACAATCGTCAAAGACCGGGACCTCATCGACAGGCGGCACGCGCAGATCTGCGACGCCGCCATCAAGCTCTTCTCCAAGAAGGGCTTTCACCAGACCAGCGTCCGCGAGATCGCCGAGACCTGCGGCCTGGGCATCGGCACCCTGTACAGCTACATCAAGACCAAGGAAGACATCCTCTACCTGGTATACCGCCGGATCCTCGAGACGTTCGAAGCCAGGATGCTGGAAGCCACGCAGGGCATCGAGGATCCCCGCCTCCAGCTCAAGGCGGCGCTGGAGGCAACACTCAAGCTCTACGACGAATGCGAGGACGTCGTCGTTCTGCTGTACCAGGAGTCACACGCCCTGGGCCGCCAGGGACTTCAAGCCCTCTTCGAGGTGGATCGCACCTACGTCGGAGTGTTCCGGGAGATCCTGGAGCGGGGAAATCGAGCCGGGTACTTTGCCGTGAAGGAACCGCACCTCCTGGCGGTGTGCCTCCTGTTCCTCTGCGCGGTGTGGGATCTGAAGCGGTGGAATCTGAAGAGCTACACCCTGGATGCCGTGATCGAGTGCCTGACCACCCTGGTCCTGGACGGCATCAGCGCTGACCGGCCGGCGATGCCTGACCCCGGTGACGAGAACGCCGGGGCAGAGGGGCAGAGGAGCTGAGGGGCAGAGGGGCATCAGCACGCCGGGAAACCTGGGGGCGGAGGAGAGAGCAATGCAAGATGTTCTGATCGTGGGGGCAGCCAGAACCCCCATTGGGAGTTTCAGCGGCAGCCTGGCGGGGATTCCGGCCACGCAACTCGGTAGCATCGCCGCGGCCGAGGCGTTGCGCCGTGGCGGCGTGGAGCCCGCGCAGGTGGACGAAGCGATCTTCGGGAACGTCCTGTCGGCCGGGCTGGGCCAGGCGCCGGCCCGCCAGGTGGCCATCGGCGCCAAGGTGCCGGTGACGGCCGGGGCCCTCACGGTGAACAAGGTGTGCGGGTCCGGGATGATGGCGGCGATCCTGGCCGCCAACCGCATCCAGGTGGGCGAGGCAGAGCTGGTCCTGGCGGGCGGCATGGAGAGCATGAGCCGCGCGCCCTACCTCCTGGATCGGGCCCGCACCGGCTACCGGATGGGCCACGCCCAGCTCATCGACTCCATGATCCTGGACGGCCTGTGGGA
>Ga0209108_10002448_pt1 | contig 10601 bp, 8 predicted proteins | sample Rifsed10ft1_FD_184003 | JGI IMG/M metagenome (GOLD analysis project Ga0209108, IMG submission 184003) | Soil microbial communities from Rifle, Colorado, USA - sediment 10ft 1 (version 2) | ecosystem: Environmental > Terrestrial > Deep subsurface > Rock core/Sediment | place: Rifle, Colorado...
TTGCCCGCCAGCCACTTTTCGGCGATCACCACCCCGTGGCCGGGCAACACGGTGAATACCAGCTTCCGCGGGTCGGCATCGTCGCGTAGCGCGGCTGATCGGCCGAACGCATCCTTGATCGCCCAGGCCTGCGCCTCAGTGGCGCACGACACCGGATAGTGATAGTAGGCCGGCTCCAACCGGACATGCTCGACCCGAGCCGGATCGTAGGCGGCAATGCCCCGGTGCCCATGCAGTTTGGAGCGCAACACCGGGACCGTGGTATCCGTCTTCCACCCCGCCTCGAGCCTGACCTTCGGAAGCAGGCTGTCCATCTCCATCAACTCAACCGCTTCGGAAGAAGGCGGGTCATTGCGCTTCCCGGCAACGTGCCGCACCAGGGCGCCTTTGCCGTCCGGCCGCACGCCGACGATCACTGCCAGGTCGTCCTCCCCGATGGCGTCTTTGTCGACCGGCCGGGCGCTGCCCGTCACGGTCGCGATCAGGGCGCCCAGCTTCGGATCCCAGGTCGCGAAGCAGCCTTCACTGTACTGATTGGCCACTCCTTCCGAAATGGCCGGGACCGCGACCAGGTCCGCAATCCGGACCATATCGGTGAAGAACCCCCGCCGGCCAAGCTGCGATCCGGCTGCCAGCATCCCCTTGGGCGCCTCGAGCTCCATCCACTCGCGCCGCGGAATCAGGTCATCAACGACCTCATGATTGGTGACCTCTTCCGTGCTCAGCACAGTCACCATCCGCAGCACAAGATCCTGATAGGCTCCGTTGCCTTCGACCATATCAATCCGCGGGTGGGCCCCGACCAAATCGAAGTGATGGGCCCAGACCGGACGGTCGTCGCCAACGATCAGCAGGATCCGGATGCTTTTGGCCTGGGCCTGGACCTGGCGCTCGAGGGCCAGGATCGGGCCCCCGCGCCGGCTTTGCTCAAGCAGCACCCGGTGCGACTCCGGCGCCAAGCCGGGGAACTCAAAATCGGCTGGATCGGGGGGTTCTCGCTCCAACGCGGCCTGAAAATGATCCAGGGCTGCCTGATACTCCCGAGTTCCGACCTGGACCAGGGTATAGACGGCGGGAGTGTTCTCCAGTTGGAATCGCTTGCGGGCGGTAAAGAAAAGGGCTTTGCGCCAGGGCAGCGGCTCGCCGAAGCGGGCCGTGGTCAACACCAGATCGGTTCGACCTCGAGGCGACTCCTGGACCTCATGCCCGAGGGATCCGAACTGGTCCAATAATCCGTCGACGACCTCCTCCATCAGCGAGCTGGTTTCCCCCGGAACAAACGCAATCGTAAGCTTCTTGAGCCAGGGATGGACGGGTCGCTGCAGAGCGGCGGGAATCATGGACCAGTTTCGGTCGGCTTCAGACTCCGCCAGCCGACCTTCCGGGCCCAGGAATGAAAATGCGGTGTTTCATCCGAGCAACACCGCCAGGCTGACCAAGCACACCGCGGATTGTAACACTCCGGTCTCGCGTCTACAATCGGGGCTCGGTGGGCCATCGTTTACTGCACTGGTTTTTCGGCGCACTCTTCGGACTGCTGAGCCGTCCCCGGGTCGAGGGTCTCGAAAACCTGCCCCCGAACTGCCCGTATATTCTGGTCGGCAATCATTTGAGCGTCGTGGATCCGCCATTGGCCTACCTCTATTTGGGCGGGCCGCATATCACCGGCTTTGTCGCCTCCAAATGGCGATACCACCCGCTTTATTTCCCGATCATCCGCCTGGCCGGTGGAATCTTCATCCGGCGCGGAGAGGTGGACCGCGCGGCGTTGCAATCCGCGATCGATTGGCTCCGAGCCGGCAAATGCTTTGGGATGGCCCCCGAAGGCACCCGCAGCCGGGTCGGCGTGCTGCAGCGGGCCAAGACCGGCGCGGCGTATCTCGCCTCCCAGGTCGACGCGCCACTGGTCCCAATGGCCTTTGTCGAAACCGATCAGGCCTTTCACTTCCTGCTGCGCCTGCGCCGCCCTGAGTTGGTCTTGCGGATCGGGAAGTCTTTCAGGCTGCCCCCGGTCGATGATAACGACCGCGCCAACATGCTGCGCAAGCACACCGACGAAATCATGTGCCGGATCGCGGCGCTGCTGCCGCCGCGCTATTGGGGCTACTATTCCGAGCATCCTCGATTGCAGGAACTGACGGCCGTGCAGTCCGGGGCGCTCGGCGCCCGCTGAGGGCCGGCTGCGTCGCGCCCAGATCAATTTTCGGTCCGCCGCCCTAGCCCAGCGATGATGATCTTGCGCACTCCCGAGGAGCGCTTCCAGGACCTGCCGGGGTTCCCGTACCCGCCTCGCTATCTTGAGAGCCAGGGAGCACGGGTGCACTACATCGAGCAGGGGCAGGGGGATGCCCTGCTCTGTTTGCACGGCGAGCCTTCCTGGTCTTACCTGTACCGGAATCTTATCCCCCCGTTGTCAGCCAGCCACCGAGTTCTAGCAATGGATTTCATTGGATTCGGGCGGTCGGACAAGTTTCCAGACCCGGCCGACTACTCGTTTCAACTCCACCGCGACACGCTGACTCACTTCATCAACCGGCTCGACCTGCAAGACCTCACCCTGATCGTGCACGACTGGGGTGGGTTGATTGGCTTGACGGTCGCCAGCCAGATGCCGGAGCGAATCGGCCGGCTCGTGATCATGAACACCGGGCTTCCCATCGGTGAGGAACCGATGCCGGAGGCCTACCATCGCTGGCGCGCCTTCGCCGGCAAAATCGCTGATCTGCCGATCCGGCGAGTCATCCGAGCTGGGCTGGCCCACTCCGAGCGGCTCTCCCCGGCCGAACTGGCGGGATACGAGGCGCCCTTTCCGGATGTCCGTTACAAGGCCGGCGCCCGCGCCTGGCCCGCCTTGGTGCCGCTCCGACCGGAGGATCCCGGCGCGGCTGAAATGCGAGCAGCTCGCGAGGTGCTTTCCGGGTGGCAGAAGCCGGTGTTGGTCCTGTTCTCAGATTCCGACCCGCTCACCCGGGGCGGGCACGTGTTCTTTCGCCGGCTCATCCCTGCCGCCCGCCAGCAGCCGCGGATACTGATCGAAGGCGCCGGACACTTCCTGCAAGAAGATGCCGGCGCGGAGATCGCAAATCACATCCTCGGGTTTATCGACCGCACTCCATTGAGCGGATAGCTGACCCGGCTGGAGCGGGCTGCGAGCGGCAGAGCCGGATCTTCAGGCCGGCTGTGGATTCGCGGGATCCTCGAGTCGCACCAGCCGAACTCCGAGGGTGGCAAGATACTCAATCAACTCCACGGCCCCCACCTGCTGGTCGGCCGCAACCAGACCGCGCGGTTCGAATCGGCCGGCTGCGATCCGCTTCGCCGCAAGCACCATCGGGGCGACCGGCGTGAGGTAGCTGCGATCCGGCCCGATCAGCCCGAGCCGGGCGCGTCGACCGTCTTCAGCCCGGATTTCGTAGGCAAGACACCCGATCCGGCCACCGATCCGACGCGCAATCGAAAGGCCAAACGGAGCCATCCGAACAACCAGAGTCCGGATCCACTTCCAGCGGGCCGCGGCCCGGAACACGGAATCGAATCCTGGGACATGGCTGCTCACAAAAAAGTCCACGGCCCGCAGCCCGGGCCAGATCCGAGGCAGCATCAGCGCATCGGCAGACTCGAAGAGATATCCGTTCGTCCTTCTAAGTGGTGGCGGGAATTCGAATTGGCGGGCCTCGCTCCAACCGCGTTTCGCGACCAGCTCGCCATTCTGCCAGATTCGAATCGGTCGGCCGACTGAATTCAGCAGTGAACTGCCGGTACCTGGCCAGGCCACATGCCGGGCGGCCGGCACCAGGAATCCGCTCACCTCTACCGGGGAATCGATCGTGCTCAGCCGGATCAAGGCTGCCGAGCCGACCGAGATCGAGCTGCAAGCAGTCAGGACCCGAATCCCACTTTGGGTGATCCGGGGCTCCAGTCCGAACAGCATTTCGCTGTAGTCCAGGCTGTCGGAGAGATCGATCAGGTCAAAGCCGATCTCCAAGGCCGCCTCGACCAGGGCAGTCGATCGCCCCTGGAAGGGGCCCACCGCGTCCAAGACAAGGTCCCCGGGACGCAGCACGGTTCGCAGCATGTCCGAATCTTCCACGTCCAGGGGGAGTTCGACCGACCCGTGCCGGGCAGCCCGCACGGGCTGCATTCCCTCCGACTCGAGCAGCCCCACCAATGCGGCTCCGAAAAACCCGGTGCCCCCCGCGACTATCAATCGGTTCAAGGCTTTAGCTTGGCGACTGCGTGGCTTAAATGCGCAGCCTCGATGCGCAACGCAGCGACTTGCCGAATGAGTTGGAGTCAGAGGAGCCGGGGAGCGGGCGGCGCCCGATCACGGCCGCCAGGCCGGGTGGAAATCAGCGGCCGGGTCGGTCGTAATCCGGGTTGGCTGCCCGCCGTTGGCGGTCATGACGTAGATGTCATGGTTTGCCGCGTCGCGCCAGGTCTCGAAAACGATCCACCGCCCATCCGGCGACCAGCCCGGCCCATCGTTGGGGCCTCGGTCACTGATCCGAACCGCCCCGAACCCCCGCGCGTCCCACGGCACAACCCAAATGTTAAAGCCGGTGACGTAGGCCAGCAGGTCGCCATTCGGCGACCAATCCGGCTGAGTCGCGACTTGATCGCGGGTGATCTGATCCGGGTTGGCGCCCTCCCAGGTGCCATCGTCGAAGACCCAGAAGATGGTCTGACTGCCGACCCGGGAGGTGTTCATGATCGCCAGCCGGTCGCCGGTGGGCGCCCAACTGGCCTGACTGTCGCGGGACCGGCCCACGCTCAATCGTTGTTGGCTGCTACCATCCGGCTCAGCGGCCCAGAGCGCCTCCATTCCATTCTCCAGCCAGGTGAACACGATTCCGGCTTCTGACCAATCCGCGTCGTACACGCCGCCGACCAGGCTGATCAGTGGCTCGACCTCACTCCCGTCGGAGTTCATGATGAAGATCGCCGCGTTGGCATAGTCCTCCCGTTTCTCGCGGCAGGGGGAAGTGAACAGCAGGCTTGCACCGTCCGGCGACCAGGCGGGTTGGCAGGCGCCGTCCGCCATCATCGTCAGCTGAGTCAAGTTCTGCCCATCCAGATCAATCAAGTAGATCTGTGGCAGCCCGGTCTGATCGCTGGCGAAGGCGATCTGACCCTGGCCACCCCCGATCGGGGTAGGGCCGGCCGTCGGCACCTCGGTGGGAGTCGGCTCGACGGTAGGCGCGGCGGTGGGGACCTCGGTCGTGGGCGGCGGGGAGGTCGGCCCTTCTGTTGGTGCGGGAATGGAGGTCACTGAGACCGGGCTCGGCTGCAGGGCCGGCGCCTGGGTCGGCGTTGCTTGCTCGCTCTCGGCCCCTCCAAATACACCGCCGATCAGCGCCCCCGCCCCGACTCCAAGCCCGAGCAGCAGAATGCCTCCGACCACAAACGGAAGGATAGAGCGGCGCGGGCGGGCCGGGAGGGCCGGAATTGCTTCGGCAACCAACGTGGCCGACGGCACGACCGGCCGGGGAGGTGGCGCGAGGATCGTCCGGCCGGCAAAGAGGGCACTGGAAAACGCCTCCGCACTTTGAAAGCGGTTCTCCGGCTTGACCTCGGTGGCCTTCTCGATGGCCGCTGCGACCTGGGGAGAGATGGCAGGATTGAGCCCCCTCACCGGGGTGAGCTGCTCCTTCCCCATTGCCCGGCGCAGGCCATCCGCGGGAACCCGGTAGGTGAGCAGGTTGTACAGCGTAGCCCCCAGGGCATAGATGTCTGTGCGGGGGTCGGTGCGTGCTCCTCCGTATTGCTCCGGCGGTGCGAACCCGGGAGTGAAAGCCTTTGCCCCCACCGTGGTGCTCTTGGTGGGGTCCAGCTCCTTGGCCAACCCGAAATCCACCAGCATCGCTTGTCCGCCCGGGGTGATCTTGATATTGGCGGGCTTCAGGTCGCGGTGGATGATCGGCGGGCGACGGGTGTGCAGGTATTGCAGGGCTTCCAGGATCTCCTTCGCCCAGCGCATCACTTCTGCCTGCTCCAGCGGTCCACCCGTGTGCTCCAGGATCTGGCGAGCGTCTTGCCCCTGGATGTAGTCCATCACCAGATACTGGCCCTGGTTGGGGACGGTGAACTGATCGATCACGCTGGGGAGGCCGGGGTGCTTGAGCTCGAAGAGCACTCTCGCTTCTCGGCGGAACTGTCGGGCCGATTCCTCGGAAACGAAGAAGTTCTCCTTGACCGCCACTTCCACGTCGAGGTTCTCATCGTGGGCTTGATAGACAGCGCCCATCCCCCCGCTTCCGAGCTGTTCCCGGATGCGGTAACGATTGTTGAGCAGAGTGTTCGGTTCTAGGGGCATTCGTTTCGTTTATATCATCGAACAGAACCCCCTCCAACGAGGCGAGTTCCTGCCGGCGGGTACCCTGCCCGGTGGAACAGCCTCCCCCTCTCGGTTCCACCCAAGGTGGGATAGCCAGGTCAGCCCGGAGTCCGTACAATAGAACAAACGTTCTATCCTTTCGGGAGGGGCTGCGCCTCCAGGATACAAGGGCTCGCTGCCTATTCGAGGGGCGCGGCCTCTCCCGAAAGCCGCGGAACGCTCAACCTGCGAAGGCACCCGGAGGTACCCATGCTGCTGGACCGAACCCACTCCATCCTGGCCAACTTCCCCATCCCGGGGCTGGACCCGGCGATCCTGGAAGCCGTTCATCGGCCCCGGCTGTCGCTGTTTTGGGGCACCCGTGCCCCTACCCAGACGCTGCTGATCATGTTCACCCTGCTGGCCGCCCGGGGTGAAACCCCTCGGCTCTTCGACGGTGGCAACCGCTTCGACGGATATTTCGTTGCCCGGCTCGCCCGCCGGCTCACCCCCCAGCCCCGGGCCGTCCTGAGCCGGATGCGTCTCTCGCGGGCCTTCACCTGTTTCCAGCTGGCTGAATTGATTGAGAACACTCCCACCGACAGCTCCCCGCTGTTTGTACTGGATCTGTTGAACACCTTCTACGACGAGAGCGTACCGCCGCGGGATGTGGAGCGCCTGCTGGCCCGGGTGATTGCCCAGTTCAAACGCTTGGCCGCCGTCGGGCCGGTGATCGTGGGCGCCGGCGAGCCGTACCATCCTGGCACAGGGCAGTCGTTGGTCAAAGAACGCTGGGGCTTGTTGGACCAGCTTCAGGCCGCCGGCGACCTGACCTGGATGCTGCGCCCACCCCAGGAAGAGACCCTCGCCCAGCCGCGGCTGTTCTAAGCACCCGCCGCGCCGCGACTGAACCCCGAGGAGATCCGATGGGCCGCACCCTACCTTCCATCACCCAGGCCTTCCTGCAGGAACAAGCCTCGTTGGCCCGTTTCCGCCGCGCCCTGCGGCTGGGCGATCAACGCGCCCTGGACGATCTGCTGGCCGCCGCCCGCCATCATCTGGCGGCCTCCGCCTACGCCTCCCACCTGCTGCCCTTCGAGATCATGCTGCTGGCCATGCTGGTCGAGGAGCACAAACAGGTGCTGCGTTTGCAGAACGAACTGGAGGAGCTGCGCCGGGGCCTGCGACTGGATAAAGGTGGTCGCCCACTGCTCCCAAACAGCGGCCCCGATCCCGCGCCGGCCGGCGAATCTGGAGGCCGCTGAAGAAATGAGCGTGGCGACCCTCTTCGGTTGGCTGTTCGACGCCTACCCCTCCGGGCAAGGCATGACGGTCTGGTTGATCGACCCCGACGGTCGGGCCCACCCGCTGCAGGACAGCCTGACCCCGGCTTTTTACGCCAGCGGGCCGCAGGAGGGCCTGCGGGGGCTGGCCGAGTCGCTGCGCGGCCAGCCGGTCGACCTGCGCCACACTGAGCGCACCGACCTGTTCCTCGATCGGCCGATCGAGGTGCTGGAAGTCGCAGTGCGGATTCCGGGAATGCTGCCGCGCCTCTTCCAGCGGGCCAGCCGAGCCTACCCGGACCTGACGTACTACGACGCCGATATCCCGCTGCCGCAGCGCTACGTCCTGGCTCGCCGCATCTTCCCTCTGGCCTACTGCGCGGTGGATCAAGTCGGAGGCCGAATCACCCGCATCGAGGCCCTGGACACCCCCTGGGAAGTTGAATACCAGCTGCCACCCCTGCGGGTGATGACCTTACGGCTGGACGGCGAGCTGCAGGACCCCACCCGCGGATTGGCGCGAGCCTCCGCCCGCGGCGACCTGCTGGTGGAGATCGAGGGGCAGTGTTTTCGCTTCCCGCGCCGCCGCGGGCGGACATTGGTCATCGGCCTGCGCCACCTGCTCGAGCGCTACGACCCAGACGTCCTGCTCAGCGCGTATGGCGACAACTACATCCTGCCCCGCCTGCTGCGGCTGGCCCGCCACTTCGGCCTGCCCTTGCCGCTCAACCGGGACCCGGTCCAGGCGGTCGAGCGCAAAGGATCCCATTCCTATTTTTCCTACGGCCGGATCATGTTTCGCGATGAGCAGCACACCTTGTTCGGCCGCTGGCATATCGACCGACAGAACGCCTTTCTCTCCAACTACTATGGCCTGGACGGAATCCTGGAAATTGCCCGGGTCAGCGGGCTGCCGGTGCAGACCGTGGCTCGGGTTTCCACCGGCACCGGCATCAGCGCCATGCAGGTCGCCACCGCCCAGCGGCGCGGCGTGTTGGTGCCCTGGCAGAAACGCCAGCCCGAGTCGCTCAAGAGCGTTCCCGATTTGCTGGCGGCCGACAAGGGCGGACTGGTGTACACCCCGATCGCCGGGCTGTACGAGGGGGTGGCCGAGCTGGACTTCACTGCGATGTATCCCAGCATCATGGTGCACTTCAACATCTCGCCCGAGACGGTAGAGGCCAAGTGCTGCGAGGGCGAGCCAGTGCCCGAACTGGGTACCCTCATCTGCCGCCACCGCCAGGGCCTGGTGCCGGAAACCCTGGCTCCCCTCCTGGAGAAACGCAACCGCTACAAGGCTCTCATCCGGCGGCTGCCGCCCGGCGATCCCCAACGCGAGAGCTACGAGCGGCGTTACTCCGCCCACAAATGGCTGCTGGTCACCTGCTTCGGCTACCTGGGCTACAAGAACGCTCGCTTCGGCCGCATCGAAGCCCACGAGGCGGTGAACGCCTACGGTCGGGAAGCGCTGCTGAGCGCCAAGGAACTGGTGGAGGCGGAGGGTTTCCAGGTGCTGCACCTGTACGTTGACGGGCTGTGGATCCACAAGTCCGGCGTCCAGCCGGCCGAGTACGACGCGCTCTTGGACCGCATCCGGGCTCGCACCGGTCTGCAAGTGGGTCTGGAAGGCATCTACCGCTGGTTGGCCTTCCTGCCCTCCCGCACCGAACCGCGAGTGGCGGTTGCCAACCGCTACTTCGGCGCGTTCGAAGACGGCTCGCTCAAACTGCGCGGGATCGAGGCCCGCCGCCACGACACGCCGCCCTTCATTGAAGACACCCAACTGGAGATCCTGGCCATCCTGGCCCAGGCTCGCGGCGCGCAGGAGTTTCGGGCGATGCTGCCGCAGGCCGTGGCCCATGCTCGGGCGAAGCTCCGCGAGCTGCAGGCCGGCCGGGTGCCGGCCAAAGAATTGGTCGTCACCCATCGGCTGTCGCGCCAGCTCGAGGAGTACCGGGTCCGCACCGCGGCCGCCCGGGCCGCCGGGCAGCTGGCTCGGGCCGGCGTGGAGCTCAGCCCGGGGGAAATGATGCATTTCATTTACGTTTCGGGGCCGGAAAAAGTGCGGGCCTGGGAAGCGATCGAGGCTGGCCCAGGCGAGCCGATGCCGGGGGAGGTCGACCGGGACCCGCGCTCCGCGGGCGTCGCACCGATCCGCTACGACAGCCAGGCTTATACCGAACTGCTGCTGCGGGCGGTGGAAAGCTTGTTGGCGCCGGTCGGCGTCGACCGGGCCACGCTCGAGACCTGGCTGCTGGCCGACGCCGGGTACTGGGGACCGCCCGGCATCCTTCCCCCGGCCGGGGCCGACATCCGCACTCCCTTGATGGACAGCCTGCGGTTGCCCGCCACCGGCCTCCGGCCTCGCACAGCCGTCCTCCATCCGCTGCGCATCCCGTTGGCCGCGGATTACAAGACTCCGATCGCCCACGGAGCGGCAGCATGAGGGCCGCCCTGGTGATCCTGCTGCTGGTCGCCACGACCGCCCTCTTCCAGAGCCGCTCCTGGGGTTGGCAAGCCACACCCGCGATAGTTGCCGCGCTGTCGCTGCTCACCCTCTCCGGCGCGCTGGCCGGCACTGCCGGATTGATCGCCGCCTGGCGGCCGGTCCGGCGCAAGACCCGCATCCGACCGTTCTTGCTTAATGGCCTGACGGCCCTCACAGCCCTAGCCATCTGGCTGAACTATGTGCTCAACCAGGTCGTCGGGAAGCAGGGCTCGCCGCTGCAGCGCGGGCTGCTGGCCCTGGCCCTGGCCTGGATGCTCTCACCCTTCGCTGCTCTGGCGCTCACCTCGCTAGGAGAGCGACTCACCCGGCGCTCAGTCCCACGCTTGCCGCGACCAAAGTGAGGGTTCCACCCGCAGACCCACAATTGGCGCCCTCGGTTTGACTCCCAAACCGCACGCATGGTATGATGCTCGCAAGCCGCCGAGGAGCGGCTTCGATTTCCTATTTGGGAGGTGCAGGACATCAGCGCATCGGAATTCAGGATAAACGGGGCGAT
>Ga0209108_10002450_pt1 | contig 10600 bp, 9 predicted proteins | sample Rifsed10ft1_FD_184003 | JGI IMG/M metagenome (GOLD analysis project Ga0209108, IMG submission 184003) | Soil microbial communities from Rifle, Colorado, USA - sediment 10ft 1 (version 2) | ecosystem: Environmental > Terrestrial > Deep subsurface > Rock core/Sediment | place: Rifle, Colorado...
CGCGGAGCCAAGCCGGTGGACCCCGTGCCCTGGTTCCGGCGCCCGGCGCCTTAGTGCGGGAAAACTGCGGATTACGTCAAAGCCGGAGCCCGGCCGAATGGCGGAAACTGCGGTATGAGGCCGGCACCCTGCCGGACGAGGCTGTTGAATCTGTGGCACTGAACGCACAAGAGCTGCCGCTGCATCTGGCCAGCGCCAAGCCGAACCTGGATCCGTACGGGCATCTGCTGCGGATGCTGATGCCCCGCGCCCAGGGCATTGGCTTTTACGACGCAGACGGCGTTCCGATGTGGGTGTCGGACGGTTATGACGGACCCGACCCGCTGCCACTGGTGCAGGCGGCACTCGCGAAAGCCCCCCCGGCCACCACGGGGCGCATCGACGGCTTCAGCCAGGACCATCATGGCGCGCCCGCCTATGTGTTCCGGCTGCGCAACGGCGAAGGCGAAATCATCGCGATCGCCACGCTCCTGACCCGCGACGGCGAAAACCGCCCGTATTCCTTCGTGCAGCACCTGGCGCAACCTGCGCTCGAATGCCTGCAGCGTGAGCTGGAATCCCGTTCGAGCGTCGGGGCACTGACCCGCGACCTGCGGTCGCGCGACGACGATCTCGAGTTGTTGCTGAGCATGGCGCCGGACGATCCGGACAGTCCGCTGCAGGGCGACGAACTGGGTGCGCTGGTGCAGACCTGCGTGGACCACCTCGGTTGCACGCTCGGCGCCCTGGTCGTGCCGGAACGCAATGTCGCGATCTGCAAGGCGCCGGCCGGGCAGAAGCCACAGGTCGAGGTTCTGACGAAGATCCATCGCCATCTGCTGAACTGGGCACAGTTGCAGCGCCGCAGTTTGATCATCAACAAGATCAAGGCACGACCGATCGAATTGCCGCCATTCAAGATCCTGTCGGCGCCGGTGCGCCATCCCTCCGGTCGCGTGGTCGGCTTCCTGGCGCTGTTCCGCGAGGCGGACGGCCCGGATTTCGAGCCGCGCACCGAACGGCTCGTCGAGCTGCTGGCGCGCAAGAGCGCGACGACCCTGCAGAACAACTTCGACGCGCTGACTGCGCTCCTGACCCGCCCGGCATTCGAGGCGCAGGTTCGTGCGGTGCTGGCTACGCGCCGTGACCAGCCGCAGGACTGCGTGCTGTACATGGACGTTGACCGGCTGCACGTCGTCAACGATAACTTCGGCATGCATGTCGGCGATGAGCTGATCGGCAAGGTTGCGGAGGTGCTGCGCAAGAAACCGCGGCCTGGTGCGTTCGCGGCGCGCATCGCCGGCGACCGCTTCGCCGTGTTCCTGCCGGATTGCACGCTGGATTTCGCGCAGCAGATCGGCGAGATGCTGCGGCGCCAGTGTGCGGAGCTGACCTACTCGCGCGGTGACGGCACCGTGCAGGTTTCAGTCAGTGTTGGCGTCGCGGAGCTGCCCGAAGGCCAGAACTCGCTCGCGCACGGCCTGGCGAACGCCGAACTCGCCTGTAAGGCGGGTAAGGACCGCGGCCGCGACCGCGTCGAAATATTCCAGGATGCGGACCAGAGCATCATGCGCCGGCACACGGACGTGCTGGTCGTGCAGCGCCTGCACGAGGCGCTTGAGAAGGACCGCTTCGTGCTGTATGCGCAGCCGATTCTGCCGCTCGGCACCGATCGCACGGAGCCGCGCTTCGAATTGCTGTTGCGCATGCTCTCGGAGGATGGCGAGGTGTTGCCGCCGGAGAAATTCCTGTCCGCGGCCGAGCGCTATCAGCTGCTGCCGGCCATCGACCGCTGGGTGATCAAGAACGCCTTCGCTGCGCTCCGTTCGCAGTTGAGTTCGCTGCGCGGCCGGGGCATGCGCTTCTCGATCAACGTGTCCGGACCGTCGGTGGCCTCGGAAGAGTTCCTGGAGTTTCTCGAAGGCAGCATCCGGGATTCCGGCATTCCACCGGAAATACTGTGCTTCGAACTGACCGAGTCGGCGGCCGTGTCGAACCTCACGCGCGCTGACCGGCTCATGCAGCGGCTACGGTTGCTGGGTTGCAGCTTCGCGCTCGACGACTTCGGCACGGGCCTGAGCTCACTCGCTTACCTGAATGCGCTGCCGGTTTCGGTGCTGAAGATCGACGGCAGCTTCGTGCGCGCCGTAGGCGCCAGCCAGCGCACGGAGTCGATGGTCCGCGCGATCGCCCAGCTGGCCCACACGATGGGTATGGAAACTGTTGCCGAGTACGTTGAAACGGACGAGTTGCGCACACGGATGGCCGGGCTCGGCGTGGATTACGGGCAGGGCTTTGCGATCGGCCGGCCGATCCCGCTCGGCGAGATATTGGGGGACCTGGCGCTTTACGAAGCGATGGCAGCCCAAGAGGCCTGATCGCGGTTACCATGCGGCCCATGAGCAAACGGGGCACGGTCTTGGCCGCCCTGCTGGGCTGCCTCCTCGGCGTTTCACTGGCCTTCGCAGCCCTGCTGATCGCGGGCCGCGATCGCTACGCCGCCAGGCTGCCTTCCGAGGATGCGGAACTCCTCGCCGAAGTGCTCGGGCGCATCCGGGCCGACTACGTCGAGCGCAGGGACGACCATGAACTGATGGCGAGCGCGGTTCGCGGGATGGTCAGCGATCTCGATCCCCATTCGGCATTCATGGACGAGGACGAGTTCGAGGACCTCCGCATTGCCACGGAAGGCAACTACTCGGGAATCGGCATTGAGGTGACGCTGGAATCGGGTTCCATCATCGTGATTTCGCCGATCGACGGGTCGCCTGCTGCGCGCGCGGGCATCCGCCCGGGCGACCGGATTCTCGCGATTGACGGGCGCGACATCGAAAGCGAGGTGCTCGCCGATTCGGTCGAACGGATCCGCGGCGCGCCCGGCACCGTCGTGCGTCTTGGCATCGGCCGCCCCAAGGCGCCGGGACCACTGGAGTTCGCGATTGAACGCGCCGTGGTGTCGGTGCATTCGGTGCGCCACGAAATGCTGGAGCCGGGTTACGGTTACCTGCGCATCTCCCAGTTCAGCGAGACGACCGGGCCTGACATTGGCCAGGCACTGCGCGCACTGCAGAAGCAGGCAGACGGAAAGCTGCGCGGCCTTGTGCTCGACCTGCGCAATAACCCGGGCGGCGTGCTGGACGCGGCGGTCGAGGTCTCCGATGCCCTTCTCGATCACGGGCTCATCGTCACGGCCGAGGGCCGCTCGCCGGAATCGCGCTTCCGCATGGAGGCCGGATCCGGCGACCTGACACGCGGCGCGCCGATCGCCGTGCTGGTCAACGAAGGTTCCGCGTCGGCCGCCGAAATCGTCGCGGGGGCCCTGCGCGACAACAGCCGGGCGGCGCTGCTCGGGCGCAAGACCTTCGGCAAGGGCTCGGTCCAGACAGTGTTGCCACTGGCTCATGGCCAGGCCCTCAAGTTGACGACGTCGCGCTACTACACGCCGTCCGGCGCCTCGATCCATGGACGCGGCATCCAGCCGGACATCGAACTGCCGGAGGTCGAGGCAGAGCCGGGTGATGGCGCCTCGATACTGGAACGCGATGCCGACGTGCGTGCCGCGGTCGCATGGCTCAAGTCGGACAAGCCGGCACTGCTCGCGTCGGAAACAGCGCCGGTGCGCCGGTAGCCAGCCGTGAAACGGGTCCTCGTGCCGTTGGCGGAGGGCTTCGAGGAACTCGAGGCGGTGACGATCGTCGACGTGCTGCGCCGCGCCGGCATTGAGGTCGTCACCGCGGCGCTCGCCGGCAACCCGGTGACCGGATCGCACGGCATCGTGCTGACGGCGGACGTGCAACTCGATGCGGTGGCGGAGCAGGACTTCGACCTGATCGCGCTGCCCGGCGGCATGCCCGGCGCGGCGTACCTGAAAGACGACGCGCGCATTGCCCGGATCGTCCGGCGATTGCACGACGGCGGCCGGCCAGTCGCGGCGATCTGCGCCGCGCCAATGGTACTCGCGGCGGCAGGCGTGCTCGAGGGGCACCGCGCGACCAGCTACCCGGGATTCCTGGATGATGCGGGACAGTTGACGGTCGTCGAAGACGCGGTGGTCGTGGATCGCGGTGTCATCACCTCGCGCGGACCCGGCACGGCGCTTGATTTCGCGCTCGAACTCGTTGCAGAACTGCTGGGCCCGGGTGCGCGGCAGCGCATCGAGTCGAGCCTGCAGCGCAGCAACGAGGCGCGCTGATGACCGGGAGCCCCGACAAATCCGCATCCGGCGAGCCTCTGCCCGGCACACGCCGCGCCGAAGTCCAGCGCGACGAACACGCCAGCATCCTGCAGAGCCTCGCGCGAGTGGACTGGCTCGTGTTGCTGGTCGTTGCGCTGTACACGCTGGTGCCGCATGCCGAGCCGACCTCGCCGCGGCTCCTGTACGCGACGATGGCGGCATTCACCGTGCTGGTCGTGGCGCTGCGCTGGCCCGGGTTCCCGGTGCGCGAAACGGGTTCGCGCATCGCGCTCGGCGCCGCCGCGATGGTCGCATTCATCACGGTCGTCGCGATCCAGACCGGCGGGACGCAGAGTCCGATGGTCAACCTTTACCTGCTGCCGATCGTACTGGTCTCGATGACCATCGGCCGGCGCGGCGCGATCGTCGTATTCGCTGGCGTGGCACTGGCCTACCTCTCGGTCATCGTGGGCGAGGGCCCATTGCCGCATACCCCAGTATTGCTGGCGCGGCTCTTTGGTGAGCTCGGCCCCTATGCGCTGGTCGCGTACCTGACGCAGGCGCTGGCCGGCTCGATCATCACCGCGAGAAGGCGCATGGAAGAGATGGCCGAGCGCGACGGCCTGACCGGCATGCTGAATTTGCGAACGTTTCGTGTCCTGCTGCACCGCGAACACCAGCTGCGTGCACGCGCGGCGCGCGGTAGCTACGGCATCCTGATCGTGGACATGGACGACTTGAAGCAGTTGAACGACGCCCACGGGCACCAGACCGGCAACCGCGCCATCACGACCGTGGCAGGCGCGATCCAGCGGGCCGTCCGCACCAGCGACGTCGCGGCGCGCTATGGGGGCGACGAGTTCGTGATCTTCCTGCCGGACGCGAGTCCGGAGGTCGCGGAATCGGTGGCGCAACGCGTGCGCAACAATGTTTACAAGAGCCTGTTCCCGGTCGGCGAGCGCTTGCGGCGCGTGACGGTCAGCGTTGGCACGGCAAGCTACCCGCGCGACGGGATGCAGTACGAGGACATCATCGGCGCGGCCGCTCTGCGGATGCAGCGCGATCGGGAACTGCGTCGCCGCCCGGCAGCCAAGCAAGGGCCGGATTCGCCGGCCGACAACGAAGCCTGAGAGCGCGATGACCACGACATGCGGCGGCTGACGCAGGGCTACAATCAGGCATTCGAGACGATGGCGGACACGGCCACCTTGTGGCGTGCGTTGGTCGAGCCCGCATCCCTCGCGCTCTGGTGCGCGAGTGAGGCCGAGGTGGAACCGCGCCGCGGAGGCCGCTATCGCCTGGTATCGCCGCTGTTCGGCCGGCGCGAAGCGCACATCGAGCGTTTCGAGCCGGGCGTGCGCCTGCGACTGCTGTTTGATGCCAACCCGGACTGGCCGCCGCTCACGGAGGGCGCGCTCGTTGAGGATTTCATCATCGATGAGCGCAATGGGCAGCGGGTGCTGCGCGTGATGGGTGCCGGATTGCCGGCGGCACCGGAGTGGGCGCCGATACTGAGGCGCCTGCGCGCCGGCTGGGCGGTCGCCTTCGCGCGGCTTCAGACCCGATTACGCGCTGGCGACATCGGCGCGCAACCGTCATGAGGCTCGCGCTCGTCGCGCTCATGGCCCAATGCCTGGCCGGTGCCGCCAATGCGGCGACGCTCGTGCTTTCCGGCGGGACGGTCATCGATGGTTACGGCAATCCCCCGATCGCCGACGGTGTCGTGGTCATTGAGGGAGGACGGATCACCGCGGTCGGCGGCCGTGGCCAGGTCGCGGTGCCCGCGGGTGCTGAATTGATCTCGACCGAAGGCATGACTGTGCTGCCCGGCCTTTGGGACATGCAGGTCAGGCTGATGCGCCTCGGCCACGGTGACACGGCGCGCTGGAACGAGACCTACGGGCCGTTGGCGGAACGCGTCGTAATGCCGATCGCTGCGCGCCAGCTGCTGCAGGCAGGAGTGACCAGCGCCCGTGACACGGAGGCACCGCTCGACGCCGCGATCAACGTGCGCGACCGGGTCCGCGATTACCTGATCGATGGGCCGACGCTCTATGTTTCCGGGCCTGTGTTGCGCAAGCTCGTGCCGCCCGGCACGGAAGGCTGGCAATGGGCGGTCAACGGGGCGGAGGGCGTCCGGGCGCAGGTCGTGCAGCTTGCGGACGCGGGCGTCGACTACCTGTTGCTTGCGGAGGTCGAACTCTGGAGTGCCGATGAATTGACCGCCGCCGTCAACGAGGCCCGCGCCCGCAGCCTGCCGGTGCACGCTTATGCCGAGCGCCCGGCCGATGTCGAGCGCGGCGTGGTGCTGCAGTTCGACGGCTTCCTCGGCACCGGCATGGGGTCTGCAGCATTCCCGGACGACGTGGTGCTCGCGCTGCACCAGCGCCTGCTGGTGTCCGGCGCGCGATCCCTCGCCTGGAGTCCGGCGATCTCGGCGCTCTTGAACTTCGAGTCGCTACGCGACAACGCGGAGCCGCTCGATGATCCCCGCACGACGACCGGGCTGCCACCACTGGTCGCGGCTGACATTCTGGGCTCGCTTGCCGATCTTGGTCGCATCCGCTGGTTCGAGATGCCCGCCACGAGTTCGCGCACGGCCTGCGTGAAGCTGCATCAGCTCGAGGACGCGAAACTGCGGTTATTGCTCGGCTCGGACGCGGGCGTACCGGGCCACCTGCATTCCCGGGCGACCTGGCAGGAAATCGATTTCTGGGTGCGCCACTGCGGCCTGCCGGTCGAGCGCGCCATTCGGGCTGCAACCCATGATGCCGCGACAGCCATGGGTGTCGGGCACGAAACCGGAACGCTGGCGCCGGGCAAGTATGCGGACGTCATCGCGGTGCGCGGCGACGTGCTGCGTAACCCCGACCTGTTGCAGTCGGTGGATATTGTCATCAAGCGCGGTCGTCGCGTACGCTGACGGCCATGACCTCCTTCATCCTTCGGGCGCTGATCGCGGCTCTCGGCCTGTGGCTCGCGACCGAATGGGTCGAGGGCATCTACGTGAGGAGCGCGACGACGCTGCTGCTCGCGGCGTTCCTGCTCGGCATCGTGAACGCGATCGTGCGGCCGCTCGCGATATTGCTGACGCTTCCGTTGACTCTCATCACGCTCGGATTCTTCCTGCTGGTCGTGAACGCCGGCATGCTGGGCCTGGTCGCGGCCTTCCTGCCGGGCATGGGGATCGAGGGCTTCTGGACGGCTTTCCTGGCCGCGCTGATCGTGAGCATCGTCAGCTGGATCGGGAATATGATGTTCAAGCCGGGCGAGAAGGGACGCGGCGACTAGCGGTTCAGTTGGCGCGAAGCAGCGTTCCGTCGGAGAGGTGGTGGTTGATCCGCTCCTCCCAGTCACGCATGAACTGCCGATAATGCTCTTCCGTGAATGACGCGACAAAGGCGTCACCGGCGATCCCCAGGCTCGTGTACGAGTAGCTGATGGTGGCCTCCGATCCACCCGCGGCCGGCCGCAGCTGAATCGTGAGCCTGCACGCAGTGACTGCGGGCGTGATCTTGATCATTTCCACGAAGCCGTTGGCGGGTTCATGACGCGTGATGTACCAGATCGCGTGGCCGGGGCTTGCCTCGGTGAGAAAAACGCAGTCGGGCTCCGCGACGCCGGACTCGCTGAACACTGCGGGCGGATCCCAGCCGTCGAGCCAGTCCGCTTCGCGGACCGGGCACAGCAACGGGAATACCCGGAAAGGCGGAGCCACAAGCCGCTGTGTATAAACCCGCGTGATGCGGTTGGGTTTCATGACCCTCATGGATGTTGTGCCCTCCTTTCTGCTAGTTTTACCCCCTGAAGCCACCCGGCGCAAAACAAGAACGCCCGCAGCATGACCATCCAGGTCCGCCTCACGGTGATGAACTTCATGCAGTTCTTCGTGTGGGGTTCGTGGCTCATCTCGCTCGGCGCCTACATGATCGTGACGCTCGGCTTCACGGGTGGCCAGGTCGGCAGCATCTACGCGACCATGGGTGTGGCCTCGCTCTTCATGCCCGGGCTGATGGGCATCGTCGCGGATCGCTGGCTCAATGCCGAGCGCGTGTTCGGGCTCTGCCACCTGGTCGGCGCAGGCCTCTTGTTGTGGGCCTCGACCGTGCGGGATTTCGAGACGCTGTACCTGATCATGCTGCTGAATGCGATGGTCTACATGCCGACCATCGCGCTCAACAACACCGTGTCCTACAAGGTGCTGGACCAGCGGGGGTTCAACGTCATCCAGAGCTTCCCGCCGATCCGCGTGTGGGGAACGGTCGGATTCATTGCGGCGATGTGGATGGTGGACTTCGCGGGCTGGACCAAGAGCGAGCTGCAGCTCTATGTCAGCGCGGGTGCCGCGCTCTTTCTCGGCTTCTATGCCTTCACGATGCCGAAATGCCCGCCGGCGAAGCCGGAAGGCAAAAGGAGCCTGGTCTCCGCGCTCGGTCTCGACGCTTTCGTGCTGTTCAGGCGCAGGCAGATGCTGGTGTTCTTCATTTTCGCGATGATGCTGGGCGCGGCGCTGCAGATCACGAACGCCTTCGGCGGCGCGTTCCTCGACGACTTCAAGACGGCTTATCCGGGTACCTTCGGCGTCAAGCACCCGAACCTGCTGCTCTCCATTTCACAGATTTCCGAGACGCTCTTCATCCTGACGATCCCGTTTTTCCTGCAGCGCTTCGGCATCAAGAAGGTGATGCTGATCAGCATCTTCGCCTGGGTGCTCCGCTTCGGGTTGTTCGCGGTCGGCGATCCGGGCGCGGGCCTGTGGATGCTGGTGCTGTCGATGATCATCTATGGCATGGCCTTCGACTTCTTCAACATCTCCGGCTCGCTTTTTGTGGATCGCGAGTCTGACTCCAATATCCGCGCGAGCGCGCAGGGCCTCTTCATGATCATGACGAACGGTCTCGGGGCCTTCGTCGGCGGCATGGCGAGCGGCTGGGTGGTTGACTACTTCACGGTAGAAGGCGTGAAGGACTGGCAGAGCATCTGGCTGACGTTCGCGGGCTATGCGTTGCTGCTGGGGATCGTGTTTCCCTTTGCGTTCAAGTATCGGCACGAGCCGGCCGCGGCCAGGTCCCTACAGGGGACGCCCCGCTGATGGCGCTGCACTACGTGTTTCGCGCGATACTTCGTGGCAGCGGCCTCAAGTATCCCGTGACCAGCGCGATCCCCAGCAGGATCACGAGCATCCCCGTGATCTGCATCCAGGAGAGCGTCTCGTCCAGCAGCAGCCACCCGAGCACCGCCGCCACCGCAGGATTCACGTAGCCGTAGGATCCGGTGACAACCGGCGTCGTGTGCACGGTGAGCCAGGCGTAGGCGGAGTAGGCCACACAGGAACTCATCAGCGTGAGCCACGCGAACGCGAGGAAGCCGCGCGTCGTCCAGTGAATGTCGAAGGACTCACCAGCAATCGAAGCGGCCGCCAGAAGGCCGAGCCCGCCCGCCAGCATCTGCAGCGCTGCGAACATGATGGGCGGATTGGCGGCACCGGCATTGCGGTAGTAGATGGTGCCGAGCGACCAGCCCAGGCATCCGAGCAGGATCAGGAGTTGCCAGCCGAGCCCGGCGAGGTGAAATCCGCCCTTGGGCGCCAGCACTAACATTACGCCGGCGAGTCCTACGAGCAACCCGATGCGCGCTGCGCCCGGCAGATGGCTGCGGCGCCTGCCGAAGGTGCCGAGCCAGGCAATCCACAGCGACGGCGTCGCATTCAGCAAGGCCGCGGTGTTGGACTGCACATGTTGCATCGCGATCACGTGGCAGGCGTTGCTGAAGAGCACCGACAGAAAGCCCATTGCGGCCACATGCCGGGCTTCGATCCGTGTGAGCACGGGCGGTCCGCCGCGCCACCAGGCGAAGACGAGCAGCAGCAATCCGGCAGTGGAAAAGCGCAGGCCCGCGGCGACGAGTGGCGGCTCGTCGGTGACCATGATCTTGGTCGCGAGGTAGCTCGAGCCCCACACGAGATAGACGATCCCGAGCGCGATAGCGAGCTTGATCCGCGGTGACGGGGTGTCGCTCATCTAAAAAGGGGACGCAACCCTTTAGCGTATAAAGTATAAAGGGGACGCAACCCTTTACTCTTTCTGAACGGTAAAAGGTTGCGTCCCCTTTTAAGTGCGCGCTCCGCGGGTTGCCACACGATGTAGCCACCAGCCAACCGCCGCGAGCGCAATGATGCCCGCCCACTGGCCGGGCCGCATCGAGCTCGCGACCGCGAGCGCGTCCGCGTCCTCGGTCAGCACGATGGGAATCGCGATCAATACGCCGACGATGGCCTCGCCCGCGATCAGCCCGGCTGAGAACAAGAGTCCGTTCTGCTTCAGCAGCTCCGGATCGGCGTTGGGATTACGGCGCCGGTGCCAGCGGGTCGCGAGTTCCGCGATCAGGCCGCCCACGAAGATCGGGGTGGACAGTTCGAGCGGCAGGTAGATGCCGACGGCGACCGCG
>Ga0209108_10002452_pt1 | contig 10596 bp, 9 predicted proteins | sample Rifsed10ft1_FD_184003 | JGI IMG/M metagenome (GOLD analysis project Ga0209108, IMG submission 184003) | Soil microbial communities from Rifle, Colorado, USA - sediment 10ft 1 (version 2) | ecosystem: Environmental > Terrestrial > Deep subsurface > Rock core/Sediment | place: Rifle, Colorado...
GGCGTAAAAGGCGCGACGGGCCCGTCTCGCGAGTTGCGCAAGTCTCGCGAGTAAGGAGAAAACCATGGCTGATCTGTTTTCATTCGACGTGGTGTCGAAAGTGGACATGCAGGAGGTCAAGAATGCAGTTGACCAGTCCTTGAAGGAAATCACCCAGCGGTTCGATTTCAAGGGCACGAAAACCGAGGTGACGCTGAAAGAAAAGGAAATGGAACTGGTGATTGTCTCGGACGATGAATACAAGCTCAAGAGCGTCGTCGATATCGTGCGGGGCAAGCTGGTCAAGCGCAACGTCTCGGTGCGGGCGTTCACGTTCGGCGCGGTGGAGCCGTCGCTGGGAGGGCTGGCCCGGCAGGTCGCCAAAATCCAGAGCGGGCTGGCCATGGAGAAGGCCAAGGAGATCGTCAAAGAGATCAAGGACGGCAAGCTGAAGGTCCAGGCGCAAATCCAGGCCGATCAGGTCCGCGTGCAGAGCAAGAGCAAGGACGAGCTGCAGACGGCGATCGCGTTTCTCAAGCAGAAGGATTTCGGAATCGATCTGCAGTTTACCAATTATCGGTAATTCTCACGGCCGGTTTCCTCTATGCTATCCCGCCTATCCCTCTACCCCTTACCCCTTCTCCTTTTCGTTCTGACCGCGTTCGGCTGTGGCGGCAGCGATCCGATCGTCGTCATTGCCCTCCACCCGTCGAAGTCTCAGATCATCTACATCGCAACCAACGACTACATCTTTAAAACGCGCGACGGCGGGCAGACCTGGGAGAACATTTCGAAAGGCATGAGTCATTCGCGCGTGATCTCGATGGCGATCGATCCTGCCTACCCGGCCATGGTCTATGCCGGGACGAAGGGCGACGCGGTCTTCAAAAGCTACGATGGCGGGCAACGGTGGACGTCTCTGCGCAACGGCCTGGAAAGCAATACCGTCACGTCCGTCGTCACCCAGTTCGTGTTCGATCCGCGCGAAAGCAGCCACCTGTTCGTGTCCACGACCATGGGGGTCTTTGAGTCCGTCGACGCTGGAGAGAGCTGGCAGAAGAAAATGGACGGGATGAAGGAAGTGTTGATGGTGGTGACGCTGGCGCTCGACCGGACCAGGCCCCAGATGATGTTCGCGGGCACCAGCGGCGGCGTCTACAAGTCCGTCAACGGCGCGGGGCGGTGGGAGAAGGCCAATAACGGCCTGGTGCCGCCCGAACTGATCAAATCATCACGAGCGCTGGGCGTGACGGTCATGCAGGTGGATCCCTTCGCGCCGGACACGGTCTATGCCGCCACGCTGAACGGCCTGTATAAAACGACGGATGCGGCCGCGACCTGGACGCGCATCGGGCAGGAGCTGCCGGACCAGATGATCAGCGCGATGGTGCTGGATCGGGCCAGGGCGGGCAGGCTCTACATCGCCAGCCGGGCAGGCATTCACAAAAGCGAGGATGGCGGGAAGACGTGGAAAGCGATCAACAAGGGATTCACCAGCTTGAACATCCGTTCGCTGGCCCAGAGCGCGATCGACGCACGGCTTTTCTACGCGGGGACGAACGGCAGCGGTCTGTACAGGAGCGAAGATGGCGGCGAAACGTGGGTTCCCATGCCGCCGCTGCATGGAAAAGCCTGAACAAACCGGTTTCTCTGGTTCGTCACGTTTGTCTGGTTGACCAGTCAAACCGGACACATCCGTAACCGCACAAACGAGATCAGCGCTTGTTGAGATCTGAGTCGCCGACCGCCGGGCCGACGCGGCCGGTCGTTCCAATCTCAAAGCCAGTAGGAGGCGTCTGACCGATATCGGCGCCGGTCGGCGGGGTTGTTCCTACATCGGTGCCGGTGGAGCTGGGCGAGGTGGTACTGCCGAAGTCTGTGCCGGTCACGTTGGGCACTGTTGTGTCCTGCGACAATGTCCCGGGACGATTCGGCAGCGTGGTGTCCCCAATCTCAGTGCCGGTTCTGGCTGATTCCGGGGGCAACGTAGGGCGAAATTCTTTCTTGATGGCTTCTTCTTCATCCCGAATGCGGCGCCGCTCGCGCCCGGCTGCCTCATAGCCGAGTTCGTCCACCTTCTCCTGCGCTTTTTCGATGGCCTCTAGTCGGGATTTCAGCGTTTTCAGGTTATCGCGTGCCTGCGCGACCGGGGGGATGATTTCCCTGAGCGTAAAGCCCCGCAACTTCATCTGTTCGCTGAAGAGCACGGTCTGAGCCGTCAGAAGCAGCTGGTTTGCCCGCTCCTCAAGTTCCTTGAGGTCTTTGAGTGAATCGATATCTGTTGAGCAGCAATCTATAAATTGGCGGTAGTCTCGGAGAAAGTTGGATATTTCGGTTTGCAGGTTTTCTGCTCTGATTTCCTTCTGGGGGGTGCGCGTACTCTCAAGCGGTTTGTCGGGCTTCTCGGCCAGCGGCGTGCATCCGGGACCAGGCGCGGCGGAATATTGCTGATCCGGAGTCCGCTGAGGGCACCAATACAGGGCCGATGCGGCCAACGCAGTTTCCAGGGCGACCGAGAAGAAGCATAGAATGAGCGACGAGAGGACAAGCCAGGAAACGCGGCAGATCGAACGAAGCAAGATTTGCATAACTAATTCTAACACTTATTTTGCGCGGGCGCCTTCGCAAAGTCAAACGTCCCGCCTTACGGAAGGGATGCCTTGCATTAATCTAATGTAATCGGATACCTTGAAAAGAAGAAACGTTGCACACAATTACCAGATTCTGCAGACTGAGGACGCGTCCGGAAAGCGAATCCGTTCCACTGCATGTGCCATAAGCTTTGCCCTTAACTGATTTACCCGTTTCTTCGCGATGTCCCTGAATGTGCGGGGTCGCGCCCCACGGCCGCCGGCAAGCGCCCCTTCCGGGAAGTCCGACCCACACGCAGGAACGAGGCAGAGCCTCCAGGGACAAGAGGAGGTTCTATCTAGCGGACATCATCAATATTTCTCTTGACATGAGCCCGTGCAATTGTATACTTATGCTCGAAAGTGGGAGAAAGTGGTAACTCATGGTAACTCAAAAGAAAACAGCTCAATCGGCCATGTTCCTGTTCTCTCAGAAGAAGTGGTGTCGTGGCTGGCTTGCAAGTCCGGAGGAACGTATCTCGATTGCACCGTCGGGCAGGGTGGTCATGCGGCGCTCATCCTGGATCGAAGCGGTCCTGACGGCGTTCTAATTGGAATTGATCGTGACCCCGATTCGGTAGCCGCAACGGGATCGCGCCTGGCGCGTTTCGCATCGCGGATGCGTCTGATTCAAGGCAATTTCAGCGCGCTCAAACAGCATCTGAAGTCAGTCGGCGTGACGGAGGTTGACGGCGTGATCTTTGATCTGGGCGTGTCGTCGGCTCAGCTGGACCGTCCCGAGCGGGGACTGAGTTTCCTCTCCGACGGTCCGCTTGATATGCGCATGGATCAGCGTGAAGCCCCTACCGCGGCGGACCTGGTCGCGCAACTGCCGGAACGTGAGCTCGCCGATCTCATCTACAAGTATGGCGAAGAGCGCTATTCCAGGCGAATCGCCCGCGCGATCGCATTATCCAGAAAAACACACCCACTTCGCACCACCTTCGATCTCGTCTCCGTTGTTTCAAGGGCCGTCCCGGCGGCCTACCGCCACGGGCGCATCCATTGTGCGACACGGACATTCCAGGCCCTGCGCATCGCCGTGAACCAGGAACTCGATGTGATCGAGGGAGCGATACGCGACGCCGCATCGGTCCTGGCTCCCGGCGGCCGGCTCTGCGTGATTTCATTTCATTCCCTTGAAGACCGGATCGCCAAGCACACCTTCCGGTCCCTGTCGAAGGGCCCCGAGGCCTGTCTCAAACTGCTGACGAAAAAGCCGCAGGCGCCGTCGGAGGAAGAGTCCCGCGTAAATCCCCGGGCGCGCAGCGCCAAGTTACGGGTGGCCGAGAAGCTGCCCGAAGGGAGGCCGATATGAGACTGCTGGCGGGCTTGGGAATCATCGGGTTGTTGTTGCTGTTCGTGTGGGAACGGGTGGACATCGTGCGGGTCGGCTATCGCATCGAACAGCTCAAGACGCAAAAGGTTGCGCTCCAGCGGGAACAGGATGAGCTCCGCGTGAAAGTGTCGGCCTTGACGGCCCCGGATCGTATCGCCAGGGCGGCGACCGAGAAGCTGGGGATGCTTCCACCCCAGCCTGGACAGGTCGTGATGGTGAGCGCGGCCGACCCAGCGCCGGCTGCCGGCGCGCGGTCGCCTGAAGTCCATGTCGCCAGGAACGACCGGTTCTGGAGAAATCCGTGACCGGCAGAGAATTCTCCCGCGGGCGCAGAATCGTGCTGGCGGTCCTTCTGCTGGCCGGGTTCACGATCGTCCTGGGGAGGCTCGTTCATCTGCAAGTATTGCAGGCGGCGGAACTGTCGGTCAAGGCGGACCGGCAGCACCAGAAGGCCGTGGCGGTCGAAGGAGGCCGGGGCGCCATTTATGACCGTCGCGGCAAGGTGCTGGCCATGAACATGGAGGTGCCGTCGGTGTTCGGGATGCCCGCGTCGCTGGACAACCCGTCCGGCACGGCCCGGGACCTTGCGCGCGTGCTGCGTGTGCGTGCCGACGAGATCGAGAAAAAGCTGCGGCAGGAGCGGAGCTTCGTGTGGATCGCGAGGAAGGTGGACCCCGAGCAGGGGCGAAGACTGGAACGGCTGTCGCTGGACGGGATCGGCACTGTCATGGAGGGGCGTCGCTACTATCCCAAGGGCGCGCTGCTGTCGCACGTGCTGGGGTTTGCCGGCATGGACGGCCAGGGCCTGGAAGGCGTCGAACGCCGCTACGATCCCTATCTGCGCGGCGAAAAGCGTCAAATCGTGCTGCAGCGCGATGCGCTGGGCCGCACGGTGTTTCCCAAGGGGCTGACGGAGCAGGGGCCCTCCGCGGGGCACAGCGTGACGCTGACGATCGACGAGGTGATCCAGTACATTGCGGAGAAGGAACTCGACGAGGTGGTCTCGGCGACCCAGGCCAAGAGCGGCGTGGTGATCGTGATGGAGCCGAAGACGGGCGCCGTGCTGGCCATGGCGATGGCGCCGCGGTTCGACCCGAACTCCGTGCGCGGGCTGTCCGCCGACCGGTGGCGCAACCGCGTCGTGACGGATGCCTACGAGCCCGGCTCGACCCTGAAAATATTCCTGGCCGCGGCGGCGTTGGAAGAACAGGCCATGACGCCGAGCACTCTGATTAACGCGGAGAACGGCCGGATGACCGTCGCCGGCACCGTGATCCACGACCATGAGAAGGCCAAGTGGCTCACCTTCACCCAGGCCGTCCAGCGGTCCAGCAATGTGGCCGCCGCCAAGATCGCCATGGCGCTGGGGGAGGACCGCCTCTTCCACTACTTGAAGGCGTTTGGGTTCGGACAACGGACGGAGATCGATTTACCGGGGGAGGCGACCGGCCTGGTCAAGGAGCCGCGCGAGTGGGGACGACGGACCTTGGCGTCCATCGCGATGGGGCAGGAAATCGGCGTGACGGCGCTTCAGCTCGCGACCGCCGTCTCGGCCGTGGCGAACGGCGGGTGGCTGATGCGGCCCTACGTCGTGTCGGAAATCCACGACGCGCGCGGGCAATTGGTGGCGCAAGTGACGCCACAAGTGAGGCGCCGTCCCATCACGTCGGAGACGGCCCGGAAGCTGGGGACGATCCTGGAAGGGGTGATCACGGCGGGCACGGGCTCGAAGGCCGCCGTGGCCGGCTATCGCGTGGCGGGCAAAACGGGCACGGCCCAAAAGATCGATCCGAACACCGGCGCCTATTCCTCCGAGCTCTTCGTGGCCTCGTTCGCCGGGTATGTGCCCGCGGACGATCCGCGCCTGACGATCGTGGCGATCATTGACGAGCCTCAGGGGGAGTCCTGGGGCGGAACGGTGGCGGCGCCGATGTTTCGGCACGTCGCGGAGCAGGCGTTGACGTATCTCGGCGTCTCCTCCCAGGAGCCGATGAAGCTGGCTCTGGCGGTCCACACTGCGATCGGGGCCGGGGTCGGGATGACGCGATGACCTTTGCCGAGTTGGTGGAGCCGCTGCGCGGGATTGAGCGGCAGGGTAATCTCAATGTCGCCGTGACGTCGCTGACGGACGACTCGCGCGCGGTCAGGCCGGGCGGGGTGTTCGTGGCGGTCAAGGGGGAGCGAGTGGACGGGCATGCCTTCGTCGGCAAGGCGGTCGCGGCCGGCGCGGCGGGGCTGGTTCTGCAGAAGGGCCACAAGGAAATGGGCGCCGCGGCGGGAAAGTCCGTGCCGGTCGTACGCGTGGAGGATTCCCGCCGGGTGCTGGGCCTGCTGGCCGGACGCTTCTACGGCGATCCCGCCTCCCGGCTCCGCATGGTCGGCGTGACCGGCACGAACGGCAAGACCACGGTGACCTATCTCTGCAAGGCCGTGCTGGAAACCGCCGGCCTTCGGGTCGGATTGATCGGAACGGTCGCCTACCAGATCGGCGCCGAGCGTCTGCCGGCGGCCCATACGACCCCCGGCGCCGTGGAATTGCAGGCGTTGCTGGCGCGGATGGCCGACGCGGGCATGGATGCGGCGGTGATGGAAGTCTCCTCGCACGCGCTGGCGATGGATCGCACCTCCGGCTGTGAATTCGACGTGGCGATTTATACCAATTTGACGCAGGACCATCTCGACTTTCACCCCGATATGGACGCCTATTTGCAGGCGAAGCTCCGCTTGTTTTCCGGCCTGGACCCGGCCGGCCGCAAGCTCCGCCCCAAGCGCGCGATCGTCAACCTCGACGATGCCCGCGGCCCCCGTGTCTGCGAAGCCAGCCGTGTGCCCGTGTGGACCTACGGGATCCACAAGCCGGCGGACATCCGGGCGGAAGACGTCCGGCTCGCGCTCGGCGGCACCCGGTTCATCGCCGCCACGCCGCAGGGACGGTTTCCCGTCGAGAGCCGGCTGGTCGGCGAACATAACGTCTACAACATCCTCGCGGCGATCGGCGTGGGTCTGCACGAGGGATTGACGCCCGACACCGTCCAGCGCGGCATTGCCTCGGTGGCGAACGTGCCGGGCCGGTTCGAGCGGGTGGAGGCCGGGCAGGACTTTACGGTGGTGGTGGATTACGCCCATACGGACGACGCGCTTCTGCGGTTGCTGACCGCGGCCCAGGCGTTGAAGACGGGGCGGATCATCACGGTCTTCGGGTGCGGAGGGGATCGCGACCGCGGCAAGCGGCCCAAGATGGGACGCGTGGCCGCGCGGCTCAGCGACGTGGTGTTTCTGACGTCCGACAACCCGCGAAGCGAGAATCCGGAGGCCATCCTGCGCGAAATCGAGGTCGGGGTGCGCGAGGTGATCGCGGATCAGCCGGTCCGCTACGAGGTGATCGCGGACCGCCGCGCGGCGATCGAGGCGGCGGTGCGCGAGGCGAAGGCCGGCGATACCGTGCTGATCGCGGGGAAGGGCCACGAGGATTACCAGATCGTCGGGTCCACGCGTCTCCATTTTGATGACCGCGAGGTGGCGCGGGCGGCGCTGGCAACCAGGCGGCCATGATGCTCGTGACGACGTGCCTGCAGCCGGTTCCGATCGGCGAACTCGGGAAATATACGATGCCGCTGTTTATCGTCGATGAAGTCCGGGAGATCACCAGCGCCCGTGTGCTGGCGGGCGGCGACGCGCGCGTCGCCAAGCAGGGCATCCGGCGGCTGTGCCTGGATTCCCGTGACATCGGCGAGGGCGACCTGTTTGTCGCGATCAAAGGGGAGCGGATGGACGGGCATGACTTTGTGCCCGCTGCGTTGAAGAAAGGCGCCATCGGCGCGCTGGTCCGGGACGACTATGCGCTCCCGGCGTCCGCGCCGCGGAAAGCGGGGCGCGGACCGGTGCTGCTCGGCGTGCCGGACACGCTCCGGGCCTACCAGCAACTGGCCGTCTACCACCGCAACCGGTTTCAGATTCCGGTGGTGGCCGTGACCGGCAGCAACGGCAAGACCACGACGAAGGAGATGACGGCCGACGTGCTGGCGCAGCGGTGGCCGGTGCTCCGGACCGAGGGGAACCTCAACAACCGGATCGGCGTGCCGCAAACGCTGTTCAGGCTGGCGCCGCGCCACAAGGCGGCCGTGGTGGAGATGGGCGTGGATCAGGTCGGGCAGACCGCGCGGCTGTGCGAAATCGTCCGGCCGACCATCGGCCTGATCACGAACATCGGACCGGACCATCTGGAGTTTTTCGGCAGCATGGATGTCTCCGCGCAAGCCAAAGGCGAGTTACTGGAATTCCTGTCCCCCGAGGGGAACGCCGTGCTCAACGCGGACGATGCCTACTTCGGGTATCTGGCCTCACGCGCCCGTTGTGAGGTGCTGTCATTCGGCCTTTCCTCGAAGGCGCAGGTCAGGGCGGAGCGGCTGACCATCGGATCCCGGCAGGGGACGCAGTTCCATCTGCGGCTTCCCGGACGGAGCAAGCCGCAACCCGTCTTCATCCGTGTGCACGGGATGCATAACATCCTGAACGCGCTGGCGGCGGCGGCGGTCGGCCACGTCATGGGACTGAATCCGGCGACGATTGCCGAGGGATTGGCGCGGTTCAGGCCGGCGGCCATGCGGTCGCAGGTGCTGACGGTGGGCGGGATCCGGATTATCAATGATTGCTACAACGCCAACCCGGCCTCGATGAAGGCGGCCATCGATCTGCTGCTGGCGCTCGGCGCCGAAAGCCGCTCGGTGGCGGTGCTGGGGGACATGCTCGAGCTGGGCCCGTCCGCGCCCGAGTTGCACCGCGAGGTCGGCGCCTATCTTGCCGAACGGGGCGTGGCGCAGCTCATCGCCTGCGGCGCCCTGGGCAGGCATGTGGCGGAGGGCGCGCGCGGAGCCGGCATGGCGGCGGAGCGTGTCGTGCATGAACCGGACGCCGCCCGTGCGGGGGCGGCTTTGAAGGCGCTCGTGCGGGACGGTGATGTGGTGCTGGTGAAGGCGTCGCGCGGCATGAAAATGGAGCAGGCGGTGGAGTTGCTGACGGGCGGGCCCCGCGACGCGACGAGGGGCAAACAGGCGTTGGGGCACTGACCATGCTGTACCTGCTGCTCTATCCGCTGCATACCGAGTTCGCCGCGCTGAACGTCTTCCGGTATCTCAGCTTCCGTCTGATCTATGCGGCGATCACGGCGTTTCTCATCGCCTTCGTGCTGGCGCCGCCGCTGATCCGCCGCCTGCAGGCCATGAAGCTGGGGCAGCACATCCGGGAGGACGGCCCCAGCCGCCATCTCACGAAGGAGGGCACGCCCACGATGGGCGGCATCCTGATTCTGTTCGCCGTCATGCTCTCGACTGTGCTGTGGGCCGACATCACCAACGAGTACGTGTGGCTGGCGTTGGGCGCGACCTTCGGATACGGGCTGATCGGTTTTGTTGATGACTACCGGAAGTTCACGGGGGGCAAGTCCAAGGGCCTGACCGCCGGCCAGAAAATCCTGGCACAGGGCTTCATGGCGCTGGCGATCGGTGTCGCCTTCTATTTCCTGCCCGGCTACTCGACACAATTGAACGTGCCCTTTTTCAAGCACTTCACGCCTGATCTGGGGCTCTTCTACATCCCGTTCGCCGTGCTGGTCATCGTCGGCAGCTCCAATGCGGTCAACCTCACGGACGGCCTCGACGGCCTGGCGGTCGGCCCCATCATGATCGCCTCGCTGGCCTACACGATCGTGGCCTACGTGGTCGGCAACAAGATCATGTCTGACTATCTGCTGATTCCCCATATCGAGGGGGCGGGCGAGATGGCGGTCTTCACGGCGGCGATTTTCGGCGCGAGCCTGGGCTTTCTCTGGTTCAACACCTATCCGGCGACGGTGTTCATGGGCGACGTGGGCTCGCTGCCGCTCGGGGCCGCGCTGGGAACGGTCGCGGTGGTCAGCAAGCACGAACTGCTGCTGCTGCTCGTCGGCGGCGTGTTCGTGATCGAGGCGATCTCGGTCATCTTCCAGGTGGCGTCCTTCAAGTCGCGCGGCAAGCGGATCTTTCTCATGGCTCCGATCCATCACCATTTCGAAATGAAGGGCTGGGAGGAGCCGAAGGTCGTCGTGCGGCTCTGGATCATCGCGATTCTGTTGGCGCTGCTCAGTCTGAGCACGCTCAAACTCAGGTAATGACGGTCTATGGGAAATCATGGCGATCGAATCGGTCGAGGACTTAGCAAACAGGCGGATCACGGTCCTTGGGATGGCGCGGAGCGGCGAGTCGGCGGCGCGCCTGCTGCTGGCGGCCGGGGCGCGGGTGACGATAGCCGATGCGAAAGACGCGGTGCAGCTTGCGGATGTGCTGGCGCGGCTGGATCGCACGAGGCTCACCGTCCGAACCGGAGCCGACTATGGATCTTCGCTGCAGGAGACTGATCTCGTCGTGATCAGCCCCGGAGTGCCGGCGCGGTCGCCCCTGCTGCAGGAGGTTCGCGGACGCGGCGTGCCGGTGATCGGGGAATTGGAGCTGGCATCCTGGTTCCTGACGGCGCCGGTCATTGCGATCACGGGGACGAACGGGAAGAGCACGACCGTGACGTTGATCGGGGAGATGCTGGCGCGCAGCGGCAAACATGCGTTCGTCGGCGGCAATATCGGGACGCCGCTCAGCGAGGCGGCGCTTGCCACGCAGC